>Ga0207700_10002232_pt1 | contig 11124 bp, 23 predicted proteins | sample LARL82metaG_FD_184348 | JGI IMG/M metagenome (GOLD analysis project Ga0207700, IMG submission 184348) | Corn, switchgrass and miscanthus rhizosphere microbial communities from Kellogg Biological Station, Michigan, USA - LAR L8-2 metaG... | ecosystem: Host-associated > Plants > Roots >...
CACCATCCACCTGTCCGTATACGGCTCATGCGGGTTGCTGGCCTCGTCGAGCAAGTCGACGGCATCCTTTGTCGCCTCCACCAACCCCCGGATAGCGGTGGCGAATGGGGTGGGGGCGGGCGCATCGGCGGCCAGCTTGTGGTGTCCGGCGTGTCCTGCGCTGAGCTGACACAGTCCCTCGCTCTCCAGCGGTGCTCGGCATCGTTCCATCGTCTTCCCATCCTTCACGGGCGGCTCCGCGGCTGGTACCGCATCAGCTTCGCGAACCACGCCAGGCCGCCGAGTCCTTCGATGATTCCGCTCGCGGCATGACCGTCGGCGAGACTGAGCACCATCGCGACCCAGCATCCGACTGCGAACAGCGCGTACGGGACTCTCACGGGCGGCTCCGGAGCGAGACGCGCTGTTCGCGCAGGAGGCTGGAGAAGTGCGCACGCGCGCACCACTGGGTATTCTTGGGGTCGTGCTGTCGGTCGGTCGGTCCGCACCCGCATCCGACGTACGTGGTGTGCCCCGCAATTCGCGCCACCACGCCTTCGGGCTTCCTCGGTTGCTTACCCTCCGGCATTGGTCACCTCCGGAACTGAGAAGCCGTCGAGGAGGGCGCTAGCGGAGCACCTGTGTTGGTCGCCGAACACGCTGGGGTGCGGGATCTCAGTGATATCCAGGAATCCTGACTCGCAGTCGTCGCTGACTCCCGGGTTGTCATTGCACCGCATCGTCGCCCTCGCCTTGCGGAGGGCCTCGCGGGCAGTCATGTCACTTGCCATATTTATCTCCTGTTCTGGTACCTGTTCAAGTAGCTTAGCACTAATTCGGCTGTTTGTCCATTATTTTTAGCTACCAGGAACCGGTTACAGGGCATAAAACACAAAAGCCCACGTACTTGCTTGCGTTTCTGTTCGGGTCTCATGCCCTTCCAGCCACGGCAATGCTCATGATCGACCACGAGCCGACCCGACTTAGGCACCTTGCGGCAAATAGCGCAGACACCGCCCTGTTCCTGCAGCATCTGCCGCCACTGGTCCAGGGATAGTCCGTATTTGCGCAGGGTGGCTGGGGTGGGTTCGCGTACGGTCATGCCGGTACAATGACCTTACCGAGCGTGCTAAATACCGACTCGAACAGCTCGGTTTCGTCCTCCGTGCCGGGCACGTACACGATCGCGTTCGAGTGTGATGGTTGCGTGGCCACTCCGGCAAATCCGGGCACAAATGCAATTCGCTTGGACGGCACACAGAATGGAAAGTCACCGACAGACTTCTGATAGCGCTGGGTAGACTGCAGCGCTTCCACAGAAAAGCACAGGAAGATCGCATGCTCAATCAGGCCGCGCTCTAGCTCTGACAGCAGCTTCTCCCAGAACAGTCCAGTCATTGACCTGTTGCCGCGCTTGCCGCCGGGAGGGTTGATAAACATCGACCCTGACCAGGTCTGTTTCAGCCCATCATCGTGCCTGGTGTAGAACCGTTTAGCGCCAACGGCTGCATTTGCCTTTTCAGTGCTGGCAGGGTCCAGATCAATCCTGGTCAGCACCTGCCTGACTCGGTCCAGTACGTTAACCGGCGTGTACCATTCATCGGATCGGCTGCTGTGCTGGATATTCATGAATATCTCCGTTTCAGGAAACCGAGGCTGACGAACATCGGGTCGAACGTGCCATCGTGGACCTCGTGCAGCATCCAAATGCCGCGCTTGGTGCTATTGCCTTGGCTTGTCAGGTAAGCTTCGTCATGCAAGTAGCAGATGCCGGCAAACATCGCAATCTGTTGCGTTACGGGATGTACCGAGATGTCCACTCTCTGTACGTGACCCATGACAGCAGAGCTGTTGCGCTGGCGAAGGAGAGCAGCAGCGCTCGAGACGGGCCGCCCCATGCTGCCACTGACAAAGAAATGAGCGTACTGGACATGGTCCACAGTGACCACGTCAAGGAATGGATGAACCTCCCAGCCGGCCCGCTCATACTCGAGATCTGCGCTGCTAATGAACCCGCTCCATTTCGGGTTGTTTTCGGCTTCCCGGTCAATGCGTTCCTCGTGATTCCCGAGTGTGAGCACGAGCCTTGGCCCATGGCGTTTGCTAGACCGATTTGCCGCCTTGATTGGGGCAAGCAGCCGAGACATTGCGTCTTTGGTAACGGCAATGTCTTCTCGGTATCGCTTCCCCTCGGCGCTGGCCTTGCCAACGGCATAGCTGTTGAGACTGGGCATGTCAGCGAAGTCGCCGAGGTTGACGATGACGTCAGGTCGCTTTTCTGCTGCATAGTTGCCGATCCATGTCAGGTAAGAGATGTCCACGCCCGGTCTGACCTGGCAATCTGGGATGACCATGTGCATTCGCGGCTTCATTTGACCAGCTCCAGTAAATGTTCCAGCGTGCCACCGGCCTGGAAATACTCAGTCACGTCTTTGCACGGCTTGGAGGGGTGCCACTGGTCAGTGTCGGGCCTGCCGCTATCCAGCAACAGGAACCCGACCTGAAACTTACGTTCGCGGGCAGCCCCGTAGACCTTGCGCATCAGTTGCATGCCTGGTTCGTCCCGGTCCGGTATCACCACAAGGCGCCGCCCAGCGCCTTCAATTTCATCAAGCAGGTCAGGACGAAAGCTATTAGCGCCACCGGAATGAGTAGTAGCCACCAATCCGTGTTCTTCCATCGTGTGGACATCCTTTTCTCCCTCCACATAATAGATTGGCTTATCCATGTTCTCAGCCATATTCAGCTTTGGCAGCCTGTACAGGTGCCGTTTCAGCCCGTCCAGGCACCATTGCCAGCCATGCTCTGATGGGCGCCTGACCCGAAAGTCCTTGGGCTCATAGCGCAGCACCTGATAGACCAGGACACCGTCTTTGTCGTAATAGTCGTACTCAGCCACGGGCTGTCTACGCATCGGTGCCTTTCTTGCCTCGCTGGTCAGCAGCTTGACAGCATCAAAGAAGTCAATCCCGTCCCTGGCCTTGACGTAATTGATCGGGTCGCCCTTAGCGCCACATCCGAAGCACTTATACCCCCAGCTCCCGTCCTGGTACTGGCACAGAGACATGGACGGCGTGGTCTCTTCATGGAACGTGCACATGGCCATGTACTTGTTCGGTCCTTTCTTGTGCAGTACCCAGTCTGGCGGCAACAGCGACGGCAACGGCACGCGACGGGCAGCCTGGACATCATCGGTTCGTTGCATCAAGCTGCCTGTTCTTTGGCTGCCTTGAGCTTGGCGTTGTACTTAGCTCGAGCTCTCCTTTCCCGTGCCTTTTTCAGCTGCTCATTGTAGTTGCCGCCCTGGCTACCATGCAGCATCGGTGACTCGCTGGTAATCCCGTGATCTACCGCGTGGTTTTCCTGCCAGTTTGCCTTGATTAGTGCCATCGGCTCATGATGACATGGCAGGATTAGGTCACAGAATTGGCATCGCCGAAACGGCCCGTACTGCTCGTCATCGTCATAGACATCATCGTCCATGTCGACGTGTTCAACTGCGGCGTCTAGGCTGCCGTAATTGTCGATTACATGTCGCCGCAACATGTACACCACCTGATTAGACACGCCCATTTCTCGGGCGGTTTCGTTGCCGTTTAATCCCTGGGCGTGATATTTGACAGCTATTTTTTGCCGTTCTGTAAGTCGTATCACGTTACCTCCATCGCTTGGTAATCTGGCTTATCCAGAACCCGGCCTGCTTCCTGGTCAGTCCTGGTCTGACCTTGTCCGGCATGTGTCGGGTTATTAAGGCTACCTGTTTCGGGGATGCTAAGTCAAGCTGCTTTCGCAGTTCCAAGATCCTGCGCCGTGCGTCGCGGGCCGTCTCTAGCCTCTCGAACGTGCTGCCAAGCCTGCCCAGCTCCTGTACCTGTTCAGGGGTTGGTGGCCCGTCTAGAACTGACCTGGCCTGGTCTGTATCGGCTATGTCACCACCTAGCCCTATTAGCCGCACATCCCTGGACTCGAGTACGACCTGTCCTGTTATCTCCAGGCGCCTGGCTAGCTCGCGTTCCTTGCGTTTCCTGCGCTTTTCTTGCCTGTCCTGCTCGGCCTCTATCTCGGCAGCCAAGGCCCCGGCCAGTTCAAGCTCCTCGCCTGCTTCTAGCCGCTGTTTGACTCGATCCACTGCTGCAGAGCTGGATCTGTCGCTGTCAGTTTCAGTTGCCGATAGTCCATCCACTGCCGTCGCGACGCTGTGCCGGCCGGTGGAGCCAACAAAGTCGAGAACCAGGCAATGCGGCTTCTGCGATGCAGCAATGGCCGCCAACCGTTCCTGTGCAGTTCCTGAAATGTCCACAACTCCAGGCAAAGGTCGCAGTCCGCGTCCAAGCATCTGCTGAAACAGTGACTGTGACTTAGTTGCGCGGCCCATGGATATGACGGCAACTGAAGGCAGATCTGTACCCTCAGTGGCGACGCCGACGTTAACCAGCACCTGATAGCGTGTGCCCAGCTCCGAAAAGCAGGTTCGTCGCTCAAGTTCAGGTGTGTTTCCATGGACTACCCGCGCCGTTCCTGGTCGGTACCGGTTGATGACTTCTGCTTGTCGCTCAGCAGTTCCAACAGTAGTAGCAAAATGAAGGCAAGGCCCATGCCCCAGACGGTCAAGTATAGCGCGGCCGATTGCATGTAACGATTCCTCGCTCCGATAGACCGCATCTAGTTCCGCCTGGTTAAAGTCGCCTGCACTGACCCTTACACCTGACAGGTCAACGCTCTTTACCTTCTCTCGCTTGGCCCGTATCGGTACTAGCCAGCCTTCGCGCGATGCCTCGACGATTCCGAACGGTTCTGTCGAGCAATCAAAGCTTCCCAGTCCTCTCTTGTCCAGGCGCCCCGGCGTAGCCGTAAGTCCGTACCGGAGCGCGTTCGGGTAAGCGTCAAAAATGGTCTGGTACGTTCTAGCTGGACTGTGGTGGCACTCGTCGACAACGATGAGTTCAAAACCGTCATAGTTGGACAGACGTTGCAACCTGGACGGGTGTCGTACCGTATCCTTACTGGCAACAACCACTCGCCCGCGATCGGAATAGGAGCTGGCGGTTTCGGCATTTACTCGCTCTCCAAGGACATGCTCGAGCCGCTCAATTGCTTGTCTAACCAGCTCGATACGATGAGCGATCCAGAGAACGCGGCCAGGAAAATCACGAACAACAGCCGCTGCGATACTAGTTTTGCCGGTGCCTGTTGCTGCGACAGTAAGCGGGCTCTTTCCTGCTGCCAGGAACTGCAGAGCCTGCCCCGCGATTCGTCGCTGGTAGTCCCTGAGTATGAGCCGTCGCGTTTTGTCAACTGCCACCTCGCCAAATAAGCCTAGCTGCATTGAGTGACGGCCAGGAATCGAACCTGGATGCTTGGTGCGACCGCGCGATCTGCCACTGATCTACCGTCACAAGCGCCGGTCTTTCCCGGCTGTCATCGGCATGACAGTAACAACAACTGTCTAACGATCTGCCGAATTTCCGCCCCGCTACGGCGTGGGGACCGTCGCCGCCAACCCTCCGGCTAACTAGCTACCGGCGCTGCACGGACGAATCTTGTTACCGAGATGGGACCGTTACACACCGGGCCAGAAGGGCGGCCCCGATGCCGAACAGTACCGATCCTGTCTGTCTGTACGCAAACGCACCAGCTGCCGTCCAAGCCGCCAAGTTAGCGCCAATCTCCAGCCAGATCCACATTAGAACGGCGCCGCGCCCTTCTCGGTCGTGGTCGGCTTGCGCAAGCGCAGTCCGCCGACCTTCTTCTGGGCGGCGTCGCGCACATTCGGATCACAGTACAGCTCGACACGCTGGCCGATAGCAGCTTCACGCGCGCCCTTGCCGAAGATCTCCTTGAGGTTGTCTACGATGGACGGCTTGACCACCATACGTCGCGGCGAATCCTCAAACTCAATAAACGCCGCAGCCTCTTCACCACCGTTCTTGCCCTTGAGGGTTCCGCGTTCGAATCCCTTGATGGTCAGCACAATCGGCTGATCCCGAACGGCATCGGCATTGAACAATTTACCAGGGAGCAGATCGTCAAACGTTTCCATTTAGTGCCCTTTCAGTTCTGTTTCATGAAGTCGTCGACCACTTCGGAACCGCTCCGAAATCGACGATAGCTGCTGTTACTAACCGTCGTATGTCCCCGCCCCGGAAACTCACCCGTAGCAAGACAGTTGCGCCAGATGTTCTTGGCCTTGTTCCAGAGCCGCATGCCGCCATCGATCATGTCATTGTCCATCTCAATGACCCGGACATCGAACGGCTCGTGCGACTCGGCAAAGATGAATCTAAACGTCGGCCGAGGCCATTCCAGCTTCAATAATGCGCCTTCGATACACGCCGCGGCCTGGACATCGTAGCCGTACATCTCGATGGCCCTTACGATGCCTTCATCGGACATGTCATGCGCTGTCTTGAGGTCGTTGATCTGCCACTGCTCCATGTCCAGGTTATCTGGCGTGGCCGAGCATTCCAGGCCCCGTTCGTTCCAGATGATTTTGTGCTGGTTCTTGCTGTGGATACTGGACAGGCGCGGCACCTGCTCAAGGACCGCGGCTGCGACCTTGTTGGCCCGCTCGAGCTCAGTTTCCGAGACCAGGATCTGCCCCGGCTCCTCTTTCTGCCCCCGCTTGGTCTTGACTACGATGTCCTCGCCGACCTGGAACACGATCCGGTCTACACAGCTACCAAACCGCTTGGCGTCTGACCGCTCGCTGACCTGGCCGTCGCGGCGAGCCTCCCAGGCTGCCTTGGCGTGTTTCGGCGACTGCTGCAGGACTAGCTTAGCCAGCCACGGGGAAAAGCGCATCCATCACCTCCTCTTTGTGCCAAACGAACTTGACCAGGTTCTGCTTACGTCCGTCCATTGTCCCGTTGCTGACCATCGACGACATGAGCAGGATCAGTCCGTCATAGAAACCGTTCTGGTTAAAAACGACGATCGGCCGCTCGCGTTCAATACCGAGCTTGGTCAGGGTCAGGATTCCAAAGAGCTCGTCCATTGTCCCGTAAGCCCCTGGAAGGCACAGGAAAGCATCGCACCGATCCCAAAAGACCTGCTTGCGGCTGTGCATGTCCGTCGTCACGATGTTGTCAACGTCGGTATCCCAGTGATTTAGCCTGTGAATGTGCGTCGGCAGCACGCCATGTACCTTGCCGTAACAGCCAGGTTCCAGTCCGTTCGTATCCCACCATGACTTGTACCCGTCACAGAGCGCGCCCATGATTCCCTTGCGGCTGGCACCGTAGTACAGGTCATGCCATGCCTTGGCCAGTTCCTGCCCGATCCAGCGCGCGGCCGGCAACAGCTCCTCGCCGCCTCGAGCTCCGGCGAACACGCACACGTTCATTTGCTGGCCCACCCCGCAGCCGCGCCGATCAGAAGCATGGCCGTACCGTAAGCCATCATGAACCAGAACGGCATTTGCCTGGTCTCGGTCAGCAACTCAATCATCGTAGCCCTCCTCCAGTTCGTCCCTGTCCAGGTACTCGTCATCGCCGTACAAGGACCAGACGTAGATCCAGTAGCCGCCCAGGGCAAGGCACAGCGCGGCTCCGGCAATTACGCTCATTTGCTCTGCTCCTTTTCGAGTCGTGCGATTTCCCGTTCCAGGTACCACTTGGCCTTTTTCAGGTCCTTGAGCGGCTCGCCCTTATACTGGTGCCGCAGGAGATACTTTGCGACGTTGCCGGTACGGTAATTGAGCTGGAAAGCCTCGATCACGTCGATAGCCTCGATGGAACCGACCTTGTAATGCGCCGGGCTGTTGATGGGATCGGCGCCGCTGGTGTTGCCGTCACGTACCTGTTTGTCGCTTCTGTCGCATTTGCAGTACTCACCACTGCAGTCCTGGGCCAGACAACCGTTGTTGTCGTAATGATGCCGCCATGCCTCATGCCCGCATTCGCACCGCTCGTTCATGTCCTTACCCTACCCCCGCTCGGCAGCCGTACCAGCCTAAATAAACCAAAGCAGTCCATCGCCCTCGTCAAGCGGGTCCTGCCACGCTGGGCCAGCGTCGGCAATGTCCGAAGGACACAGGCTCCAGAACGCATCCACGATAGGGCTGTTTGGCCTGTAATCGGGCAGGACGTACTTGACCGTCTCACAGTCCAGCATCGGGTCAGCCACGATTCCGTCTTTGCTCATGTTCTGTCCATCGGCTGAGCTGCGCATTTTATTTAGCCGTACTTAGCGGCGCAGCGCAGGCGCAGGCGCAGGTATCACCAAAATTGCGCGCCTTCGCTAAGAGGCAGTGATGGCAGGTGAGGCATACGTGTGGGTACGCCTCCCTTGATTGCGGCGCCGCGGCAGCCCGCGCGGCCAATCGCTGCTTAGCAGCCCTGGCCTGTACTGCTCAGCTCAGATAATGTACAGGATGGCCATAAGTCATGTCAAGACAAATCGACATGTCAGCTCAAAATAGCCACGCGTCGCGTCATGTCCTGTGCTTATTTAGGCTGGTACGATCTGTACCGTACCGTATTATCAGAAGTATGGCAACTACCGTTAAGAAGCTGTCCCGGCGATTCCGGCGGCAGGCCCGCAAACAGACCAAACAGGACCAGAACCTGCGCTGGCTGTCCATGTTCCCGCAACAGGTCATCGGACATGCCGGCCAGATTGCTGCCCTGACCACGATCTGCGACGTCCTGTGCAGCAAAGTGGCTGACTTGCTCGGGATCGAACCGAAGCAGCTCCAGGAGGAGATCGGCAAGCGCGCCCAGGCATTCGCCGAGCAGCTGCGCAGCGACGGCCAGTCTAAGAAGGGCAGCACCAATGCCGAAGCCGCTCAGCCCAGCTAAGTTCCAGGCCCTGCAAAGGCGCTGGTACAAAAAGGCCAATAAGCTGGCCCAGGAACGCGGCGAGACCGGCGACATCGAGTACGGCCGCGACCTGAACAAAACCGCCGGCCAGACCTTTCGCCAGTCCGGAGACGGGTCAGTCATGTTGTGGGACTTTTCCGCGCCTGACCAGGATGATTCTGTTCGTGATTGGGCTTTGGTTGACAGCTCGGGTCATGAAATTGAACAGGGCGAGCTCGAGCTGTCCAACACCGCCAAGTACGAGTACTACGACCGCATTATGACGTACGCCGCGCATACCAGCCCCAGGCGGCGCAAGTTCCTGCTCCTTTCCATCCAGAAAGGCCGCTCCATCGCGGCAAAGGAGATGTCGATGAGCCAATCCGAAGCGAATACGATCTGGTCTGCCACGCTGCAGAAACTGGGCCTTCCGAAGCGAACCGTCCAGGCACCGCGCGACTTCGAACAGGACACGCCAGCTCCGGTCCGGGTTCTGTCCAAGTCCGAGATTGCTAAGCTCGGGTATAAGGCGCCGAAGCAGATCAAGGACAAACCGTGAACGGTAAGCGCATTGCGATTTACGTGCTGGCGTGGACGCTGTTGTGGTTTTCGTTCGGGGCAGAGAACTGTGGGTTTAACATTCCCACCTGGCGCTGTGCCGTGGCCGGCGGGCTGATCGGCATGTGGCGTCTTCTGCTTAATCACGCTGAGGACATGGAATGAAAGCCAAGGCCACAACCAAACGAGCGCGCAATAAGCCTGCACCGTGCGAACCAAAGCCTGTCGTCATTGTCAATCAGGCCTACCCTGACAACTGCAAGTTTACCCAGTTCGCGGTCGATAATGACCTGGTCCTGATCGTAAACGAGGTGCCCGGCAAAGAGCAGCAGTGGGTCTGTAACTTCGATACGGTGGTCGCGCTGTGGCAGGGCATGCTCGTGCCAGTCTTCGGTCAGGGCGATACGCCCGACAAGGCGCTGGAGAATTACCGCAAGAAGATTGCCGGGCATACGCTGGTGGCCGACCCGAACAGCGCGTTTCGCAAGGAAATGACCTGTCCGCGCGTGTTCAGCGAGGACTTGAACTGACATGGCCAAGGACGGATATGTCTTCTACTGCAGCCGGTGCAAGTTCGACCATGCCGGCGAATGCGAGGATGACAAGCCAGAGACGGACAAGACAATCAACGAGCCGCAGCGGTACACGATTCCGTTTCGCGGCGCTGGCCCTGGCGACTTCGGCGCTTGGCTTCCCAAGGACTTTCAGATCCGAATCATTCCTTCGGACAAGCCATGAACCTGCGCTCGGCCATTGACCAGGATTGGGGCCTGATCCTGTCCAGCTTTATTAGCACGTTTCGAGCAGAATCTACCCATGCCGAGGACTTGAAGGGACGCCAGATTACGTCACTGTTGACTAACCTGATCGCTAATGGCTGGTCCTGCACCGTTGCGGACATGGAGGGCGTGATCGTTGGCTGGATTGTTCACGGTCCTAAACAGCGCCTGGCCTGGGTTTGGGTGCGCTCGATGGTGCGCTGTCAGGGCCTGGCCAAGCTCATGATTGAAAGAGTCGGTATTGACATGTCCCGTCCCGTCTACAGTCCGTTCCTTCCTAACCGCCACAGAGAGCAATGTCGACTCCGACTCAAGATCCAGCACCGTCCATTCCTGGTGATTCCAGGTGCCGAGACTGCGGTTGTCCATTAGCCGACCACGATGAGTTCTGGAAGTACCGGTGCCTCTACTGCGACTGCGCACGCTTCGTCGCTACATGCCAGCGGTTTCAAGCTGACCCAGGAAGAGATACAGAACATGAAACCGAACGAACCGACACGTCGCGTTTTCGGAACGGACGCGTCTCTTGACTGGCCTGAGCAGATCGAGTTTATCCGCAAGGCCAGCTCCAAGGCCGTTACTCGCCTGTTTGCGATGCTGGACAGTGCAGCCGAGGGCAGCGAGGTTGCTGAGATTGTTCGAGCTCTGTCACAGGCACAGGCCATGGCCATGAAGGCGCTAAACAGGGACGATCCAGGTCATGAGCCGACAGACGAGCAGCTCATGAGAAAGGCTGGCAAGTAACGTCACGTGCCAGCCCTGTCAGCAGCCAAGGCCGATCAGCTACTGCAACGGCGCTTTGCCGATGCGGTCGCTCGAGCCACGCCTGAGTTCCTGTGCGGAAACCACGAATGGCAAAAACGTGTACTCTCAAGTTCCTCGCAAAACGTTATAGCCATTTGCTCGCGCAGAGCCGGGAAGTCCGAGATAGCGTGCGCACTTTTGCTTCTCACAGCGTGCAAGACGGCAGGAGTTTCCTGCATCTATCTTGGCTTGACCAAGGACAGCGC
>Ga0207700_10002233_pt1 | contig 11123 bp, 9 predicted proteins | sample LARL82metaG_FD_184348 | JGI IMG/M metagenome (GOLD analysis project Ga0207700, IMG submission 184348) | Corn, switchgrass and miscanthus rhizosphere microbial communities from Kellogg Biological Station, Michigan, USA - LAR L8-2 metaG... | ecosystem: Host-associated > Plants > Roots >...
CACCTGGCGGGTGAGCGCGGACCTGGCCTCGCCGGTAGCGGGCCTGCGGTCGCTGCTGATGCAGGCGCTGCATCCGCTGGCGATGGCCGGCGTCGATCAGCACAGTGGCTGGCGCCGCGACCCCGCCGGCAGGCTCGCCGCCACCTCGGCCTACCTCGCCACGGTCACCTTCGGCGAGCGGGCCGAGGCCGTGCGGGCCGCGGCCCGGGTGCGGCGCATTCATGATCGTGTCCGCGGCACCGACGCGGTTACCGGCCAGCCGTACGCGGCGGGCGATCCCGGCCTGCTCCTGTGGGTGCACGCGGCGCTGGTCGATTCCGTCGTGGCCGCCGCAAGCCTGGTCGGGACGGCGCTTGCGGCCGGGGACAGCAATAGCTACGTCGCGGAGATGGTGGCCGCCGCCGAGCTCACCGGCGTGCCCCGCCCGCTGGTGCCGTCCAGCGTCCCCGAGCTCGACCTGTACATCGCGTCGGTCCGGCCGGGCCTGCGCTGCACGCCGGCGGCCGCCGGATCAATGGCCTGCCTGCTCGATCCACCTGGCCTGGACGAGGACACCGCGGAGATCTGGCAGGACATCCGCGACGCGGCGGTCGCCGCCCTGCCGCGCTGGGCCCGGCAGATGTACGGCTACAGCGCCCCGCCGCTGACTCCTGGCCGCCGGACCGAGATCCGGCAGTCCCTCGGCGTCCTTGACGCCATGGTCCTGGGTCAGCCCGGCGTGCTCGAGGCACGGCAGCGGATCACCCTGCGGATGCGCGCGGCACGGCCGGCGTGAAGCTCATCAGGCTCCTCGCCACGGCGATGGCGGGCGCCGCGACTCTCCTCCTGCCGCGCCGCCGGCCCGGGCGGCTGCGCCTCGATCGCGCCCGGGCGGCGCTCCGGCTGGCCGCGCGCGGCGGGGCCCGCTACGCGGCCAGCGCGCCGCGGCTGTTCGCGGTCGCGGGCGAGCGGCGCCAGCAGTTGCGCGAGGACCTGGCCCTGCAGACCGCCGAAGACGTCGCCGGGACGCTGGGCGCGATGAAGGGCGTCATGATGAAGATCGGCCAGATGGCCAGCTACGTCGACGACGGCCTGTCTCCCGCGGTCCGCCAGACCCTGGCCCGCCTGCAGGACAGCGTCCCGCCGATGAGCCCGGGACTAGCCGCGGCGGTGGTGGAGGAAGAACTCGGCGCACCGCCGGACCGCGCGTTCGCCCGCTGGGATCCGCGGCCGATAGCCGCCGCCTCGATCGGGCAGGTACACCGCGCCGTCACGCTCGACGGCCGCGCGGTCGCCGTCAAGGTCCAGTACCCGGGCATCGCCGAGACCATCGCGGCCGACCTGCGCAACGTCGCGCTGCTCCGCCGGATGCTGCGCATCGCCGCGCCGGCCCAGGACGCCGACGCGCTGCTGAGCGAGGTGCGGGACCGGGTCGGTGAGGAGCTCGACTACCGCCATGAGGCCGCCAGCCAGCGCCTGATGGCCGCCTACTACGACGGCCACCCCACCATCGCCGTCCCCCGGATCATCGACGGGCTGTCCACCCGCAGGATAATGGTCAGCGAGCTATCCGGCGCAGTCCGCTTCGCCGAACTCGCCAGCTGGCCCCAGCACGAACGCGACCTGGCCGCCGAGACGATCTACCGCTTCGTCTTCCGCAGCCTGTACGACGTGCGCGCCTTCAACGGCGACCCGCACCCGGGCAACTACCTGTTCCAGCGCGGCGGCCGGGTCACCTTCCTCGACTTCGGGCTGGTCAGGCACTTCACCCCCGCCGAACTGCGGCCGCTCCTGCAGATGGCCCGCACCATCTGCGTCGAGCACGACCCCGGGGCGTTCCGCGCCAGCCTGGAGAACGCCGGATTCCTGCGCCCCGGCGCGCCGGTCAGCACCCAGGCCATCGTCGAGCACCTGGCCGTCTTCTACGACACCATCCGCGAACCAGGACCCCGGACCATCACCACCGACTACGCCTCCTCCGTCGTGCGACGGTTCTTCGACGTGCGCAGCCCCGTCGCCGCCCACATCGCCGTCCCGCGGCCCTACGTGATCCTCCAGCGCATCAACCTCGGCCTGTTCGCCGTCCTCGGCGAGCTATCCGCCACCGCCGACTGGCGCGCCATCTCCGAGGAAATCTGGCCCTTCACCCGCGGCCCGGCCTCAACCCCGATGGGACAAGCCGAGGCGGCATGGCGGACGCGGCGCCCGGCGATGGCGGCATGACTGGTCTGAGGCCGACACCCGGATGGCGCGCGGAACTAGCAGGCTGACCCGGCGAGCGAAGGAGATGTCCCGTGACCACGACGACGCCCGGCATGCGGCTCCCACCAGGAGGGCAACCGCGGCTGACCGCTGGCGGCTGGCGCGTCGATCCGGCCCAGTCGCATGCCTCGTTTGCCGCATCGGTCGTCGGCCGGCCGGTGCGCGGACGCCTGCCCCTATCCGGCGAGGTGCTGATTACCGAGCCGATCGAGGATTCGACGGCGCGGCTGGCCGCCAGGGCGGGCGCGGTCAGTACCGGGTCACCGGTGCTGGACCGGCTGCTGGCCGGGCCCGGCTTCCTGGACGCCGCGGCCTACCCGGAGATCAGCTTCCGGTCCGAGCTGCTCGCCTGGGTCCCGGCCGGATGGCGGGCCGTCGGCCGACTGCAGGTCAAGAACGCTGAGCATGAACTGGCCTGCTGTCTCGCTCTGCACGCTGGCGGCACGCGGCTGGACTGCTCCCCGCGCATCCTCATCACCAGCAGCTGGGTCATCGACTCCAGGTGGGTAACCAGCCAGTGGATTCCCGGACTTAGCCGCCGCATCGTGATGACGTGCTCATGTTCCCTCGAACCGGACATGTGAGCCGCTCGGCGTCATTCTCCGGCCGCCTGTTCGGGGCATAGCCTTCGACCACCGCCCGGCGGCTTCGGCTGGACGCACTGCTGCACCGCCCCGTAAGCGCGGATCCGTGCCCACGCCGCGGATCGCCAGAGCGAGCCTTGGCCACCGCGGCTACGGGATGCGCCCCCCGCTTGTGGTGGCCGTAGCTGCGGCGGCCAGACGGGGAGCCCACGCCGACCGCCATCTTTCGCGACATTGCCACGCAGTCGATGCCGAAGCTAGTGAATATCGCGGTGAACTGCGCGGTCAGACCGGACTCACAACGTGGTCCCGGTGCCGCGGGATGCCGTCCGCCCCGGGCCGGTGTGATGCACGTCGCACTGTAGTATTCCCGGTAACGGGCGGCGGAACCGGACCGCCCTCCGCCGGGATGTCAGATGGCCTTGAGCGCCTCCGCTTTGGTCACGGGCCGGCCTAGGGCGCCGTATTCGTGCAGGTCGCCGAACATCTCGATAGCGCAACCTCATCCTCGACTGGGGCGAGACCCGGCCGTCGGCCCCGTAGGTGCCGAGCGCGCGGCGGTTGACACGTGCGCCCGCGGCCCATCCTGTTGGCTGAGATTCGACATCTTCCGGGGACGGGACATTTAAGGCGAAAGCTAAGGCGAAAGCTTCTGGACTACGATCGCCGGGTCATGGATATCTGAGCGCGGGATCGCCGAAGAATAGGTCACAGCCCGGCGGAGAAGGTCACTGGCTGCGGGGCGACCAGCGGGGTGCCGACGTCCAGCTGGATCTGCGCGTGCGCGGTCAGCGGGATGTCGCGCGGGTTGCCGTGGTAGACCTTGCCGTCGTACAGCGCTACCACCCGCCCGGTGGCCGGGCCGACCTGGGCCGGCCCTAGCGGCTGTCCCCACTCATCGAAGAAATCTCCGAGGGTGTAGGTCCGCTGGACCGGGGACTCGATGTGGATGATGCCGTCGGCGGCGTGGGTGTGCAGCCAGTAAAAACAGGTGCCAGTAGCGATGTATGGACCGTACGCGGTTTGCTGAGCCTGCGCGCCCGGTACGCCGATCGCAGCCGATACCTGCCGTGCCCTTCCGTTCACGAAGATGGCCAGGTGGGCGTGGATGTGGAACAGGGTCTGCTCGCCGGCCTGGCAGCTGATCTGATCGACGGGCTGCCCGTTCGCCGCCGTGGCCAGCCCGGCCAGCGGCGCGACGGCAGGGACCGCGACGCCTTCAGGCCCGGTTGCACCTGGGGCGGGCGCGGGCTGGAGGGCGCCGAGCGTGCTCAGCGGGGCGAGACGGAGCCCGGACGGCACCCCGCCCGCGGCCCCGGAGCTGCCGGTGACGGCCAGGACGATGGCCGCCGCGACGACGATCACCGTGGCTGCCGCGGCGCCGCTGGCGAGCCGGATCCGCCGCCGGCGGCGGCGGGCTTGCTCAGCCCGTATCCGGGCGATCCTTTCCCTAGCGGCCTGCTTGTTCCTGCTGCGCTTAGCCATCGGTTCCTGTCTTTCTCTCGGCTTGGGCAGCTCGGGGGATCAGCCGCTGGGCGCCGAGGACGCCGTCGCGGAACCCGGGGGAATAGGCCAGGTGGAACCCGCGGGTGGGCACAGTCGCGCCGAGCTGTGCGTACAGCCCGGCGGCCGACAGTGTGGCCCGCCAGACCAGGGCGTACTCCCGGGGCGGCGTCAGGGTCCGCAGCGCGGGGGCGAACCGCGGCTCGGTGAAATGCGCCATGAGCCCGCGCAGCCAGGGCCGGGAGTAGGTGAAGGTGCCGGCGGCCGCCGTGGCGACCATGGGGTGCAGCAGCTCGAGGATCAGGCGCGGATCCGGCTCGGCATCCGGGGCCAGCGCGCCGACCTGGCGGGCCAGCCGCACCGCCGTCGTCCCGTCCCCGGCGAGCACCGCCGCGGCGAGCTGCCCGAACGGCACCGGGATGCCGCCAGGCACGGCGGCGACCGCCCCGAAATCCAGCATGCCGAGTCGGCCGCCGGGCAGCAGCAGGAAGTTGCCCGGGTGCAGGTCGGCGTGCATCCACCCGGTGCAGGCGGCCGGCGCGTAGATGGCTTGCCCCAGCAGCCGGGCGGCCAGATCCGCCGCGCCGCCCGGGCTGAGCTCGCGCCAGCCCTCCGGAAGCAGGTCCAGCCGCCCGTCGAGCAGCGTAGACAGGCTTGCTCCATCCAGCCATCTTGTGATCAGCACCCGCGGCGTGGCCGCGTACACGGCCGGAACGGTGACCCTCGTCCGGCCCGGTGGCTCACGTACCCCGGCCGCGCGGGCCTGGGCGATTACCTCGGGGACACGATCGGCGAACGCGGCCGCGACCTCGCTCTGGACCCGGCCCTCACGGACATAGTCCAGCTCCTCGACAATCCGCAGCGCGAGCTCGTCGGCCAGCCCGGTCACGTTCAGCCGGGTGAGCCGGGCCATCACCCGCGCCAGCAGCCGGGCCTGCCGCAGGTCCGACCGCAGCGCCCGGCCCACCCCGGGGTACTGCACCTTGACTGCCACCTCGACGATCCGGCCGTGGTCGTCGCGCCATCGGCCGCGGTGCACCTGACCGATCGAGGCCGCCGCCTGCGGCGTATCGCCGAATGCCACCAGCCGCTCCCGCCAGTCCGGCCCGAAGGCGGCGCCCAGATCGGCCGCGATGACCCGGTGCGCGGCTTCGGTCGGCATTGGCGGCGCCGCGTCGGTGAGCCGCCGGAGCGCCGACCGGTAAGGCGCCGCGACCTCCTCCGGCATCGCCGCCTCGAACACCGACATCGCCTGCCCCAGCTTGGCCGCTCCGCCCTTGAGCTCGCCCAGGGTGCCGAACAGCTGCTCGGCGGTGCGGGCCGCCACCTGGTCGGCGGCCACCCGGGACAGCCGGGTCGCGGCGGCGGCGGTGCGCGCGGCGTGCCGCAGCGGCAGCGCAGCCAGCCGGCCGGTGCGCCGCAGCCCCCCGGCCGGCAGGACCGGCCGCTCCCGCTGCCCCACCGCCCCGGATGGCCGCAGGTGTCCCTCGGTCATCCCGGCTCCCTCGTCGGGAGGCTGGCCGTGGGATGCTGCGACGCTTCGGGGTGTGGCATGGCTGGCTCCTGATCCTGATCGGTTATCTACTAACACGTATAGTAGAAACGAAATGTTCATCCTCGGGGCAGCCTTTTCACCTGGTTTGCATTCCGCTGGACAATCGGCTGCACGGGCGAGCCATGACGGCCTGACTCGGCGAGCCTCAAGGCCGCGGGTATGCGGGCGCGTCCGGGCGGCGCGGCCTTCGCCACGCCGGGGCGGCGCGCTAGCTATCGGGCGAAGGGCGTCTCTGGCCCTGCTGCCGCCGAGATCGCGAGTTTCTGCAGCGTGGCCGCTGGCGGCTGTCCGGTTGCTTCGTGCAACTGCTGGAGCAGAAGCAGGTTGACCAGGTGCAAGCCTGCGATAACGCTAGCCAGGGACGCTGGATCCTCCGGTATCACGGCCCACGCGGCCCACTCCTCCAATTCCGGCGAATCTAGGCTCGCGGTGAGAAGGCCGATCGCCAGTTGCATAGAGCTGGCCACGGTCAGGCCGTCCTCGCTGGCTGGTTCCGGGGGACGGGCCGGTCCGAGGATCTTGCGTGCACGCGGCCGCCAGCGGCGGCCGCCGGGGGTGTTTGTCATGTCATCCTTCGGTCGCAGCGGATCCGCTAGGCGGCTGGGACCCGTCCCAGTGCCAGGGCCACGATGGCCGGGGTCAGCGCGAGCAGCACGGGGTCAGCGCGAGCGCGGCGGCGCCTGCCCGCAGCAGCTGGCGGCGGACCCGGCTGAGTGGTTCGGCCGGCCTGAGTAGCCGCTGGATCCGCTGTACCGCGTCGGTAGCGGCAGCGGCGAGCCCCGGCGCCGGACCGGCGGCAGCGAGAACCACCAGGGCGGTGGCCAGCGGCCCGGCGTCGCGGTCCGCTGTCGCCGCATCGTCGGCGTGCATCTCGACCAGCCGCGTGATCTGCGTGTCCGCATCCCGCATCAGCGGAAGGAAGGGCAGTACCTGGCGTCCGATTTTCGCGATGGCCAGCAGCCGGTGGTGGTGACTGGCCAGGTGCGCTCGCTCGTGCGCCAGGACGGCGTCGAGCTGATCGGGATCCAGCGTCTGCAGCGCGGCGGTGGTCAGGATCACCGTCGGGTGCGGCCCCGCGACGCAGTAGGCGGCTGGCTGCCCATGGTCGACCAGCACGGCCCCCAGAGCCGGCTCTGCATGCCCGACGAGACGGGCGGTTTGCGGGTGCCGCACCGCGTGCTGGCGGACGCCGCGCAGGTGGGTAACCGCCGTGAGCGCGGTGCGGGCCAGCACCGCTGCGGCGAGGGTGAGGCCCAGCCCGGCCGCGGTGGCGCCGCCCGGCGTGGCGTAGGCGTCCCGGAGTCGCAGTACGCAGGCGCCGATCAGCTGACTCAGCCCGCCCCCCGGGGCGGTCGCATGCACCGCAAGGGTCAGGCCGGCCAGCCCGAGCGCGGCAACGACTGACCACGCGGCGGCCAGGTAGGTGATGATCGCCAGAAGCGGCGCCCGGGCGGCCCACCGGCCCCGGCCGAGCATCCGGGCGCCCGCCGTGCCGGCGGAGGCCGCGTACGCGAGGAGCACGGCCGCAACGGTCACTGCGGGGCGCCTTCCTCTGGCCGGGGGTGCGCCTGGTCGAGTGCCTGCTGCAGCAGCCCGGCATCGTGCGGGCTCATCTGCAGCACGAAATGGGCCAGCGCGGTGCGCCGGTCCGCGCTGGTGGCCAGCGCGTCGCTCATCAGCGCCGCGGTGTACCCGGAACGGGAGCCGGCCGGCTCATAGCGCCAGGCCCGGCCGTCCCGGTCACGGCGCAGCCACCCCTTGCGATGGAGGTTCTCCATCACGGTCATCACCGTCGTGTACGCAAGCGGTCGGTCTTTGCGCAGGTCATCGAGCACCTCCCGGACCAGCGCCGGCCTGCCCCACTCCCACAGCCGGTCCATGATCACCGCTTCCAGCTCACCCAGCTGACGCATCTTCGACTCCCTGACGTGCCGTCGCCCGGCAGTGCGATCACCGCTACTTACTAAAACGGATAGAACACCCAGCCTGTTCACGCAGACAGGTATCCCAGGCCGGGGCCAGGGCTTAGGTCTGAACGTTTCGATCCTACTATTCGTGATAGTAATCATGCTCGCTATTTCGGACACGGCCCGCGGCGAGCCTGCCGACGACGCCGACGCCGCGGTCCCCCAGCTGTACGAACATCATGCCCGGGCCCTACGCAGGTACGTCGAGCGGTTCTGTCCCGATCAGGCCGGCGCCGAGGACATCGTCCAGGAAACGTTCATTCGGGCCTGGCGGCACCTGCCGCAGCTGAGCTCCGGCGATCTGCCCGTCCGGCCGTGGCTGTACCGGGTCGCCCGTAACCTGCTCATCGATGCCGACCGGGCGGCCCGGTCGCGGCCGGTCACCGTATCGTCGCGGCCCGCCGAGGTCGGCTGCGACGACACGGGAATGAACCGGATCCTGGACCAGCAGCTCGTGACCGACGCCTCGGCCGGCTGTCACCCGCGCACCGCACGGTCCTGGTTGAGACCTTCTACCAGGGGCACACGCTCGCGAAGGTCGCCCGCCAGCTCGGGATACCGGACAGCACGGCACGATCGCGGCTCCACTACGCGCTGCAGGCACTGCGCCGGCAGCTGGAAGACCGCGAAGCGATCGAGTCGCGATGATCCGCCACCGGTCCGCGGACACGCCAGCAGCCGAAGGCGACGGCACGGCGGGCCCGAGAGCGACCAGGTTGCCTATCCGGCGCGTCACCGCCATCATGCTGCTCGCCGCGGCTGTCCTGGACCTGACCCGGTGCGGCCTCGTCGTGGGGACCGTCACGCAGGCTGGGGCAGCTGCCGGGCTGGTGTCGGTCGGCCTTGCCGCGGCCGCGGTCAGCCTCTGGACCGCGCGCGGATGCCAGCAAGGCACCCGCTGGTCGGGCTGGGCCGCCTTCCTCATCGGCACGGCGTCAGGGCCGCAAGCTGCCGCGTCCGGCTTGCACTCCCTCTACGCGATCCCCGATACCGCGACTGCCGCCCTCGGCGTCTTGGTAGCCGCGGGCGTCCTCGCCACCGTCGGCCGCACCAGGCGGCCAGCGCCACCACAGACCCACAGCCCCGACAGGACCGTTCATCTGCCACTTTGAACGCTGCACCACTACGAAACGTGTTAGTAGACGCCCTCGCCATTCCTGACGCGGGCCGTGACGAAAGGATCTTCCCCAGCATGCGCAGAATACGAAAGGCGGTCGCCGCCGTGGTCACCGCCGCCGCCGCGGCGGTCGCCGCCGCCGTTGCGGTCCCGCCGGCGCTGGCCGCCCCGGCCGTCCACCGGGCATCCGCGGTCGCCTTCAGGCCCGGCTCCGGGCACCTGGTTGTCGACTGGAACCGGGAGCTAATCGCCATCCTGGGCACCACTGGGACACAGCCCGCGACCGTGCACCCCACCCGCAGCTTCGCGATCCTTCAGGCCGCCGAGTACGACGCGGTGACCTCGATCACCCACCACGACCCGTCCTACCTGTTCTCGGTGCCCGCGCCGGCCGACGCCCGGCCGGACGCCGCCGCCGACCAGGCCGCCCACGACGTGCTCACCGCTCTCTACCCGTCGATGAAGACCGGGCTGGACACCATGCTGGCCGCCGAGCTCGCGCTGATCCCCGGCGGCCCGGGCAAGCACGACGGCACCCGGGTTGGCGCCGCCGTGGCCAGGCGGCTGCTCCTGGTGCGCGCCGCCGACGGATCCGCGGCTACGCCGGCGCCGTTTGTGGCCGGCACCAAGCCAGGGGACTACCGGCCCACCCCGCCGAAGTTCCCTGCGCCGGTCTTCACCAACTGGGGCTCGGTCACCCCGTTCGTGCTCCGCAGCGGGCGGCAGTTCCGCCCCGCCCCGCCCCCGCCTGTCACCAGCACCGCCTACGCCAAGGCGCTCAACGAGGTCAAGAGCCTGGGCCAGGACGTCAGCACCACCCGCACCGCCGACCAGACGGCGGCCGCGATGTTCTGGGCCTCGGCGCCCATCTGGAACACCTGGAACCAGGTCGCGCAGAACCTCGCCGTGACCCGGCACGCAAGCCTGGAGCAGACGGCCACTGTGTTCGCCAACCTCGACCTCGCCCTGGCCGACGCCACGATCGGCCTGTACGACGCCAAGTACCACTATCTGGTGTGGCGGCCGGTCACCGCGATCCAGTTGGGCGACACAATCGGCAATCCGGCCATTGTGGGAGACCCGAACTGGACCCCGCTCGCAGTTACCGCCGCTGACCCGTCCTACCCGGGTGCCCACAGCACCATCAGCCAGGCCGCGGCCACCGTGCTCGCCGCCTTCTACGGCCACCACCAGCACCTGGCCATCACCCTGAGCGGAGTTACCCGGACGTTCGGCAGCTTCCAGGCCGCGGCGAACGAAGCCGGGCTCAGCCGCATCTTCGCCGGCCAGCACACCAGGCTCGACCACGAGGCCGGCCAGCGACTTGGCAGTCAGGTTGCCGACTTCGTGCTCGACCACCTCGCCACTGGCCTGGCCAAATCTGGCTGACCGCGCTCACCCGCCGGGGAGGGCAGGCTCTCGCGGCCGCCCTTCCCGGTGCCGTCCCCCACGAACAAACGGGCCTGTCAGCTCGATCCGCACCCCCTGACGACATCGCCCGCCGTGATGCAAGTCGCACAACCTCGGTCCCGTCCTGCTGAACTCGGCCAATCTACTATCAATTTTAGTATTTGAACGTAAAATTACTGCCGTCAGGCGCAGTGCCCGGCTCGCCGCCATGCCGGGAGTAAGGAGTATCGCAATGCGCACGTACCAGACCGACCCGCGCGGCCAGGCGCCCCTGGTCACGTGGCGGCAGTGGCTGCTACCCCTGGGCGCCGCAGCCGGCATCGTGGCCCTCGTGGCCCTGTCACCGCGCCCCGTCGGGCGTGCCGCTGAGCTACTCCCAGTTCTCCTGAACGACGTCGGCGCCGGCTCGGTCCGGTCGGTGATCATTGACCCGGCGGGGCAGGTAACCGGCAGCCTGGCCACCGGCCAGCCGTTCACCACCACCATCCCGGTGGCGCTGGATGACCGTGCCCTCGCTGGGCGGCTGGCCGCGCACCACGTCCAGGTCACCGCCACCGCGGCCATGCCGTCCTCCCCGGTGCGGCTGCTGATCGGGCCCTCGCCTTCCGGCTGGTCGCCTACCTCCTGAACGAGGGTGACCTGCGCGCAGCCCTCTCGTGGCTGCGGCAGGTCACCAGGCGCGTTCCTGACGGGGCGTTATTCTTCCCCGCCCTCCCCCGGGGGCAGGGCGGCGGAACCGGGCGCGC
>Ga0207700_10002235_pt1 | contig 11116 bp, 7 predicted proteins | sample LARL82metaG_FD_184348 | JGI IMG/M metagenome (GOLD analysis project Ga0207700, IMG submission 184348) | Corn, switchgrass and miscanthus rhizosphere microbial communities from Kellogg Biological Station, Michigan, USA - LAR L8-2 metaG... | ecosystem: Host-associated > Plants > Roots >...
GCAACTGCCTGCGTGAACATCCTGCCTTGCGGAGAGAGCAGCACGACAGTCTCTTTCGCTTCGCCTGTCAGTCGCTGCTCGCGCGACGCTAGCTGCAATGACTCCACGCATTCAAACAGCGGTTCCGGCTTCAGCACCATGCCTTCACCGCCGCCAAACGGACGGTCATCCACCGTCTTGTGGCGGTCCGTGGTAAAGGCCCGCAGGTCGTGAATCAATATTTCAATGAACGAGGCCTGGCGCGCCCTGCGCACAATACCGTAATCCAGCGGCCCGCTAAAAAAGTCCGGAAAAATAGTTACGATCTCGAACTTCATTTGTGCGGACCTGATCAAGACTTCTCGTGCTGCCGCTTTTTTTCTTCCTGGTTCAACGGCGCATCCAGCTCAAGCAGTCCTTCCGGAAGTTTCATCTCCAGGCGCTTCTGCTCCAGTGCAATCTTTTCAATATAAGCGGCGGCAAACGGGACCAGATACTCCTTCTCGCCCTGGATCACAAGCAGCGGTGCTTCTCCGCTGCCAAACTGCACATCTTTAATCCGGCCAATCTCACGACCGGAATCCGTTACGGTGCAGCCTGCCAGATCGCTTACGTAAAACTCGTCAGTGCCTAAAGCAGCCCGTTCGCTGCGCGGAATCTGGATCTCGCTTCCCACCAGCATTTCCGCATCGCTGATGGAGTCCACGCCTGCAAACTTCAGTACTACCATGCCTTTGTGGAACCAGTGCTCGTCCAGTTCCAGCGATCGACGGCTCGGCTCAGCCGTAGCGCTTTGCTTCCCGCTGTCGGTAAGCGCAAAAAGTTTCCTGCGCAATTCAAACAGCTCAGGGAAATCGGTGAACAAGGTTGCGGCAACTTCGCCGTGGCGTCCCTGCGTTTTGGCCACCCGGGCAATCGTGACGAACTCAGCTTCCTCAGTCATCCGCGCTGCCGGGCCACAATCAGGGCAGAAAGATCAGCAAGCTATTCCGCCGGGCCAGTTTCCTCGTCATCTTCGTCTTCAATAATCTCCAGCATGTAGCGTTTCTTGTACTTCATGCTGGCCGCGCCCAACAGCGTGCGGATTGATTTGGCCGTGCGTCCCTGCCGGCCGATCACTTTTCCCAGGTCCGTCGGGGCCACGCGCAGTTCCAGGATCGTGGCATCGCCATCTTCAACCGGGGTCACTTGAACTTGTTCTGGAGCGTCTACAAGAGCCTGAGCAATCTGCTCCACGAGCATACGCATATCGCCGCCCGTTTCCGTCATGGGGGAGTCCTTCACCTAACTAAGCTTGGGGCCCAAAATCTCAGTACATTTCCCGGAAAAGAACTGACTCCTCGCTTGCTGCTTAGGCCGCCGGCGCCGGTGCGGCTTTTGCCTTGGTGAGCAGACGGCCCACCGTGTCAGAAAGCTGCGCGCCCTTTGAGACCCAATAATCAATGCGATCACGTTTCAAGTCGATTGTAGTGGGATTGGTGCGGGGATTGTAAAGTCCCACCACTTCCACGGAGCGACCGTTGCGGGCGCGCTCCTTATCAATCACCACCACACGGTAATAAGGCTGCTTGCGCGCACCAATGCGCGCCAATCGAATCATTAGCACAGTTGCACTGAATCCTTTCCTGATTGACGCCCAGACAAACTGGGCAAGTTGTTATTATCGCGTAAGTTGCGGGGATTGGCAAGGAGGGGGTGGGAAGGGGAGAGGGGGAAACCGGTTTGGTGGCAAGTGCTGGGGGTTCGAGCCTGATCTGTGAGGGACGTCAGCTTGCCGATGGCATTTGTGCCGGAATCATGACTACGGGCGTGGTCAGGGGGTGGGTTTGTGCGCCGTAGCCTTGCCAGTGACGCAATGCAGTTCGTCATAGCAATAGCTAACGGTTTGCGCAGCCGTTCCAGTCTGGTTCGGCAGGTGGGGTCTTCTGCGGGAGATTGCCGTTTCCAATACCCAACCAAATCTCTATTGTGATAGAAAATAGTACATTAACTAACTCGCTACTTGTCAGATGCTATTAAATATATTTTACTCAACTACAGATCGCTATAGCATTCCTGTAGTTTGTTTATAGTTTTGACCTTCAGGTATTTCTATAGGCCAGTTGCCCTCTGCTTTTTGCTGTTCCGGCCCAGTTGAGAATCAAATTCAAGACGCTGAGGAAAAAACCGATGAAGTATCTACGGACCGCACTCGGGTTGTTTATGCTTGGATGCGCATCAGTCGCAGCGGAAGCCCAGATTCAACCTATCTGTGATGTAACCTGCGCTCCAGACCCAGGCGGCTCAACCTACGGCGGAACGGTGGCAGCGCGCCCGAAATTGCTCAATGCGCGCGGGGCCTCAAGTCCCATTCAGGCAACGGGCGGGCCACAGCAGGTCCCGATGGTTCTAGGAAGTCAAAGCTACAACTACGTCGTTCCAATTCTGAGCTTGCCCGGGCGGGCCGGAATGGACTTGAACCTGAATCTGTATTACAACAGCCGCGTCTGGGACATTGATACTGTCAACGGAACCGCGACGTTCAATGCGGACAGGGATTTTCCCAGCTATGGATTCCGCCTGGATTTTGGGTTTCTCGAGTATGACGTCAACAATGATCAGTATATTTTGACAGAGCGGGACGGCACCAAGCATGCCCTGCCGAATGTTGGGGGCTATAACTCAACTGACGGTACTTACACCAATTTTAATTCGTCAACAAAAGTTATCACCTACAAGAACGGCACAACAGTCTTGTACTCGCCTTTCCCTTCAGACGCCAACCTGAGCCGTCCTGTTCAAATTAAAGATACGAACGGAAATTATATTTCCATTGTTTATGCGACCGGATTCGATCAGCACATCCAATCGATTACGGACACGCTGGGCCGGGTCATCAATTTTCACTATGACGGCAGTAATCGCCTCTCTTATATTGACCAGAATGTCGCTGTCTCGACCGTTGATCCCACTGGTGTGCATCGGTATGTAACTTTCTCCTGGGGAACAAAATATGGAACGGGGCAAGCCTGGTATAACTTTCCCAGCTTTACTGTCAACGCCCCGGACAATGTGACGCCTTTAAATGTTCTGACCGGCTGCACTTACGCCAACAACACCGGATACCGCTTTACATATGGCGATTGGGGGATTATCAACAAGATTGAGAATCTCAATAACAACACCAGCGCACCCGTTACTCGCAGCTACGTGAGCTATGACTATCCGTTAGCCAGTGCGGGGGCACAGACCGACGCCCCCACCTATGTTCACGAAACGATTTCGCCGGACGGGCTGGATACAAACACTTCAGTCTGGACTTATGCTGCAAGCAAGGCCGGCACCGGCGTGGTTACGGCCATGAGCGTTACCGAACCGGCTCCGTTTAGCAACATCACAGTTACAAATCTCGATCCAGCCACCGGGTTGCTCTCGTCGGTGCAGCGGGAAGACAGTTCCGGCAAAGTCTTGCACACAACCAGCTACGTATGGACCACCTCAGGTGGAGCGAATGTCCCAAGCAGCGTCACGGCTACGCTCAATGACACGGGTCAGCAATCTTCAGTTCAGTACAACAATTACGACGCCTACGGAAATGCGCTGGACGTAAAAGAACTTGATTTTGGCGGAGCGCTTCTACGCGAAACTGTTACAACGTACGCACCGGCGCCATTTACAACGCAGCATATCTTGAATTTGCCCACCCAGGTTCTGGTCAAGAATGGTGCTGGCACCACAATTTCTCGCACTGACATTAGCTATGATGATCCCGGTTCAATCAGTATCAACATCACCGATGCGGCGAGCCACGATAATTCGCTTACCGTGCATGGCAATCTAAGTTCGTTAACGCGGTACTCGGATGCCGCAGGCGGTGGTGGCGGGGTTACCCGACATCTTTTCTATGATTCGACTGGTAATGTCCGCACGGCGGAGCTGGACTGCTGTAATCAAAAAGTATTCAATTTCACCGTCGGGAACCAATACGCTTATCCGAATTCCATTGTCCGCGGGCCAAGCGGGACGCAATTCACAACCAGCGGAACCTACAATTTCGATAAAGGCCTGCTGCTGTCCAGTACTGACGAAAACAGCCAAGTTACCAATTACCAGTATGATTCGATGAACCGGATTACCGTGGTTACGCTGCCGCCGCAAGGTTCGACCAGCGTACTCGTAAACACGGCATATGACGACAGCGCAGCATCTCCGGCGGTTACAAAGTCTGCTTCTCCCAGCACAGTCACTGTGCCCACAACTGTGACGACGATGGACGGGCTTGGCCATGTCCTGCGCGTGGATACCAAGAATGGCAGCACGGTTGTAAGCAGTTCAACTTTCTCCTATGACCAGCTCTGGAGGAGAAAGCTGGCTTCCAACCCCTTCGGGCCAAGCGAAAGCGTGGTCAATACCAGCTTTTCTTACGACGCTCTGGGACGACCTAAGCAGGTAATTCCGCCAAGTGGGGGTTTTACGCAATATGATTATTCCGGCAACACGGTCACGTTAACCGACCCGGCCGGCAAGCAGCGCAAAAACTACACAGACGCACTCGGCCGCCTGATACAGGTTGACGAGCCGGGCGTGGTAGCAACCCATATTCCAGCAAACAATTACGCAACCATGCAGACAGACGGCAATTTTGTTCTGTACGATCCCTTCAATAACGCGCTTTGGTCAACGGGCACTTATGGCACCAACGCTGGCCCCATTTACGTTCAGGATGACGGCAACCTGGTTTTATATTCATTAAAGTGGCTAGCAGGAACATACGCCGCTCCCAGCCCCGGCCCTTTCCCGGCAGCAAGTTGCAGCATTGGCACCTATCTGATGATTAATCAACGGATTAATGCCAACCAGTGCATTGTTTCGCCGCACGGCCAATACTTCCTCTACATGGCACCTGATGGGAACTTTTTCATTTATGATCAAGCCCAAAACATTGGAACGTGGGGGCCTGGTACCTATGGCCACCCTGGCGCTTACGCCATCATGCAGGGAGATGGTAATTTGTGCGTATATGACGCCAATAATATATTCCTGTGGTGTAGCGGCACGAACGGCACCAATGCCGAGCGGCTGAATATGGAAGATGATGGTCGCATCGTCATCTACAAATCCATTTGGAGCAGTGGCACGTCAAATGGAAATTTCAATCAGACCAATATCGCCCATCCTGCTTGTGATGTGGGTAATTCGGGGATAGGTTGGACAGGGGTATTAGGGACCGGATCCTGTATTGTTTCTCCCAATGGCCATTACGATTTGCTCATGCAGACTGATGGAAATCTTGTTCTCAATGATCTTGGCGTAACACCGGCGCAGGTCTTGTGGAGCACAGGCACAGCCCTGACGCCATTGTCCCTGGACGTTGCTCTTCACACCACGTATACGTATGACCCGCTCGGCCATCTCACTGGTGTTTCGCAAGCGGCCATAACAGGCCAATCTGGCTCAGGGCAGCCGCGCAGTTACGCTTATGATGGGCTGGGCCGGCTCACAAGCGCGACCACGCCAGAATCAGGGACTGTGACGAATTACTTCGTTCCTCTCAGCGGATTTGTGTGCGGGGCTGGTGATCCCACGCTGCCGTGCCGCACGCAAGATGCCCGCGGCGTTGTGAAAAACTTCTCTTACGATGGGATCAACCGTATCATTGGCGTTCAATACTCAAACACATCTGGCGGCGCCGACCCGGCCAATACTCCACCCGTGAGCTACACTTACGATACGGGTGGTTCAGGAGTCTTTGCTTTAGACCGGCTAACCAAGATAACCGAAGGTTCCAATTCCCACACATTCGCTTATGACAACTTTGGCCGGATCAAATCGGATACGCAAATCATTGATGCACATACCTATGCGATTTCATACGCTTACAATCTGGCAGGTGAGATTACGTCGATCACTTATCCGTCGACCCACGTGTACTTGCAGAACTATGATGCCATCGGTCGCATATGCGCAATAGGTGCATCTGGGAGCACGTGCACGGCTGGAACAAGATACCTGAACAGCCCTGTTTATAACGCTGCCGGCGAGACCTTGTCAGTGACTTTCGGTAATAGCGTTCAGGGGGCATTCACTTACAATGATCACCTGCAGTTGGCAACGCTGCGGTATTTTAAGGGAACCTCGGAAATTCTAAATCTTGGGTATGACTACACCACCGGAGTGCCCGGTAACAATGGGCAGATTCAAAAGATGCATTACTACACCACGCCGGGCGTGGAGGACCAAACCAAGTCCGAGAATTTTACCTATGACAGCCTGGGCCGGTTAAGCGCGGCGCAAACAGGTGTGGTCAATTCAACTTCGGGCGCCAAGACATGGAGCCTGCAGTGGACTTATGATCGTCTGGGAAATCGGCTGACTCAGAGTATGTTGGCCGGTGATCCTACGCTCGCGGTCAGCCAGCCGAACTTTACGATTGATTCCGCCACGAACCGCATCACTAACAGTGGATACACTTACGATGCGGCGGGCAATATGACTCACGACGCAAGTAACGCCTACGCTTATGACGGCGCTAACCGGCTCATCAATATCAACGCCTCTGCCGCTGTATACAGTTACTTCGGTCCGCAACGCATTAAAAAGGTGGTCGGTTCAACCACGACGCGGTATATCTACTCAGGAAGCAAACCGATTGCTGAATACACGGGCACCAGCAGTCCCACGCTCAGCAACGAATATATTTATGCTGGCTCACAGTTGCTGGTGACGATAGCCGGAAGCACGACCACCTATCATCATCCGGACCATCTCTCTAATAGGGCGGAGACAAATTCCTCGGGAACCCGGACCCGCACCTTTGGTCACTTGCCCTACGGTGAGACTTGGTATGAAACCACCCCAGTCGACAAGTGGAAATTTACGAACTATGAGCGTGATTCCGGAACAGGCGAGACGGGGCTGGACTACGCTAATTTCCGTTATTTTGCTTCTACGCAAGGCAGGTTCATGAGCGCTGATTTGCTGGCTGGACACATGGGCGTTCCTCAATCGCTAAATCGATATAGCTACACAAGAAATGACCCGGTTAATCTTGTTGATCCGCTTGGGCTCGATGTATTCCAAACATGCACGACTACAGCCATGTTTTGGATGACGATTTCCCCTGATGGCCAAGTGGACTCGGGAGCTAATAATTTTGTGACAGTTTGTACAATTATCGATAATGGGGGTGGTGGTTTTGGAGGTGGCGGAGGTTCGGATGGAGGTGGGGGTGGTGGCGGTGGAGGTGGCGGCGGAGGTGGCAACGGAGGTGTTCCGTCTATTGCAGATATCGTAAACACAGCCCTACGTACTCAGAACTTGAGCAAATGCCTACATGAATTCTTCGGTCCTGGTACGATTCTTACTAACGATAATCTTCCCAAACTCAATATGCTTCATACGGAAGACGAGATCGCTACGAAGGCCGGAGTACCCGCAGTCGCTATCCCGCAACAACCTGTACCGATGGAAGGCAAGGGAACGGTGCTCATTGCGTCGGAGTACCGGAATTCGGATCTCCAGTACCTAGCAGATGTGTATTTGCACGAAACAGCGAACATCCTTGCTTATCAGAAATATACCGACCTTCCATACAATGAACGACCATTTTCCAAGCAAGCAAAGAGTGAGACAATTCGCCACATTGATCGCGATGTTGGAGCAGCCTTTGATGAGTGTTTGAGAGGTGGAATCGATATAGGTGGCGGACTCATTTGGAGGTAAAGAAGCTTTGAGAACAACACTGGTACTGATCATAGAATTCTTGCTTTTTGGGTTGATCGCCCAGCTTAGCGCTGCGCAGAGTGGTGCGGAAATCATTCTTCGAAGCGTCGAGCGCACGCAGGCGTCAGCGACAATCCAAATCAGCTTAAAAAATATTACGAGAAGCGCTATTTATTTGGAAACGACAGGAGGCACAAAATCCGCGACCTTGCATTCAGTTTTCGTCGAATGCCGTCGGAACAGTAAATGGTTGCCTGCGTGGCCGTTCACCGATCTGCCTCCGTCCGGAATTATGGAATTGAAGGGCGGCTTATCGGTTGAGCATTCCATTGTGCTTCCTGTTCCCCTTCCATCTCCAGGACATGGCATCTCTCCACTTCCGCAAGGAAAATGTCGAGTCAAAGCTAGGTTCTTCAGAAGCGAGAATCAGTGGCACCGATTCATGTCCGACATTCATAGCCAGTCGCAACCAGAGATCATAGTCTCTGAACTGTTTGCATTTCCCAGAAACTCAAGGAAGACACAAGAGTAATTTACAGTTTGTGAGTTGCGTAGGAGAAAGCCCGGTGCCCCTCGACGGTATCGGATGTACCGGGAGGGTTTGTGTCACGCAGTATTTGGTTGCTTTTATCGGTGATTGCTCTTCCGGGATGCACACGACCGCTCCACGTGGAGAGGATTGCGCAACTCGAATACCCTCTGTCAGCACGCTTCTCCAATACGGAGGGCACGGTTATTGTAACAGTTATCATAGGACCAGACGGAAAGGTTATTTCTGCACATGGCTCGGGAGCGGCCGACATTCTCGTGAAGGCGGCTGAAGAAAATGCGCGACAATGGGTTTTCGGGCCGTTCCCGCCAGTCGCCGAGTTCCCTATTTATCACACGATCCGATATGTATATCGCTTAGAAGGCAAAGCTAAGGCCGTTGCTTATAATCCGACCATCCGGACATTTCTGCCAGATCGGATTGAGATCTCTGCGGCCCCCCTTTTCTCCGATTACCCGCCCCCACAGGAGTATAAGCAACTTAAATGATCTGAAAGGGTCAGGGGTTCTACAAAGACTAAGTGTCCAGATTCATAGCGTCCGCGAGGTCCAAATTGAGTGTCCTCAGCCCGATACTGCTCTGCCGTAAAATCCCAAAACCTAGATGGAATCGGAATCCGCCAAAACAGCTCAAGGCTTGTCCTTTTTCGCACTTGAACCAGCCAATGAAATCGGCTAGGATGCAGCATCGTTGCCCATTTATCAAGTAGTAACAATCGTGATAGTTGGAAAGCCGGATTTGCTGGGATCGGATACATGACCAGGGATGGGATGAAGCTACGCCAAAGTGGGATGACCTGGGATACAAGGGGAGGGGGGTAGGGGAGGCAGAAATAGTAACTAGAAGGTAACTTTGGGAAAATGAGATCGGGTGATCCGTTGATCGGGGAATCTGGTGATCGGAAAGGCAAAGGCTCACCACGGATCAACACAGATGACACAGGACAGAAATCGGTGATCGGCACAGAGCCAAGGGCGGCTGCGCCACACGTGATCGGAAAAAGCAAAAGCTCACCACGGAGAAGCGGAGAGCAGCCAAGGTTGGAAAGTCGGAAACTGGCTACCCCCGCATCACCCAGACCAGCACCGCGATGCCGACGACGATCCGGTAGATGGCGAAAGGCGTGAATCCGCGCTGGCGGACCCAGTTCATGAACCACGCCACCACGGCCAGCGCAACGATGAATGACACGACGAAGCCGATGAGGAGCACGGTCCACTCATGGCCGTCGGCGGGCATGCGGCCCAGGGCTTCTGCGCCGTGTTTGGGATGGAAGGTTTTGAGCAGATCATAGCCGGTGGCGGCGATCATGGTGGGCATCGAAAGGAAGAAAGAAAATTCCAGAGCGGCGGTGCGCGACATGCCGGCCACCTGTCCGGCGGCGATGGTGGACATGGAGCGCGAGGTGCCGGGAAAAACCGCCGACGCAACCTGGCAGATGCCGATCCAGATGGCCTGGACGAGCGAAACGTCCTCCATGCGTTCCGTCATGTGGCGGCCCACGGTACGCGGCGAGCCGAAATAAGCGTCGACGATCCACATGACGATGCCGCCCACGAGCAGAGACACGCCCATTACGGTCAGGCTTTCAAGATGCTTGCCAATCAGTTTGGTCAGCAGCAATGACGGTACAGCAGTGCAGACAAACGCGATCATCACCAGCGAAAGCGGATGCGTGAGCGCGGTGCGGTCTTGGCGCTCGCCGCGTGGGAACGTGGAGAGAAAACGCGCAATGCGCGCGCGAAAATATATCGGCAGGCAGAGGATTGCGCCAAGCTGGATCACGATGGAATACATCTTCCAGAAAGGATCGTCCAGATGGATGTGCAGCAGCGCCTCTGTGATGCGCAGGTGCGCCGTGGAGCTGACCGGCAAAAACTCTGTTAGACCTTCAACAATGCCTAAGAATAATGAGAGCAGATAGTCGTGCAAAACTCCTCCGGGTTATTTGCGATCAGGTTCAGCGGTGTAGGTGGGAATACCTTGCTGCAGCGCGTAGATCAGTTCCGTGGCGCGGGGCTTCCAATCCACAAGTTTGGGATCGCCGGCCGGCGCATGGGCCGCAACTTCCTGCGCCAGGTCCATGGCTTTTTTGCGCGCTTTGTCGCGTTCTTTATCGTGCTGCGCGCCGTACATCTGCACCAGCGCGGCCTGTCGCCACGCGGCGTTAAAAAGCGCTTCCGCCGCCTTGGGAGATTGCGGATGCTCGCGCGCATACTTTTCATACAGCTCAGATTCTTTTTCCGGACAGTGCGTCTCGCCCTTCCACGATCCGCAGAGCTTGTTGTCGATTAGGTTGTACGCGGCGAGATCAGACCATTTTGTGTGCGGATACTTTTTCATCACCAGCTTCATGTTCTCGTCGTCGATAGGCGTGCGCAGGTCAGGACTCATCTCGCGCGACGAAGGCCGCAAGCGTACATCAGCTTTTTCCAGTTGCCAGCGAATATCGGCTGCGCGCCACAATGATTCACCCGAAAGCGGAGAGTTGGGCCAGTAATCGTAAACGCGATAGTAAAGCCGCATCGCATCTTGCGCCGCGTTCCTGCGGCCGCCTCGCATCTCGGCCTGATTTTCTGAGTCTACGGCTTCACCAAAAATGATTTGGTCGCCGTTGGGCGTTGCCGTGCTGATCACGACATTGCTTGGCACCCAGCCCGTAATCTGCCGCGTGGTTTCGCGCTCGCGATCAACATCCACCACAATCAAAACGTGCGCCCACGTTTGCTCGCCGATCTTGGTACGCTCCATCACCAGCGGAACATCTCTGCCTCGCGTGGCGCGCGCCAGTTTTTGTGAGTTCAAATCCGGCGCAACATACATCTGCACTTCATTGATGATGGTCCCTTGCTCTTTCTGTTGCGCCAGCAAGATCGAAGAGCAGCA
>Ga0207700_10002236_pt1 | contig 11113 bp, 7 predicted proteins | sample LARL82metaG_FD_184348 | JGI IMG/M metagenome (GOLD analysis project Ga0207700, IMG submission 184348) | Corn, switchgrass and miscanthus rhizosphere microbial communities from Kellogg Biological Station, Michigan, USA - LAR L8-2 metaG... | ecosystem: Host-associated > Plants > Roots >...
CCGGAGCAGGGATCGCTCGCGCTCGCGCTCGGCCGCGCGAACATCGGAAGCGCCGAGCTCGTGGAACAGCGAATTGGCGAGCGTCAGGTTCTTCATCGTCCCGATGCCGAGGTAGCTCGCCGCCTGCGAGATGCTGACCATCTTGCGCGGGAGCCCGAAGAAGGACGAATTGACGAGCTGCAGCACCTTTGCCGCCATGCCCGGGTCGCTCTCGATGATGCGCGCCACCACGCTCATGGAGACGTCGGGGTTCCTCAGGGCGTCGTTGAGCTCGACGTACACGCGCGGCAGGTCGGAGCCGGCGACGTACGCGACCTTGCCCATGGGACCGATGGTCGGGTGGTTTGCGAGCGGGGGCGCGATCATCGGGCGCGGGCTCGGCGAAGAGATCTGATTGCTGACGTAGATCAATGAGCCGAGACGCACGCCCATTCCCTTGGCGAGAACTTCTGCGTTTGCCTTTGCGCGCGTGGCGGCATGATCGAGGGCTTCGGCTTCCAAAGCCTTCTCGTCCTTCACGGTCCAATCGATCTGGCCGCTGCTGGTGGCCCCGGAGGTGACGGCGATGTCGAGAATTTCGGCTGCGCGTTCGGGCGCAACCTTCACCGTCCATTGCTGGTGGAGCACGAATTTGTGCTGCTTGGTCGAGTAGTCGCGATCGAGATATTGCGACTCGCTACGGATCGCGGCCTCGGGAATTCCTGCCTGCTTGACGGCGGCGATGATGGCGTTCGAGGCGCGGGATCCGTCGGCATAGGCGGACTTGGCATCTTCGGGTGTCGTGTCGAAACCGATGTGCAGGATGGCGAGGTCGGGCTCGACGGACACGGTTTCAGTTGCGGAGACGTTGAGAGTGCGATTGCTGGAGTCGACTTTCATCTGCGGCTGGGTGGTTTGTTGAGCAGCGGCTGACAGGGTTGTGCAAAGCAACGCTGCCGCGATAAGGGCGAGATTGAATTTCATGATGTACTCCTGGCGCAAAGCGATTTTGATGAGCAAACGGTGCGCTCTTAACCTGAAGGAACGGACATCTGCTAGGTTCTTGCGTGCTTTTCTCCGAATGCGCGGAGTCTGGCCAGGGTGGCGGCGGCCTGGCCGGAGTCGATGGCTTCGGCTCCCCTTGCTACACCTTCTTTGAGATCGGCTGCCAGGTCGGCGGCAACCAGCGTGGCGGCGGCGTTGAGCAGGACGATGTCGCGGCGGGCGCCGGGGATGCCGGTGAGTACGTCGTAGAGCAGGGACTTGTTGGTCGCGATGTCGCCGCCGGTGAAGTCGGCGAGGGCCGCACGAGGGAGGCCGGCCATTTCCGGAGTCATGCGTGCGGCTTTGATGGATGGCTCCTTGCCCGGTTCTGTCTCTTCAATGCGCGCAACCACTGACTCGCCGGTGGTGGTGAGTTCATCAATACCATCTGACCCGTGCACAACAAAGGCGCGCTTGGAGCCGAGGGCCTGCAGCGCGCGGCCCACGAGCAGAACGCGGCTGGGCGCGAGTACGCCGACGACCTGGATGCGGGCGTGCGCGGGATTGGTGAGCGGGCCGCAGAGGTTGAGGATGGTGCGAAAGCCGAGGGCGCGCCGCAAGGGACCGAGCGTCTTCATCGCGGGATGATAGAGCGGTGCGTAAAGGAAGACGAAGCCGGTTTCGCGCAGGCATTCAACGGCGATTTCCGGCGAAAGGTCGATAGGTACGCCGAGGGCTTCGAGGACGTCGGCCGCTCCGCAAAGCGAAGTGACAGCGCGATTGCCATGCTTGGCGACCTTCGCTCCGGCGGCCGCAGCAACGAGGGCTGCGCCGCAGGAGATGTTGAAGGTGAGCGGACCGCCGCCGCCGGTGCCGACGCAGTCGACTAGTTCGGCGCGTTCTTCGTCGGTGAGGGGAACGGGCACGGATTGCTCGCGCATGACGTCGACGAAGCCGGTGAGTTCCGGAGCCTGCTCGCCGCGCGTAGCAAGGACAGTGAGCAGCGCCGCGGTCTCGATCTCGGGAACCTGGCCGGAGAGAATCTGGCGGAGTGCATCGGCAGCCTGCTCGCGGGTGAGCTGTGCGCCGTCTTCGGCAAGCGGCTTGAGGAGGGCCTTCAGCGAATCCATATCTCTCAATATGGTAATTGCACCATCAAAGCACTCGTCTAAAAGGGAAGATCGCCGACGGTCGTGTTTGCGGCTGGTTCGTGCAGCAAGATAGTATTTGATTACCGCGGGAACGATCGCGCTGACCGGCCTTTGTTGTTTCCAGAACTGATTTCCCGAACATATCAGCGGACGTTGCGGTTCCTACCAACATGAAAATTCACGAGTATCAGGCAAAAGAAATCCTGGCAAAGTATGGCGTTGCCGTGCCCAAGGGCGAAATGGCGAACACGCCGGAAGAAGCGGCCGCAGTGGCGCGCAGACTGTTTGCCGAGGGCGCCAATGGCGTGGTGGTGAAGGCCCAGATTCACGCTGGGGGCCGCGGCAAGGGCGGCGGCGTGAAGGTCGCTCGGAATCGCGACGAAGCTGAGACGCATGTGAAGAACATTCTCGGCATGCAACTCATTACGCATCAGACCGGCCCCGCTGGGCAGAAGGTGCAGCGGCTGTTGATCGAGGAGACGGCGGCTATCGATCGCGAGCTGTATCTGGGCATCGTGCTCGATCGCGCGACGGGCAAGCTGGTGTTTATGGCATCGCAGGCGGGCGGCATGGAAATTGAAGAAGTCGCCGCGAAGACGCCGGAGGCCATCTTCAAAGAAGCGATCGACCCCGCTGTGGGGTTCGGCGCATGGCAGGCGCGCAAGTTGGCGTTTGCGCTGGGACTGAAGCCCACGCAGATCAATGCGGCGGTTGCGTTTTTGCAGAGCCTCTACAAGGCGTTCACGGATACGGACGCGTCGCTGGTGGAGATCAATCCGTTTATCACGACGAAGGATGACAAGCTGTTTGCGCTTGACGCGAAGATCACCTTCGACGACAACGCGCTCTTTCGCCACGCGGATATCAAGGCACTGCGCGATACGGCCGAGGAAGATCCGCTGGAAGTAGAAGCGAGCAAGTACGCGCTGAACTACATCAAGCTCGACGGCACTATCGCCTGCATGGTGAACGGCGCGGGCCTGGCAATGGCCACGATGGACATTATTCAATATGCCGGCGGGAGCCCTGCGAACTTTCTGGATGTAGGCGGGGGCGCAACGCAGGAACAGATCGAACATGCATTTGAGATTTTGCTTTCAGACGCGAATGTAAAAGCGATCTTCATCAATATCTTTGGCGGCATTCTGCGCGTCGACCGGCTGGCAACGGGCGTTGTGGCGGCGGCGAAGAAGCTCAACGTCAAAGTCCCGATCGTTCTTCGGCTTGAAGGAACCAACGTGGAAGAAGGCCGCAAGATTCTTGCCGATTCGGGTTTGAATTTCCAGGTGGGGGCAACGATGAAGGAAGCTGCTGAATTGGTCGTGGCTGCCGCGAAGGGAGTTAAGTAATGTCTGTTTTAGTCGATAACGATACGCGGCTCATCGTGCAGGGAATTACGGGAAAAGAGGGCACGTTTCATGCGCTAGGATGCGCGGAGTACGGCACCAAGGTTGTGGGAGGCGTGACTCCGGGCAAGGGTGGCACGAAGCATGAGGGCTGGCCGGTCTTCAACACGGTGGCCGACGCGGTGAAAGAGACAGGCGCGAATGCGACCATGATTTTTGTGCCGCCGCCGTTCGCAGCCGATGCGATTCTCGAGGCTGAGGACGCGGGGATTCCGCTGATTGTGTGCATCACCGAGGGCATTCCCACGCTGGACATGGTGAAGGTGTGGGCGAAGCTGAAGTCGTCGAAGTCGCGGTTGATCGGGCCGAATTGTCCGGGTGTAATTTCGCCGGGCAAGGCGAAGATCGGCATCATGCCGGGGCGGATTCACAAGGAAGGCAACGTTGGCATCGTGTCGCGCTCGGGAACACTGACCTACGAGGCCGTGCATCAGTTGACGCAGCGCGGCATCGGACAGTCGACCGCAATCGGCATTGGCGGCGATCCGATTATTGGCACCACGCATATCGATGCGATGCGGCTGCTGAATGAAGATCCCGATACAGAAGCGATCATCATGATCGGCGAGATCGGCGGCACCAACGAAGAGGCTGCGGCGGAGTACGTGAAGCAGCATGTCAAGAAGCCAGTGGTGGGATTTATCGCCGGACAGACAGCGCCACCGGGACGCCGCATGGGGCATGCGGGCGCCATCATCTCAGGCGGGCAGGGAACCGCGAAGGACAAGATGAAGGCGATGACGGCGGCGGGTATTCACGTGGTCACGTCGCCGGCAGAAATTGGGGCGACGCTGGCGAAGGTGATTGGGAAGTGAAAGCAGCTTTTAGCTGCTAGCTCCTAGCCTCTAGCTCAAACACGAAGGCCCACCGTGATGGTGGGCCTTCGTGCGTTCAGCACTTGAGCAATCGCAGAAGCGGCCATCGCGACGCGACCGCTGAGAGCTGAAGGCTGCCTCACCACACCCGGCACGGCTTCGCACTGACCATCTTGTCGGTTGGTTTGCAGCTAAAGCTCTTCTCGAATTCGGGCAAGTCCTGCAGGATGGAATTGGTGCGGTACTCGTCCGGTGCATGCGGATCGGTTTGCGCCTGGCTGCGCAGTTGTTCGGGGCGCGTTTGTGTGCACCATTGCTGGGCGTAGGCGATCCAGAAGCGCTGGTCGGGTGTGTAACCGTCGGTTTTGGCGGTCATGTCGAGGTGCCCGGCCTGGGCCTTATCCTGCCAGGCTACCCATGCGAGCCAGAGGCCGCCGAGGTCGGCAAGATTCTCGCCGAGTGTGAGTTTGCCGTTGAGGTGCACGCCGGGAACCGCCTCGATGGCGTCGTACTGGTCGACCATGCACTGCGCCTTCTGCTTGAACTTGGATTCGTCGTCCTTGGTCCACCATTCTTTCAGGTTGCCGTCCTTATCGAACTGGCGGCCCTCGTCATCGAAGCCATGAGTGAGTTCATGGCCGATGGTGGAGCCCATGTCGCCGTAATTCGCTGCATCATCTTCCTTGTCGCTGAAGAAGGGCGCCTGAAAGTAGCCGGCGGGGAAGTTCACGTTATTCTGCTGAGGGTTGTAGTAGGCGTTCACGGTGGGCGGTGACATGCCCCACTCGCCCTTGTCGACGGGCTTGCCGATCTTGGCCAGGTCGCGATTGAAGTTGAAAACGCGCACGCGTTCCAGGTTGCCAAGCGCATCGCCGCGCACGATGACGAGTTTGGAGTAGTCGCGCCACTTGTCGGGATATCCGATTTTGTTCATCACGGTCTTGAGTTTTTCCTTGGCCTCAATTTTCGTGGCGGGGCTCATCCAGTCGAGCGAGTCGATATCTTTGCCCATCGCCTGTTCGATGGCGAGAGTCATTTCGAGAGCGTGCTGTTTCGCTTCCGGGGGGAAGTATTTGGCGACGTAGACCTGGCCGAGGGCTTCACCCATCTCGCGATCGACGCGGCTGGTGCAGCGCTTCCAGCGTTCCTGCTGTTTCTCGGCGCCGTTGAGAATATGTGCGTAGAAATTCCAGGATTCGGTTTCGAAGGCTTCGGGCATGCTGGTTCCGGCATAGGCGTGCAGCAGATGCCAGCGGAGGTAGGTGCGGATTTGGTCGAGGGGTGTGTCGGCTACGAGCGTATTGAACTCAGCGAAGTATTTGGGCTCACTGTCGTTCGCCTTGCCGGCGGCGGGCGCGTGAGCCGCTTGAACGTAATCGTTGAGATTGAAATGCGTAAGCATTTTCGACATCGCGCCTACGTCAGTAGGGTGATTCAGGTTCTGCGGATCGCGCATTTCGGTGATGGTGAGAGAGGCTTTGGCGAGGCGCGTCTCGAGGGCCATCACGGTATCAGCATCCTTGACGGCCTGCGCTTCGGCTTCGCCTGCGAGGATAAAGATTTTATGCACGTGATCGACGTACTGCTTGCGCTGCTCAACGGATTTTGGGTCGGTGCGGAAGTAGTAGTCGCGCTCTGGCAGGCCCAGGCCGCCTCCGCCGTAAGAGGAGATGACCTGGTTGGCATCAGCGTAGTCCTGGTCGGCGCTGAAATCGAAAAAAGCGTTGACACCGATGGTGTGCAGATGGGCCAACAGCGCAGGCAATTCGCGGACAGACCGTAGCGCCGCAATGCGGTCGAGCTCAGGCTTGATGGGCGTAACGCCGAGCTGATTCACGTTGGCGGTGTCCATACAGCTCGCATATTCGTCGCCGATTTTTTGCTCATTGGGGGTGCGATTGGGATCGGGTTTCGAGGTGTCCTCGAGAATCTGTTTCAGGTGCAGGCGGTTCAGCTCATAGAGTTCGGTGAAGCGGCCATAGGACGTCTGGTCAGGCGGCAGAGGATTGCGTTTAAACCAGCCATTGCAGCTGTAGCGGTAGAAGTTGTCGCATGGGTCAACGGACTTGTCGACCAGCAAAGGATCGAAGACGCGCAATTCCTGCGTGGTCTTTTCGCTCGGCGGAGCATTCTGGCTGAAGGTGGGTGCGGCAGCAAAAAGTGCAATCAAAGCAAGACCGGGAGGATGGAGTAGAGCGGCTAACCGTGACATGGCGAAACTGTACCAGATTGGGGCGGGGTTGGTCGTCGATTGTGACCGGTACAATAATGGATGGACTAAAGCCGGATTTGAGGAGCTATCGAGTGGCACAGCGTACGTTCAGCATTGTCAAGCCAGACGCGGTAAGCAAGGGACATGCAGGGGCCATCCTGGCCGAGATTGAGAAGGCCGGATTCAAGCTTGTGTCGATCCGCAAGCAGACGATTTCGAAAGATCAGGCCAAGGGCTTCTATCACGTGCATGCGGCGCGTCCTTTCTTCAACGACCTTTGTGAGTTCATGTCGTCGGGTCCGATTTTTCTGATGGTTTTGGAGAAGGAAAACGCCATTGCCGATTTGCGTAAACTGATGGGCGCGACCAATCCGGCGAATGCCGAGGAGGGAACGATCCGCAAGAGATTTGCAGGTTCGATCCAGGAGAATGCGATTCACGGATCAGATGCAGAAGAGACGGCGGCGTTCGAGATCGGGTATTGGTTTGGGGGGTATGAGCTGATCTAATCTTCCCGTGGAAGGAGGCATTTCAATGCCGCACCGGTATGCTGTTTCATTCGCCATCCTGGCTACCTGTCTTTCCGGTCAATTGCTGAGCCAGACATCACGTGAGGTTAGCCTCAATGCAGACAGGCTTAAGCTCCACAACGTGAAGGCCGACCTCGTAACCTATCGAGGCGTTCCGGCTCTGCGTATCACGGACACAGCGCCCGCCGGCGTCGATGATGCGGGACGGCTGGCAATGATAGAGGAAACAACGCTTCAGGACGGCACGATTGAAGTGAATCTGGCGGGTGATACCGCGGCGAACGCTTCGCCGTCGCAACGCGGATTCGTTGGAATCGCATTTCGGGTGACCGATGCATCGCATTTCGAGTGCTTCTATATCCGACCCAAGAATGGACGGTCGGAAGACCAGTTGCAGCGAAACCATTCGACGCAATACATCTCGGTCCCCGGATATCCGTGGGACAAGCTGCGTAGCGAGACACCCGGGAAATATGAGTCCTACGTGGACCTGATTCCAGGTCAGTGGACAAAAATCAAGATCAGAATTGAGAGACAGTCCGCCAGGCTATTTGTGAACGGGGCCGAACAGCCGGCATTGATTGTCAACGATCTGAAGCAGCCTGTAGCGAAGGGCGGAATCGCACTGTGGGTGGGGCCGGGAACCATCGCGCATTTTGCTGGATTGAAGACTGGTCCGTGAAACCGTCGAGGCCTTTCGCGCTATTTGTCGCCAAAGAGATCGTGGAACTTTGCGTCCAACTCTGTGAAGCCGCGCTTTAGTTCCGCCACAGCCGATTCAAGTTGCGCGATTCGCTCGGCGTACGCACTCGCATCTCCGGTATATGTGGGTTCCGGCGCGGAGAGAGCGGCGTGGGGAGCCGACTCCACCGGACCTGAAAGCAAATGGGAATAGCGTGCTTCTTTCGTGCCGGGTTGGCGTGGCAGAACAGCGACCAGGGACGGATCGCGTTCCATCAGCTTTTGAAGGCCGGCGAGGACATCGCTTATCTCTTCAAAGCGATGCATGCGCTCGGTGCGGCCACGTAGTTCACCCGGCGTTTGCGGACCTCGCAGGAGCAGCACGCACATCAAGGCTGTTTCGGCACGGCTGAAGTTGAAGGCCTCGCCGAGCCAGTGTTCATACTTGGTCACGCGGCCGTCGGCGGACCGGGCGCGGCCTGCTAGCCCCTTGTTTTCGAGGCCGTGCAACGCCTGGCGCATATCGTCTTCGTCGAGATCCATCACGGGTTCACGGTTGGAACGCTGGTTGCAGGCGTTCATGAGCGCATTGAGCGTGAGCGGGTAATAGTCGGGTGTGGTGATTTCTTTTTCGACGAGTGCGCCAAGGGCGCGGGCCTCGGCGGCGGAGAGCTTGATGGGCTCGGTGACCATGGGTCTATTGTGACAGACCTGAGATCAGTGATCAGTTGTCAGTGAACAGTGATCAGGCGAGGCCGATCTTCTGTTCAACCTTTCACCTCAAGGAATCACGCCGCTTCTGCCTGCGGACGGCGATTCTTTGTCAGCAGAAAGTAGACCACCGGCGTGACAATGAGGCTGAGCACCATGGAAATGGCGAGGCCGCCGATTACGGCGATGGCGAGCGGCTGCAGCATCTGCGAACCGGCACCGAGTGCGAATGCCAGGGGCAGCATGCCGCAAACGGCGGCGATGGCGGTCATCACGATGGGGCGAAGGCGTCGCTGCGCGGCATGCATCATTGCTTCGGCAGCGGAGACGCCTTCGGAGCGAAATTTCTCATCGGCATCGAGAAGCAGAATTCCGTTCTTGGCGACAATGCCGATCACCATAATCAAACCCATGAATGACGCCACATTGAAGCTGGTATGGGTGATCAGCAGGGCAATGATGACGCCGGAGATCGACAGCACGGAGGAAGTTAGAATGGCGATCGGTGCGGGGAAGTTGCGGAACTCCGCCAGCAGCACACCGAAGACCAGCGCCAGCGCCAGCAGGAGAACCTTGAGCAGATCATGGAACGATTTCTGCTGCTCTTCATAGGTGCCGCCGTAGGTGACGCGCACGGAGGACGGCAGATGCAGGCCCTGGACAGTCTGCTGCACCTTGGCCATCGCAGTGCCCAGATCGGAGCCTTCGAGGCGGCCGGTGACAATCACCATCCGCTGCAGATTCTCGCGAAGAATTTCATTCTGCGGCGGCAGCTGCTGGATGCTGGCGAGAGAACCGAGCGTGGCGGTGTGTCCTGAAGCGCTGTTGAAGACGGTGTTCTGAATGGCGTCGAGCGATTTTCTATGGTCGTCGCCCAGGCGAATGCGAACCGTGTAGGGGCGTCCATGGGCGATCAGAGGATCATTCGTCGGCAATCCATCGAGAATAGATGTCGCATCTTCGGCTACTTCAGTTGGCGTAAAACCGAATCGAGCCGCGACATTGGGATTAACCTGGAAGTTGGTCGCCGGCCCGCTGATGGTGTCTTCGATTCCGTTCTTAACGTCAACCACTCCGGGGATCTTGCTGATGGCGTCTCCGACTCGTGGGCCGAGTTGGGTTAATACGCCCTCATCGTCGGTGAAGATCTTGATCTGGATCGGCTCCGGCGCGTTCGAGAGGTCGCCGATCATGTCCTGCAGGACCAGGGGGAAATCGACGTCCAACTCGGGTTCTGTTCGCTTGATCTCGGCGCGAACGTCGTCAATCACATCGTCGCTGGAGCGCTTGCGTTTGCCCTTGAGTTTTACCGTGAAGTCGCCTCTGTTAGCCTCTGTGACGGCCGCGAGTCCCAACTGAAGACCGGTGCGGCGCGAGGTGCTTTCGACTTCGGGCATGTCGTGCAGGATGCGTTCGACGTGCTGAAGGACGCGATTGGTTTCAGTGAGCGAACTGCCGGCGGGCATGATGTAGTCGAGGATGAATCCGCCTTCATCCATCTCCGGCAGCAGGTCTGAGCCGAGCGCTGTATATCCAAAATAGGTGCCGATCACCAGGACAAGGCACGCAGCGCCCAGCCACAAGGGCTTGGCCAGCGCCCAGTCGAGCACGCGATGATGGGCCTTGAGCACGCGGCCCATGAAGCGACCGGTGGTGTGCTCCTTGTGTTCGCCATTGTTCTCGTGGCTGCGGAGCAATGCGAGGCTGAGGCCCGGTGTCCAGGTCAGCGCGAGCATGAGGGATGTTAGAAGAGATGCGGCCATTGTGATGGCTAGCGCGCGGAAGAAACTGCCGGTGACTCCAGTGACCGAGATGAGGGGAAGAAACACAACGACAGGCGTGATGGTAGAGCCGATGAGCGGGACGGTGATTTCGCTGAGCGCCTTGCGTACAGCGCTGGCGCGCGGTTCACCGTTGTCGCGGTGCATCACGATGTTTTCGACAACGACGATGGCGTCGTCAATCACGAGACCGATGGCGGCGGCCAGTCCACCGAGCGTCATCAGGTTGAAGCTCTGGCCGATTGCCCAGAGCACGAGCACTGTGACCGCTACGGTGACCGGGATTACGAGACCCGCGATGAGCGACGAAGTCCAGTCGCGCAGGAAGAGGTAGAGAATGATGCAGGCAAGGACGAGACCGATGAAGATGGCATCGCGCACGCTCGAGATGCTGTCGCGCACCAGTTGGGACTGGTCGTAGAAGGGTTCGAGCTTTACACCGGCCGGCAGCTTCTGCCGCAACTGGGCGATCTCGGCATTCACGGCATCGGCGACCGAGACGGTGTTGGACGAGGGCTGGCGGGCGATGTTAATCAGTACGGCGTTTTTGCCATTGGCCGTCACCGTTGTATAGACGGGAAGCGTGGAGGGCTCGACCGATGCTACATCGGCAACACGCACCGGCGCGCCGGCGGCTGTGGTCTTCACGACGAGTTCGCGCAGCCCGGCAACATCATGGACCTGTGCGCCCACGAGGCCAAGAATCAACTGATGATTGGCTTCATAAAGTCCCGGCGAATCGACGATATTGGAGGCTTGAATGGCGTTGACGAGATCGGTGACAGTAACGCCGTTGACCGCAAGAAGAGGGAGATTCGGCGTGACGCCAAACTCCGGCACCTGTCCACCTTGCACCGTGACGG
>Ga0207700_10002238_pt1 | contig 11106 bp, 15 predicted proteins | sample LARL82metaG_FD_184348 | JGI IMG/M metagenome (GOLD analysis project Ga0207700, IMG submission 184348) | Corn, switchgrass and miscanthus rhizosphere microbial communities from Kellogg Biological Station, Michigan, USA - LAR L8-2 metaG... | ecosystem: Host-associated > Plants > Roots >...
CTGCGCGATCTGGAGGTCGAATTTCTCGTCGACGCCGCGACGCAGATCGCCGCGCACGCCGAATGGTTTCCGAAGGCGAGCGAATGGCGCGATGCGGCGGTGAAGCTCGAACACACGCGCACCGAAGAGCAGCGGGCGTTTCTCCGGAAGCTCCAGGTGCCGCTCTGTGCCGCCTGTTCGGATACCGGCTGGGACCGCACGGGCGACGATCGCGTGCGGCCTTGCGAGTGCCGGAAGATTCGTCGACTCGAGGTGCTGGGACGCCGACCGATGCCAGAACTTCCGCCGGCGCCGTCGGTGCTCGTGCCGATTAATGCCGAGCAGATTGCAGCCACTCTGGCGACGACGAAAGGGATCAAGTGAACGTCCTCGCGATCGATCCCGGCTACGAACAGTCCGCGTTCGTGCTGTTCGACGGCGCGCGCATCCTGGAGCATGCGATCGAACCGAACGAGGTGCTGCTCTCACGCCTGTCTAGTGGCGCGTGGCGCCTCGGGCAAATCGACGCGATCGTGCTGGAGCAAATCGAATCGTTCGGAATGGCGGTGGGCCGAGAAGTCTTCGAGACGGTGTTCTGGACCGGTCGCTTCTACCAATGTGCGCTGTACAAGACGCGACGGATTGAACGGATGCCGCGGCGCGCCGTGAAGGTGCATCTCTGTCAGTCGGCTCGTGCGCAGGATTCGAATATCCGCGTAGCGCTGCTCGATCGGTTCGGCGGGTCGGCCGCGATCGGGAAGAAGAAGACACCCGGCCCGTTGTTCGGGATCAAAAGTCACGAGTGGGCCGCGTTGGCGATTGCCGTCACGTGGCACGACCAATATCCGTGTGCGCGAAAGGTAGGCTGAGTGATGGAGCCCGTAACAGAGCAGGCAGATGTCCGCCTGACCGATGAGGTCGGCCACGTGTTATTCGAAGGGAGCGACGAGGAATTCAAGGCGGCCGCGCACCGCGTATCGACGCACCAGTCGAACGGGGGATTATCTGAATCGGTCGAAGTGGCCCCGGCGAAAATGACGATCGGCGAAGCGATGCGCCGCGCGGTCGAGGAATTGGGGCCAGTCACGATCGACGCGTCGCTCTCCGCTTCCCAACTGCGGCAGCTCGCCGACTGCTACGAGGACGTCGTTCGGCGGAAAGCCGCATTCAACGAGAAGGCTGACGAGGCGAAGACCGCGAAGAAGTCACTGGAGTCTGCGACCGAACTACTGCTCGAAAAGGTCCGATCATTCACGCATCCCTCGCCGCTGCCGCTCTTCGATCAGACGCAGGCCGAGTCGGACGTCGATGACATGACGTCAGCCGTCGAGGGCGCGCTTCCCGTGCCGTCCCCGGAGATCTACGAGCTGCAGCATCTCCTGATGGACGCGGGCGCCGTCGTCCTGGTCGACGCGATCCTTGGCTGGACGCCTGAACAGCAGGACGAGGCGCGCAAGTGGGCCGGCGATCAGATCGCCGCGACGGCCAAGGAGAAGCCAGGGCACACCGTCTCGCTGCGCTGGCCGGATCACGTCTCGGAGGCGAGCGCGCGCGCCGAACCCGAAGAAGCCCGCGTACCGAAGCCGCGGCATGCCACGAAGGAGAAACGGCAGCAGGCCAAGCAGGCGGCGCGCAAGGCCCCGGCCGAGAAGAAGAAGCAGGCGCGTCGATGACGCTCGCCCGTGCCTGCGAACTCGCTCACGACCTCACGGCGAAAACCGGCACGCCGCATGTGGTGTACCGCTTCAACGGCTGGCCGCCGGCAGTCTGGGGCGTCCTCAACCGGACGCACGCGGAGGTGCCGACGAACGCCACGGTGCAGGAGACCGTTCACCCGCCGTCGCCGACGATGGCCGCCCCGAGTCTGTTCTAACCATGCCAGCGAAGACCGCAGAGGCGCGTCGACTGACAGCACAAAAAGCCGCATCGGCCAGATGGGGCATTCCGCTGTCGGTTATACAGCACGCTCGGCCTGGTCGAATCGCCTGCCCGCGGGGTAGTCGCGGCGGCGCCGTCCCTCTTTCTGGAGTTCCGACGATGAGCGAAGAGGCGATGAGTCCTGAATCGCGCCAGCTGATCGCGGACCTCAGGGCCGAACTCGCCATTGAGATGGAGGGCCGCGAGACGCTCTGCGTACTGCATCTGAATGCTCACGACATTCAGGACTTGGCCGGCGGATACGTCAATCGCAAAGTACAGGCCATGGCGGCGTACTTTCTGGACACCGAAGATCGATACGAACGCCTCGCCGCCCGTCCTGTTCGCGTGCGTAAGCGGAGTGCGCGTTGATGAAGACGCCTACCTACCAGCCGCACGAACGGCCGCCATCAGTGACAGTCAAGAGTGATCTCCCGCCGTCCTGGTGGGTGGGCAAGACGCGGGAAGAATTCAAAGCCGAGATCGCCGCGCGCCACGACGCGATGTCAGACGCGCGAGAATCGAAGTTTGTCCCCTTTCGGATGTTGCAATGAGCGCGAGATTGATCGAAGTCATCGAGGTCCAAGAGGCGGAATGCCACGGCGCAGAAGACGATTCCATCCGGATCGTGAGGCGCTACTACTCCAAGGATGGCGTACTTCTAGCCGAGGGAGTTGGCCTCGGCGCCAGTAAGGCCGTGCTCGGACTGCCGCGAAGATGCCCGAACTGCGGCGGAACATTAGTTCCGTCGTTCGGGATAAATGTAGACGACACCGGTCGCCGGTCAGCGGTGATCGAACCAGGCATAGTTCGTTGCTACGATTGCCACAAGAGCTTCGCAGACGCAGAGCTAAAGCCGCCGTCCTTTCCTTCAAACCGTGTGCGCCGAGAGGGCGACATCGGATGATCTGCCCTCACTGCCGACACCGGATCGTCACGAATGCCGAGAAGGTGCGCGCGAAACGTCGCGCGTTGGGCCTATGCATTGATTGCGGTGAAGACTCGGAGGGGAAATGGCGCTGCCTCCGCTGCCGCCGGAAGCGGACTCAAAAAAAAGGTGAAGTTTCAACCCGAACTGCATCGTAACGCGTCGCACCTCAGCGATTTCCTTCCATACTGACCACACAGCGTTTTCTTGACGATTCAGCGAGGTCCGGATGCTGCCGTGGCTCGTCAGTCGGCGGGTCGTCGTGTGGCTCGACGCCTTGGAAGTCGTGGCGGGCGCGGTGCTGATCATTTGCGCGCTGGCGTTCGGCTTATTCAGTTGGCACGAATGGCGGCGCCAGCTCTGACGTGAAAACTTCCATCCTCATTCCCGCTCGAAACGAGCGCTTTACCGCGCGCACCGTGCAGGACCTTCTCACGAATGCGCGGGGCGAGATCGAGATCATCGTCGTCCTAGACGGCTCCTACGCCGATCCGCCCCTACCGGACGATCCCCGCGTTCGTGTGCTGCATTTCGGGGAGGCTCAAGGGATGCGGCCCGCCATCAACGCCGCCGCACGGCTCGCCACCGGTGATTTCTTCCTGAAAACAGACGCGCACTGCTCGTTCTCGGAAGGCTTCGACGAGGTGCTCAAAGCCGACTGTGACGGCGACTGGATTGTCGTGCCGCGGCGCGATCGGCTCGAGCCGGAAACATGGACGCTCCAGGTGACTGGGAAGCCGCCGATCGACGCGCATTACCTGTCGTATCCGTATGAGCGACCGGACGATCCCTCCTGCGGCCTCCACGGCACCGTCTGGAACGCGCGCGCGAAGGCGCGGAAAGACATCCTGCTCGACGAAGAGATGAGCAGCCAGGGCAGCTGCTGGTTCATGTCACGCGGGCATTGGGAGCGGCTCGGCGAGATGGACGTCGAGCACTATGGGTCGTTCATTCAGGAATTCCAGGAACTCGGCCTCAAGACGTGGCTTGGCGGCGGTAAGGTCATGGTGAACAAGCGCTGCCAGTACCTGCACCTGCACAAAGGGACGAAGTACGGGCGAGGCTATCCGCTGTCTGGAAGCGAGCAGAGGCGCGGCGCCGCATACGCCACGGACTTCTGGATGCATGACCGCTGGCCGGAACGGACGCGGAATCTCCGCTGGCTGATCGAGCGGTTCTCGCCTGTGCCATCCTGGCCAGCCGATCTCGATCAAGCCTTTGATCGGCGGGCAGCGTGATCGCGGCCTCCGCCGTCGAGCAGCTCGCGCACTTCTTCCACGCGGACCTGTCGCAGCCGAGCCCTATTCCGCTGTCGGGCAGCCGCTGGGTGGAACTACCCGCCGCCTTCCGTGCGCTGGGATTCCGTGAAGGCGCCGAAATTGGCGTCGAGGAGGGGCGCTATTCGCAGCGGCTTTGCGAACTGATCCCAGAGCTGCACCTGCGGTCGATCGACGCGTGGCAGGCGTACAGCGGCTACCGCGAGCACGTCACCCAAGAAAAGCTCGATGGCTTTCAGGTTGAGGCCCGGCGCAGGCTCGCGCCGTATCGGTGCGATGTCGTCCAAGCGAACAGCCTCACCGCCGCCGGACATATTCCTGACCGCTCGCTCGATTTCGTCTACATCGACGCGAACCACAGCTACGAGCACGTCGTGGCCGATATCGCGGCCTGGGCGCCCAAGGTGCGATCCGGCGGCGTGCTGGCCGGCCACGATTTCCGGCACATCAAAGGGAAGGCCGGCGCGGTTTTCGGCGTGGTCGAAGCCGTGACTGGCTGGACGCGCGCGTACGATGTCAGTCCCTGGTTCGTGCTGCGCGGAGATAAGTCGCCCTCGTGGCTCTGGGTGCAGCCGTGAGAGACCTCTCCGTCCTCATCCCGGCCCGCAACGAGCGGTACCTGAAGCCTACGGTCGATGACGTCCTCGCGCACGCCAAGGCTGACACGGAAGTCATCGTCGTCTGCGATGGCGGCTGGCCGATCGAGCCCTTACCGCAACATCCTCGGCTCACCGTGCTCTATCACCCGATCGCGGTCGGGCAGCGGGCGGCGACGAACCATGCGGCGCGCCTCTCGAATGCCCGCTACGTGATGAAGCTCGATGCCCACTGCTCGATCGACGACGGCTTCGACGTGAAGCTGATCGCCGCGGCCAAGCAGCTCGGGGAAGCCGTCACACAGATTCCCCGACAGCATCATCTGCACGTGTTCAATTGGCGCTGCCAAGGCTGCGGCACAGAAACGTATCAAGGCCCAACGCCGACGATGTGCGTGACGTGCGCATCGAAAGGTACGCCAGGTGGTCCATTCGAGCAGGTGTGGCTGTGGGAGCGCAGACAAAACCACTGGCGAAAGTCGACAGACAAGCCAAACAGGAAATTCATTGCGAGCGATAACTGGCGCTTCGATACAACGCTCCATTTTCAGTACGGCGGAACGAAAGGCGCGTCGCACGACGGCGATATCTGCGATGTGATGAGCAGCCTCGGTGCGTGCTTTTTCATGTCGCGTCGGCGGTTCTTCGAACTCGGTGGGCTAGACGAGGCCGGAGGCATTTGGGGCCAGTTCGCTGTCGAGATCGCGTTGAAGTCGTGGCTGTCTGGAGGTCGACACGTGGTCAACCGTCGGACGTGGTTCGCGCATTTCTTTCGCGTTGGCGGCATGACGTTCCCCTATCCGCTCAGCGGTGCGCAGGTGGACTCAGCAAGGACGTACTCACGTTCACTGTGGCTCTCGAATTCCTGGCCGGGACAGAAGCGTCCGCTTTCGTGGCTGATTGAGAAGTTCGCGCCTCTCCCAGATTGGCATGATGAATCAGGCGCAGCCGTTCTGGCTGCGGTAAATGCCGCTGGCAAAACGTTCCGCGTCGTAGATGCGCTTACAGATACGGCAGACTCTCATCCGCCTTCCGGTTGTGTTGATCACGACGGGTTCGGGAAGCATGTGCCCTCTGATGCAATGAGTCTTACGCCGATTGATTGCTCCGGGCGCAGTCGATCGGGCGAAGTTCTCAGCGTCGGAAACCAAGTTGAGATGTGCCGGATTGCAGCACCGTCTGTTGTTGCACAAGTGGTCGAGGACAGGAACGTCCTTGCTGCGACCCATCGGAACCGGATGAACCAGCCAAGCGTAGACGAATCGATGGGCGAGAGCGCCGCCGCGCCGGCCAGTGCTGAGTCTCCCATATCCGCTCGGGTCGAGCCGTCCCTGCCAATTCCAGCAGTTCGTCGCGGTGTCGATGGCGATTGCGGAGAACAACCGCCGCAGGAAGTTGCGGTCTAAATGGGGAACCGTGAGAAACTCGGCATCAGCCACGATTCAGCCTCCTGTGCTGATCGGCGGTTAGGGGCAGAGGCGCGCGATCAACGCGTTTCTGCTCCGCCCATTCTATCAACAAAGGGGCTCGTCTACTACTCGGACTGCCGAGGCGATGAGGCGATCCTCTCGGCTGTTCGCCAGCAGCTCGATCACGTCCGAGACACAAAGCCGATCATCGCAGTAACGCTGGCGCCGATCACATGGCCGCGCCTCATGTGGGGCGATGAAGCGATCGTGGTGCCGTTTACGCGTGGTTACCTCACGATGTTTCGGCAGATTCTGATCGGCCTCGAAGCGCTCGATACCGACATCGCGTTCCTCGTTGAGCACGATCTTTTGTATTCGCGCGAGCATTTCGAATTCACTCCGCCGCGCCCGGACGTCGTCTATTACAACCAAAACGTTTTCAAGGTGCGTGCGTCCGACGGGCACGCCGCCCATTATCCGTGCAGCCAAACTTCTGGCCTCTGCGCGAATCGTGAATTACTGGTCGAGCACTACCGTAAACGAGTGGCGCTCGTCGAAGCGCATGGCTTCACGCGAGCGATGGGCTTCGAGCCTGGCACGCATCATCGCGCCGAACGCGTCGACGATCTGACGTCCGAGACGTGGATGTCGGCGGTGCCGAACATCGACATCCGCCACGGTGTGAATCTCACTGAGAGCCGGTGGAGTCCAGAACAGTTCCGGACAAAGCCGTCCTCGTGGGTCGAGAGCGATCGCGTACCCGGCTGGGGCATCACCAAAGGTCGGTTTCCTGAATTTCTGCGCGATGTGCTCGCGCGAAAGGTGGCCGCCTGATGGCTGTCTCCATAGCCGATACGCCGCTACCCGGCCAGAGCAATTCTGGCGCCGGGTCAACCCTCTCGTTCAACTATACGCAGACCACTGGCGATTGCATGTGCATTTTCGCCAGTACCAGCAACGGCCATACGCTCAATACGCCGACCTGGAACGGGAGCGCGACCGGCGTGACGTTGGTCGCGACGCTGCTGACGGACCCCGGGAACGCGAACAGCCTTCGCATCTATGCGTGGATCCTCAAGAGCCCGACGACGGGGACGCATACGGTCGCGTTCGCGGAAACCGGCGGGGCGACGGCGCAGATCGATGCGGCGGTAGTCTGCTTCAAAGGATCGAACGTCTCTGCGCAGCCGGACAACGGGTCGAACACCAACACGTTTGCGGCGCCGTCGACGGTGGACATCACGGGAACCACGATCACGGACGGCGCGTGGCCGCTCGGGATCATCGCGCAGAACGGCGCGGCCGTCGGCGCGGGATCCGGGGCGACGCGGGAAGCCTACACAGCGGGCGATGGCTTCATCGGCATTTTCGATAACGCGGCGGCGCTGGGGACCGCTGGTCCCTTCACGATCCACACCACCGAATCAGCAGCGCCGACGGGCTTTATTTCCTTCGCGATTGCTCCAGCAAGTGTCGGATCATCCTCGGTCAGTCCATCGGTCAGTCCGTCCGCGAGCATGTCGCCGTCGGCCTCGCCGTCGCCGTCGCTAAGTCCCTCTGCGAGTGTAAGTCCAAGCGCGTCGGTGTCACCGTCATCGTCCGCGAGCGCAAGCGTCTCGCCAAGTGCATCGGTCTCGCCATCGCATTCGGCGAGCGCCTCCGTATCACCGTCGGCCTCAGTCTCCCCGTCGGCCAGTATTAGCCCGAGCGTCAGCCCTTCCGCATCGCTCTCGCCGTCGTCGAGCGTCTCGCCATCCGTGTCACCGTCGGCGAGCACCAGTCCGAGTTCGTCGGTCAGTCCGTCGCCGAGCCCGAGTCTGGGTGGCAACAGCTCCAGCGTCAGTCCGTCGATATCACCCTCGGTCTCGCCCTCCGCAAGCGCCTCTGTGTCGCCGAGCCACAGCATCAGCCCGTCGGTGAGTCCGTCGGCCTCAGTCTCGCCAAGTTCCAGCGCTTCGAGCAGTGCAAGCGCGAGCCTCTCGCCCTCGTCCTCGAGTTCAGCGAGTCCCTCACCGTCGCCGGCGGAAGATGCGGGACCGGACGTCACCGTCATCACCGGCGAGCCCATCACGATTCATCCTGGCGATTTGGTACGGCTGAGTCCCTACGAACAGAAGGTTTACAAATTCGATTGGAGCGGACAGCTCGCAGTTGGCGTGACAATCGACGAGAGCGACTTCTTCTTCACCGCTATCCGCCCAAAGAGGGACACGTCACTCACCTTAGACAACGAGACGATCCTTGCCGACGAGCGCTCGACCTGGGTGCGGCTGAGCACGCCAACGGAAGGTGCTAAATACGAGATCGCTAATCGCATCACGACGAATGAAAGTCCGTCGCGCACGCTACAGGAGTCGTTCTTCCTCCTCGGCGAGGGATCAGTCGGTAATTAGATGGCGGCTGTTACCCTGAACAACGCGATCGCGACCGAAGATAACGCCGGCCTGACGGGCAGCGTGCTGATCGTCTACCAGCGCAACACAGGCGGCAACACGAACGTGAACCTCTCGGGGACGTACTCAGGCGGCACGCCGACACATATCGAATACACGCTGGATGGCGGCTCGACATGGACGGGCGTATCGAGTGAAGTCATCATCGGCGGCACGTGGTCTGGCTCGGCGCTCGCCGTCCCCAGTGGTGATTACACGCTGTCTGTGCGTTGGTCGAATAGCACGGGCACGACGGCGACAAGCCTCCTCGCCGTCGCCGACGTGATCGCCCTCTGTGGTGATTCCACATCAACCGATACGACAGGGATTTTCCCGGCTGGTCCCTGTACTGGTCCACATAAGGCGTGGTTCTGGTTCGTGAATCATTTGACCTGGGTCGACATGACGAGCGTCACGTACCAATCGTGGGCGACGATGCTCGGTACGGATTGGGTGACCGACCAAGGCTGCCCAGTGGTGTTCATTCCCGTGGGGCAATCAGGGAATACGCTGATGAACCACTGGAACGGCACGACGTGGAAGAACTCGGGGGCAACGGCCGCGATCCAGAACATGCTCGATACGATCGTGGCGACCCACGTCAACGGGGTCCGGTTCATCCTGGAGATGATCGGCGCGAACGATATTGCAGAAACCAACGCGGTCGCGGACTGGACCGCCGCGCTTGATGACTTCGCGACGCAGTGCGCCTCAGTGATTGCGGGCGCGCCGAGTTGCTACGTGCAGATCATGGGCGATTCGACGGGCGGTCTCGTGACGCCGCCTGACGACTCCTGGGGCACGGCGTATCGTACGGAACTCGACAATCAGCGTAAAGGACAACTCGCGTGCGTCTCGATGCACATCGGGGCGAACCTGACTGGGCAGACCTACGTGAACGGTGGCAACCATACACACCCGGACACGCAGACGAACGGCCAGCAGATCGCGGATCGGTTCTGGTCGGCTACCAAAGGCACGCGCGGGCCGCGATTCAGCTCCGCGGTGATGGACAGCGCCAAGACGCACATCGACGTGAACGTCGACGGCGACCTCAGTAACGCCGTGTCGTCCACGGTCGCGGGCTTTGCCGCGCTCGACGGCTCTACGCCGTTGACGTTGAGCAGTCAGACCGTCACTGGACCGCGGACGGTGCGCCTGGCGCTCGGCTCGACGCCGACGGGCAGCGTGACGGTGTACTTCGCCTCCGGCCGCGATGCGGTGGGGCAGACCGTGCCGCTGAGCGCCGCGTTTACCTCAGCGACCGGCGGCACGATGACGCAGCCGCTCGAGCCGTTCTTCGCGCAAACGCCGAGCGTCGGCAGCCCGAGCGCCTCGGTGTCGCCGTCGGTGAGTCCAAGTGCGAGCGTGAGTCCGTCAGCGTCACCATCGCCGTCGTCATCCGCGTCGTCGTCTGCGTCACACTCGTCGAGTCCGAGTGCATCGGTATCGGCGTCGATCAGTCCGTCTTCGTCGACCTCGTTCTCGGTGAGTCCGAGCGCCAGCGTGAGTTCGTCGTCGAGCGCCAGTCAGTCGCGGTCGCCGAGCGCTTCGCTCAGCCCGAGCAGCTCCACGAGTCCGTCACCGTCTCCTGGCAGTTCGCCGAGCCAATCGCCGTCGAGCAGCGTCAGTCCGTCAACCAGTCCTAGTGGTTCGGCCTCGGCGTCACAGTCCTCCAGTCCCAGCGCCTCGCTCAGTCCTAGCAGCAGCGCCAGCAGCAGTCCGAGTCGGAGTCCGTCGCCCTCACCGGGATTGCCTGATGCGACGCCTGATGTGACGGTGGTGTGCTAATGCCGAGCGCCCCGCTGCGCCCCTGTGAATGGGCTGTTGTCCTGAAATGATTATTGGTGAATACCCATGCTGCGGCGGCGATCTCTGGCTCACGGATGAACCTGAACGTACGCCTGCGTTCATGCCAGAAGATTGTCCGCATTGCGGTGCCAAGGTCTGGCATCGATTTAGTCGATTCGATCCGTGGACGCGAACCGAAGCTGATTTTATTGCTGAATATATCGTGGACGAGGCGACCAAGAAAGTTTCACGTCGATGAAGCCGGAAACTGCGTCCGCGCGCGCGATTCGGTTGATCAACCAACTGACCCATACGACAGTGGAGCAGCGCACCCGTGCCTAACGCATCCTTGCGCCCGTGCGCTGGTAGCTGTGGCCGGTTAGTGACCCGCGGTCGCTGTTCCGCCTGTGCCCTGGCCGTAGAGCAGCGTCGTGGCAGCGCCGCCCAGCGTGGCTACGATCGCTCCTGGCTGGCCTTCCGTCCGCAGTTCATGGCGGCTCTCGTGGCAGCTGGCATCGTCCCGGTCTGCGGTGCCTCGTTACCAGGTGGCCCAAAGACAGATCACTCGAAGTGCAAAGCGGCCGGCCTCCTCGCGTTCACCAGCGCGGACGGGTCATCGCTACATCTCGACCACGAACCCGAACTGCGGGACGACGAACGCCGCAACCCGTCAGCCGTCTGCGATCTGCATCGCATCGAACTGCTCTGCGCGAGTTGCCACGCGGCCAAGCCGATGGGGGGGCGTCCAAATACTTTTCAAACGCGACCGTCTGAAAC
>Ga0207700_10002240_pt1 | contig 11104 bp, 7 predicted proteins | sample LARL82metaG_FD_184348 | JGI IMG/M metagenome (GOLD analysis project Ga0207700, IMG submission 184348) | Corn, switchgrass and miscanthus rhizosphere microbial communities from Kellogg Biological Station, Michigan, USA - LAR L8-2 metaG... | ecosystem: Host-associated > Plants > Roots >...
CACCCATTGCGACTGGATAAACTCGAACTGCCGATGCAAATGCGCGCCGATCAGCAGGAAGACGCCACCGCGCTCGGCGCCGTCATCCTCGAGCACGCCCTCCGGCAAGGGTGGCCCGTAGTTAGTGCCGCGGCGCAGGAAATGGTGGAGATTGACGGCGACAACGTCGTCGTTCAGGGCGTCGCGCGGATTGACGCGACGAATATGCGCGCTGAACGGGCACTTCAGCCCCTTCTTATCGTCCGCGTAGCCGAAATCGTTGTTGCGCTTCCCGTCCGAGCCCAAGGCGGGATCGTCGCGGTCCGGCGCCAGCACCAGGGGCGCGCCGCTGCGCCACCGGCCTACCATTTTCGCGGCAATCAGTTCCTCTTCCTCCGGCGACGACGCTTGCGCCCGCAGGTATCGGCGAAACGCGGCCACATCCATGTGGAATTTGCGGATCGCGACGAAAGTGCCGTTGCGGCGCAGCTCCTCGGGAATTGGCGCAACGGCGGTTTCACTGCGCTCGTCGGGATAGCCCATGACGAACTCGCCGGGCTTGGTCGACGCTGCTGTGCCGTCTCCCGCTGGACCGCTTCCTTCGACGTGAGGATTGTGCAGCCCGTCCTTGAAGCCGAACGGGTTCCGACCATCCGGCAATTCGCCGAACTGCATACGGTACACGACCGAAATTTGCTGGAGGTCGTGATGGCTCTTGCGCGCAAGGTCCAGGACCTTTTGCAGATCCTCGTTGCTTTTGGCGTATACCGCCAGAGCAACGTGCGCGTCCGGTGTGCCGAACGGATGCTCCCAGTTGGCCGGCGCATTGGCACCAAAATCATTCAGGGTCTCGGCGCGTGCCGCCATGCCCTGTCGGAATTCGATCGGAAAACTGTCCAGGGAAGCCTGCGGCAGGCCCAACGCCTTTAACCCTTCGAAGGTGAACGCAATTCCCAACCAGCCGGGCAGGGATGGCACCCACCATTCGTCGGCCGGTGCGACGTGAGGCAGGATCCGACGCAGCATCTCCCGTGCTTGCCCGGCGTTGCCAATGCGGAGAATGACGTATTCTCCGCAATACGGCTTGGGACGCGGGCGCAGGACGGTTGCTTGTATGTCGCTCGTTTCGAGTGCCGGCGAGCGCGTCGCAAGCGTCTCGCCGGCAGGTTCCTCGATGGACAACATGCGATCATCCTTTCCGGGGGTCCGGATTCATTCCGAACCGGACCCCGAACAAACGCCGAGCGTCGGCTATGCGATCTTGTCGAGGAATTCCTCGGCGGCCTTGCCGACGCGCTTCACGCGCTGGACGTCCCGTACCGTCAGATCGGGATGGGCGACGTACCAGCCCTCTGCCGTGATCTGATGGTTGGCGATGAAGTCCTTGACCTTCGGGTTGTGAATGCCCGGCCAGCCTTCCCAGCACGAAAAGAGGACATCCATTTCGTTGGGAATCTTCGCGACGAAGTCCTCGATGTAGACGTCCCAATCGCCGTCATAGGCAGTGGCGAAGAGCAGCTTGGTGTCGTTGTCCAGAAAAACGAAACGCATGTCGTGGACGGTACCGACCCGGTCCGTGTCGTCGAAGTTGCCGTTCCGCAGCTGCAGCAAGGCGCGCAATCGCTCGGCGCCCCCACGTGCAAGCGGGGCAATCACGGTCAACTCCGAGACCGTGCCCTGACGCACGCCGGTCCGGCCGGCGCTTTCCATCCGCGATCGCGGCTGCGACGCCGTCACCGCCAGGTCCTTGAGGGTGTTCTCGAGCGCTGTTTGCGCAAACTCCGGGGCGTCGGCGTAAAGCTGCCGCAGATGCTGGATCTTGTCTTCGACGGTCTGGTTCTGCTTTGGCGTTGTAAGGGTATGAGTTGCCATGGCTGTATAGTCCTTTCGGTGCTCTTCACAGGGGGATGTCTTGCCCGCGATGGACTTCTAATTGGCCCGCATGCGTTCCCAGCGCCAGTGAAGCCCGGCAAATCGTGCCAAATTGCTGCTAACGAGAAGCGAGCTGGCTGGCATTTCCTGGCCGATCGGGTACGATTTCTGGCGGGCCAGAAGGAGGCCGCGCAGAAGGCGCAAGTAGAGCTTGGCTAGTCGAGCTCAATTTCAAGTTCGAATGCCCGAGGCTCACAAATGGTCCCGCATTCGCCGAACGTTGAGTACGCGGACGGCAAACCTCAGGCGCTGTGGGAGGATGGCGAACGCAGCTTTCGCCGTGGCTGGCGCGTGGACGATGAAGGCAAGCGACGCGCCGTGCTGCTCGTTGCGCCTGCCGCCGAGCACCCGTCCCGTGCAAGCCTCGATCGCCTCGCGCGCGAATACGAATTAAAGGACGAACTCGACAGGGCGTGGGCAGTGCGCCCGCTAGACCTCGTACGCGACGCCGGCCGAACCATGTTGGTGCTGGAAGACGAGGGCGGTGAGCCGATCGATCGGCTGCTCGGCGTTCCGATAGAGACGGGACGATTCTTGGGTCTCGCCATCGCTATTTCGTTCGCTCTTGGCAGGCTCCACCAGCGTGGGCTCGTCCACAAAGACATCAAGCCGGCCAACATCTTGCTCAACGATACAACCGGCGAAGTGCGGTTGACCGGGTTCGGCATCGCCTCGCGCTTCGCGCGCGAGCGTCAGTCGCCTCATCCTCCCGAGACAATCGCCGGTACGCTCGCTTACATGGCCCCCGAGCAGACCGGACGCATGAACAGGTCCATCGATTCCCGCAGCGATCTTTACGCGCTTGGCGTCACCTTCTACGAAATGCTCACTGGTGCTTTGCCGTTCACCGCTACTGAGCCGATGGAGTGGGTGCACTGCCATCTCGCCAGGTCGCCGGCGCCGCCCGGAGAGCGGCAGAAAGAGATTCCCCGCGCGATCTCGGCGATCGTCATGAAGCTGCTCGCGAAGAGGGCTGAAGACCGCTATCAGACGGCGGCTGGACTCGAAATCGATCTTCGCAGCTGCCAGCGCGAATGGATAGCGCAAGGCCGGATCGACGATCTTCCGCTCGGCGAACGCGACACGCCCGACCGGCTCGTGATTCCGGAGAAACTCTACGGGCGGCGACGCGAGATTGAGACCTTGCTCTTGGCCTTCGATCGCGTCGTGAATGGTGGTGCCGCGGAACTAGTTCTCATTTACGGCTATTCCGGCATTGGAAAATCGTCGGTTGTCAACGAGTTGCAGCCGGTGCTGGTGCCACCGCGTGGCCTGTTTGCTTCCGGCAAATTCGATCAGCTTAAACGCGATATTCCCTACGCGACGCTCGCACAGGCGCTTCGGAGCCTGGTGCGGCCGCTGCTCGGCAAGAGCGATATCGACCTTGCGCCGTGGCGCGACGCCTTGCGGGAGGCGCTGGCATCCAACGCTGGACTGATGGTAGATCTCGTTCCTGAACTGAAGCCTCTCATTGGGGAGCCGCCACCGGTCGTTGAGCTGCAGCCGCAGGACGCGCAACGGCGCTTCCAGATGGTGCTTCGGCAGTTGATCGGCGTCTTTGCTCGCGCGGAACACCCCCTGGCGCTGTTCTTGGATGACTTGCAATGGCTCGATGCGGCGACGCTCGACTTTTTGGAAGACTTGGTCGGGCGGTCCGATTTTCGCAATCTCCTCCTCATCGGCGCCTTCCGCGACAACGAGGTCACGGCAGCTCATCCGCTCATGCGCAAGCTGGATGCAATGCGCGCAATCGGAAGGGTGCAGGATGTCAAGCTGGCGCCATTGACGATCACTGACGTCAGAAATCTTGTTGCGGACACGCTCCGCCGCGATGCAGGGCAGGTCGACCCGCTCGCAGCTTTGGTGCACGCGAAGACGGACGGCAATCCGCTGTTCGTGATCCAGTTTCTGCACCTGCTCGGCGATGAAGGCCTGCTGGGCTTCGATCACGAGCGGGGGCGGTGGTCCTGGGATATGGCGGGCATCCAGGCCAAAAGATACACAGACAACGTCGTGGAGCTTCTGACTGGCAAGTTGACGCGGTTACCCATCGAGACACAAGCCGCGTTGCGACAGTTCGCCTGCCTCGGCAATGTCGCCGACGTCGCGATGCTCTCGCTCGTTCTTGATTTGCCCGAGGATCAGGTGCACACCGCCTTGGTGGACGGCCTGCATCAGCAATTGATCGACCGTGTCGGGCGCTCCTACAAGTTCGTTCATGACCGGGTGCAGGAGGCGGCTTACGCACTAAATACGGAAACATCGCGCGCCGAGGCGCATTTAAGGATTGGCCGTCGGCTCGTGACGGAGACGTCTCCGGAAAAGCGCGACGAAGCGATTTTCGAGATCGTCAACCAGCTCAACCGCGCCGTGCCGTTGATCACGTCACAGGAGGAACGCGAGCAGCTTGCAGAGCTGAACCTGGCGGCTGGTATGCGCGCCGAAGCGTCGTCGGCCCATGTCTCCGCGCTCACCTATTTCGTTACCGGCACCTCACTGTTGCCGGCAGACGCGTGGGACCGCCGGCAGGAACTGGCCTTCGAGCTGGAACTCCACACGGCTGGCTGTGAAGCGGGTACGGGTGCGTTGTGGGCCGCCGAGGAGCGGCTGGCAGCGCTCGCAGCGCGCGCCATCGGCACGATCCAACAATGCTTGGTGGCGCGCCGACGCTTGGGCCTGTACACGATGCTCGGGCAGGGTGAGCGCGCGATTACGGTGGCGCTGGAATGCTTGCGACACGTGGGCATCGATTGGCCAGCGCATCCCAGCGAGGTGGTGGCGCGCGGTGAGTACGAGCGCGTCTGGTCGCTGCTCGGTGATCGCACGATCGAGAGTCTCGTTGAGATGCCGCTGATGCGCGATCCAGGGGCGCGGGCGACCATGGACCTGCTGGCCGACCTGATGATACCAGCCCTGTATACTGACGGTAATCTGGCCGCACTCAGCGTCTGCAGGGCTGCCAGTCTCAATATACAGCTTGGCAACAGCGATACGGCTCCGGGGAATTATCAATCACTGGCCCTGATAGCCAGTGCTCGCTACGGTCACCACGAGAAGGGTCATCGATTCGGAAAGATGGCGTGCGATCTCCTCGAACGCCGCAGATGGATTCACCTCGGGGCCGGCACGTATTTCGGCTTCGCGTCTATCATCCCGTGGACACGACCGGTCATCGAAGGGATCGATCCGGCCCGTCGCGCCATCCAGGTGGCGAAAGAGCATGCCGACCCGACAATTTTCGCACTCGCTTCCCGAACCCTGACTTCTATTCTTCTTGCATCGGGTCGCCCGCTTGATCAGATCGAAAATGAGGCCGACGAAGCATTGGAGTTCTTGCGTCCCTTCGGCTTCTTTCTGGACAGGATCTCTGCGCCGCTTGCGCTCGTTCGGATGTTGCGCGGAAAGACCGAGAAGTTCGGCTCCCTCGACGATGGCCGGTTCGCCGAGCGCGATTTCGAGGAGCGCGCGACAAATCAGCCCGTCCGGGCCTTCCTTGAATGTTATTACTGGCTCCGAAAGCTTCAGGCGCGCTTCTTCGCTGGCGATTACACGTCTGCGATTGACGCCGCCGACAAGGTGGCGACATGGTATGCGACTTCCCCGTCGCTGTCACTCTTCATGCTGGAGGAGGAGGAATATCACTTCTATGCCGCGCTGGCTCACGCGGCCTGCTGCGAGCCCTTGGGCCCGCAGCCGTACGCCACGGTTCGAGACGGACTTGTGATTCACGAGCGACACGTTCGGGCTTTGGCGACGAATTGTCCGCAGAATTTCGAGGACCGCGCAGCGCTAGTCGGGGCCGAGATTGCTCGTATCGAGGGAGACCCGCTCAAGGCTATGGACCTCTACGAGCGCGCAATCGCCTCGGCAAGGGCAAACGACCTTGTCCACAACGAAGCGCTCGCCTACGAGCTGGCTGCTCGTTTTTATGACGCGCGCGGGTTCGGCGAAGTCGCAGATCTGTATCTCGAGAACGCGAGGGACGGCTACCTACGTTGGGGCGCTGATGGAAAAGTACGGCAGCTCGAAGGACTCCACCCGTGGCTAAGGCAAGGTGAGCGTGCGGCCGCTGTAATGGGCACGATTGAAGCTCCCGTCGAACATCTCGATCTCGCAGCGATCGTCGAAGTCTCGCAAGCGCTGTCAGGCGAGATAATCGTGGACAAGTTGATCGACAGGTTCATGCGGGCGGCCATCGAGCACGCCGGCGCCGAGCGCGCCGTCCTGGTTGCCCTACGGGGTGAGGAATTGCGAACTTCCGCGGAGGCAGTCGTACGTGGAAATGAGATCGCTGTACAAGTGCGGGAGCATCCCGTGCGCGATCCAGTAGCACTGCCCGATTCACTCATTCGTTATTCGATACGCGCACGAGAGCCCGTTGTTTTCGGTGACGCCTTCTCAAGGAGTTCGTTTTCCGACGATCCTTACATCGTGAAGTATCGCGTTCACTCCGTTCTCTGTTTGCCATTGATCAATCAGGGAAAGCTCATCGGCATTCTTTACCTCGAAAACAACTTGACGCCGCACGTTTTTACTGCGGACCGGGTAGCCATGTTGAAGGTGCTCGCATCGCAGGCGGCGATCTCGCTCGAGAACACACAGCTTTACCGCGATCTTGCAGATCGTGAGGGCAAGATCCGGCGTCTCGTCGACGCCAACATCATTGGGATCATCGTTGCCGATGCCGAAGGTCGGATTTTTGAGGCCAACGACGCGTTTCTTCATATCTTGGGTTTTGATCGTGACGACTTCATTTCGGGCGACGTGCGTTGGAACGAACTGACTCCGCCCGAATGGCGCGACCGCACTGCGCGCGCGCTCGAAGAGTTGTTGACGACTGGCGTGGCGCAACCTTTCGAGAAGGAGTACTTTCGAAAGGACGGCAGCCGTGCGCCCGTGCTGATTGGCTATACGGCCTTCGAGGAAACGCGCGAAAAAGGCATCGCGTTCGTTGTCGATTTAACCGAGCGCAAACGCGCCGAGAACGCATTACGCGCGAGCGAGGAGAGGTTCCGCGACTTCGCCGAGGCCGCGTCCGACTGGCTTTGGGAGATGGGACCAGACCACAAATTGACGATGCTGACCCCGAATGCATTTGGCTCCAGCCCTTCGGCTCGGCTTGGCACCGCTGCTTGGGAGCGTGCCCTCGACCTTGAAACCGAACCGGAGAAGTGGCGGGTAATCCAGGCCAAGATGGATTCGCACGAGCCGTTCCGCGACTTCGTCTATCTCGCCGCTGGCTTCGATGGTTCGCCGATGTATGTAAGGGCCAATGGCAAGCCCGTGTTTGACGCCGATGGCGGATTCCTCGGCTATCGCGGCGTCGGTACGGATGCGACGGAGGTCATTCGCGCGCAGGAGGCGCTGCGCGAAAGTGAGCTGCGTTTGCGCTCGGCTATCGACGGAATACCGGGTCTCGTTGGAGTTTTGGCCCCGAACGGTGAGGTCGAAGCGGTCAATCGCCAGATCCTGGAGTATTGCGGCCAGTCGCTGGAGGAGCTGAGGAACTGGGGCACAAATGGCACGGTCCATCACGAGGATCTTCCCCACGTCGCCGAAGTATTTACGAAATCGATCGCTTCTGGGATTCCCTACCGGATCGAACAGCGCCTGCGTCGCTTCGACGGCGAGTATCGGTGGTTCGACAACCGCGGCATCCCCGTTCGCGACGACACTGGCCGGATTGTCCGCTGGTACGTTCTGCTGACCGACATCGAGGATCGAACCCACGCGCTGGCGCGATTGCAGCAGATGCAGTCGGACTTCGCCCACATGAACCGTGTGAGCGTCATGGGAGAATTGGCCGCTTCGCTGTCGCACGAAATCGCGCAGCCGATCGCCAGCGCGCGCAACAACGCTCGCGCGGCCCAGAATTTCATGAAGATGCAGCCGCCGGATCTGGGCGAGGTCAGGGAGGCGCTCGCCTGCGTCGTCGGCGATACTGACCGAGCCCGGGATATCATCGACCGCATCCGCGATCACATCAAAAAAGCGCCGCCGCGAAAAGAGCGTTTCGATCTAAATGCGGCAATCAATGAGGTGATAGTATTGGCGCGAAGCGCGACCAACCGGAACGGCGTTTCGGTCCAGACCCGGCTGTCGGATGGACTGCATCCGGTTCTGGGAGATCGCATTCAGTTGCAACAGGTCTTGCTTAACCTGGTTTTGAACGCGGCTGAGGCAATGGGCTCGGTCGAGGCGGGGACGCGAGAGCTGCTGATCAGCACCACGCTGGACCACCTCGGCGTCCTCGTCGCCGTCCGCGATTCCGGGCCGGGCATCAATCCCACGCATCGGGAGCGCGTTTTCGAGCCATTCTACACCACGAAGTCCACCGGAACCGGGATGGGGCTGTCGATCTGCCGGTCGATCATCGAAGCCCATGGGGGTCGGCTGTGGGCAGATGCGAACGAGCCGCGCGGCGCCGCGTTCCAGTTCACTCTGCCCGGCGCCTAGTATGCCTGACTTAATGCACACAGAGCAAGCGGCCGAGCGAAACGCCATCGTCCTCGTGAACCTGCCTGCTGGCCAAGCAGCGCGTCAAAGTGCGTTCGCCACCGCCCTTGTGCTCCTGGCTTCCGCCGCCATTATAGCCCCGTTCGCAAGTGTGCAACTGCCAGAAATTCCCGCGTTCGTTCCAATCTCACAGACAATCATTTTCGTAAATGATCTTATTACATCGATGCTTCTGATTTGCCAGTTTGTGATTGTCGGCTCGCGCGCGCTCCTTGTCCTGGCGATCGGCTACCTCTGCTTGACATTGCGCAGCTCCTTACCTTTCCGGGCGCGTTTACGCCGACAGGCTTCCTTGGTGCTGGTTTGCAGACCACCGGGTGGCTTTACGAATTCTGGCATTCCGGCTTCCCTATCGCGGTCATCTACTACGTGGTGTTGAAGGATCAAGCGCCGGAGGCCAGCGTGTCACACAGCTCGATGCGAAAAGTCATCGCGACGAGTGTCGCCGTAACGATCGTTCTCGCCCTCGGATTGACCTGGATCGCCACCGCTGGCGAGCAGCATCTACCAAAGCTCTTCCTGGATAGAACCCGACAGACTCCCGTCGCAGCGTATGTCAGTGGGCTCGTGTTGCTGCTGAGCACTATCGCCCTCCTCATGCTGTGGTTTCGGAAACGATCGGTTCTCGATTTATGGCTCATGGTCGCAATGTGTGCTTGGTCGCTGGACATCATTATCCAGACCCTTGCTGGCGGCAGATTTACTCTCGGTTTCTATGCGAGCCGTGTGTACGCGGTTGTCACGGCGACGTCCGTTCTTATTGTCTTGCTCTCGGAAACAATGACTTTGTACATCCGCTTGGCTGTCGCGGTTTTAGAGTCGGATTTCGCTCATATGAATCGCGTGAGCATGATGGGAGAGTTGGCTGCCTCGCTGTCTCACGAAATCACGCAACCGATCGCCAGCGCCCGCAACAACGCGCGTGCAGCTCTGAATTTTCTCGAAAGGCAACCGCCTGAGTTAGGTGAGGCCAGGGAGGCGCTCGACTGCGTCGTGGGCGATGCCGATCGAGCCGGAGACATCGTCGGCCGAATCCGTGATCAGATAAAGAAGGCGCCGCTACGAAAGGATCACTTTGATCTCAACGGGGCGATCAATGAGGTCCTTGTGTTGGCACGAAGTGCAATCAACAAGAAGGGCGTTTCGGTTCAGACCAAGCTTGCGGACGGACTGTCTCCCGTTCACGGTGATCGCGTCCAATTGCAACAGGTCGTCCTGAACCTGATCCTGAACGCGGTTGAAGCAATGGGCTCGGTTGAACCGGGGACGCGCGAGCTATTGATCAGCACCGGGCAAGATCACACAGGCGTCCTCGTTGCCGTGCACGATTCCGGGCCAGGCATTGACCCGGCGAATCTGGAGCGCGTTTTCGAGGCGTTCTACACCACGAAGTCCAGCGGAACCGGGATGGGGCTGTCGATCTGCCGATCGATCATCGAAGCCCATGGCGGCCGGCTGGGGGCGGAGGCGAACGAGCCTCGCGGCGCTGTGTTTCAGTTCACCTTGCCCGGCGCGGAAGTGAGTTCATGAACCTTCCTCACGCGTTCCTCAGGGCGTGAGAGCTGCACGAAGACACCGTGTCAGTTCCTGTTCATCGACCGGTTTGCGCAGGTAGCACACGACCCCATCGTTTAATGCGCGGGCCCGATCGATCTCGTTGGGGAAGCCGGTCACGAGGATTGTCGGAATCGCCTGACCAATATCGACGAGCCGCCGGTGAAGTTCGTATCCGGTCATGGCAGGCATATGGACGTCGGTGATCAGGCAGGCGGTTTCGGCAAACCGCGGGGAGGCGAGAAAATCGGCTGCAGACGCGAAAATGTCGGCGGTGTAGCCCAGCGATCTCATCAGCCTGCACATGGACTCACGAAAGAACCGGTCATCATCGACGATCGAAACCAGTAACTTTTTCATCATGCCGCCTGTGGCCATTCGCTGGACCCGTCGCGCGGGCAGCCTGCGCCGACGCTCTGCTGGAATTGCACGTTATGAGGGAGAATGCCACCGCTGCGATGCCGGTGCCCCGTAAACTTTGGCTTATGTCGAATCGCCGCTTCCTCGCCGAGGCGGCATGTCTCGGCTTTGAGCACGACAAAAACGCAGGCAATGCATCATCGCCCAACGATCCCTGGCACCACGTGGCGGGCGCGATAAGCCTTCGTATCATCTCCATGCGCCCTTTCGACGCCCGACGTCAACCTGCGCTTAATTGAGCCGATGATTGCGATCGTCTTAGCTGCATGCATCGAAAGTCCCCACGTTCATAACGTGAGCAACAAGCAGCAAGAGGAGGCAACAATGCCCCACAGCTCCGAAAGTCCTGGCAAGACTGCGCGATGCGCGGTTTGCGACGGCAAATTTGGCCTGGTCCGGCACTACTCATGGCGGACCCCGCTTTGTTCCAGGAAGTGCGTTAATCGCTTAAGGGCTCGCCGCCAGAGTGACCGCAATTGGTTGAATTGGCTCCAAATCCCCGTCGATCAGCTGCCAGAGAACCACGCGAGGGCGTCATGACCTTTCAGATCTCGCAACGAGGCAAGCAGTATTTGGAGACGGCGCAGACTTTGTTCTCTACCGCCCAAACCATGACCGACCGGGCGATTGCGGGTCAGCTCAAGGCGCTTGCAGACGACTACGAGCGGCGAGCCGAGAAGGCTTCGCGCGATGATGCAGCCAA
>Ga0207700_10002242_pt1 | contig 11090 bp, 10 predicted proteins | sample LARL82metaG_FD_184348 | JGI IMG/M metagenome (GOLD analysis project Ga0207700, IMG submission 184348) | Corn, switchgrass and miscanthus rhizosphere microbial communities from Kellogg Biological Station, Michigan, USA - LAR L8-2 metaG... | ecosystem: Host-associated > Plants > Roots >...
GGGCGGGGGCATCATGAAGGGGGCGGGGGAGGCGGGCGGGCGGATCGGCCTGGACGGCCGGGTGGCGCTGGTGACCGGGGCCGGGCAGGGCATCGGGGCCGCGATCGCGCGGCGGCTGGCCGCCGAACGGGCGGTCGTGGCCGTGAACGCGCTGCACCCGGAGAAGGCCCAGCGGACCGCGGACGAGATCGTCGCGGGCGGGGGCCGGGCCCTGGCCGTACCCGGCGACGTGGCCAGCGCGGAGGTGGTCGACGCCCTGGTCGGCCGCGTCGAGTCCGCGGCCGGCCCGGTCGAGATCCTGGTGAACAACGCCGCGATCCTGAAAATGGCGGGCTTCCTGGAGCTTGACCCGGCCGATTTCGACCGGACCATCGACGTGAATCTCAGCGGCGTCATGCACTGTACGCGGCGGGTCCTGCCCGGAATGCTCGCGGCCCGCTGGGGCCGGATCGTGACGATCGCGTCGCAGTGGGGCCGGATCGGCGCCAAGGGCGCGTCCCCGTATAGCGCGGCCAAGGGCGGGCTTATCGCGATGACCACGGCGCTGGCCCGTGAGGTCGAGCAGGACGGCGTGATTGTCACGGCAATCGGCCCCGGTACCGTCGATACCCCGCAATTGAATGAGGACGCCGCCTTTATGGGCCTTTCCCTCGACGAGGTGCGGGACCGGTATTCTCAGGAAACGCTGATCGGCCGGATTGCCAGCCCAGAGGAAATCGCCGGGCTGGCGGTGTGGCTCGCCTCTGATAACGCGGTGGCGTTGTCGGGCCAGACGGTGCCGGCTACCGGAGGCCGGTCGGAATGAGCACGCAGGAGACCCGGAGGGCAGCACCATGAGCTCCCGCCAATCGCAAAAGCGGCGGCGCTCCCGGCCCGCGATGGCCGCCGACACGCTGCAGCCGCTGCGGGATCAGACCCTGGCCATGCAGGCCGCCGACGCGATCCGCGGCCTGATCGCCCGGGGAACGCTGGTCGGCGGCGACCGGCTGGTGGAAAGCCAGATCGCCGACCAGCTGCAGACCAGCCGCGGCCCGGTCAGGGACGCGCTGTTCCTGCTGCGCGCGGAAGGCCTGGTCCGCGACGGGCCCCGGCGGGGATCGTTCGTGGTCCAGCTCACCGCGCAGGACGTGCGCGAGATCTACGACCTCCGCGCCGCGGTCGAGACCCAGGCCGTGCGGCTGCTGCTGCAGCGCGGTGACGAGCTGGCCATCGGCGGGCTCGAGGAGGCGCTCGAGCAGATGCGCGCCGACGCCGCCGACCCGGCCCGCGCGGCCGAGGCGGACCTGCGGTTCCACGGCGCGGTCTGCGAGGCGAGCGGGAACTCCCGGCTGCACGCGGTGTTCGTCCGGCACGCCACCGAGCTGAGCACGCTGCTGCGGCTGGACGAGGAGCACCTGGACCACGAGACGGCCTCGACCGTCCGCGATCACCAGCTGCTGCTTGACGTGCTGCGGGCCGGGGACCTGGCGGTCGCCGAGCGGGCCTTCCGGGTGCACCTGGAGGAAGCCAGGGACCGGGTCGCCGCGCACTTTGCCGAGGCCGAGCACGACGGCCGGGCCGACCGGGCCCCCCGCCGGATGCCGGCCGAGATGGCGCCGTAGCGGCTCAGCCGGGCGTACCGCCGAACTCGATCCTGATCGGCGAGGAGCCCGGCCCGTTGACGCACGTCTGCGCGCCCTCGGTGTCGTACGCGCACGAGGTGACCGCGACCACGCAGTCCATCAGCGCGCGGAGCGTCACCGCGTCCCCGGGGCCGGTCGGCGACGGGCGCGCGGCGACGTTGCCTGACGCGTCCGGGTAGGTGTCCTGGAACAGGTTGATCGGGCTCGGCAGGGCCGACTTCGGCCCGGTCCACACCCCGGCCAGCGCCGCGGCCAGGTTGTCCTGGCAGTTGCGGTGCCCCGGGTGCCCGAGCGAGGCGTACCAGGCGCTGTTGCACGCGGCGTACAGGAAGTCGTGCACGCCTCGCGCGTCGTCCGCGACGATCTCGAACATCGGGCGGCACTCGCTGGAGTAGAAGAAGTCACCGACACCGAGCCGGACCCGCGGATAGTTGAACAGGATGGTCTGCGACGGCGACGACCCCTCGCCGGGGTCCGCGGCCGACAGCGCGACGAAGTCGGCCACCTGCTGGCCCTCGACGTCCACCACCCGGAAGATCTCGCCCGCGGCCACGGTGAAGCTGCGCCCGTCGGCGGGCGGGATCGTGATCGCTGGGCGGATGTCGTCTGGCATCTGGATTCTCCCGTCTGGTGTGCTGGTCAGAGCATGGCCCGTCCGCCGTTGAGGTGGATGCACGAGCCGGTGTAGCCGGTTTCCCCGGCCAGGTAGCAGATCAGCCTGCTGATCTCGGCCGGCTCCAGGACCCGGCCGATCGGGACCGTCCTGGCGTGCCGGGCGTAGAGCTCCTCGCGGGTCAGCCCGTACGCGGCGGCGTCGACGGCCTGCTGCGGGGTGTCGACGTCACCGGGAGCGATCGCGTTGACCCGGACCTCGGGCGCGAGCTCGCGGGCCAGCGACTTGGTCAGGCCGATGATCCCGCTCTTGCTCGCGCAGTACGCGCTGAACCCTGCCTCGCCGGTCACGCCGAGGATCGAGGCCATGTTGATGATCTGCCCGCGGGTGGCCCGCAGGTGGCCGACGGCCGCGCGGGCCAGCCGGAACGGCGCGCTGAGGTTGACCTCGATGGTGTCCCACCACCGGTCCAGGTCGCCGGCGCGCAGCTCGCCGTGGTACATGGTCGCGGCGTTGTTCACCAGCAGGTCCAGCCGGCCGTGGTCGCCGGTCACGGCGCCGATCAGGGCGCCGGCCGCGGCCGGGTTCCGCAGGTCGGCCTCGTAGCGCACCGATGTGCCCGGCAGATCCGTGGCGGCGACCGTCCAGCCGGCCGCGGCCAGCCCCGCGCACACGGCCAGCCCGATGCCGCCCGCGGCCCCGGTGACGACCGCCACCCTGGCGTTGCTCCCGCTCACTGGATCACCACCCCGCCGTTGGGCGAGACGACCTGGCCGGTCGTCCAGGTCGCCTCGGCCAGGTTCACGATCGTGGCCGCCACCTCCTCCGGCTGGCCGAACCGGCCCAGCGGGATCGAGGCCAGGTAGGACTCGGTCCGCCAGCGCTCGGTCAGCATCGCGGTATCCGTGGGACCGGGACAGACGCAGTTGACCCGGACGCCCGGGGCCAGCTCCAGGGCCATGGCCCGGGTCAGGCCCAGCACGGCGGCCTTGGCCGAGACGTACGCCACGTGATCGGCGTCGCCGAGCAGCGCCAGCTCGGAGGCGATGTTGACGATCGACCCGCGGCCGCGGGCCCGCATGCCCGGCGCCACGGCGGCGATGACGTTCACGCAGCCGCCCAGCAGCACGCGCAGCGACCGCGACCACAGCTCGTCGTCGGTCTTCTCGAACGAGCGGTCGTGGTCGAACCCGGCGCAGGAGACCGCGACCTCGATGGGGCCCAGCTGGCTCTCGGCCCGCTCGACCGCGCTGGCCACCGCGGCCGGGTCGGAGACGTCCACGTCGCAGGCCACTCCCCCCACCTGGCCCGCCAGCTCGGCGGCCGCCTCGGCCCGGGCCAGATCCGCCAGGGCCACGGAGTAGCCCCGGGCGTGCAGCTCCAGCACGGTGGCGCGGCCAATCCCGCCCGAGGCGCCGGTGACGAATGCGCCGCCTTTGCTAATGGTCATCTGTCCAGCTTATAGCCCTAAAGGTCCGAACCACATACCTTTCAGTGATGAAACCGGGACAGGAGCGGCGCTACCGTACTTGACAGGTTGCCTGACAAGTGACATGGTCGGGAGCCACCCCCGGGAGGATCGCCGCAGCAGGTGCGTGACGCTGGTGCTGAAGGGCTGGCTGTCGCTATGGATGATGGGGCCACCGGCCAGGAGTTCGGGGCCGTCGCCCGGGCGCAGCCGGTGTTCGTTCAGGTGGCCAGCCAGCTGATCAGTGCGATCCAGGACGGCAGGTACCCGGCCGGCGCGCGGCTGCCCAGCGAGCAGCAGCTCGCCGCGCAGTTCGGGGTCAGCCGGCCTTCCATCCGCGAGGCGCTCAGCTGCCTGCAGTTCGAGGGCTACGTGGCGCCCCGCCAGGGCTCCCGGACCGTGGTCCTCTCCACGGAGCCGCGCAGCGCCGCCGCCCGGGGACAGCCGGACCCGGCCGCCGGGCCCGCGTTCACGGTTGCCGACCTGTTCGAGGCCCGCCTCACGCTGGAGCCGCAGGTCCTGGCGCTGGCGGCTGCGGACCCCGATCCGCTGGCCATGCCCGGGGTCCGCCAGATCCTGGCCGGCATGAAGCTCACGCTGTCCGAGCCCGGCCTGCACCCCCGCACCGACCTCGAGGTGCACACCGCGCTGGTCCGGGTGTGCCGCAACACCCTGCTGGTCGAGGCGACCGAGCACCTGCTGCGGCTCGGGGACAACGACCGGTCGCGCCGGGCCCGTGACCACATCTGGGATGAACGGTCCCTGCCCTGGGAATGGCTGGGCCACCACGAGGAGATGGCGGTGGCCGTGATGGACCGCGATCCCGGGCACGCGGCCGCCGCCTGCCGGCGCCACCTGATCTCGGTCCTGACCAGCGTGGCGGCCTCGCCGCGGACATCACCCGCCGACCGCGAGCGGCTGACCGCCCTGACTTCCCGGGTGACCGGGCAGGCACCCGGTGACCCGCAGCCACCGACGCCAGAAGGGAAGGCCGGCCACTGATGGGATCCGCGCCGTACAGCTACCTCACCCACCTCGAGTGCAGCCGCTGCGGCCGCCGCTACGACTCGGGCGTGCCGCAGGGACTGTGCGAGTGCGGGTCTCCCCTGCTGGCCCGCTACGACCTCCCGGCCGTGGCGGCAGGCCTGGACCGGGCCGAGCTCAGCACCCGGGTCCCGTCGCTGTGGCGCTACCACGAGCTGCTCCCGGTGCAGGCGCCCGGGATGGTGGTGACCCTGGGCGAGGGCATGACCCCGCTGGTCCCGCTCCCCCGGCTGGCCGCCGAGTTCGGAATCGGCCACCTGGCCATGAAGGACGAGGGCCTGCTGCCCACCGGCACCTTCAAGGCCCGGGGTGCCGCGGTCGGGGTGTCCCGGGCCAGGGAGCTCGGCATCCGGCGCATCGCGATGCCGACCAACGGGAACGCCGGCGCGGCCTGGGCCACGTACGCGGCCCGGGCCGGGATGGACGCGCTGATCGTGATGCCGGCCGGTGCCCCGGAGATCACCAGGGCCGAGTGCGCCATCGCCGGGGCCCGCCTCTACCTGGTCGACGGCCTGATCGGCGACGCTGGCGCGCTGACCGCGGGCGCCGTGGCCACCCAGGGCTACACGGACGTGTCCACGCTCAGGGAGCCGTACCGGCTCGAGGGCAAGAAGACCATGGGGCTCGAGCTGTTCGAGCAGCTCGGCTGGCGGGTCCCCGACGTCATCCTCTATCCCACCGGCGGCGGCGTCGGGCTGATCGGCATCTACAAGGCCCTGCTCGAGGGCCAGGCCCTGGGCTGGCTCGGCGCCAAGCTGCCGCGGCTGGTCGCTGTGCAGGCCACCGGCTGCGCGCCGATCGTGCGGGCGTGGGAGTACGGCGCGAGCGAAGCCCGGGCGTGGGAGAACGCGTCGACTATTGCGTTCGGGATCACGGTGCCTAAGCCCCTGGGCGACTTCCTCATCCTGGATGCGGTGCGGCAGACCGGAGGGTGCGCGGTCGCCGTGGACGACGGGCAGACCCTCGCCGCGCAGTCCCGCGTGGCCGCCGCCGAGGGCGCGTTCATCTGCCCCGAGGGCGCGGCCTGCTTCGCCGCCGCCGAGCAGCTCAGGAAGGACACCTGGATCTCGGAGGACGACGAGGTGGTCGTGCTCAACACCGGCACCGGTGTCAAGTACCCGCAGACGGTCCGGGTGCACGCGCCGGCCGTCCCCTCCGGCTCGGTTCTGCCCGAGGCCTGATGCGGAATGATAAGGCCGCCGGCCGGGTTAGCTGCCAGCATGAAGATCGCTGTGATCGGAACCGGAAACATCGGCCGCACGCTGGGCGGGCGGTGGAGCACCGCCGGGCACGACGTGGTGTACGGCTCCCGCTCTGGCTCCGGTGAGGGACCGGCCGGCCCCGCGCTGACCTCGGTCGCCGAGGCGCTCGCCGGTGCCGACGCGGTCGTGCTCGCGGTACCGGGTCCCGCCGTGGCCGGCGTCGCGGCCGCGAACGGCGCCGCCCTGGCCGGCAAGGTCGTGATCGACGCCGCGAACCGCATCGGCGAGCCGGAGGTCAACAGCCGGGCCGCCATCGCGGCCGCCGCGCCGCAGGCTCAGTACGTGCGCGCGTTCAACACCCTGGGCTGGGAGAACTTCGCCGACCCGCCCGCAGGCGCCGCGATGTTCTTCGCCGCGGACCCCGGCGCGCGCCAAGTGGCCGAGGAACTCATCACCGCGGTGGGGCTGGAGCCGGTCTACGCCGGGGGCGCGAGCGCGAGCGGCACCGTCGATGCCCTGCTCCCCCTGTGGTTCGCCCTGGTCAAGCACAACGCTGGCCAGCGCAGGACGGCTCTGGGCATCATGAAGTAGCCGTAGCATGCTGCCTGCGCCAGACTTGGCCGGATGACGTCCCCGAACGCCGACGACCCGCGGAGCTTTGAGGGGTCAGAGACCGGCCGCCTGGAAGCGTTCAGCGACGGCGTGTTCGCGGTGATCATCACGATCATGGCGCTCGAGCTGAAGGCGCCGCTCGGCGGGAGCTTCGCCGACCTGCGCGCCCGGCTCCCGGCTCTGCTGATCTACATGCTGAGTTTCGTGTTCATCGGGATCTACTGGAACAACCACCATCACCTGCTCCGCGCCGCCCGCCGGGTGACGGGCGTGGTGATGTGGACGAACCTGCACCTGCTGTTCTGGCTTTCCCTCATACCCGTCCTGACCGAGTGGATCGGCGAGCATTACCGGGAGACCGCGCCAGCGGCCACGTACGGGGTGGTGGGCCTGGGGTCCGCCGTGGCCTTCGTGGTGCTCACCAGGGCGATCATCCGGGCCGACGGCGGCGACTCCCCCGTGGCCACGGCCATCGGCCGGGACATCAAGGGCCGTGTCTCGCTGCTGTTTTACGTCGCCGCGATCGGGCTGGCGTTCGTGAGCCCCTGGATCTCCTACGTCCTGTTCGCGACGGTGGCCGTGACGTGGTTCATACCCGACCGCCGCCTCAGCCTGGGCTAGACGGACGTCCTTTTGGCTGCGCTACCAGCCGGCGTAGTCGCCCAGGATGTCGTCGCTTACCTCGCCGGCCTCGACCTCGCCGATCGCCTGGTCCAGGATCGCGACGCCCTCGTCCACCTCGGCCTCGGTCATGACCAGCGGCGGGGTGATCTCCATGACGTTCGAGTAGATGCCGCCGTAGAACACGATCAGCCCCAGCTCGAACGCGCGGTACACGATCTTCGCCATCTCGCGGTCGGCCGGCTCCTTGGTCGAGCGGTCGCGCACGGTCTCCAGGCCCAGCATGAGGCCCAGCCCGCGCACGTCCCCGATCAGCGGGTGCCGCTGCTGCAGTTCCCTGAGCCGGCCCAGCAGGTAGTCGCCGGCCCGCCCGGCCTGCTCGACCAGGCCGAGCCGCTCGATCTCGTCCAGGTGCGCCAGCGCGGCCGCGCAGGCGACCGGGTTGCCCGCCATCGTGTACATGTTGATGGCCGGCGCGACATCCAGCAGTTCGCGGCGGCCGATCACCGCGCTGATCGGCATGCCGCCGCCCAGCGACTTGCCCAGCGAGACCGCGTCGGGGACGACGCCGAAGTGCTCGAACGCGAACATCCGGCCCGACCGGCCGAACCCGATCTTCACCTCGTCGATCAGCAGCATGATCCCGTGCTGGCGGCAGATGCGCTCCAGTCCCTGGAGGAACCGCGGCGGCGGGACGATGTCGCCGCCGTCGCTCTGCACCGGCTCCACGATGATGCCCGCGGTGTCCTCGGGCGGGCAGATCGTGCGCAGGATGTAGTTCTCCAGGTAGTCGAGCACGGCGTCGCCGGGGTCGCGGTCGGCACCGAGCACCGGCCGGTACGGGTCCGGATAGGGGATCTTGATCACGTTCCCGCCGCCGCCCGCCTTCGCCTGGGCCGTGTGCCCGCTCAGCCCGGCCGAGCCCGCGGTCTGGCCGTGGTAGCCGCCGATGAACGAGATCATGCGCTTGCGCCCGGTGGCCAGCGGGACCAGCTTGGCCAGGCAGTCGTTGGCGTCCGAGCCGTGCAGCCCGTACCAGACCTTCTTCTCGTAGTCGCCGGGGACCAGGCTGGCCAGGCGCTCGGCGAGCCGGACGCTGGGCTCGTTCAGCATGGCGGTGAGCGTCGCGAACGTGCCCTGCGCGAGCTGGGCCGTGACCGCCTCGCGCACCCGCGCGTTGCCGTAGCCCAGGTTCGCCACCGCCCAGCCCGCGGTGAAGTCCAGCCGGGTGACGCCGCTGGCATCGGTGATGCGGCAGCCGTCCGCGCTCGCGATCACGAGCGGGAAGAACCGTACCTTCAGCACCGACGCCAGGTAGCGGGCGTCGAGTTCGATGATCTTCTCGCTGTCCACGCCGCCCCTCCTAGTCGGCCGCGGTGGTGGTCTGCGGACCGGCCGTGGTGGTCTCCGCGGCGACCGCGTCCTCGCGGCTGCGCCACTCCTGGCCGTGGGTGAACTTCCGGCGCGCGAAGGCCAGGTAGTAGATGGACCACACGATCGTCCAGATCACGCCGACGACGATGGCGATGCCGCCGCCGGGGATCGTGACCGGTCCGAGCTTGGTCCCGGACCCGCCGGTGAAGAACTGGCCGATCAGGGCGCCGACCACGGTGATAATCGCGATGATCGGGGTCAGCGGGTACAGCGGGGTCTTCCACTTCAGGTTCCGGACCCACTCGCCGCCCATGCGCATCCGGTACAGCGGCTGGCTCGTGGCGATCATCAGCCAGGCGAACAGGAAGCCGAACGTGGACAGGCTGGCCACGAACACATACGCGCTGGACGGGAAGAAGTAGGCCAGTACGGCGCCGATGAACATGCACGAGGCCGAGATGGCGATGGCCGGCGTCGGCACCTTGCGGCGCGGGTTGGTCTGGGCGAGCTGCTTCGGGAGGTTGCCCTCCCGGGCCTGGGTGAACATCATCCGGGACGCCGTGTACAGGGCGCCGTCGACCGACGATATCGAGGCGCCGATGATGACCCAGTTGAATATCGTGGCGATGACCGGGAGGTTGAGGCTCTTGAGGGCGTCCACGAACGGGCTGGAGCTGGTGCTGGCGCTGCCCCACGGCGAGATCGCCAGCAAGACGAATATGCCCACCACGAACAGCACGACCACGATCAGCACGGTCCAGAACAGCGCCCGCGGCACGTCGCGGACTGGGTTCACGCTCTCTTCCGCCGTGACGCCCACCAGCTCGATGCCCGCGTAGGCGAAGAACACGATCAGCAGCGCGGTGAGCACCGCGCCGCCGCCCTTGGGGAAGAACCCGCCGGTCGCGGTGAGCTGGGCGACCCCGTGATGGTCGAAGCCGATCCCCAGGATCGCCATGATGCCGATCACGATGAACGCGGCGAGCGCCAGGATCTTAATCGTCGACAGGATGAACTCGTACTCGCCCATGAACAGCACGCCGACCAGGTTGATCACCATTTCGATCGCGATGATGATCGCGGCCACGATCCAGATCGGCGCGAAGCTGTAGAAGCTGTGGAAGTACGTCCCCGCGGCCACGGACTCGGTGGCCGCCCCCATGACCCAGGCGAGCCAGTAGTTCCAGCCGGTGAGGAAGCCGGCCAGGGGGCCCATGGTGTCGCGGGCGTAGGTGGCGAAGGACGCCGATACCGGCTTCTGCACGCACATCTCGGCCAGGCAGGCCATCACCGCGACGGTGATGACGCCGGCGATCACGTACGAGATGATCGTCGCCGGCCCCGCGATGCCGATCGCGGACGCCGAGAACAGCAGGAAGCCGGACGCGATCGTGCCCCCCACCGAGAGCATCACCAGATGCCGGACCCGCAGCGCACGGCGGAGCTGTTCCCCGCCCGTCTCCATTGCCTCGAAGGTCGTCATATGCCGCCTCACCGCAACGCCAGGTGGTGGAACCGGTGCCGTTTCCGGATTGATAAAAGAGTTACAGTTGCGCCTCAGGGGAGTCAATATCCGCAGCCATAACGGAATCAGCGGAATATTCCGTTACGCCCAGCCGATGCCGCCGGCCGGGCCGGCGGGCAGGACCTGGGTCCAGCGTCCTGCCCGGCCGGTCCCCGGCCAGCCTCAGCGGGAGAGCTCGTAGAGGCTGTTGAAGGGGTTGTCCATCTCGATGTGCCGGAAGCCGGAGAAGCCGGCCTTGGTGGCCAGTTCGCGGAGTGCGGGCTCGGGCAGCCCAAGGGTGCCCAGGCCCTCGCCGCCCTCGGCCAGCGACGTGGTCATGCAGTAGAGGATCGAGAAGCCGAACAGCAGGGCGGCGATGGGCCCGGTGTTGTCGGTGACCCGGTCCGAGCAGTTGATCTCCAGGCACAGGTACCGCCCGCCGGGCCGCAGCGCGTCCCTGACCGCGCGCAGCAGACCGAGCGGGTCGACGGCGTCGTGGACCACGTCGAACGTTGTGATCACGTCGAACGAGTCGGGCAGCCCGGCCGCGACGTCGAGGACCTCGTAGCTCACCCGGCCGGCCACGCCCGCCTCGGCCGCCGCCTGCCTGGCCCGCTCGACCACCGGCGGCTGGGTGTCGTACCCGACGCCGGTGACCTTGGGGAACGCCCGGGCCAGCGCGATCAGGGCCTGGCCGGTGCCGCAGCCCACGTCGGCCACGCGGGCGCCGTCCTGCAGCCGGGCCAGGATGTCCGGGGCCAGCGGCAGCCATTCCTGAACCAGCATGTTCTGGTGCCACTGCGCGGTGAACCGGCTGGTTCCGGCCCAGACGTCGGGGTGCAGGTCCGCCGCCCTGACCCCGGTTCCGTCCCGGAACGCGTCCGCCACCTGGTGGAAGCGCTGGATGGCGCCGATCAGCTCCTGCTGCACGCCGCCGAAGAAGGCCGGGCCGGGCTCGGCGGCCAGCGTGGGCGCGTGCTCGGGCGGCAGCGCGTACCGCTGCTGGGCGTCGTCGTAGGTCAGGTACCCG
>Ga0207700_10002245_pt1 | contig 11089 bp, 7 predicted proteins | sample LARL82metaG_FD_184348 | JGI IMG/M metagenome (GOLD analysis project Ga0207700, IMG submission 184348) | Corn, switchgrass and miscanthus rhizosphere microbial communities from Kellogg Biological Station, Michigan, USA - LAR L8-2 metaG... | ecosystem: Host-associated > Plants > Roots >...
GAGACCGATCGTCTGCTGGATCTTGGACTTCACGGTCGCCCAGGTGGTGTTGCTCGGGTACTGCACCGAGTTGGGCAGCGCGGTGAGGAACGGCGCGAAGACCGGGTCGGAAGACAGTGCCTTCGTCGCGGTGGTCGTCGCGGGGAGCAGGTCGTACTCCTTGTCGAAGGCGAGCTGGTACTTGTCTTGGTAGGCGAAGTCCAGGAACTCCTTGATCTGAGCCTCGTGGCCATTCGGCTTGAACGCCGCGACGTTGTCGCAGACGCCGAGGGTGTCGGTCAGCGGGCCGTTCTTGCCCGCGATCGGCACCGAGGTCCAGTCGGAAGCCTGCAGGACGCCGGCCGACTGGATGATCGGGATGAGCGCCGGCGAGCCGTTGATCATGCCGATCTTGCCCTGCGCGAATTGCTGCCATAGGTCCGTGCGGTTGACCGTGCCGGGGTTGGGCTCGGTGTCTTTCGCCGAGACCAGGCCCTTGAGGAAGGTGAAGGCCGCGACATTCGGCGTGCTGTTGATGGTGTACTTACCGCCGGTCTGGTAGCCGCCGCCGTCACCGAGCATCCACAGCAGCGACTCGGCCTGGGCCTCCTCGGCGCCGAGCGGCAGGCCGAAGCCAACGTCGCCCATCTTGGTGATCTTCGCGGCGTCGGTCTCGACGTCGGCCCAGGTCGCCGGGGCGGAAGTGACGCCTGCCTGCGCGAACAGCTTCTTGTTGTAGAAGAGCGTGCGGCTCGAGGTAGTGAACGGCATGCCGTACTGGACGCCGTTGTACGTCCCCTGCGCCTTGAACGTCTGCAGCAGGTTGCCCGGATCCGACAGCACGTCCGAGGCGGGGTAGAGCAGGCCGTCCTGGGCGTAGTTGGAGAAGTAGTCGCCCTCGGTGATGTCCGGGTACTGCTTGTTCTGGATCATCGTCTGGACCTGCTGGTCGAAGTTGGTCCAGGCGATCGAGGTGACGTTGACCTTGATGTCCGGATGAACCTTCTCGAAGGCGGTGACGATGCCGTCCCAGTACTTGGCGCTGGCATTGCTCGGGCCGGTGCCGTAGTCGGCGACCACGAGCTTGAGGGTGGTCGTACCGCTGCCACCGGACGACGAGCCGCCGCCGCTGCTGCACGCGGCCAGAGCCAGCGTGCCAGCGACCGCGAGAGCGGCGCCACCGCAGATGCGTCTCGCGAACTTCTTGTCCATCAGGGGGTCTCTTCTCTGTTCGATGAGCTGGGCGTCTGACGCTGGCTGCCCAGGGAAGGTTTTTGTTAGTTGACTGTACTTACATATTTTTGTCAAGAGGCTGTGACGTGGTTTCACCGGAAAATTATGAGGGCGAGTGTCAGTTCTCAGCTGGCCTGTCGGTTCTCGGCCAGAGTGCCGGCACGGTTGGCGGATTCTCATTTGATCTGTCGGGGCGGCGGCTGGATGCCGCCGCAATCCGTCTCACGGCTGAGAAGGCGACCGGGCGGGCTGACGCCTGCGGTAGCAGCCGTTCAGGGCGGCCGGGTTCGTGCCGATGGGCCTGACCCGGTCGGCGTGGCAAGATTGCGGCATGCTCGCCGGCCGGCCCTTCCCCGTGTGCGCTGGTGGGCCATTGCCATGACCGGAATCAAAGCTTCGGCCTCTCCCCCTGCCTTGCCGCGCTGGTTCGGACCCAGGGCCAGTCCAGATGATCCGGCCGTCTGGGCCCTGATCGCCCGCGTCGCGCGAGGGGCCCGATGGGCAGACATCGGCGGCGAGTTCAACCTCAACGTGCGGGTAGACGCTGAGCCGCCGCTTGTCCTCCGGGTTCACCGGCCCTGGGTCCGCCGCGGGCGGGCAGCGGGACTGCGGCGCCTGCGGGAGCGGCTCGGGCGGACGCAAGTCCGCGTCGCCCGGCCGATTCCGATTTCCGGCCGCGACCTCCTTCGGGTCGCTGACCGCTGGGCTGAGCTAGAGGAGTTCATCGATCACGTCCAGCCGCCGGCGGGCAAGGACTCCTCCCTCCGCCTGTTCGAGGAACTCGGACGTGTCCACACTGCGCTCAAGGCAGTCTGGGAGCCCAGTCCGCCCGAACCCCTCGACGACCACAGAACGCTCGGGCAAATGCGTTACTCGGCCGGCTTCACTCGCCGCAGGCTCGGACCCCGCAGCGAGCCGGTCGTGCACCGGATGCGCCAGCTGACCGGCGAGCTGTCCAAACTCCGGAACGAGGTCGAACTGCCCTGCGCCCCGATTCACGGCGACTACAAACTGGGCAACGCGGGAGAACTGCCAGACGGCTCATGGGCCACCTTCGACCTGGACTTCGCGAGGGTCAGGGAGCGGCTCTACGACATCGCGGCCAGCCTGAACCACGTCGCGCAAAGCGGCGCACTACCCGAGCCGCGACGACTGCTCGACGCCTACGAGAGCACGGCCCCGGAACCGCTGACCCCCGACGAGCACCGCTGGCTCCCCGGGGCCCTGGCCCTCATACCCCTGCAATGGGCTGCCACCGCAGGACTCGTCGGCAACGGCATCCGCGAGGCCGAGAGCGCAATGACCGCCGCCGAGGCCTGGTGGTCGCGCCGGGGCGAACTGTCGTCGTAGTCCGGCGGCCGGGCATGAGGGAGGCGAGGCCGCAGGTTTCTCACCTGCCTGTCGGCACCAGGCTGCTTCCTCAATCGATGTGTCGGAATAAGGGTGGCGGGCTCTTGCCGTGCTCGCCAGGATTGAGCCGGCACATACGGTTACAGAGAGGGCTGCTGGGGGTGACGGCTGACCTGCTGGCTGCGAGGTGGGACCCGGGCGAGGCCGGGCTCGCGGGCGTGTGGGAGCCCGGAGGGTTCGAGGTCGAGTACGCCGATCCGGGCGGGCGGGAGGTCCGGGCGGGCCTGGAACGGCTGCCGCGGGTGGACCTCGGGTCATGCCTTCCGGTGCGGTCGTTCCCGTCCTTCAAGGGGCAGCGGAACTACCCGGGGTGGTACTGGTCGGCCACGATGGGACGGCTTGTGGGGTTCGAGTCGTGGGTGGAGCGCGGGCACCTGGTCGCGCTCGACTTCGCGCCCGAGGTCACGGCGATCGTCCCCCAGCCGTTCTGGCTGTGCTGGCGCAGCCCGGCGGGAAAGGTATCCCGGCACGCACCCGACTTCTACGCGCGACTGGCTGACGGCGGGGCACTGGTGATCGACTCCCGGCCCCGCGACGTGGCCGATGACCGCGACCTGACGGCGTTCGCCGCGACGAAGCTTGCATGCGAGGAGATCGGCTGGCAATACGCGGTCTGCGGCGAGATGGAAAACCAGGACCAAACTAAGGACCAACGCCGCCAGACCTATCGAGACGTCCCCAGACACCAAAGGCGCTCGGAAGTACGGTAACAGGACCCAGCGCGATGCTCTCAGACGAAACCATGCTGCATGGCATGCGGAAGGTCAGGGGTTCGAATCCCCTTAGCTCCACCGTTTTTCGTATACGCGTTCGAGAAAAAGTGACAATCTGCTGTCACTGGATCATGGCCTGACCTGGGCATACGCTTAGTCTCACAGTGCTGTGCCGCATGCATAAGCGGGCTGAACTCCTCAGCCGCTCAACGCCGCCAGAGAGGCGCCGCCGTGATCTGGGCCCGCGCGACCAGGCTGCATGCCGTCTTTACACGGTCTCTCTGCGACCTGGTCCCGGCGGCTGGCCAAGGAACCCGCAGGCCGTGCCGCTCCGCGGGCAGTGGCAGAGGGGCTGGTGGTTCGCAGCCCCCCTGCCTTGTTGGTGCTGCAGTGTTTAGCCTCGTGGGCCGACGAGGTCGCTCATCGGCTGCACGTTGGCGGTGTCGCAGGTAAAGGCGAGGCAGCCGAGATGCCAGCCGTCCTCGATCGTTGCCAGCATCGAGTAGTGGTTGAAGGCGACATTGGAGGTGGCCGGTGAGTGGTTCGAGTGCGAGATGGTGAGTGTCACGACCTGGCCGCCCCCTTGGCCGGCCGGGCTGTCGCAACAGCCGCGGTCGTCCCCGAAGCCCTGGAAGCCAGATCCGGTGAAGTCGCTCTCGTCCCAGGTGATGAAGATGACCGAGTTCCCGGTCCAGGCGCGCGAACTCATGATCGCGGAGACCGTGCTCTGCAGGAACGCGTCACCGGTCGCGATCAGTGACTGCTCCTGCGAGAAGTCGCACGGATCGGAGGGCGTAGCGGCACGACCGTGCATGTCGTGGCACTGGTCAGGGCTGATCCACACGAAATCGGGCACAGTGTTGCCGGCCAGGTCGGTGGAGAACTGGCTCAGATCAACGATGTTCGCCAACCTCGCCGGGTTCGACTGCACATCCAGGTAGGACACGAACGGGTTGTGCTTGCGCTCGTACAGCTGGTTTCCGCACGCGTGGTCAAGCGGCGTCGTACACAGCGCGAACGACTGCATGTACGCCTTCCACGTCTTCCGGTGGGCTTCCAGTTGGTCGACGATGTTCGGGACGTTGATCGTGACATCGTTGTCCGAAGTGACGCCGTTGGTCGAGCCGGAGGTGGCGGCGATGTAGTTCGGCTGGCTCGGATGCGTGACACCGAAGTAGTCCGTCGCCAAGCCGTACCTTTGCGCCGCCTGATTGATCCACGGGGCGTTCGGGTTCCCGATCAAGGCGGCGAAGCCTGTGTTCTCCATCATGATCACGAACACGTGCTGGAAGTTCTTCAGGTCCGTGCGATTGTCCGCCCGGGCAGGACCGGCAGAACTTGCCAGCACCGCCAGCCCAACCACCGCAGCCAGCCCGCCAATCGCCCAGTAGCGGCAACGGCGACCGATCGTCCTGCGCATGACAACTCCTTTGTCCAGATGAGCAGAAACCCCACCGAGGGAAAGCTGTACACCTGGCCCCGCCAGCGGTCAAGGATGCCCCATCGACATAGTCCGCGATCTGAGCGCATCGCTCCGTCATGACGTCCGGCGTGGTCACTCACCGTGGCGGCGGCTGAACAGGGTTATCGTGTCGACGGTAAGCCTGGTTGCCACGGTTGAACCTCCATTGACCGAGAGGTCCGGCAAGAACCAGGACCGAACCAAGGACCAACGCCCCCCAGATTTCACCAGACCGAGCCAGACGTCCCCGGACATTAGAGCCACTCTGAAGTGCGGCAACCGGACGCAGCGCGACGCTGTCAGACGAAACCATGCTGCATGGCATGTAGACGATCAGCGGATCCGAATCCCTAGCTCCATGTCGCACGATGGAAATGGCCCGGCTCACTTCACGGACAGTCGCGGAGGATCTGGACGCGACGCGCGAGATCCGCCTGATATGGTCGGCACCCCTATCGCTGGGGTGGCCGCCCGGTGCCATACCGAAAGGGTGATCTGTGTGCGGCTACGGGTATGTGACCTGACGGGTCACCGACGCCCGGATTTGCTTGTTGTCCGGAGCCTGAAGGGGTCACTACCGATGATCGGGCATTGCGTTGCTCAGCCGGCCCCGTACACGGCTAGCACGGTGGCGATGGCAGCTATCGTGCTGGCCGCTGCGGGACCGGAGAGCAGGAGCCGGGTGGGCGGTAGGCCGCGGAAGGCCGCGCGCAGGCTCACCCGGGCGGCTTGGGCGAGGACCCCGGCCGCCACGGCGAGCAGCACAGGCTCGTCAGCCACGGGGATGGGCAAGGCGCCAGCGGCGGCGGCGCCGATGACCGGGCTGAGGCACATCAGCGCCAGCCAGCCAGCCACCCGCCGACGTGGCTGCTCACCAAGCAGCGCCCCGGTGGCCAGGCCTTCCCCGAAAGCGTGTGCGGTCAGTGCCAGCGCGACCACAGGCGAGCCGGCCAGCGCGATGGTGGCGCCCTCCAGGAAGCGGTGGACCGTCAGCGCCGCCGCCGTGCCCGCGCCGTTGGCCTGCTCCTTGTGTTCCTGACAGCCGCACCCGGCGCGGGTGGCCAGGCCCGCAACCGCGAACGCGGCGATCGCAGCCGTTGGCACCAGGCCTGGCCAGATCCCCGCGTCGCGGGCACCCCTCCACGCATCGGGGAGCAGGTGCAGTCCCGCGATGGCGAGCAGCGCGCCTGCGGCCGCGGCGAACCAGATCTGCCGCTGCCCGGGGCGGCGGGCCAGCCACGCCCCGGCCACGGTCGCGGCCGCCACTAGGCCGGTGCCGGCCAGCACTGCGCCGGGCGGCATGGCCGGGGCGTGCGCCCAGGCGGTCGGCTGACCGGCGTGAACCACCGCGTGCCCGTGCGTCATCGGGCCTGCTTACCCCGTTGCTTCCCGGCTGTTACGTGGGGAAGCAGTAGGAGTCGCTGGAGGAGTCCCCGCCCTGTAGCCGGGTCTGATGGACCCGCAGCCCCCGGAATTCGCCCCCATGCGGGAAGAACCGCTCGTCGGGCACCAGCCCGCCGCTGCTGGTGTCCGCGTCGAGCTTCGCCATCCAGGCGCCCACGCCGCCGGGGTAGAAGACCTCGTCCCAAGCCGCGTACAGCGAGTTGGTCACGTAGACGCGTTTGCCGTCGCGGCTGATCTCCACCATCTGGGGCCCGCCGCCGAGCGGCTGGCCGGGCGCGGCGGGGTGCGGCTGGCGGGCCACGATGCCGCCCAGCCGGACTGAGGCCGTCTCACGCGGGCTGAACGGGTCGGCCACGTCGTACTGCTTGAGCTCACCGGTGCCCCAGCAGGACACATACAGCCAGCGGTCGTCCACCGACAGGTCGATGTCGGAGATCAGCGGTGGCACCGCGCCGAACGGCTTCAGCGCCGGCGGCAGGTCATCGGGGCCGGCCGGCTCGGCCGGGATGGTGATGACCTTGCGGACCGCCCAGCGGTCACCGTCCTTGTGCCACAGCCACACCGACGCGGACAGATCCTCCACGCTGATCACCACGCCGGCGAACCCCCACGTCTTGTCCGGGTCGTGCGCGGGCCGCAGCTCCAGGACCATCTGGTGCTCATCACCCAGGTCGATCCGCTGGGTCAGCGTGCGCCCGGACATGGACCAGAAATTCAGGTGATGGCCGAACTTGCGGCCGAGCAGGTCCTCGGGGTTGAGGCCACTTTCGATCATCGACGGCGTGGCCCACTCCGAGGTGATCACCGTGTCGTGGTTGAGATGCCACCACACGTCATAGGCGAGAAACTGGTCGCCGCGGTCGAGCTCCCAGGCGCCGATCACGTCGAAGCTGTCGTGGTCGAGCAGGGCGATCCCGCCGGGGCCGTCGTCGCCGTTGGCGCCGCCCAGCGCGGACATGAAGATACCCTCCGGACCGCAGTGCAGCGTGTGCGGCCGGGAGTAGCCGGCCTTGTTCGCCAGCTCGTCCGCCCCGATCTCGCGGGCAACGTTCGGCGCCCGCGGATCGGGCCTGGTGTCGAGAATGTAGGTCCGCGACGAGCGCAGGCCCGGCACGACAAGGTAGCGGCGTTCGAGGTGGCCGGCGTGCCCGCCGTGGCACAGCGCGCTGGAGCACGCATTCCACCCGAAGTGATGCAACTCGTTGCCACCGGTCGGCAACTCCGCCCAGCCCACCACCTTCCCGTAAGTTGTGGACGCGGCATCGCAGTCCAGCACCGCGATTGCGTCCTTCGCGGCCCCCTTCGGATCGAAGGCGGCCACATAGGCCAGCGACTCCGGCACGGCCGCGATCGCATCACCCGGTGTCCGGTAGAACGTCGGATCAACAGTCTCGGTCATGGATGCCCCCCTTGCGATTTGCCGTCGGGCGCCGGCAATGACCGGCGCATACCGGTGGGGCAGGCCAGGAAACTCTCGCCAGCGGCCGCCGAGAACCACGAGCCGACCGCACCGTCTACCTACCAGGCAACATCCCCGTAGAGGCGCCGTGCAGAACCCGTGCAGATGGCATGGAGACCGGGCCTATGACCATCAGCCGAAGGTCCGCCAGCCAGATCGCGGCCTGCTAGAAGATCAGCCTGATCGTCGCGAGCGCCCTCACCGAGGGCCTGGAACTCGCCCCGCTGAACACCCGCCACTATCCCGTGTTTTCCGACCTCCCGGGTTGATCGGGGAACCGAGCTCGTGGAACAGGAAGATAACGGCTGCCTCCGACCGGGTAGGGATCCGCACAAGACAGCACCAGTGCTGCAGGAGACCGCGGCCGGGCATCCGGGAGAACGCATGAATGAGACCAGCGAGCCCATGCGGACAGCACACGCCAAGGACGAGTTCTTTTCCGCCGACATGTACATGGTCCACGTTACGGGCTTCCCGCAGCAGCCTGCTGTGCGGACGAGCAAGGTAGAAGCGCCGCAAGGCGCCCGGCTGGATGTATGGCGGACCGACCCGGCCAGCGACCGGCACATTCCCGGCCCGGGCGCCGAGGGCGTCGCGTTCGGCACGCAGAGCTTCTCCCTCATCAACAGCGGCAACCGGACTCTGCACGCGCCGAAGAGATCGTGGAAGGTAACCGTCGAGCACGGCGCCGGTCACCTCGCCGGGATGACGTGCGTCAATCTCAAGTCGATGTACAACGATCCCTCGCAGATGCGGGAGGCGCTGGCCTGGCGCCTGTTCCGGCACGCGGCCGTTCCCGCGGCGCGGCACACCTATGCCAAGCTCGCGTTCGACACGACCTACTACGGCCTGTTCTCCGTTATCGAGCAGGTCGACAAGCGGTTCCTGGAAGATCACTTCGGCGGCAACCACCGCGGCAACTTGTACAAGGCGTACTGCGGTGACGTCGGGTGCGCGACGCTGGAACACCGTACCGGTCCCGACGGCGATGACAGCGGGCGGCAGTACTACAAGGCCGCCGACGACGACCGCACCTACCGGCTCAAGACCAACGAGGATGACCCTGGCGCCAACAGCTACGATGACCTGGCGCAGTTCATCAGGACGATCAGCGGCACGCGGATCGGGGGCGGGGACGAGCGCTTCGGCACCGACGCGTTCCGCGAATCGGTCGACGGCATCATGAACGCCCGCGCCTTCCTCAGGTGGGCCGCGGTCAACTTGCTGCTCGGCAGCTGGGACAACTACTACGCGACCCCCTCCAACTACTACCTCTACAACTCCGGGCGCTTGGGCGCCGAGGACGACTTCATGGGCTCTCCCTACTTCACGTTCGTCCCGTGGGATTACGACAACTGCCTGGGTATCGACTACTTCGGCACGAAATGGCAGTACACCGACATCCTCGACTGGCCGGGCAACACCAAGCGCTACTGGCGGGAGCACGCGACTTCCCGCATACCGCTGGTGCAGAACCTGCTGCGCAACCGCGACTACCGTCAGTACTACCTGGATTACCTCGAATGCCTGCTCGATACCGAGTTCAACCCGGACGCGTTCGGCCAGCAGATCGCGGCCGATTCCGGCGACGGCCTGTGGGGCCGCGTCTGCCAGGCCGTTTACCTTGAGTCGGCCACCCCCTACGGCCAGCCGTTCACCGGCCGCCAATTCACCAACGATGAGGTCTACCTCAGCGGCTGCAAGCAGAACGAACTCAGGCACGGGCAGGAAAAGGCCGACGGCATCATCCATTACGTCCGCATGCGGCACGACAGCGCACGCCAGCAGCTGGAGCAGCTGCGGAAGGAGACGCCGCGCGCCGTCGACCCGGCGAGCTTCCCGGACACGATGGAACCGCTGCCGCCAAAGATGTGAGCAGGCACCGCCATGGGTGCCGCGCACGCCGCGATGCGGCAGCTCGAGCTGGTGAGAGAAGCGAAGCTGCTCGACATCCTCGAGGACTCGCTCGACCCGAGGCTGGAAGCCAGCGGCGTGCTTGCCAAGGACGGGCTGTTCTACGTCATCTTCGACAACCTGCCGCACATCGCCTGCATCGGGCCCGAGCTAGCCCGGGCGGCCAGCGACAATCACGTGATCGTGCAGGAGAAAGGCCACCGCCGCGGCTTCGAGGACATCGCGTACGACCCGCGGTCTGGCCGCTTCTACGTGCTGATCGAATCGCTGCGCCGCAGCCGCTCGAAGTTCATGGCCGCGGTGCAGGAATACGACGCCGACTTCCGCTATATCGGCAGCTCCTGGCTGGACTTCCCGCTTGATCGGCCGAATAAGGGCCTGGAAGGCCTGGCGTGCGTGCACCGGGAGGGGCAGACATACCTGCTCGGGCTGTGTGAGGGCAACAGGGGCAGGGGAGGCGCGAAGGGCCGTATCCCTGGAGGCGGGCGGATCCAGGTGTTCCGGCGCGGCCGCCGCTACTGGGACCGCGTAGGCAAGATCCGGCTGCCAGAAACGGTGCTGTTCGAGGACTACAGCGGCATCGCGGTGAACGGCGACCGGATCGCGGTGGTATCCCAGGCGTCCTCGGCGCTGTGGCTCGGCCGCGTGCCGTCGGACGGCTGGCGGGTCACGCACGCGGGCACCACCTACGCGCTGCCGAGGGATGCTGATGGCAGCATCCTGTACGGGACGGCCGAGGGAGTGTCCTGGATAGCACCTGACCAGTTGGTCATAGTTTCGGACAAGGCCAAGCCGGAGCACGATCACCGGTTCCGGGCAAAGGACCAGTCGATCCATGTTTTCCGCATCCCGGCCTCGCCCCGCCCATCCCCGTTACTGGCTCTCGGTGAGACATTCGGATATCAGCAGCGCATTCTCACCGAGCACCGACAGCCAGTAGTTCATTCGCTCGGCGTTGGTGGTGTCCCGCCAGCGGGAAAACAACCGCGACGCGTCGCCAAGCGGCAGCCGGCCTTCGACCTGGTGAATCTCCAGCGTGAAGGACACCGCCTGCGGGCGGCAGGCGTCCAGGGCCGCGGAGACGATAGACGCCAGGCCGCCGGGGCCGTACATCATGCTCAGTGACTGGCGCCCCTGGTAGCTGAACGGGATCGGCAGGCGTGTCAAGAAGGTGAAGTGGTCGGAGAGACCCCGGATCAGGGGATGCCCGTCGTGCAAGTGGAAATGCAGGTGCTTGCCGACCGAGCCGATCGCATGGATGACGTCGAGCACATCCCGCGCCGCGCCTTCGACCGACGCCTGGACGTCTGCGACCAGATCAGGCAACCGGCCGTCCTGCGGGCTAAGGTCCCCCAGGCTCAGGCCAGGATGGCTGCGCGTGAACCTGGCAGACGCCTGCCTTATACCGATGTGGCCCACATCGATACAGCAACTGACGCGCTCCGCGTCGCGGAGCCCCTCCGCCACCTCCACGAACCACCCCGGTTCCAGGCCGGCCGCGTACTCGAGAAAGAC
>Ga0207700_10002247_pt1 | contig 11082 bp, 6 predicted proteins | sample LARL82metaG_FD_184348 | JGI IMG/M metagenome (GOLD analysis project Ga0207700, IMG submission 184348) | Corn, switchgrass and miscanthus rhizosphere microbial communities from Kellogg Biological Station, Michigan, USA - LAR L8-2 metaG... | ecosystem: Host-associated > Plants > Roots >...
CACCGCTCTCGCGGCGGCCGCCCGCGCCCGGCGACCCGGCCACCCGCGCCCCTTACCACTCGCCGTCCGCGTCCGTCACGAGCGCCGCAGGAAGTGGCGGTCCCGGCCGTGGCCGAACCGTTCCTTGATCTTTTCGGTGATGTGGCCCTTGGCCAGGTCCGCCGCCAGCCTGCAGGCCGACGTGACGCCCTTGGCCGTGGACGCACCGTGCGCGATCACCACCGTGCCCTCCAGCCCGAGCAGCGCGGCGCCGCCGTAGGTTTCCGCGTCCATCCGTCCCGCCAGGTCGCGCAGCCCGCGACGCTGGAACAACGCGCCGAACCTGGCAGCGGCCGAGCCGGTCAGCGCGGCGCGCATCTGCTCGGTCGCGAAGGCGGCCGCCCCCTCCAGGGCCTTCAGCGCGACGTTGCCGGTGAAGCCATCGGTTACGATCACGTCGGCCTTGGCCGACAGCAGGTCGCCGCCCTCCACATTGCCCACGAAGCGCAGCGGCAGGGCCCCGTGCGGCGGTGTGCTGGCCAGCAGTTCGTGGGCGCGACGGGCCAGCCGGTTGCCCTTTCCCGGCTCGGCGCCGATGGAGAGCAGCCCCACCCTGGGCTCGGCGATGCCGTACGCCACCTGTGCGTAGGCGACTCCGAGCTGCGCGAAGGCCACCAGCATCTCCGGCTTCGGATCCGCGATGGCCCCCGCGTCCACCAGCAGCGTGGGCGCGGGTCTGGTCGGCAGCACCACCGCAAGGCCGGGCCGCATGACCCCGGGCAACGACCGCAGCCGCAGCCGGGCGGTCGAGACGACACCCCCGGTGGACCCGGCCGACACCACCGCCTGCGCCTGGCCCCGCCGGACGAGCTGGCACGCGATGGCTGCGCTAGAGCGCGGCCGCCGCAGGCTGGCCAGGGCGCCTTCGTCCATGGCGAGGGAATCCTCCGCCGACGAGATCTTGACCTGGCCCCGTGGTGCCGGGCGCTGCGCCGCGTTCGCGGCCCCGGCCTGCGCCTGCGCAGCAAGCAACGGCCTGAGCTGTGCGGAGCGGCCGGTGAGGATGACGTCGATGCCGAAGGCATCCGCTGCGGCCACCGCACCCTCGACGATCGCCCCCGGGGCATGGTCGCCGCCCATGGCGTCCACCGCGATCGTGATGCGCCGGGCCCGGGCGCCGGGCGTGGATTCTGCTGACACGGCGTGATCCGTGCGGCCGCGTCAGGATGCTGCCGGCAGGGCCGGAATGTGCCGCATGGCGTCAAGCTTCTCACCTGTGACGCCTGTCGGGGGTGGCTGGCACCCCTCCGTGCGGTGCGAAGTTCCGCGGCTACCTGGGCATTGTTCGCCGCTGCCGGACCTTCATGATTCATGGCGCAAACGCTGGGAACGATCTCCGAGAGGCGCGGGGATCAGCACCGCCGGCGGTGCTCGCGCGCATGCCGGCTTGGAACAAGTGAGGCCGGAGACACCCGGGCGCCCAAAGCGGCCCCCGGGCAGGCGGAGGGATTGGTGCAGGTGACGAGACCGTAATCTCAGCGTTGCTGACGTGACGATCTTGTAATCCCCTGGTTATGGCTATCCGTGCCGCCGCGAGCGTCATAGAGGGTGCACGCGGCGGACAACGCCTTCCGGTAACAGGCTGACGGCACTTGCGACCCTGGCGGCGCCCGGGGCCGTACCCGACCCCGAGGGAGACGTGTGAATCAACCCCTGATTGAGCCGGCGGGCCGCCGGTTTCGCGCCCTCACCGCGAAGCACCTCGAAGCCCTGGTACAGCGTGCCGGGCTCAGCGCTACCGAGCGGATGGCCATCAAGGCCGTCGGTATGGTGCTCCCGTTCCGTACCAACTCTTACGTGGTGGACACCCTCATCGACTGGGACGCGGCACCCGACGACCCGATATTCCGCTTGGTCTTCCCGCAGGCGGCCATGCTGGACGCGGCGGACGTGAACCGCATCGCGTGCCTGCTGACGGCCGGGGCGCCCGAGGCGGAACTGCGGGCGGCCGTCCGCGAGGTAAGGCTGCGGCTGAACCCGCATCCCGCCGGTCAGCTTGCGCTGAACGTGCCGGAACTCGGCGACGAACCGCTGCCCGGCGTGCAGCACAAGTACCACGAGACCGTGCTGGTGTTTCCCAGGCAGGGCCAGACGTGCCATTCGTATTGCACGTACTGCTTCCGCTGGGCGCAGTTCGTGGACGAGCCCGACCTGAAGATGGCCACATCGGACGTCGACCGGATCATCGACTACCTCCGCAGGCACCGCGAAGTGACGTCGGTCCTGATCACCGGCGGGGACCCGATGATCATGGGTGCCGGGGTGCTGCGCCGCTACATTGAACCGCTGCTCGGCCCCGGCCTTGAGCACGTGGAGTCGATCAGGATCGGCAGCAAGTCGCTCGCTTACTGGCCACAGCGCTTTGTCACCGATCCCGACGCAGACGACACGCTACGGCTGTTCGAGCAGGTCGTGGCCACCGGCCGGACGCTCGCCTTCATGGCGCACTTCTCCCATCCTCGCGAGCTTGAACCGGCCGTCGTGGCGGACGCGGTGTGCCGGATCCGTGGCACCGGGGCGGTCATCCGCACCCAGGCGCCGCTGATCCGCACCATCAACGACGACGCAGACACATGGTCGGGCATGTGGCGGGCCCAGGTACGGATGGGGATGATCCCGTACTACATGTTCGTCGAGCGGGATACCGGCCCCCAGGACTACTTCGCTGTGCCACTGGCGCGTGGCTACCAGATCTTCAGCAACGCCTACCGGAGCGTCTCCGGGCTCGCCCGGACGGTCCGCGGCCCGTCCATGTCCGCCACGCCGGGCAAGGTCTGCATCGACGGCATCATCGAACTGGGCGGGCAGAAGGTGTTCGTGCTGCACATGATCCAGGCCCGGGACCCCAGCCTGGTCGGTAAGCCGTTCTTCGCGAGGTTTGACCCAGAGGCGACCTGGATCTCCGACCTGGAACCAGCGTTCGCAGACCGGTTCCTCTTCGAGCCCGCGCCGGAGCAGATCCCGGACCTGTGGGCCGGAGAGATGTTCGAGCCCGCGTAGGACGGGCCAATGTGGCCCGAACCCGGCAGAATGGCAGCCGGCCACAACGCCGTCTGCCAGTCCACCAGGCCCGGGCCCCCTGCTAACCCCTAGGCCGCGGGGGTAGCGGGTTCGGTTACGACCTCTTCCGCGGCGGGTGCCAAGCCGGTGCGCTTGGGCTCCTTGATGGCCAGGCAGCTCAGGGCGCCTACGGCCAGCAGGATGATCGGCATCAGCATGGTCTGCCGCATCGCCGTGACGAACGCGAACGTGAAGACGTCGTGCGCTATGCGGGTGATCTCGGCCACGAGCTGCGCCGGAAGGCCGTGGGCGAGGTGCGTGCTGCCGCCGTTCTGACCGGCACCCACCTGGATGCCGCTCTGCGCGGAATGGTCCACCTCGCTGACGAACTTGCCGCGCACCCGCGGTGGCAGCGCGGCCGACCGTGCGCTTGCCTGGCTCGCGATCGAGGAGACCAGCCGGTTCTGCAGCAGGGCGCCCACGGCTGCCACGCCGATCACCTGGCCGACCTGCCGCACGGTGTTCAGCACGCCGGAGGCGGCTCCCGCCATGCGCGGGTCGACGTTGCGCATGGCCACCGTGGTCATCGGCGCGAAGATGCAGCCCATGCCGAACCCGGCCACCACCAGCGGCGCCACGAACGTGGGCCAGCTCGAGGCCGGGTGCGCGCTCAGGGCCAGCCAGCCCATGCCCGCACCGAACATGGTCAGGCCGGTCATGAGGATGTACTTGCCGCCGATCTTGTCGACCAGCCGGCCCGCCACCGGGGCGACGAATATCGACATCAGCGAGGCCGGCGCCATGACCAGCCCGGCCTTCAGCGCCGAGAAGCCGAGGACGGACTGGAAGTAGATGGTGAGCGGCAGGAAGATACCCATCATGCCGATGGCCAGCACGCCGGACACCCAGTTCACCACGGAGTAGTTCCGGTCGCGGAACAGCTGGAACGGGATCAGTGGCTCCTTGTCCTGGGTGAGCTTCTGCACCAGCAGGAAGGCGAGCAGCAGCACCACGCCCACGCCAAGGATCAGCGGGATGCTGAGGAACCCGGTGATCGTGCCCCAGCTGTACTTCTGCCCCTCGACCAGCCCATAGCAGATCGCCAGCAGCCCGGCGCTGGCCAGCAGCACGCCAGGGATGTCAATACGGTGCCTGCGGCCCAGCTTCAGGTCCGGGATGATGACCGGGGTGATCAGCAGCACGATCACGCCGATCGGCAGGTTCACGTAGAAGATCCACCGCCAGTCGAACGCGGTGACGAGCAGCCCGCCCAGGGTCGGCCCGGCGATGGTGGCCACGCCGGCCACCGCACCCCATATCCCGAACGCCGCACCGCGGCGTTCGGCCGGGAACGTGTTCGTGATGATCGTCAGGGTCTGCGGCATGAGCATGGCCGCGCCAAGCCCCTGGACCGCGCGGAACGCGATCAGCCATCCCGGGCTCGGGGCCGCGCCACAGGCGGCCGAGGCGGCCGTGAACACCGCGATGCCGCTGGTGAACATGATCCGCGGCCCGACCAGGTCACCGAGCCTGCCCGCGGTGATGACCAGGACCGCCAGCACCAGGGCGTAGGCGTTGATCACCCACAGCACGTCGTCGAGTGAGGCGTGCAAGTTGGTGATCAGGTTGGGGATCGCGATGTTGACGATCGTCAGGTCGAGCAGGGTCATGAAGAACCCCAGCGAGACGACGAGCAACACTGCCCATGGGTTCGCGTGGAACCTCCGCACGACTTCTCCTTGCCTTCATGCGCATCGTGCCCCGGCCACGTGAGGCGCTGGCTCCCGGGCATGCCCGCACGGAGCGGCGGGCCGATTTCTCTCGGCTGGCTAACTAATATTCAAGATATATCTTGACGATGGACCAGCGCTAGCCCTTATCCAGGCCTTCCGGCCGCGGCGCGCCTGATGCCTCTACCAAGACCCAAGATAGAAGCAGGTTCCGACATTCCCGGGCCCGGCTTGCTACCGGCGAGTAGCAAACAAGTATGCTCCGGCCATGGACCTGACAGGAACCGCAGCAATCATCTCCGGCGGGGCAAGCGGCCTGGGCGAGGCCACGGCGCGCGCGCTCGCCGCCGCAGGCAGCACCGTCGTCATCGCCGACCTGAACGCCGACCGCGGCGAGGCGGTCGCCGCCGAGATCGGCGGCAAGTTCGTGCAGACCGACGTCGCCGACGAGGCATCGGTCACCACGGCCGTGGACGTGGCGGCCGCGCTGCCCTCCCCGTTGCGCGTGGTCGTGAACTGTGCGGGCATCGGGTGGGCCGAGCGCACGGTGAACCGGGACGGGTCACCGCACTCCTTCGCCACCTTCCGCAAGGTGATCGACATCAACCTGATCGGCACCTTCAACCTGATGCGCATCGGGGCCGCGGCGGTCGCGCGCACCGAGGCGGTCGACGCCGACAACCAGCGCGGCGTGGTCATCAACACCGCGTCGGTGGCAGGCATCGAAGGCCAGACCGGCCAGCTCGCCTACTCCGCGTCCAAGGGCGGGATCATCGGGATGACCGTGCCGGCCGCACGTGACCTCGCCGCCATCGGGGTGCGGGTTCTCACGATCTGCCCGGGCATCATCGACACCCCCATCTACGGCGCCGGGCCCGGCAGCGAGGAGTTCAAGGCCAGGCTGGCGGCCCCGATCGTGTTCCCCAAGCGCATGGGCACCGCCGCGGAGTTCGCGCAGCTGGCCCGGTCGCTGATCGAGAACGACTACATGAACGCCGAGGTCATCCGCTTCGACGGCGGGATCAGGTTCCAGCCCAAGTAGGCCCAAGGCAGCGGCCCGCCGCAGGGGAAACCCGTGCGGCAGGCGGCCAATCTTTCCCACGAGCGATGGGGAGGCACGCAGTGGCGGACGCGGTATCGGTCGAGGTGGCCGACGGCATTGGCATCATCACCATCAACCGCCCCGAGGCGCGCAACGCGGTCAACGAGGAGGCAGCCCGCGGCATCGCCGCGGCCCTCGACGACTTCGACTCGCGCAGCGACATCACGTTGCTGATCATCACCGGCGCGGGCGGCACCTTCTGCGCCGGGATGGACCTCAAGGGGTTCGCGGCCGGGGAGGACTCGACCGCCGGCGGCCGCGGTTTCGGCGGCATCACGCAGCGCCCTCCGGCCAAGACGATCATCGCCGCGGTCGAGGGGTACGCCCTGGCCGGCGGGTTCGAGATCGTCCTGGCCTGTGACCTCATCGTGGCCAGCGAGGAGGCCGTGTTCGGCCTGCCCGAGGTGAGCCGCGGGCTGGTCGCGGGCGCTGGCGGGCTGTTCCGCCTGCCCCGGCGGATCCCCTACCACCTGGCCATGGAGATCGCGCTCACCGGCGCCAGGGTTCCCGCGGCGCGGCTGCACGCGGCCGGGCTCATCAACCGCATGGTGCCAGCGGGTGAGGCGCTCGCCCAGGCCCGCACGCTGGCCGCCGAGATCGGGCGGAACGCGCCGCTGTCGCTGGCCGCGACCAAGCGGATCGTCGCCGAGTCCGCGGACTGGCCGCTGGCCGAGGCGTTCGACCGGCAGTCGGGGATCGCCGGCCCTGTGTTCTTCTCCGCCGATGCCATGGAGGGCGCGGTGGCCTTCGCGGAGAAGCGCCCGCCGGTGTGGAAGGGCGAGTAACCGCCGGTCTTGATCATGAGTTTCGGGAGGTTACCGCGCCGCCAACGTCATGATCAGCAACGCCGCGGCAGCGGCGGCCGGTATGCCGGGTCCGCGAAGGCGGGACACATGGCCGCCGGGCCCACCGTAGGATCGATGACCGGACCACTTGCGGACACTGTTGGGGACGTCGATGTGTGGAATCGCCGGCTGCCTGGCACTGGCCCTTGGGGCGGGCCCGGACCAAGCGTGGCTGACGCGTGCCCTGGACCGGATCCACCACCGCGGGCCGGACGACGATGGCGTGTACACCGACGCGGACGTAGGGCTCGGCTTCCGGCGGCTGTCGATCCTGGACCTGTCGCAGGCCGGGCACCAGCCGATGCGCTCGGCCGACGGCCGCTTCTGGATGCTCTTCAACGGGGAGATCTACAACTACGTCGAGCTGGCCGCCGAACTGCGGGACCAGGGGGTTACCCTGCGCTCCAACGGCGACGCCGAGGTGCTGCTCGAGACCTACGCCCGGATCGGCAAGGACGTGGTGCACCGGCTCCGTGGCATGTACGCCATCGCCATCTGGGACACCTGGACCCGCGAACTGTTCTGCGCCAGGGACCCGTTCGGCATCAAGCCCTTTTACTACCGCATCGACCGAGAGCCAGGCACGGTGCCCGGCGGCGAGGCCAACGGCGCGCACGGCAGTAACGGTGGCGCGCCCGCCCCTGGCCCCGGGCCCCGCCCGCGCGGCGGCCGGCATGCGGCGCCGGCGGCGGCCAGCGCGCCGGAGCAGGCCAGCCCCCCGGCAGCCCCGGATGACTGGTTCAGCCCCGCTGAGCGACCGGCCAGGCGGCCAGGCCGGCATGCGGCCGGAGAGCCTGATGGGCCTGGCGTAATGCACAACGAAGGTGCGCCAGGGACTCCTTCCGCGGCGCTCACGGAGGCCCGGGCCACCGCCGCCGACCTGAGGCTGCGCTTCGCCTCCGAGCGCAAGGCGCTCGCCGAGCCGGGGGAACTGCGCGACCTGGACGCCGCCGCGCTGCGCACCTACCTGGCCTTCCAGTACGTGCCTGCGCCGGGCACCATGACGCCGCCGATCCAGGTGCTGCCGCCCGGCCATGCCATGATCGCCCGGCCCGGCCGGCCGGTCGACGTCTACCGCTTCTGGCGGGCCGACCTGCGGCCAGCCCGCCAGCCAAGCGAGGCGACCCCGCGTGCGATCCTCGCCGCGATGCGCGACTCGGTCGCGGTCCACCTGCGCAGCCACGCCCCGCTCGGCGCGTTCCTGTCCGGCGGCATCGACTCGGCGGCGATCTGTGCGCTGGCCGCCGAGCACCGGCCGGACCTGCTCACGTTCACCGTCGGGTTCGAGCGCGAGGGGTACAGCGAGATCGACCGGGCGCAGGAGACGGCGGCCGCTATCGGCGTGCGGTCGATTCCCTACGTAATCACCCGGGAGGAGTTCTTCCGGCACCTCCCGCAGGTCATCTGGCACCTCGACGACCCGATGGCCGACGCCGCCGCGGTCCCGCTGTGGTTCGTGGCCCGCGAGGCGAGCAAGCACGTCAAGGTCGTGCTGTCCGGCGAGGGCTCCGACGAGTTGTTCGGCGGGTACGCGATCTACCACCAGCCCGGCGTGGTCCGGGCCGGCGAGCGGCTGCCGGGCTGGGGCCGGGCGCCGATCAAGAAGGCCGCGGCGATGATCCCGTCCGGGGTCAAGGGCAAGGGCTTCCTGGAGCGCACGTCCACCCCGCTGCGGCACCGTTACATCGGCAACGCCCGCGTGTTCAGCGAGAACGAGGTGGCCCGGATCGCGGTCCGGCCTGGCAAGGCGAGCCCGTGGGACGTCACGGGGCCGGTCTACGACCAGGCGGAGCACGCGGACCTCGACGACGTGTCCACCATGCAACTGGTGGACATCAACACCTGGCTGGCCGGCGACATCCTGGTCAAGGCGGACCGGATGACCATGGCGCACAGCCTGGAACTGCGCGTGCCTTTCCTGGACGCCGAGGTGCTGAAGGTGGCGTCGCGGCTGTCGCGGACCGAGAAGATCGGCGCCGGCACCACCAAGCTCGCGCTGCGGTCGGCGATGAGCGAGGTGCTGCCCAAGGCGGCCGCCGAGCGGGCCAAGCTGGGCTTCCCGGTCCCGATCGGGCACTGGCTCACCGGTGAGTCCTACGGTTTCGCCGAGCAGTTGCTCCGTGAGGCGCAGACCGACGAGTGGATCAACCGCGACGAGGCGCTCCGGCTGCTCGAGGGGCTGCGCGCGGGCGAGCCCGGGGTGGAGTGGCGCCACCTGTGGGTGCTGATCGTGTTCTCGCTGTGGCACCAGATCTTCGTCGAGCGCGTCTACGACCCGGTCGCACTCGGCTGGGAGCGCGCCGCCAGGGTGCCGCGCTAGCATCCGGCGCCGCGCTCAGCTGGGGGTGCGGCGCTCGCGCTCGGCGCTTGGTGTGCGCTCACGCTGGGTGCCGCGATGACGTGAGGACCCCGCGTCCTGGACGCCTATAGCGCGTATCGTAGCCGGGTGAACACTCCCCGTATCAGCGTCGTGGTGCCGTTCTACAACAACGCTGATGTGCTTGGCGACTGCCTGGCGTCCATCGCGGCCCAGACGTTCCGCGACCTGGAAGTGATCATGGTGGACGACGGGTCCACCGATGACGGCGCGCGCCTCGCCCGTGCCCGCGCCGCCGCCGACCCCAGGTTCACCCTGGTCCAGACGCCCAACGGTGGCCCCGGCCGGGCCCGCAACCTCGGCGTCGAGCGCGCCACCGGCGAGTTCCTTGCCTTCGTGGACGGTGACGACATGCTGCCGCCGCACGCATACGAGACCCTGCTGCACACGCTGGAAAGCTCGGGGTCCGACCTCGTCTCCGGCGCGGTACAGCGGATCGGCACCGGCGGCGTGCACCCCTCCGCGCTGCACGAACGGGCCATCAAGGGCCGCAAGATCGGCACGCACGTGACCCGGTCGCCGGAGTTGCTCTACGACATCTCGGTATGGAACAAGCTGTTCCGCAAGTCGTTCTGGGATTCCCGCGGGCTGCGCTACCCGGAGGGGATGGTCTGGGAGGACCTGCAGCTCATGACCAGGGCGCACGTCCTGGCCAGGGCGGTGGACGTGATCAGCGACCGCATCTACTACTGGCGCGAGCGGGCCGCCGGCGAGTTCTCCATCACGCAGAACCGCGCCGACATCCAGAACCTGCGAGACAGGGTCACCGCCCTGCTGGCGATCGACGCCTTCCTGCGCGAGCGCGCCCCGGCCAGGACGTTGCGGGCGCACCAGCGCAAGGCCCTGGTCAACGACCTGTGGTTGTACGTGCGGGACCTCGGCCGGGTGAGCGACGGGTATCTCGCCGAATACTTCGACCTGGCCGGCCGCTACCTGGACACGGTCGGCCGCCGGGTCTTCCGCAGCCTGCCCGCCACGCACAAGCTGGCCTACTACCTGACCCGGCGGCGGCTGGACCGGCAACTGCTCAGCTACCTCGGCTGGCTGCTCGACCAGCCGGTGACCACGATCGGCGTGGCACGGCGGTTCGGCACGCTGCGGGCCGACCTCCCGTTCCGGGGCGACCACGCGCTGCGCATCCCGTCGTGGGTGTACCGGCCGCACTGGCGCGACCTCGACCCGTTCGTGCAGGTGGAGAGCGTGGGCTGGCAGCGCGGCAACCTGGTCATCGCCGGGCTGGCCTACGTCCCGTCCATCGACATCGGCAAGCGGCGGTACACCAGCAAGATCGTCATCCTGCGGCCGCGGGCCCGGTTGCGCCCACCGATCGTGTCCCTGGCCACCTCGTCCCGGCATCCGCAGGCCACCGTCCTGTCCGGCCAGGAGTGCTACGACTACACCTGGGCCGGGTTCCGGTGCGAGATCAGTTCCCGCTGGTTCCGTGTCGCGGGCCGCTGGCTGACCGGTGACTGGGACTGCTTCATCCTGGTCCGCGGCCACGGCGTATGGCGGCCCGCGCGGCTGCACAGCCCGGCCCTGGGCGACGCGGGCCGGCCGGGGTTCCTCGAACCGCGCCCGGGAGTTCAGGTCCGCCCCACCTGGGTCGGCCGTCACCTGCACGTGGGCGTGCTCCGCACGCCGGCCAGGCTGGCCGCGTTCTACTGCGGCGACCGCTCGGTGGACCTGCGGATCGGCCTGGACCTGGATGCGGAGGCACCCGTTCCGCCGGCCGCCGAGCTTGTGCTCGCCCGGCACGGCGGCCGGACGACGCGATCGGTCCCTGCCACGGTGACCCGTGACGGCGGCGGCCTGGCGGAGGTGCGCGGCGAGGTGCCGTTCGAGGCCCTGATCGCCATGCCGGAGCGGCCCGAGGTGACCGGGCCGGGTCCCCGCGACGACGCCGCGTCCTGGGACCTGTATGTCAAGCCGGCCGGGCAGGGCCGGATTCCGGTCACGTTCCCCGAGGGGGTGGGCGAGGCCAGGCACCGC
>Ga0207700_10002248_pt1 | contig 11082 bp, 7 predicted proteins | sample LARL82metaG_FD_184348 | JGI IMG/M metagenome (GOLD analysis project Ga0207700, IMG submission 184348) | Corn, switchgrass and miscanthus rhizosphere microbial communities from Kellogg Biological Station, Michigan, USA - LAR L8-2 metaG... | ecosystem: Host-associated > Plants > Roots >...
AATTGAAGTTAACCTACGCGAAACGTCGGCGTCTGGGCACGCCAACGAGATCGCCCGCGATGCGTGGCGCGAAGGTTACCGCAAATTCATATCTGTCGGCGGGGACGGCACATCCTACGAAATCGTGAACGGGCTTTATCCCCTGAGCAATGGCGGCGAGAAGCCCACGCTCGCTTTCCTTCCTCTCGGGACTGGCAACTCGTTCCTGCGCGACTTCAGCGACCGTGGCGTGGATTACGCGATGGAATCGCTGATCGCCGGCCGCTCTCGAGCATGCGACGTGTTACGCCTCACACACAAGGAAGGCGTGCTGCACTACATCAATATCCTTAGCATCGGTTTTTCCGCGGATGTGGCAACCCTGCGCGCTCGCCGCTTCAGCCATTGGGGAGAGCTCGGATATCAGATCGCAATCTTTCTGACCCTGGCTCGCTTCCGCCGCCGCCCATTTCCGCTGAAGGGTGACAGTGATCAGCGGATCGACAACCGTCGCTGCCTATTCCTGACCTTCAATAACAGCAAGTTCACTGGCGGCACCATGATGATTGCGCCAACTGCGGACACCAACGACGGGCTGATCGAATTCGTTCGCTGGGGACCAATCGGTCGCATCGGTCTGCTACGCAATTTGCCGGGCCTTTATGACGGCACCCACATCCAGCACCCGCTCGCGGAAGTCCGCAAACTCCATCGCGTCGACTTCCAACTGGACGGGCCGGTCGATGTCATGATCGATGGCGAAGTTGTCACGCTGCATTGTCAGGCTTTGGATGTTCTGCCCGGTGCGCTCACAGTCGTGGTATAAAACGGAGTCTTCATGTCTAAGCTGAGCGAACAACGCGCGCAAGAAGCATCAACTCCTGCGAACAAAGGACCGCGCTGGCTCTGGATTCTGATCGTACTCGGGGTCCTCCTTGCTGCCTGGGCTGGCTACGATTACTACTCGTACAGCAACGTCAGCACGCTCGACAGTTTCGCGAAGTGTGTTAGTTCAAAAGGACTCCGCATGTACGGTGCCTGGTGGTGTCCGCACTGCGCCGAGCAAAAAGAATCATTCGGCTTCGCGTTTCAATATGTAACCTACACCGAGTGCGGCATTGAAGGTCAGACGCACAGCATAAACGAGCAATGCAAGAAGGCCGGCATCCAGCATTTTCCGACGTGGCAGTTTCCCGACGGGCATCGCGAGGAAGGTGTTTTGCCGCTCCCGAGTTTGGCGGAGAAGAGTGGGTGCAAGCTACCGTGACTGCACCGCCGGCAGGAAAAACAGGCAGGATCTATCCGGCGATCGCGCTGGTGGCGCTTGCCGGAATATTGGTTTCGTCGTTCTCTCTCTACCACCACTTCAGCAAATCCAAAACGTCGTTCTGTGATATCGGGCAGTCGTTCGACTGCGATCTGGTGAACCGCAGCCAGTACTCCATGTTCCACGGAATCCCGGTGGCATTGCTCGGGATCCTCGGCTATTTGTTCATCCTCTCGCTCGCGACCGGTTATCGCGAGAAAGCTGAAACGCCATTCATCCTCGCCGGCGTTACTCTTGCCGGTCTCGGATTCGCAATTTACCTAACTTACATCGAGGCTTTCGTACTCCACACCTGGTGTATTTTGTGCCTCGGTTCACTGGCGCTCATCGTGATCGCGACGGCGCTCAGCCTCTGGAACGCGGCCAAAGCCCTGAAAGCTCAATAAATCCAAGCCGGCTTGCCGTCCTTGTCGCGGAACGTATAAGTTTCGTCGCCGTGCTTGACTGCGCGCGCAAAGATGGTCTGCACGCCTTCAAATTCGGTCTTCCAGCCGGTTACCTCAATGGTGTCGCCCTTCTGCAGGTTCAGGTCGACAAGCTTCACAAACTTGGTCGTGGCCAGGTGGACCTCTAGGATCTCTCCACTTTCCAGTTTCAGCATGATGTGTGAGCCCATGCCGCCGCTTACCGGGCATTCCCGGTCCCGCAAATCGTCGACCGTGCCTTTATAGACCGCTTCGGCGGCCGCATTGTATTTTGGGGCTTTGGGCGTCGAGTTCGCCTTCGGCGCGGACTGTGCAAGAGCGAGCGATGCCAGCACGAAGATTGCAATCAGGAGTCTCATAGTCCCTCCCTACAGCGCCTTCCTGACTCTCTGTTCGTATCATCGTTCCGCCTTTGAACACCTGCTGTGATGGCAGTCACAAGACCGTGTGCTCGCAAGCCTCAGCCTCGCAGTAGCTTTCTTTTACCGCCTACGTACCTGTGTGAGTCTGCCTACGTCGTGCCATACAAATAGGTCGTAGCGCCGAAACAGCGCTTAAAACACAAAGGACACGAAGGCACACGAAGAAAAGCTCAGAACTCCTTCGTGCACCTTCGTGCCCTTGGTGAACTACATTTTGAGCGTCGGGAGGAACTTTGGCGGCTTCCGTACCTTGGTCAGTTGCTCGAAAGCATATGCGACCTTGATCAGCGTCGGCTCGCTCCATGCCCGCCCGAAGAACGAAATCCCAACCGGCAATCCAAACACGAACCCTGCCGGCACATTGATATTGGGATATCCTGCCACCGCCGCGGCGTTCGAACTTCCGCCGGCAAAGTGATCTCCGTTGGCCAGGTCCGTCAGCCACGCCGGCCCGCCTGTTGGGGCGATCAACGCATCAAGGTGGTTCTTATCCATCACGCCGTCGATCCCTTGCTCGCGTGCGAGTTTGTGATTGGACGCCAGCGCATCGACGTACTCTTTATCGGTTAGCGGCCCCTTCGCTTCCGCCTTCAAGAACATGTCCTGCCCAAAGTAAGGCATTTCTTTTTCTTTGTTCTTGTCGTTGAATGCAATTACGTCCGCCAGAGTTTTGACCTGTGCGTCCGGTCGGCCAGCCAGATATGCGTTCAGATCGGCTTTCAGTTCATACATCAGCACCGTGAGTTCGGTGTCATCGAACTTGCCATGCGATTCCAGATCAGCGGGGTCCACGATCTCCGCTCCCGCGGTTTTCATACCGGCGATGACATCGTTCATGAGCTTGTCGACGGCGTCGCTGAACCCGAAATATTTGCGGGCAACGCCAATCCGCGCGCCCTTGAGTCCGTTTGGATCGAGGAATTGCGTGTAGTCTTTCTGCTTTTTGGAATCCGCCTCGGCTGTCGCACTGTCGGCGGGATCCGTACCGGCAAGCACGCCGAGCAGGATTGCCGCATCTCGAACTGTGCGTGCCATCGGCCCAGCGGAGTCCTGGCTGTGCGAAATTGGAATGATTCCCCTTCGGCTCACGAGCCCGACAGTAGGCTTAATTCCCACCAGACCGTTCGACGAAGACGGGCAAACAATCGAACCATCGGTCTCGGTTCCAACTGCTACCGTGCAGAAGTTCGCCGAAGCCGCCGCTCCCGAACCTGAACTCGATCCGCAAGGATTGCGGTCTAGTGCATAGGGATTTCTCGTCAGTCCGCCGCGTCCGCTCCAGCCACTCGTCGAATGACTCGACCGAATATTCGCCCATTCACTCAGATTCGTTTTCCCTAGGATTACCGCTCCCGCTTCCCGCAGTCTCTGCGCAACTGCCGAGTCCCGCAGCGCCTTCGATCCCAGCAGCGCCAGCGACCCAGCCGTGGTCTGCATCTTGTCGGCAGTGTCGATGTTGTCCTTGATCAGGACAGGAATCCCATGCATGGGGCCGCGTGGACCTTTTGCCTTGCGCTCTTTATAAAGTGCCGCAGCAATCGCTAGTGCATCGGGATTTACTTCGATCACGCTGTTGACAACTTCTTTGTCCGTTGCTTCAATACGCGCGAGATACGCCTCGGTCAGCGTCCGCTCGGACATATGACCGGCCTGCATCTGCGCCTGCAGGTCGCCGATGGTTGCCTCTTCCAAGACAAATGGCTTCGCTGCTGCAGGTAGGGGATCTGCCATCGCGAGCACTCGCCCTGCAGAAAGGGCGGGTACCGCCGCAACCGCAGCCGCTGATTTGATCAACGACCGCCTGGAAAACCCGGAAGAATTCGGATGGTCAACAGACTTGAGAGACAAGAGCGCCTCCGGAGCATTCGTATTTCAGCAGCACGGAATTATATAGGTGTGTGCGTACATCGGTTGTTATCAAAAAATGTGAATGAATGCTACGGGCGGGGTACTCGAGCGTCAGCCGCGGAGCGGCGGCAGAATAGAGCCCACGGCGTAAGCCGTGGGTTTGAAGAAGCAATGACGCAGCCCCGACGGGGCGGACGATAGGCCGTTATGCAAACTTGGGGAATCATGCGAGTCTACCGCTCAGGGCTCGGCAACCTTCAGAATCTGGTCGGCGGAAACATCATGCAACGTTTGCACAATCCCCGACGGCCAATGAATCTCGACCGTGTCTGCCTTGCTATCCGCTCCCAATCCAAAATGCACGGGTCCGTAGCTCGACGACGCATATCCCACACTGGTGGTCATGTGGTTGTATTGAGCGCCCACGGTTTTGCTGACTACCTTAATGCGCGCGCCAATCCCGTCGCGATTGCTCTTGGTTCCGTGCAGCGAGACCTCGAGCCAGTGCCCCGGATTCGGGCTCCGGTTCATCCAAATTTCGGCATCAGCTCCCAATGCGCTTACCACCACATCTACACGACCGTCGCCATCGAGATCGGCAAATGCGCAACCACGGTGCCGGCCTTTCGGTCCGGCGTCGAATCCAGCCTGTTCGGTGAGCGCTTGCCACTTGCCACTCTTGCCCAGATTGCGGAATACGGTGTTCCAGTGATTCACCGGCTGCCCCGGCGTATCGTGCGCTTCCACATGGCCGCCGCTGACGAAAACGTCTTTCCAACCGTCGTTGTCGAAATCGTAGAGCGCCACTCCGAATCCGGACATTGGCCGGCTGAGTGTGCGCATGCCGCTCTCGGTGGTGACTTCCTTGAAATCGCCCTTGCCGGTGTTCTGAAAAATGGGGAAGGTCTGGTTGGGCAGCGCCACAAAGACAATGTCCGGATATCCGTCGTTGTTGTAATCGCGGAAATCCAGTCCCATGCCTGAAATGTACGCGCCATCTTCCGGCAGCGCGACGCCGCTCATGAACGCCGATTCCTCGAACTTCTTACCCGTATTGTGAAACAGGTAATTGTCCAACGCGTCGTTCGTGACAAAGAGGTCAGGCTTGCCGTCGAGATCATAGTCGGCCATGCCGACGCCCATGGCCTTGCCGACGTGGTCGCTTACTCCCCATTCTTTCGAAGCATTGCGGAACGTTCCATCGCCGTTATTCAGAAACAGGAGGCTGGGTTGGCCCTTGTAATACTTGGGATGGCAGTAGTCGGCAACGTTGCCGTTTTGGCACAGCGCCTTGTCGGAGTAATCCCACTGCATGTAATTGGCGACGAATAGATCGAGCAGCCCATCGTTGTTGACATCAACCCAAACCGCAGTGATCTCCCAGTAAGCGCCATACTGCGGATCACGCCGATTGAGCACCGCATCGAGCCCCGACTTCACGGTCACGTCCGTAAACGTTCCATCGCCGTTGTTGTGATACAGCGTGCCATGGTGTAGGCCCGCGACGAACAAGTCGGGGTGGCCGTCGTTGTCGTAGTCGGCGACGGCGACGCCCATGTCGTATCCGGTGCCGGCCAACCCCGCAGCATCGGTTACATCAGTAAAAGCTCCATTGCCGTCATTTCTGAAGAGTCGGTTGCGGTACTTGGGATCGTCTTTCTTCAGCGTAGCGATGTTCGCGCCGTTGCAGAAGAAAATGTCCGGCCTGCCGTCGCCGTTATAGTCGAAGACTGCAACCCCGCCAGTCATCGTCTCGGGCGCGTTGCGGGCTTCCGTCTCGCTGTTCTCAAGTCGAAACGGAAGTGTTTTCAAGTCGAAGTGAATGGGGGACGGGGCGTCTGCGGCCAAAAGCCACGCGCTAACGCTCGCGACGAATGCGAGGATCCTTGTAAGAGTGCGCAATCTGAACATGCGAAAAAAGACGAATGGCCGAAGCCACCCCTGATTTTAGCGCGCCGAGACACCAATTCAGCTCGATGCTAACCACTTACGAGTTCGTTCGTCCAAGGAATTGCAGCAGTGTGTCCAATCCCTGCGACGGGCTATCTCCAACCGAAACTTGCGCGAAACTGCTAGAATCGCACGTTTCCCGCGCAGCCGAGTAATAACTCGGCCTATCGCAGTCGCTTTAAAAGGAGTGTGCATGATTCCTTCCAGGAAGTGGATTGCCCTTGTTATCGTTCTCATCTGTATTGCTGCAGCGGCACAAGAGTCGCAGGAAGGCCGCCTCATGCGCTTTCCCGACGTCTACAAAGACAAGATTGCGTTCGTCTATGGCGGCGACATCTGGCTGGCGTCGACTTCCGGTGGCGTCGCGCGGCGCATCACGGAAGGGCCCGGCCGCGAGCTCTTTCCGAAGTTCTCTCCTGACGGCAAGTGGATCGCATTCACCGGCCAGTACGACGGTAATTTCAACGTCTATGTCATGCCCTCCGAAGGTGGCCAGCCGCGGCAGTTGACCTTCTACCAGGGCAGCGCCCAGCAGCTCAGCGACCGCATGGGCATTCACGATGAGGTTGTTACTTGGACGCCCGACAGCAAGCGCATTGTCTTCCTCACGCGCCGCGACGCATCGAATGGCTGGGTCAAGCGGCCTTACACGGTCAGCGTTGATGGCGGCTTACCCGAGCCGCTCCCGATGGACCAGGGTGGACTGCTGTCGTACTCCGCCGACGGCTCAAAGATCGCCTATAACATGATTTTCCGCAACTTCCGCCAGTGGAAGCGGTACACCGGCGGCCTGGCGCAGGCGATCACGGTTTACGATCTCAAGAACAACACCAGCTTTGATCTGCCGCACACGGAATGGACTGACACCTTCCCGATGTGGCATGGGAACACGATCTACTTCAGCTCCGATCGCGGCTCCGAGCATAAGCTGAATCTCTACGCCTATGACATAGGCTCCAAGCAGGTCGAGCAGCTTACCCATTTTGATCAGTGGGACGCGATGTGGCCAAGCCTTGGTCCGGATGCAATCATTTTCGAAAACGCCGGCTATCTGTATACGTTTGACTTCCAGTCCAAGCAGCCCAAAAAGCTGAACATCTCGTTGCCTGCTGATCGCCCGCAAACGCTGAAGCGTTGGGACAGCGTCGGCCGCCTCATCACCGATTTCGACATCGCTCCGGATGGCAAACGCGCAGTATTCTCCGCGCGCGGCGACGTCTTCACCGCGCCCGCGAAGGAGGGAAGCATTCGCAACCTCACGCGCACGCCTGGAATTCGTGAGCATAAGGTTTCATGGTCTCCGGATGGACGCTGGATCGCCTATGTTTCGGATCGTACCGGCGAAGACGAAATCTATATTGCCCCGCAGGACGGTCTCGGCAAGGAGCAGCAGATCACCAGCGGGCACAAGGGTTTTATGTTCCCGCCGCAGTGGTCGCCTGACAGCAAGAAGCTTGCCTGGGCCGACCAGAGGCTGAACCTCTGGTATGTCGACGCTACCGAGAAGAAACCGGTGAAGGTGGACCAAGCCCACTACGGGGAAATCACCAATTACAACTGGTCTCCCGACAGCAAATGGATCACCTATGACAAGAACGGTGAAAACCAGTATTCGGTTGTGTATCTCTACTCGCTCGCCGACGCGAAGTCGACCGCTGCAACTTCGAGCATGAACAACAGCTATAACCCGGTTTTCGATCCCGAAGGCAAGTACCTCTACTACTTCTCCGACCGCGACTTCAATGAGGTGCTCGGCAACATCGATTTCGAGTTTGCGAATCCCAAGACCACACGGGTTTATGTCGCCACGCTTAGAAAAGATGAGCCGTCACCGTTCGGGGTCCAGAGCGACGAGACGGAAGTGAAGAAGTCTGAGCCATCGCCGGTGGCGTTGGACGCCGCGGATGAGCCGAAAGCGAAATCCAGCAAGGAAACGAAAGCCGGAGAGCCGGCAAGAGAAGCTGAAAAAGACAAGGGAAAGGAGAAAGAAAAGCCCGTAGAGGTGAAGATCGATCTGGATGGCATTCAGGATCGCGTCACCGCTCTTGCGACCAGCCCGGCGGTTGTGCGCACACTGGCTGCCGCCAAGGGTTACGTCTACTACCTGAGCCAACCCATCCAAGGCCTCTCCGGCCCAATTCCTGGCGAGAGTTCTGCCATCCATGCGTACGACGTGAAGGAACGTAAAGAGAAGACGATCATCGAAAACGTGCAGAACTTCGCGCTATCTTTCGATGGCTCCAAAATCCTTTATGAAGGCGAGGGCGGCGGCCGTACGGCTCACACGTTTGGCATCGTCGACGCCAAGGCCGAGCAAAAGAAAGTTGGCGAAGGTGCAATTAGTCTAGCCGGCATGAGGGCGGAAATCGATCCTTCCGCCGAATGGAAACAGATGTTTAACGAAGTTTGGCGTCAGGAACGTGATTACTTCTACGAATCGTCCATGAACGGCGTCGATTGGCAAAAGATGCACGACAAGTACGCTCAGCTTTTGCCCTATGTTTCTGACCGCTACTCGCTCACCTACATCCTTGGCGACCTGATCGGCGAGCTTTCCAACTCGCATACCTATGTCGGCGGCGGCGACTATCCCGACTTGCATCCGGTCAACGTTGGGCTGCTCGGCGTCGACTTCGACCTCGATCAAGCGAGCGGCATGTACCGCATCAAGAAGATTTATCCTGGCGAGAACTGGGATCCAGAACTTCGCTCACCCCTTACTGAGCCTGGTATCAACGTAAAGGAAGGCGACTACCTGATCGCGGTCAACGGGCGTCCGCTGCGTGCTCCGCAGAACCCCTACGAGCTATTTGTGAACACCGCGAATGACGTTGTAACCCTGACCATCAACTCGAAGGCCTCCGAAGACGGTTCGCACAATGTGCAGGTCAAGCCGATCAACGACGAGTACAACCTGCGCGAACTGAACATGATCACGACCAATCGCAAGAAGGTGGACGAAGCTACCGGCGGCAAGGTCGGCTACGTGTACCTGCCGGACATGGGCGACTCCGGATTGAACGAGTTCATGAAGCAGTACTTTCCGCAGATTCGAAAGCAGGGAATCATCTTTGACGTCCGCTATAACGGCGGCGGCTTCGTCGATGAGCTTATCTTCGAACGCCTGCGCCGCATCCTCTCCTCCATGGACGCCGCCCGCAACTGGGAGAGCGGCACACGCCCGGCAAATACTTTCTATGGCTCCATGGTTTGCTTAACCAACCACTACGCCGCATCGGACGGCGATATCTTCAGCTACGGATTCAAGCAGTACAAGCTGGGACCGCTCGTTGGCGAACGAACCTGGGGTGGAGTGCGGGGCATCCGCGGCAACATTCCACTCATGGACGGCGGTTACATCACGCGGCCGGAGTTTGCCCTCTACGGTCTCGACAGCAAGTGGATCATCGAGAACCACGGCGTGCAGCCTGACATCGTGGTCGAGAATCGTCCGGAAGAGGTCGTGAAGGGCAAAGACCCGCAACTTGATCGCGCTATTCAGGAAGTGATGAAGGCCATCCAGCAGAACCCGAAGAAGCTGCCGCCACGGCCCCCGGATCTGCCGGCCTACCCGCAGGGGCCGGGATAAAAAAAACTAGAGCATTGAACCGCGAAGGACGCTAAGATCGCAACGTTCTGTGAGAGCTTTTTCTTGGCGTACTTCGCGATCTTTGCGGTTCAGGCTTTCTGTTTTCCCTTCGTGCTCCTTCGTGCCCTTCGTGGTTCAAGGACTCTTGGCTGACTTTTTGGGTTCTGCAAAGCCCATGCCCCTCCACGTATAATTGCCTTTCATGCCCAAGTACTCGATTGTGATCCCCCTGCACAACGAGCAGGAGAATGTTACCGACCTCTACGATCGCCTGAAAGCCGTCATGGAAACCAACGGCGAGAGCTTTGAGATTGTGCTGGTCGATGATGGCTCCTCGGATGACACCTTCCAGCTTCTCCGCCAGATCGCCGGCGTCGATAGCCGCGTAACCGTGGTTCGCCTGCGCCGCAACTTTGGGCAAACTTCCGCACTGGCTGCGGGTTTCGACCACGCGCGCGGCGAATACATCATCGCTATGGATGGCGACCTTCAGCACGACCCAGCCGACATCCCGATGTTTCTTGAAAAAATTTCTGAGGGCTACGACATTGTCAGCGGCTGGCGCAAGGTGCGCATCGACAACTTTTGGATGCGCCGCATTCCCTCGCGCTGCGCCAATTGGCTAATGGCGAAGCTCAGCGGCGTGGATATCCACGATTTTGGTACGACCTTCAAAGCCTATCGTCGCGACATCCTGGAGCAGGTGCCGCTCTATGGCGAACTGCACCGCTTTATTCCGGCATTGGCTTCGTGGCACGGTGCTTCGATTTGCGAGGTTCCGATTCGCAACGTGAACCGCGAGCGCGGCGCCTCGCATTATGGCATTTCGCGGACCTTCCGGGTCTTTTTCGACCTGATCACGATTCGCTTCCTGCTCAAGTATCTCGGTCGCCCGCTGCATTTCTTCGGGACAGTGGGGATGCTTGGCGTCTTTGGCGGTATCGGAATTACCGGCTGGCTCTTCCTCGAGAAGTTCATTAGGCATGTTCCGGTAATGTCTGCCCACGGCCCGATGATGATTTTTGCCGCGGTGCTTCTGCTCGCCGGCCTGAATCTGCTGGCGATCGGGCTGTTAGGCGAGTTGCAGGTCCGTCACTATCACGAGCCCACTCGCCGTGCGCCTTATTCGCTCGACCGCGTCATCCGCGCCCATAGTGAAGAGCAAAGTGTGCCGGAATAAGTGATATGTGGCCTGGGCGTTTTCGCCCCGAGGACCCGATTCATCCTTCAGGTGAGTCATTCCCTTGGATACTACGTGAGGACGTGCGGCCCCGATCTTCTCCCCGACCTTTGTTGCCTCAATGTACACTTGCGCAATTGAACCAAGCATTGGGGAGCAGGATCGCAGCGCACCCTGACTTTTTCCGATCAAACGCCGAATTGCGTCTCCGCCACTTCCAATCCGAGTTCCAGTGGTTGTGGCAGTGACTCTCAAGAAAGCTGAGAGAATGGACTGGGCATGATGGGCCACGCATTCAGCACACATTTTGAAGCAGATATCGAGTAGAAGGTATCCAATCAGCAATGAGGACCGTTCCCCAC
>Ga0207700_10002256_pt1 | contig 11067 bp, 10 predicted proteins | sample LARL82metaG_FD_184348 | JGI IMG/M metagenome (GOLD analysis project Ga0207700, IMG submission 184348) | Corn, switchgrass and miscanthus rhizosphere microbial communities from Kellogg Biological Station, Michigan, USA - LAR L8-2 metaG... | ecosystem: Host-associated > Plants > Roots >...
ACAGCGCCGCGTGCCAGGCGACCGGCGCGCCCCAATCGTGCCCGGCGACAACCGCCTCTTTTTCGCCGAGCGCATCGACAAGCCCGACGATGTCGCCGACCAAATGAAACAGCGTGTATTGGTCGATCGCTTCCGGCCGGTCGGTCTGCCCATAGCCGCGCATATCCGGCGCGACCGCATGAAACCCCGCGGCCGCGAGCGCCGGCAATTGATGCCGCCAGGAATACCAGCTCTCGGGAAAGCCGTGGCACAGCACAACGAGCGGGCCTTCGCCCTGCTCGGCGATATGCATGCGAATGCCGTTCGTCTCGACCGTGCGGTGCGTGATGTCGCCTGACGCCATATCGCTCTCCCTGTGACCTGCTTTACGCCGGCCGTTGCATCTCGCCTGCAACGCGCACCCGGACCCGCAATGCGTTCCCCGGCAGATAGGCGAGCGGCATGTCCTCCACATCGACCGTCTGCAGCGTGGCGCGGTCGGCCCCGGCGGCAACCGCGCGCGCGACCGCCTGCGCCTCGGCCGCGGCGATCGCGTCGTCGCGGCTCATCTCGCGGTAGACCTGGTCGGTCTCGCCGCTGATCTGCGCGATCGCGGCGCCGACCGCGTTGGCGCAATCGCCGTGCTCGACGCGGATGACCTCGGAGACGCCCGCGAGCTGATCGGGCACGAGAAACGCGCCACCGCCGACCGCGATCAAGGGCACATCACCCGCCTCGGTCTTCATGCGGTCGATCGCGTCTTCGAGCTTGGCCTTCGCGGCATCGAGCACAGCGCGTGCAACATCGCGCGGCACGCCGGCCGCCTTCTTTGCATCGCCGATCTCGACAATGCCAGCCGCGACCGCCGCATCGGTCGCGGTCAATGTCTTGCCGCCGAACACCAGGGCCTCTTCGGTTAGCCGATACCCGACACTCTGCGGCCCGACGCTTACCGGATTTTCCGTGACGATGCTGCCACCGCCAAGCCCGATCGAGAACAGATCGGGCATGCGAAAGAGGGTGCGCACCTCGCCGATCTCGACGACCGAATTGGCCTCGCGCGGAAAGCCGCGGCGCAATTGCCCGACATCGCTCGAGGTGCCGCCGACATCGACGACCATCGCGTCCTGCACGCCCGACAGAAACGCCGCGCCGCGCATCGAATTGGTCGCGCCCGAGGCAAAGCTCATGACCGGCAATGCCATCGCCATCTCGGCCGACATGACGGTGCCGTCGTTCTGCGTAATGAACAGCGGCGCGTCGATATGGCTCGCTGCGATCGCATCGCGAAATCCGGCGATCGTGACGCGCGCCAGATCGACGAGAGCGGCGTTCAGCAAGGCCGCGTTCTCGCGCTCCAAGAGGCCGATGCGGCCGAGCTCGTGCGACAAGGTCACGTGCGCTTCGGGGCATGCTTCCGTGATGATGGCGCGCGCCCGTTCCTCGTGCGACGGATCGAGCGGCGAGAAACTGGCGGCCACGGCCACCGAGCGCAACCCGCTGTCGCGAATCCTGCGGGCGGCCGCCCGCATGCCGGCTTCGTCGAACGGCATGAACTCGCGGCCGTCATATTCGTGGCCGCCTTCGAGCATGAAAATCTCGCCGCGCACGAGCTGCGCGAGATCTTCGGGCCAGTCGCAAAACGGCGGCAATGACGCGCTCGCCGGCAGCCCGATGCGGATTGCCGCGACGCGCGACAAGTCGCGCCCCTGCACGATTGCGTTGACGAAATGCGTCGTGCCGATGACGACGCCGTCGATCGTGCCGCGCGCCACGCCGGGATGAGACGTCAGCTTGCCGAGCGCCGCGACGATGCCACCGGTGACGTTCTCGGTCGTCGGCGTCTTGACCGCATGCAGGACATGCCCGTCTTCGAGCAATACCGCATCGGTGTTCGTGCCGCCGACATCGATCCCTATGCGCCGCATCACGCAAACACCGAACGGAAATCGAGATCGTAGCCAAAGGCGCGCGGCCCGACATGCTCTAACCCCTTCGGGGTCAGAAATACCGGCGGCGCCGGCAAGGCGACGACCGTCACCCGCATGCCATAGCGGATCGTCTCGGTCCCGAACGCATTCCCCGATACCGTGTCGAGGACGCAGATCAGATCGGGCGACATCGCGATCGGCTCGCGCTGGTCGCCCTCGACACGCCACGCGACGACCCATTCGTTCTGAAATGCGATCTCGATCGTCGCGCCGCGATCCTCGTCGAGGCCCTCGACGACACAGCGCCCGCGCAGAAACCCCTCGGTGGCGCGCCGCGCGACATCGACGACCTTGCCGCGGAACAATTGCTTGCCCTCGGCCTCATCCAAAATCGCCGTGATCGGGTCCTCGTGCCGGCGCTGCGCCTCGCGCACGCGGCGGCCAATGCCGATCGCCTTCGACACCGTGAAATGGATGCCCCAATCCTTCACCTCGCTTCCGGTGCGCGGCGCTTTGCAGGTCGATGCGATCGAGCCCATCTCGACGCAGATTTTGCGCGACACGCGCTCCATCCATTTCCAACTCGGCACGTTCGTGACGATCGACTCCAATCCGCGCGGATCGTACAGCGCACAGGGAAAGGGCCGGAGGTCGCCGACCGCGACGCTCGTCATCTGCGCCTCGGGATAGGCGCGCCCCATCAGATCGGCGTCGACGACCGGCAGTCCCAAATGCGCCGCCGCCATCAGCGGCTGGATGCCGTTGCCGCCGCCGATTTCCAACGACATGACGGCGCGGAATTTGACGCCGGAATAATCCTCCTGCATCTCCACGGCGCGCGCGATGTTGCGGCTGTCCGCGAGCCTTTCCTGGCCGACCAAGGGCGCACCCATGTTCGACACCACCGCGACCCGGTCGTCATCGGCCAGATCGAGAGGCGACATCAATTCGACGCGATGCCCCTCGGCATAGAGCCGGCGCATGTTGAGGAGCCCGAGATAGGGGCTGCCGCCGCCGCCCGTGCCGAGGATCCATGCCCCGACCGCCAGCGCCTCGATGTCGTCCGATGTAATGCTTTTCGTCATGCCATCCATTGTCATTGCGAGGAGCGGAGCGACGAAGCAATCTCGCTCAAGCAGGGCAAAGCGGCACGAGATTGCGTCGCTGCGCTCGCAATGACAACCACGGGAGTTCGCGCGTGCCGCTGTCGGGGATCCGAATTGTCGATCTGACGCGCATCCTGGCCGGGCCGTTCTGCACCGGCATGCTGGCCGATATGGGCGCCGACGTGATCAAGGTCGAGACGCCCGGCATCGGCGATCCCTTGCGCGGCCAGGGCGCGACCCGCGACGGTCTCTCCTGGTATTTCGCCGGGTTCAACCGCAACAAGCGCTCGCTGTCACTCAATCTGCGAAGCGACGAGGGCAGGGCGGTGTTGGCGCGCCTCATCCAACAGAGCGACGTCCTCGTCGAGAATTTCCGCCCCGGCGTGCTCGCGCAAATGGGCTTCGGCGAAGCCCGCCTGCGCCAGCTCAAGCCCGATCTCGTCTATTGCAACATCAGCGGCTTCGGCACGAGCGGCCCCTATCGCGACCGGCCGTCCTTCGATTTCATCGCGCAGGCGATGAGCGGCTTTATGAGCGTGACCGGCACGCCGGACGGGCCGCCGTTGCGGGCCGGCCCACCGCTCGCCGATCTCGTCGCGGGCTTGCATGGCGCGCTCGGCATCTGCGCCGCGCTGGTGCGGCGCGGCCATACCGGGCGCGGCGACACGGTCGGCGCCAGCCTGAACAACGGCCTCATCAGCCTGCTCTCCTTTCTCGCCGCCAATTATTTCGCGAGCGGCGAAGAGCCGGTCCGCACCGGCAACGACCATCCGATCGTCGCGCCCTACGGCATGTTCCGCACGCAAGACGGCGAGGTCGCGCTGGCGCCGAGCCAGGAGCAATCCTATCAGCGCCTCGTCGATGCGCTCGGCCTCGGCGAATTGCGCGCCGATCCGCGTTTCGCTACCAACGATCTCCGTGTCAAGAACCGCGCCGCGATCAACGCCGCGGTCGAGGCATGCCTCGTGACCGAGATGACCGAATACTGGATCGACAAGCTCAATGCCGCGGGCGTGCCCTGCGGCCGCGTCATGGAGCTCGGCGAGGTTTTCGCCGATCTGCAGGTGCTCGATCAGCAGATGGTCGTGGAGCAGGAACACCCCGGCCACGGCGCCGTGCGCATGCTCGGCTTCCCAATTAAATTTGGCGAGGCGCCTTGCGCGCTGCGCCGCCCGACTCCCGAGGTCGGCGCCGATACCGACTCCGTTCTCGCCGAGCTCGGCTATTCCGCCGCCGAGATCGCCGCCCTCCGCGACGGCGGCGTGGTCTGAGCGACAACCGAAGCCCATCGATACCGGGCTCGCACGATAGGCAGGTGGGCTGCGCTACTGCGCCGCACCGGGTCTTGATATTGGCGCCCGTGAGAACAAATAGAGTACATGGCTGCGTGAGGTCGGGAGGAGGGGATGTTTTCTGTTGCAAAAACGTGCCGCCGGCCCGCTGCTTCCTCCCTGTTATGTCCCTGTTTTCTGCCTGTTATTTTGCTGTTCGGAGCGTCGGGATCGTCGTCGAAATAGATGCAGAATCAATAACTTGAGAGATTTGGAACGGCCAAGCGACGCGAAATCGCGAATAACAGGCGCGAATGATCCAGGGCGGGTGGATAAGAACAGAATTTCCCAGTTGGATCGCGAGGAAATCTGGCCCGATGAGCGTCTGCTCAGGCGATCTCCAGCGCTTTGACCCCGGGCAGCTCGCGGCCTTCGAGCCATTCGAGAAAAGCCCCGCCGGCGGTCGAGACATAGCTGAGCTGGTCGGTCACGCCGGCCTTGGCGAGCGCCGCTACGGTGTCGCCGCCGCCAGCGACGCTCAGCAATTTGCCGGCCCGGGTCAATTCCGCCGCTTTTTTCGCGAGCGCCACCGTGCCGCGCTCGAAAGGCGGCGTCTCGAACGCGCCGACCGGCCCGTTCCACACCAAGGTGCGGCTTGCCTCGAACGCCGCCGCGATATGCGCCACGGTCTCCGGGCCGATATCGAGGATCATCGCTGTCGGCGGCACGGCGTTGATCCCCACCGTGCGGGTCACCGCGCCCGCTTCGAGCTTTTCGGCGGTCACCGCATCCTGCGGCAGGATGATTTCGCAGCCGCGCTGTTTTGCTTCGTCCATGATCTTGCGCGCCGTGTCGGCCATCTCGCGCTCGCACAGCGAGCGGCCGACCGGTTGGCCTTGCGCGAACAGAAACGTGTTCGCCATCGCGCCGCCGATCGCGAGCCGGTCCACCCTGTCGGTCAGATTGTTCAGCAGATCGAGCTTCGTCGACACTTTGGCGCCAGCGATCAGCGCGATGACGGGGCGCTGCGGGTTTTCGAGGGCGGCGCCCAGCGCCTCGAGCTCTCTCTGCATGTTCTTGCCCGCTGCGGCCGGCAGCAGATGCGCCAAGGCCTCGATCGAGGCATGCGCCCGGTGCGCCGCCGAAAAGGCATCGTTGACATAGGCGTCGCCGAGCGCCGCAAGCGCCTTTGCGAAACCCGGATCGTTGGCCTCCTCGCCCTCGTGGAAGCGCAGATTTTCGAGGAGCGCGACCTCGCCGGGTTTGAGGGCGGCGACAACGCGCTCCGCCTCGGGGCCGATGCAGTCCGGCGCAAATCGCACCGGTCTGCCGCCGATCGCGCGGCTCAGCGGCTCGACGATTGCGCGCAGAGATTGCGACGGATCCGTCCCCTTCGGCCGCCCGAAATGCGACATGACGACAACCTTGGCGCCTTTCGCGATCAGCGCCTCGATGGTCGGCGCCAGGCGCTCGATACGCGTCGCATCGGTGACCTTGCCGTCCTTGACCGGGACGTTCAGATCGGCGCGGACCAGCACGCGCTTCCCCCTGACATCGAGATCGTCGAGCGTGCGGAACCGCGGCATGGGCCTCTCCCGTTCTTCCGAACGCGTCGAGTTATATTGCAAAGCCGGGTCTTCGCTATACCTCGATGACGTAATGCCTGACGCCTTCGACAAGCTCGCTTTCGAGACCGTGCAGATGGCGCGGATCGGTTGGTTCTTCGGCCAGAAACTGCTCGCCGCGCGCTTTGCCAAACCCGTCCCGGTGCCCGAGAAATTGCGTGGCCGCAAAACGCCAGACCGGCAGCGGCTGATCCGCGATCTGTGGCAGCTGATCGAGCGGGATTGGCGGAATATCGAGAATGGGATTTACGCCGCGCCGGAGGATTGGCGCGGCAACCCGCTCGACGGCTTGCGCCGCGCCGCCGATTTTTTCGCCGACCTCCGCGCGGTCGAGGCGAACCGACACGGAGAGGCCGGCGCGCCCTTGCTGGATGACCCGGAGCCGGGCCGCTACCCGCGCTATTACCTGCGCAAATTCCACTTCCAGACCGACGGTTATCTGAGCGAGGCCTCGGCCGAGCGCTACGATTACCAGGTCGAGGTCTTGTTCGGCGGCGGTGCGGCCGCAATGCGCCGCCAAGGCCTGGTGCCGTTGCGTGCCGCACTGCTGGACCACCAAGGAGGCGCCCATGCGGCGCGGCTTCTCGACCTCGGCTGCGGCACCGGCGAATTCCTGCGCGAGGTGAAGCGGAACTACCCGCGCCTCACGGTCACCGGCCTCGATCTGTCGGCGCCCTATCTGAAGGTCGCGGAGCGCCGTCTCTCCGACTGGTCTCGGGTCGAGCTTATCGAAGCCCCGGCCGAGGCGATCCCCGCCCCGGACGCTTCGTTCGACATCGTGACAGCGCTTTATCTGTTTCACGAATTGCCGGGCGAGGTCCGCCGCGCCGTGGCGGCTGAAATTCGCCGCGTGCTGAAGCCGGGTGGCACGCTAATCCTGGTCGACTCTTTGCAGACCGGTGACGAGCCGGAGTACGACGCCTTGCTCGATTATTTCCCTTACGCCTTTCACGAGCCCTATTACGCGAGCTATGTGCGCGAGAATCTTGACGCGTTATTTTCGCCCGGATTTTTGAAGCAAGCCGCTGATTTTGCTTACTTTTCCAAGGTCGTCAGCTGGCGCCGCGGCGAATCGGATTCGCGATCTCGCCCCAAGATGTAGATATGTGTTGGCGAGCCGTAACAAGAATGATACCGTATCTTGTGTGAACTGTGGTGGGGGCCACAGGATACGGGGGGATTAAAGATGGACGGGGCATGGACGCTGCTCGAGCCGATCCCGGCTGCGCAGACTGAAGCACTGATTATTCAGGCGGAAATCGAGGCGCCGGAAAGCCTGCCGGCGGAATGTAAGGCGCCCGAAGCGACGCTGATCGAGATCCAGTCAGTCCCGGAACAGCTCTCCGAGGAACCAGCGGCCGAGCCCGCAGCGGAGCCCATCGAGACCTGGACCCCGGAGCGCATCGAGGCGCTGACCCGGCTCTGGGAAGAGGGGGTGACGACCGCCGAGATCGGTCGCCGCATCGGGGTCACGAAGAACGCCGTCATCGGCAAGGTCCACCGCATCGGCCTGACACCGCGGGTCATCACGCAGAAACCGCCGCCGCGGCGCAACGTGTTCGACTTCACCGGTCCCGCCTGCATGTGGCCGGTCGGGCATCCGGGCGAGGATGATTTCCACTTCTGCGGCGAGCATCCGGTGGCCGGGAAGCCCTATTGCGAGCACCACGTCGAAGTCGCCTACATCAAGCCTAAGGATAAATCCGAGGCCGCGTAGCACCCACGCTGAAGTCCCTCTCCGTCCTTCGGGACGGGGAGGGTCGGTCAGCGGGTTAGCTCTCGCATGCCGCGGTCGATGCCATCCAGCGTCAGCGGGAACATGCGGTCTTCGATCAGCCGGCGGATCATGCCGATGCTGGTCGTTCCACCCCAATATTTCTCCGGCACCGGGTTGAGCCACACCGCTTTCGGATAGGCGTCGAGCAGACGGCGTAGCCAGGTTTCGCCCGACTCGTCGTTCCAGCGCTCCACGCTGCCGCCCTCCTTCTCGATCTCATAGGGGCTCATGCTGGCATCGCCGACCAGTACGACCTTGTGGCCGGCGTCGTAGGTGCGCAGGATTTCCATGACATCGATCTGCTCGACATGCCGCCGGCGCGAGTCCTTCCACACCGTGTCGTAAAGGCAGTTGTGGAAATAGAAGTATTCGAGATGCTTGAACTCGCCGCGCGCGGCCGAGAACAATTCCTCGCAGACGCGCACGTGATCGTCCATTGAGCCGCCGACATCGAGGAACAGCAACAGCTTCACCGCGTTGTGCCGCTCCGGCACCAATTTAAGATCGAGCCAACCGGCATTGTGCGCCGTTGAGCGGATCGTATCCGGCAGGTCGAGTTCCAGCTCGGCGCCTTCGCGGGCGAACTGGCGAAGCCGCCGCAACGCCAGCTTGATGTTCCGCGTACCGAGCTCGACGGTATCATCGAGATTGCGGAACTCGCGTTTATCCCAGATCTTCACGGCGCTGCGGTTGCCCTCCGATTTCTGGCCGATGCGCACGCCTTCCGGGTTGTAGCCATGCGCGCCGAACGGTGAGGTGCCACCGGTGCCGATCCATTTCTTGCCGCCGCTGTGCCGTCCCTTCTGCTCAGCGAGACGCTCGCGCAGCGTCTCCATCAATTTTTCCCAGCCGCCGAGCGCCTCAATCTGCGCCTTTTCCTCCGGTGTCAGATAGCGCTCGCCGAGTTGCTTCAGCCACTCGTCGGGCAGTTCGGTTTGCGGATCTGTCGGCGTCTCGATCCCCTTGAAGACATGCCCGAACACGCGATCGAAGCGATCGAGGTGGCGCTCGTCCTTCACCAGGGTGGTGCGTGACAGGAAATAGAAGTCCTCGATGTCGAACAGCGCGACGCGCTGTTGCACCCCTTCCAGCAACGTCAGGAACTCGCGCAACGAGGTCGGCACTTTGGCCGCGCGCAATTCGAGGAAGAAGTTGATAAACATCTGACAGGAACTCGAGTCTTACAGGTGCCGGCGAGAAACGTCGCGTTCACTCCATTTTCCCTGCTTCAACCTCTCCTGCCGCTCCGCCTCTGCCGTAACCCCATCATCGAGCACATATAGGAGCGACAGTGCGCCGCCCGGGTGACCCGGGACGCCTTCGAAGAAGGTTTGAGAATCCATATAAACAATCTCGATCTCGTTCAACACAGCGACAATGGTAGACAACGCATCCTTCACATGTTGTCTGCTGGCTAATGCCAATGGTGATGCTGAACCGTCAAGGCTCAGTTGGAGATCTCTATGGGCTATGCGGCGGTTTCGCCAATCTCGGGAAAAGCGCGCCTTTTCGACAGCCGCATGAACGAGTGCTGGCAGAGTCTTTTGTGTGCGTGGATGTGTCGCTAGATGGAGTAAATTACAGATCGTTAAATTGCTCTTCCCAACGGATTGAGGTGGATCGGTTAATCGGGCGAGGTGAAGCAGAACATCATCCCAAAGCGAGTCCTGCACGAGCCGAAAGAATGCTGGTGCCGCTTGGTTGAGTAAATCGACTCTGCTCGGGCCTGTCCCAAATAGCTCAACATATTCTCCCCATTTGGTATATAGCGACGCCACCTCCTGCCAAAGAGCGCTGTACTGATTCCCAAGCGCTTCTCCCATTTTTTCGATGTTTCGCGTCTTAGCGTCTTCGGCTGTTAGCTGAGCCATCTAGCCGCGCTCGCGGCGGTGCAGGAAGGCGAGGCGCTCGAACAGCTGCACGTCCTGCTCGTTTTTCAACAATGCGCCGTGCAGCGGTGGGATCAGCTTTTTCGGGTCGCGGGTGCGCAGCACCTCCGGTGAAATGTCCTCGACCAGCAGCAGCTTGATCCAGTCAAGCAGCTCCGAAGTCGAGGGCTTCTTTTTTAGCCCCGGCACGTCCCGGACATCGAAAAAGATCGTCAGAGCCTCGTGCACGAGGTCGTGCTGCAGCCCGGGGAAATGCACATCGATGATGCGCTGCATGGTCTCGCGGTCGGGAAAGCGGATGTAGTGAAAGAAGCAGCGGCGCAGAAAGGCGTCGGGCAATTCCTTTTCGTTGTTCGAGGTGATCATGACGATCGGCCGCTGCTTGGCGACGATCGTTTGCTTCAGCTCGTAGACAAAGAATTCCATGCGGTCGAGTTCGAGCAAGAGGTCGTTCGGGAACTCGATATCGGCCTTGTCGATCTCGTCGATCAGCAGCACCGGTGCGGTATCCGCGACAAAGGCGTCCCACAATTTGCCCGGCTTGATGTAATTCGCGATGTCGTGCACGCGTTCGTCGCCGAGCTGACCGTCGCGCAGCCGCGACACCGCGTCATACTCGTAGAGCCCCTGGAGCGCCTTCGTCGTCGATTTGATGTGCCAGGTGATCAGCTCCTTGCCGAGCGCTTTGGCGACCTCATGCGCCAGGATCGTCTTTCCGGTTCCGGGCTCTCCCTTGATCAGGAGTGGGCGCTCGAGCGCGATCGCGGCATTGACGGCGACCTGCAGATCCTGTGTCGCCACATAGGTGTCGGTGCCTTCGAAACGTTGCATGCCGGTGCCGCCCATTGCCGTTATCGGAGATCACATAGCCCGCGAGCGCCGCTGACGCCAGCCTGGCAGTCCAGCCATGCGCTATTCGGTCTCGCGCGGGGTTTCGCCCGAGGGGTCTTCAGCCGGCTCGTCGGTCTCGACCCGGTAATTGCCCTTGAGCCAGCGGCCGAGATCGATATCGGCGCAGCGTTGTGAGCAGAAGGGCTGATGCCGCGGCGTGGAGGGCTTGTCGCAGATGGGGCAGCGGCGCTGGCCGGCGGTGAGGGTTCTGACGGGGTCCTTCGTCATAATTTCGATATCGGCTCACCGCCGCGCGATGTCAAAAGGGGGGCGGTCGGGGCGTGGCTCGACGGCTAGGGCGATCTCCCGGCCGAGCCGGACTTCGAGGGCGCGCAATGCCGCGGCGGCCGGGCCGTGCAGCGCGGCCTCGATCGGCGGGGTGAGGACGAGCAGCCAATCGGCTGCGGGATTGGCACGTGCCTCGCGCTGCACGAGCCGCAGCGCTTCAAACGCCAGCGCGAGGCTCTTTTTCTCGAGGCCGTGCGGCTCCAGCATCGCCTCGCTGAGCGGACGTCTCCGGCGCGGCCTAACGATTTCGAGATGGCCGAGTCGGGTCCAGCCGAGGACTTGCGGTTCGGCCGGATCGCCGGCGAGCGCG
>Ga0207700_10002259_pt1 | contig 11061 bp, 10 predicted proteins | sample LARL82metaG_FD_184348 | JGI IMG/M metagenome (GOLD analysis project Ga0207700, IMG submission 184348) | Corn, switchgrass and miscanthus rhizosphere microbial communities from Kellogg Biological Station, Michigan, USA - LAR L8-2 metaG... | ecosystem: Host-associated > Plants > Roots >...
GCACCAGCGGTACACGGTCGAGCACAGCTTCCTGTCCGCGACCGCCGGGACCGAGGTAGTCACGATCGGGCGGCTGGTCAACGCGTTCTTCCGGTGGGAGCTCAACTCGTGCGAGACCCTGGTGGCGGGCGGTGAGGTCTACCCGATCGACTACGCCAACGCCTGCCCGGACCTGGCCCTGACCAGCCTGCACTACTACTTCCCGTGGGCGATCCGGGCGCTGGTCAAGTGGTGCGTGTTCGTCCTGGTGACCGGCAGGCGGGGCAAGCTCGACACGGAGACCGGCCGGTTCTTCGAGATCGCCGACGCCCCTGGGGCGTCCTACGCCGAGAAGCTGGGCGCTTACCGGGAACTGGCCGACGCCTACTTCGAGTGCGGGCGTTACCACGACTTCTGCGCCAGCAGCCTCGCGCACGTCGATGAGATCGTCCTGGACTGGATAGCAGGTCCCGGCTTCGACCAGCTTCTGGTGGACACGGTCCGCTCGGTCTACCCGGCTCACGAGCACGATCAGTTCATCGCGCACCTGCGGGGGCTGCTCGGCCGGTGGGTTGACGACGAGAGCGCCCGGCTGCGCGGCAGCTGACGTTACCCCGGGCGCCTGACACCGCTGCCGGGCCGCCGCGCCCGCGCGCTGGCCTGCCCACCGCGGGCGGGGTGGGACACTTCAGGCATGGCCACAACCTCCTCCATGGTGAGTGCGGGCGACGTCGCGGCCGCCCGCGAGGTGCTGCGTGACATCCTGCCGCCGACGCCGCTGCTGCACTCCCGGGTGCTGTCCGAGCGGCTGGGCGGCCCGGTCTACCTGAAGTGCGAGAACCTGCAGCGCACCGGGTCGTTCAAGGCGCGCGGCGGGTACCTGAGAATCTCCCGGCTCAGCGAGGCCGAGCGGGCCCACGGGGTGGTCGCGGCCAGCGCCGGCAACCACGCCCAGGGGGTGGCGTTCGCCGCCCAGATCCTCGGCGTGAAAGCGACCGTGGTCATGCCAGAGGGCGCCCCGCTGCCCAAGATCGAGGCGACCAGGGGCTACGGCGCGGACATCATCTTCCACGGCCAGACCGTGGACGACGCCCTGGACTACGCGCGCGAGTACGTCCGGGACCGGGGCGCGGTGCTCATCCACCCGTTCGACCACCCGGACATCGTGGCCGGCCAGGGCACCCTCGGCCTCGAGGTCCTGGAGCAGTGCCCGGACGTGCGGACGATCGTCATCCCGGTCGGCGGCGGCGGGGTGGCCGCCGGGATCACCGTCGCGGTCAAGGCCGCGGACCCGGCCATCTCCGTGGTCGGCGTGCAGGCCGAGGCGGTCGCGTCCTACCCGGCCTCGCTGGCGGCCGGCCACCCGGTCCGGGTCGAGGCTGGGCCGACCATGGCCGACGGCATCGCGGTCTGCCTGCCTGGTGATATCCCGTTCGGCATCCTGTCGCGGGACGCGGACCGGGTGGTGACGGTCAGCGAGGAGAGCCTGTCCCAGGCGCTGGTGCTCTGCCTGGAGCGGGCCAAGCAGGTGGTCGAGCCGGCCGGCGCGGCCGGGGTAGCCGCCCTGCTGGAGTACACCGGCATGTTCGAGCCGCCGGTGGTCGTCGTGCTGTCCGGCGGCAATATCGACCCGCTGCTGCTGTCCAAGGTGCTCCGGCACGGGCTGGCCGCGGCCGGCCGCTACCTGACGTTCCGCTGCCGCATCCCGGACCGGCCCGGCGGCCTGGCCGCACTGCTGCACGAGGTGGCCAGCCTGGGCGCGAACGTGCTCGACGTGGTGCACGAGCGGGTCACCCCGCGGCTGCGGGTCGGCGAGGTGGAGGTGCTGCTGCAGGTGGAGACGCGCGGCCCGGACCACTGCGACGAGGTGATCAGCCAGCTGCGCCAGGCCGGCTACCAGCTGATGTTCCGCTGACCGGGGCCGGGCCCGCGATCCTCACAGGTTGCCGCGGCGCGCCTGCTCCCGCTCGATCGCCTCGAACAGTGCCTTGAAGTTGCCCTTGCCGAACCCTTCCGAGCCGTGCCGCTCGATCAGCTCGAAGAACACGGTCGGCCGGTCCTGCACCGGCTTGGTGAAGATCTGCAGCAGGTAGCCGTCCTCGTCCCGGTCGGCCAGGATGCGCAGCTCGCGGAGGGTGTCCACTCCGACCCGGGTCTCGCCGGCCCAGTCGCCCAGCGTGTCGTAGTAACTGTCCGGGGTGTCCAGGAACTCCATGCCCGCCGCCCGCATGGCCCGCACCGTTGCCACGATGTCCGGGCAGGCCAGCGCGATGTGCTGGACCCCGGGGCCGCCGTAGAACTCCAGGTACTCGTCAATCTGGGACTTCTTCTTGCCCACCGCGGGCTCGTTGATCGGGAACTTCACCGACCGCGAGCCGTCCGCGACGACCTTGCTCATCAGCGCCGAGTACTCGGTCGCGATGTCGTCGCCGACGAACTCCTTCATGTTGGTGAAGCCCATCACCCGGTGGTAGAAGCCGACCCACTCGTCCATCCGGCCGAGTTCCACGTTGCCCACGCAGTGATCGATCTCGGTGAAGAACGGCTGTGGCGGCGGGGCCACGATGGGCTGGGCCGCCACGTAGCCGGGCAGGTACGGGCCGCTGTAGCCAGCCCGCTCGACCAGCGTGTGCCGGGTATCCCCGTAGGTGGCGATGGCGGCCAGCACCACCTTGCCCTGGTCATCCTCGTACACCTGCGGCTCGGCCAGCCCGCGGGCGCCGCGGGAGGTGGCGTACTCGTAGGCGGCCTCGGCCGAGTGCACGCCGAGCGCCAGGTCGGTCACGCCGTCGCCGTGCGCGGCCACGTGCGCACCCAGCCCGGTGCCCGCGCGCACTGGCCCGCGCAGCACGAACCGGGCCCGGCCCGACTCCAGCACGTAGGCGGCCTCGTCGCGGCAGCCGGTTTCCGGGCCGCGGTAGGCCACGCAGCGCATGCCGAACGCGGTCGAGTAGTAGTGCGCGGCCTGCCGCGCGTTCCCCACGGCAAAGACGACGGCGTCCGTGCCGGTGACCGGGAATTCGTCAGTGTGCTCCATACACAGATGCTCCGCTTGGCTCGGCAAGATGCGCAAGACTGACTTTATCTACTAGTCAATTTGAACAATACTTAACGGAATACCCCGGGGTAGCTGTACACCCTGCGCTGAGTGTCAGGCGGCCTTGATGATCGATGAACTGGACGCGCGGCTGATCGCCCTGCTGGCTACCGAGCCAAGGGTCGGGGTGCTGGAAGCGTCCCGGCGGCTCGGTGTGGCCCGGGGCACGGTGCAGGCCCGGCTCGACCGCCTGCACCGCACCGGCGTGGTCACCGGGTACGGGCCGGACGTGGACCCGGTCGCCCTGGATCACGGGGTGACCGCGTTCGTCACGCTGGAGATCCGGCAGGCCGGCGGGCATGACCCGGTGGCCGCCCGGCTGGCCGGGATCCCCGAGGTGCTTGAGGCGCACACGATCACTGGTGCAGGCGACATGCTGTGCCGGGTGGTCGCCCGGACCAACGCCGACCTGCAGCGGGTGATCGACGCGATCGTCAGCCTGGCCGGCGTGGTGCGGGCCTCCACCGTGATCGCGCTGGCCACGCCGCTGCCCTACCGGGTCCTCCCGCTGGTCCGCGCCGCCGCCACACCGCCCAGCGCCGCCACACGGCCCAGCACCGCCACACCGCCCAGCACCGCCGCGGACCGCCCACCCAGCTGACCAGCGCACCATGTCCCGCGCCTGCCTCATCGGAGCCGGCGCCCCATCCCCCACCCGCCTCATCGGAGCCGGCGGCCCATCCGCCCCAACGCCTCGTCCCCACCCACCTGATCGGAGCCGGCGGCCCCACCATCCCAGCGCACCTCCGTCCCCACCCCGCCGGTGGATTCAGCTACGTGGCTGACACATTCACGCAGTTCTGGCTACGTGGTTGCCGCCTTCATGCCGTGACGGTGGGTGCGGGGGCCGCGGCGGCCAGTTCGGTGGCGATGCCGAGCACGATCCCGCGCAGCTGCGCGGGGTCGGCCGCCTCCTTCTGGAAGAGCAGGGTGCCCAGGCCCACGGATACCACGGCCACCGAGGCGCGCACCCGCTCCTCCAGCGGGGCGCCGGGCGGGGCGAGCAGGTCCCGCAGCTTCTCGAACTGCTCGCGGAACATCCGCTTGTTGTCCCGGGCCCCGTTATCCGACATCAGGTGATGGACCGCCGCCTGATTCTGCTCCAGGAAGCGGAGCACGCCCAGCCGGCGCTGCACGATGTCGCTGTACCTGGTGAGCAGCGCGGCCCGGGTGGCCGGCGAGCGGGGCTGGCCAGCGCCCCAGGTCAGCAGCGCGTCCAGTTCGGCCGCGTAGTCCTCGGTGAAGCTGCGGACGATGTCTTCCTTGGACTTGAAGTGGTAATACAGTGCGGCCTTGGTCACGCCGAGGCGCTCGGCGATCTCCCGCAGCGAGGTCTGCTGGTAACCGTGCTCAGCGAACAGTTCGAGCGCCACGGACTGGATGCGTTCCCGGGTGTCGCCCCGCGCCCGGCCACCGCCCGGCGCCCGGCCACCGCCCGGCGCCCGGCCACCGCCCGGCGCCCGGGCCGGCTGGCTGGCGCCGGCCGGGAGTTCAGCTGCTTCGTGGTCCATCGTGGTTGCCGCGTCCTTGCTGTTCGGCCGTTGCTTAACTTACTTGACGGCCGGTTAGCTGGCATCTTACCCTAAATCCGCCGCCGTCCTAGCCGGTCGGCAAGTAAGTTGCGACGATTCTCGGAGAGCCTTCATGGCAGACGCACAGGTCACGCCTGCACCGGGCGGGCCCGCCGGCGGTAAGCGCCCCACCCCCGACCCGAGCGTCGGCATGCGCCGTGAGGTGCTCGTCGTGCTCCCCGGGCTGCTTCTCGCGATCATGCTCGCCATGCTGGACCAGCTCATCGTGGGCACCGCCCTGCCGCGCATCGTGGGGGACCTGGGCGGGGTCGCGCATCTGTCCTGGGTGGTAACCGCGTACGTGCTGGCCTCCACCATCACCACGCCGCTGTACGGCAAGCTCGGCGACATGTACGGCCGCAAGCGGCTGTTCATCACCGCGATCGTGATCTTCCTGGCCGGGTCGGCGCTGGCCGGCCTGTCCCAGACGATGGCCGAACTCATCATGTTCCGGGCCATCCAGGGGCTCGGCGCGGGCGGCCTGATGGTCAGCGCCATCGCGATCATCGGTGACCTGGTCTCGCCCCGCGAGCGGGGCCAGTACATGGGCTACATCATGGCCGTGATGATGATCGCCACCATCGGCGGCCCGCTGCTCGGTGGCTGGATCACCGACAGCTTCTCCTGGCGCTGGATCTTCTACATCAACCTGCCGATCGGCGGCGCCGCCCTGGCCTACCTGGCGGCCACCCTCAAGCTGTCCCGGCGCCGGGTCGAGCACCGGGTGGACTACCTGGGCGCGGTGGTCCTGGCGATCGCGGCCACCGCGATCGTGCTCGGCGCCACCTGGGGCGGCTCGCAGTACGCCTGGGCCTCCCCGCAGATCATCGGCCTGATCGCGGTGTCGGTGGTCGCGGTGGCCGCGTTCCTGGTGATCGAGTCGCGGGCGGCGGAGCCGATCCTGCCCCTGCACATCTTCCGCAACCGGAACTTCTCCCTGGTCACCGGGCTGAGCTTCCTGGCCGGGCTGTCGATGTTCGGGGCCATCACCTTCCTGCCGCTGTACCAGCAGACGGTGCAGGGCGCTTCGCCGACGATCAGCGGCCTGCTGCTCACCCCGATGATGGTCGGCGTGATGATCACCTCGCTGATCGCCGGGCAGATCACCACGCGCACCGGCCGGTACCGGGCGCTGCCCATCCTCGGCTCGGGCGGGATGGCCCTGGGCATGTTCCTGCTGTCCCTGCTCGGGGTCAACACCAGCCGGGTCACCGCCGGCCTGTACATGGTGGTGCTCGGGCTGGGCATGGGCTTCCTCATGCAGATGACCACGCTGCTGGCGCAGAACAGCGTGCCGCCCACCGACATCGGCGTGGCCAGCAGTTCCCGGCTGTTCTTCCAGCAGATCGGCGGGTCCATCGGGGTAGCTGCGTTCGGCGCGGTCTTCGCCCGGCGGCTGCAGGACGCGCTCAGCTCGGTCTCACCGGGCGTGCACATCTCGGCCAGCGGCGGTCAGTTCAACCCGGCCACGGTCATGGGGCTGCCCGCCGCGATCCAGCACGACGTGTTCTTCGCTATCAGCCACGCGGTGCAGGGCGTGTTCCTGTGGGCGATCCCCGCCACGGCGCTGGCGTTCCTGCTGTCCTGGTTCATCAAGGAGGTGCCGCTGCGCGGCCGGGCCGAGGCGCCGGAACCCGAGCCGGAGCTCGTCGGCTGATCCAGTGCTCTGGGGTGCGGCAATCGCCGCAGACCCGCTAAACGCGACGCGGTGCATAGTGCTCGCTGGGGCACTATGCACCGCGCCACGGAGCATGGCGGGGGCGGGGTTATCCGCCGACGTAAGGAACTGCCTCCAGGATCTCCACCGTGGTGGAGCGGCCATTCGGCAGCGTGTAGGTCGCGCTATCACCGATCTTCTTGCCGTTAATCGCGGCACCCAGCGGTGAGCGGGGGGAGTAGACGTCGATTGGCGAACCGCTTTCCTCCCGGGAGGCCAGCAGGAACGTCACTTCCTCATCGTCGCCCGCGAACCGGATCGTCACCGTCATGCCCGGCCCGACCACGCCGTCCGTGCGCGGCGGCTCGCCGACGCGCGCGTGCTGCAGGATGTGCTGGAGCTGGATGATGCGACCCTCGATCTTGCCCTGCTCCTCTTTGGCGGCGTGATAGCCACCGTTCTCCCGCAGGTCGCCCTCGTCCCGGGCGGCCTCGATCTTCTTCGCGATATCGACCCGCCCCGGGCCCGAGAGGTGATCCAACTCCGACTTGAGCCGGTCGTAAGCCTCCTGGGTGAGCCAGGTGAGGCTGTCGCTGTGCGTCTCGGTCACGGGTACTCCTTGCCTGCAGTGCGGACGCTGGGGGTCCGCTTGAGCCATGCTCGGCTCGTCGGGGGTAATCCTTTGAGGCTAACAAGGCCTGACAAGTACGTCGCGTCAGATGACTTTCTGGTTGCGCCTGGCCGACGTACCGGTCCGCCAGGATACGGGAATGTCGTCGCGGCACCGCGATGTTGTCCTGCACAATGATCAGTCTGCGACGCACGCCAGCAGGGCCCAGCCCCCGGGAGAGGCGCGCCGCACCCTATTCAACGCCTGACAGCCCTGAGGGGATTTCGCGTGTCTGCCGTGATGAATGACCCCGCCGACCCGGCCGCTGCCGACCCGGGCCGCCCGCCCGCGCGGCTGCGGCTGATGGCCGTGCACGCGCACCCGGACGACGAGTCGAGCAAGGGCGCCGCCTCGATGACCCGGTACGTGCGGGAGGGCGCCGAGGTCCTGGTGGTCACGCTGACCGGCGGGGAGCGCGGCGACATCCTGAACAAGGCCATGGACCGGCCGGAGGTGCGGGCAAACCTGCCGCGCATCCGCCGGGAAGAGATGGCCCGGGCCCGCGAGATCCTGGGCGTGCGCCAGCAGTTCCTCGGCTTCGTCGATTCCGGGCTGCCCGAAGGAGATCCGCTCCCCCCGCTGCCGGACGGCTGCTTCGCGGTGCAGCCGCTCGAGGTGGCAGCCGAGCCGCTGGTCCGTGCGGTCCGCGAGTTCCGGCCGCACGTGATGCTGACCTATGACGAGGGTGGCGGCTACCCGCACCCGGACCACATCAAGACCCACGAGGTGGCGGTGGAGGCGTTCGAGGCGGCGGCCGACCCGGATCGCTACCCCGGATCCGGCGAGCCGTGGCAGCCGCTCAAGCTGTACTACTTCGCCACGTTCCACAAGGACCGGTTCACCGCGCTGCACGAGGAGCTGCTGCGCCGTGGCCTGGAATCCCCGTACGCCGAGTGGTTCGAGCGGTGGGACGACCGGTCCGCCGACCGCAAGCCGCTGGAGATCACCACCCGGGTGCCCTGCGGAGAGTACTTCCCGGTCCGGGACCAGGCACTGCTCGCGCACGCCACCCAGATCGACCCGGAAGGCTCCTGGTTCGCCTGCCCGGTGGAGGTCCAGCGTGCGGCCTGGCCCACCGAGGACTACCATCTAGCCAGGTCAGTAGTGAACACCGAGTTCCCGGAAGACGACCTGTTTGCCGGGATCCGGGAGAGGGTGTGCTTGTGACGGTCCTGGCCGCCTCCAGCGTGGCCAGCCAGGTCTATCCGGGGCTGGCGGGTTTCCTCGTCGTCGCCGGGATGGGCGTCGCCCTGTACTTCCTGTTCCGGTCGCTGAACAAGCAGCTGCGCAAGCTCGGCCCAGCCCCGCAGGCCGGGCCGCGGGCCAGGTCTCGCCCGCCCCGGCCCGGGCTCGCGGCCTACCGCGCGATGCAGGCCCAGGAAGCGGCTCAGGCTGGTCCCGGGGAAACCGGTCCCGGCTCGCCGGATCAGCCGCCCGGCAGCACCCGCCCGTAAGTGATCAGCGTGAAGCCCGGCACCGGGCACCAGTCCCGCTCGGGCAGCCGGATGAATCCTGCGTCCTCATAGAGATGCCGTGCCGCGGCCATGCTGGGCTGGGTGGACAGCACCAGATGGCGCACCCCGTGCGCGGCAGCCCGGTCGGTGACCGCCTGGATCAGCTCCCGGCCCACCCCCCGGCCGCGGGCGTGCGGGGCCACCGCCAGCGCCCGCACCTCGGCCTCAGCCGCGCTTCGCGCGACCTGCCCGGCTTCCGGCCACAGCAGCAGCATGACCGTGCCCAGCAACTGGCCCGGGCCGGCGTCGTCCACCGCGACCAGGATCTGGCCGGTGCCGTCAGTGCCGAGCACGGGCAGCACATTCACGTAGTGCGAGGCATCGGCCAGGAAGCCGCCTGCTTCGTAGGCGGCCACCCGCAGGGCGCCCAGCTCGGCGAATTCGGCGGGCCGCACGTCACGAATGATCACATCGGGATGCAAGCCTGATCGCCGGCCAGAGATTCCCGGCTCGCCGGGCGGCCTGGTCACTGGCCGTCCCGGTCGGCCGGCGATGCCGTCAGCAGGCCGCACAGCGACTGCCTGATGGCCGGCCGGGAGCCGAACACGAGCAGGAACAGCGCCTCGCGGGCCAGCCGCTGGGCATCCTGGTCCAGCCGGATCGCGGCGCTGCCCACCGTGACCACCAGGGCCGAGGCGGCCCGGACGGCCAGCTCGCAGGCCTCTGCCCGGGCTGTGGGCAGGGCGTCCGGCCCCGCGCTGTCCAGCGCCGCCCGGCAGGCAGCCAGCTGCCCGTCGAGCGGGCCCGGGCCGATGAGCTCACAGCAGCGGGCGGCCAGGCCGAGCGCCAGCGAGCCGTTGGGCCGCAGCGCGGCCCGGTCACGCTGCTGCCAGTCGCGCTGTGACATGGTGCCGGTCACCCGCCCGGCCGGGACGAAATGACCATCGAACCCGAGTTCCACGGTCGCGCTGGCCATCACCGCGACCATCGGCAGCGGCGCCGCGGACAGCGTTCCGCCGGCCTGCGCGTCCACCATCGCCCAGACGATGTCGTCCTGCTCGTCGCGAGCCGCCGTGTACAGCAGATCGACATGCCCCCAGCCGGTGACCCAGGGCGAGGTGCCATCGAGCCGGTACCCGCCGGGGACCGCGCGAGCCCGCAGCCGCGGCGGCCCGGGCAGCGTGCCGGCCAGGGCCAGCCCGGCCCGGCGCTCCCCGCGGCACAGCGGGCCCAGCAGTTCCGCGCGCAGTGCGGCCGGGGCCGGCCCGGCGATCGCGCGCACCGCGCTGTGCTGCTGCAGCCAGATGAAAGTGGTGGACAGGCATCCGCTGGCCAGGATCTCGATGACCCGGCAGAAGGCGGGAAGCGGCGCGTCCAGGCCGCCTGCGTCGCGCGGGCCGGCCAGGCCGTAGAAGCCGGCCGCGGCGAGCAGGTCCAGGTGCTCGCGGGGCACCCGCTGGGTGGCCTCCACGGTCATCGCGGCCGGCCCGAGCACGTCTGCGGCCAGCCGCCGGGCCCGGTCCAGGACCCAGGCGGTCTCACCGGCCGTCTCCGCTGGCATGCGACCCCCTCCGTTCCGGCTACACGTTAAGGGAACCCGGCCGGCCGGTCCGGCCCGGGTCGGATGCGGCATGAACTGTCGCCGCCGGTTGCTAGCGTGGGCGAGACCGGGCCGGGCGAGCAGGCCCGTCATCTGCCCTGGTCGCGAGGAGTTCTGGGCATGCTGGTCATCCACGGGATCTGGGCGCGCGATGCGCTCTGCCTGTGGGCGGAGGATTCCGCCCGGCCCGTCACCAGTGCGGCGCCACCCGGCCGGCCTTCCCGGGCGCCCCGGCCGCACCCGTTCGCCGCCGACCCGGAGACCATCGCCGCGGCGCTGGCCGCTCTCGGCCGCGCGCCGGGAGCAGCGGCCCAGCAGGCCGCCGCGGACGAGCTGACCCTGTGGCTGCCGTCCGCGCCGGACAGGCCGCAAGCCGCGCCCGAGCTGGTCCGGGGGGCCAGCCCGGCTGGCGCCAGAGCCAGGACCCGCTGGCCCGCGCTCGGCTGCTGGCGGGTTCCCGCCCTGGCCGTCGAGCCCACTGCCGCGCTGGCCGTGCTCGCCGCACTGGACCGGTTGGCTGCCCCCGGTGGGGCCCTGCCCGTCGCTGCCGAACAGCTGGCCCTGCCCGCTGAGCAGACATTCTTCGGTGACCCAGCGGTCTCGGCCGGCCTGCCGGCTGCTGGGGGCAGGTCGGCCGCTGAGGGGACGGCAGCCGCCAAGGGGAGGTCGGCCGCTCAGGGGACTGCAGCCGCAGGCGAACCGCCGCGCCGGGGCGGTTCGCCTGGCGCCCCGGCCCACTCGCTGGCTGGTGGGCTGGTCCCTGGTGGGCCGCTCGGGCCTGGTGGGCTGGTCCCCGGTGGGCTGGTCCCCGGTGACCCGCTGGCGCCTGGCGAGCTGGTCCCTGCTGGGCCGCTGGCGCCCGGCGGGCTGGTCCCTGGTGGGCCGCTCGGGCCTGGTGAGCTCGTCCCTGGCGGCTCAACCGTCTATTGGGCCGCCGTGGCCTGGTTCGCGGCCGACCTGGCCGAGCGCGGCCGGGTGCTTCCGGCCCTGGCCCGGACCAGCGGCAGCAACGGAGACGGCGACCGCTGGGCCG
>Ga0207700_10002260_pt1 | contig 11060 bp, 7 predicted proteins | sample LARL82metaG_FD_184348 | JGI IMG/M metagenome (GOLD analysis project Ga0207700, IMG submission 184348) | Corn, switchgrass and miscanthus rhizosphere microbial communities from Kellogg Biological Station, Michigan, USA - LAR L8-2 metaG... | ecosystem: Host-associated > Plants > Roots >...
GACCCCGCGCGTGTACATGACGTTGCCCAGCCGCGACTTGTCCTCGAGGTTGCCCTTGCCGGCGCCGTAGACCTTGGTCTTGATGTCCTGCATCACCGGAAAGTTGGTGCCCGACGCAGTGAAGGAAGCGCTGACATAGCCCTTGGCCGCGTCGGCGGCTGGAATCACGTCCTCCTCCGATCCTGCCCACCACACGCCAAGGAGCTTCTCGCGCGGGTAGCCGGTCTTGGCCGCGGTCTTGAGCGCGACCGTGCTCATCACGCCATAGGTCCACATGATCGTGTAGTCCGGCTTGGCCTGCCGGATCTGCAGCCATTGCGATTCCTGCGTCTGCCCCGGGGGCGCAACGGGAATCTTCAGGGTTTCGAAGCCATACTTGGCGGCCAGCGCGTCAAGGACAGGAATCGGCTCCTTGCCGTACGCCGACTCGTGATAGATGAACGCGATCTTCTTGCCCTTGAGTTTGTCGAGCCCGCCCTCCTTCTGCCCGAGGTACGCGATCATCGCCGCCATCTGGTCCCAGTACGTGGTCCCCAGCGGAAAGACCCAGTCGTAGACGCGGCCGTCGGCAGAGCTGCCGAGCCCGTATCCGAACGTCGTCAGCGGAATCTTGTCCTGCGCCACGCGCTCGAACAGTCCGTAGGCGATACCGGTGGCGAGCGGCTCGACGGTCGTTGCGCCGCCATATTTCTTCTTGAGCCGCTCGTAGCACTCGACGCCTTTGGACGGGTTGTATTCGGTCTCGCACTCCTCCCATTTCAGCTTCACGCCATTGATGCCGCCCGTCATGTTGACGAGCGTCCAGTAGTCGATGGCGCCGCCGTAGTAGCCGGAACCTCCCGCGGCATAGGGGCCGACGCGATAGGAGAGCACCGGGATGAATTGCTCGTCCTGCGCGAACACCGCGCTGGCCGAGGCGAACGCCGCGAATGCGACAACAAGCTGACTGATTGCCTTCATGCCTCTCCTCCTGGCCGAACATTTTTGAACCGAGTGGCACCTTCACGCGTAGCCGGCCGCTCGCTCGGCAGTATCGCGCAGCAACCGATCAGGAAATGTCGTGTCGGCTTGCGGTGCGTTTGATGGCACTCTGAGGCCCTCCAGGTTATGGGCGCCGTGCACGCCCGCGCGACCTCTTTGTTGCCGCAAGTTCATCCTAATTAAACCGGGCCTAAACGACGCCCGGACAGGTGCACAGTGTATGGGCTTCGAGCCGATAAATTTGTCGTTTGGCCGACAATCTCCTTCGAGACACTAACGCACCTGGCATCGATTTCCGTTGAAACGGTACGCGGCTTGAATCTCGGCTCGTGACCTGTGCCGGGCTGAAGCCAGTATGTCGAGGTTGCCGCAAGAGTTTGCCGCAGCGATGCGGACCTCCGCTGCGGGATGGTGGCGAGCAGCAAGGCAAGCTTGGCCGATTATGAATCCGTTGGTCGACGACTTGCCAGCGCTTGCCGCTGGTTTCGAAAATGCTCCTCCGCATACAGGAGGAGGAGCTTATGGCAACGACACGTATACGAGGCATCACCGTCGATGTCGAGTGTTTCCGTACCATCAACAAAGAGCACTGCGGCGAACGTATATTCGCGCGCCTGGGCTTGATATGTCAGGGGCAAGCAGAGCGTCGTCTTGCGCAGGAACTGGAGCGCCTCGAGTGGGAACGGGAGCGAAAGACACATGCCCGTCCCCTGTTCTCCGACTGCGCCAAACGGTTCCTGCTCGAATCCAAGTACAAACGGAGTCGGGCCGATATCGCGTGGCATCTGGGACTGCTAACGAGTTATGTCGGCGATCTCGAGATTCGCAAAGTACACGACGAAACGGTGCAACCGCTCATAGCGGCACGCTTGGCCGATGGCGTGAGCGCAACAACGATCAATCGAACGCTGGAAGTCGCGCGCACGATCCTGCACCGCGCCGCACGCGCATATCGCGACCGGACGGTCTTCCGTGGCTGGAAACTACCCCTCCGCTCATCACGATGCTTCGCGAGTCACCTCGTCTTCCGCATCCGATCAATTGGGATGAGCAAGATCGGATCTTTCGCCGATTGCCTGACCATCTCGCCCGGGTGGCGCTCTTTGCCGTCAACACCGGTTTACGTGATGCAAACCTGTGGCCTGCGGTGGTCGTGGGAAGTGCCGATCGCCGAGCTCGGTCGCAGCGTGTTCGTCATTCCGGCGCAAGCGTTCAAATCGCCGCGCGCGCACGTGGTGATCTTGAATGACTCAGCATGGTCGATTATCGAGACACAAAGAGGAAAGCATCCCGAATGGGTGTTTTCCTATCGCAACGAACACGTCGAGCGCATGAACAACACGGCGTGGCAGCGCGCCCGTCGCGAAGCGAAGCTGCCCGACGTTCGGATTCACGACTTGCGGCACACCTTTGCGACCCGGCTGCGGGCGGCGGGCGTAGCGGAAGAGGATCGCGCGGCGCTACTGGGCCATGCCACGCGAACGATGCCCGAGCACTATGCGAGTGCCGACGTCGGACGCCTCGTAACCCTCGCGAATCGAGTGCTCGATCGGGTCGGAACGATGACGATTCTGCGTGTTGCAAACAGCTGATGCACAAGAAACGGAACGATGCGCGACCAGTCAGTTACGCAACAGCCGACGTCGACCATCGGCTCAAGCAGGCGAATATCCACTCAGGCGAACCACAAACCGGGCGTTCTACCGAGTGACCAAGACTCGCAGAACAACTATCGTAGGAGCCGAATGACGACAAGAACGTGGTGCCACGGGCCCGGCGCTTGAACTTCGGCCCATCCAATGGGAACGGGGCATAACTTGTTCCGCAAAGGTCCCACAGTTCAAACGAGCAACTAGTTGCCGTGGCCAACTCCTTGAGTTGGGTACCGGCAGTTCATTATCGATCTTCCACCAGCGAGATGGTACTCGGCAGACTCCGACGCGTTACACACCGTGGGTATCACCTTATGGCCAATCTGCCGAAGTCCGCGTCTGCTTCATCTTTGCGCGATGGGGCGCACTCCACGTCCGTCATGTTTACTGCACTCCGGCGATCCTAGCACCAGATGTCTGATCGAACAGGTGCACTAAGCCCGGCGTAACGCGCAGCGCAATCTGATCACCTGGGCCGATGTTCGAGCGACCGTGACTGATGACGGTAATGTCCGAGCCCCCGCTGCGCACCAGCAGTTCCGTCTCCGCCCCTGTTGGCTCGACTACGACCACTTCTGCCAGGACGCTTCCGGCGCTGCCACGTTCGATAACCGCGAGATGCTCCGGTCGAACACCGTAGCTCACGTCAAGGCCATCGTCGACGGCGGGCTCGCGCAGCACGGGCCAGCGAATCCCGTCTTGCGTCTCCACAGCTGTATCGGCGCCGGCCCGGCGGAGCTTGCCGTGGATGACGTTCATGGCGGGGGACCCGATGAACTGCGCCACGAACAAGTTCCTCGGACGATCGTAGAGTTCCAGTGGTTCGCCGATCTGTTCGACCACGCCATCGTGCATGACGACGATGCGGTCCGCCATCGTCATGGCCTCTACCTGGTCATGCGTCACATATACCGTCGTCGTTTTCAAGCGCTGGTGCAACGCCTTGATCTCGGCGCGCATCGCGACCCTAAGCTTGGCGTCGAGGTTCGACAATGGCTCATCGAACAGGAACACCTTGGGATCGCGCACGATCGCGCGTCCCATGGCGACGCGTTGCCGCTGCCCCCCCGATAGCTCTCGCGGAAAGCGCTCGAGGTACGGATCGAGGTTCAAAATCTTCGAAGCTTTCGCCACCCGTTCCGCGATGACGGACGGGTCGGCTTTGCGCAGCTTCAAACTGAACGCCATGTTGGCGCGAACGGTCATGTGCGGGTACAGCGCGTAGCTTTGAAACACCATGGCGATGTCACGATCTTTCGACTCCGTATCGTTCACCACCTTGCCGTCGATCGCAATGACTCCACCATCGATCTCTTCGAGCCCAGCCAGCATGCGCAGTAGCGTCGACTTGCCGCAGCCCGACGGCCCCACCAGAACCATGAACTCGCCGTCGTGAATGTCGAACCCGACACCGTGAATGACCTTCGTCGTGCCGTAGGCCTTCTCCACCCGCTCGAACGAAACTGTTGCCATCGTTGCTCCTCTGACGAGTCGCTCAATGGCGACAATGCATAACCGATGTCGTTACTTCCAGGGCGCCGGCGGTTCAGCTAAATCCCATGTTCCATAGACCGCCGGCTCGTTGATCTCGATCACTTCGAGGTCATCCGAGCGGGAGATCACGTTGTGCGGGACGCCAGCCGGCTGCGACAGGCCGTCACCCGCATGCAGCGTTATCTCGCCCGCGTTGCCGGCGAAGCGAAATGTGATCGATCCGCGCAAGACGTACAGGAAGTGTGCCGTCATGTCGTGCCAGTGCCAGCCCGTAGGCTCGGTCATCGGCTTAAGGGCGCGAATGTGCTTGACGCCGATGCGACCGTTGGTTGCGGCGGCGAGCCCGAGGTCGCGGTATTCGGAGTCTTCACGCAGTCCTTCACGATTCCAGGTCGCCTCGGTCGCGCCCATATGCGCGAGCGCCGTCAGCGATTGCGCGAGCTCGCGCGGGCCGTCGTAGCGCGGCGTGTCTTCGTTATGCTGGTGCATGGTTACCTATCCTTTAACTGCTCCCGCGGTAAGCCCCGCGATGAACCATTTCTGAACGAGCAGGAACATGAGGATTACGGGAAGTGACGCGATGAGCGCAAACGCCATGGTGAACGACCATGAAATACCGACAGCGTCGAACACCTGGTTCACCAGAGCGACCTGCAGCGTCCGTTTTGTGGTGTCCGGCGCGAATACGGCAATGGTGATGTAATCGTTCCACGTCGTAATGGCGCCGATTACAGCGACGGCCGCGATTCCGGGGCGGACGAGAGGCAGCACGAGCTTCGTTAGGATCTGCCAGCGGCTGGCGCCGTCCATATGGGCGGCCTCGTCGATCTCCACAGGTACGGCGTCAATGAAGTTCTGCATGAACCACACTGTTTGCGGCGCGATGCGTGAGGCAAGAATGACGACAAGTACCAAACGATTGTTCAGAAGACCGAGGTGATCGAGCAGATAGAAGGTTGGAACGAGGAGCGCAACTCCGGGGACCATCGATGTCGCCAGGATGATCAGCATGATCGAGCGCTTGCCAGGAAACGTGTACCGGGAGGCTACGTATCCCGCCGGAATTCCTACCGCCAAGGCGACCGCGACGGCACCCGCCGCATAGAGAATGGAATTCAGGAGCTCGATGCCGAACGTCTTGTGCGAGAAGACGCTGAGATAATTGGAAAGTGTGGCCGGCGACGGAATGAGGCTCGGAATCGCCGACACCGCGTTCACTTCGTTCTTCAAGGAAGTCGAAATCGCCCACAGCATCGGACCGAGGGCTGAACCCACCACGAGCACGGCCAATATGAAAAGCGTGGCGCGATTCCCAATCCTGCGGGTGTCTGCACGCATGAGCTTCCCCTAGCTAGGCCGTCACGCGGCCGGTGAGACGCATATAGACCACGCCAAGCGCGACGTTCGCCAGCAGAATGGCGATGGAATACACCGCTGTCGGTCCGATGTTGACCGCCTGAACCGTTCCCCGGAAGACTTCGAAGGCCAACGTGGTCGTGGCTCCCAGGGGTCCGCCTCCGGTGAGCACGATCAGCAAGGTAATGAGCGTCAGGTAAAGGATGCCGAGCGTAAGGGCGGTGCTTCCGAGCGTGGGGACCAGATGCGGCCACGTGACGTAGCGAAGCTTGGCTCGCCAACCGCCGCCGTCGATCGAGACCGCTTCGTAAAGCTCCCTCGGAATGGACTGGATCGCGGCCGTGACGATCACCATCGCGTAGGGGAACGACCACCAGCTCGTGACGAGAATCGTGAGCCAGAGCGCAAGTTCGGGATCGCCCAGCATAAGACCGGGGGAGAGGCCCACCTGTCGCATCGAGTAGCTGATCGGTCCATAGGACGGGTTAAACAGCCATAGCCAGATCGTGCCGACCACTGCCATGGAGAGTGTCCAGGGAACCAGCGTGAGCACGCGCAGCACTGCACCGCCGCGTTTCAGGTTGTTCAGGACCAGCGCAGCCAGAACCCCAAGGCCGAGCGATATCGCGAGCGATCCGGCCATGTAGACCAGCGACGTGTAGGTCGTCTCCCAGAATGCGCGCGCGGACAACGCATCCAAGTAATTGGCGAACCCGACGAAGCCCGTGAGCTCGTAGAACTTCGTCTTCTGGAAGCTCATCCACACGACGAACAGCGTCGGATACAGCGTCACTGTGAGCAGCAGCAGCAGGACCGGAATGAACCACAGCATTGGCCCCAGCTTTCTCAGCCGTTTCCGAGCGCGTGTCGATCGCGCGGGTGTTGCCGCGTTCTCAATCGTTGCAGCGTGCTGAGCCATGGCGTTCCTCTCCACCGGCGCCTTGAGCGCCGACCTTGCGTGTCGGTGTCTAGGCGACCGCGGACACCTGGCGGCGTCGTGCTGCCGGCGCCATCCAAGGCATGACCCAGCCTCGATCGACTTCGTCGACGATGCTGCCGGGCGGGTTGCATGCGTCGATCGCATTCAGTATGTCATCCGTGAGACGCGTACCGAACCCCGCTTTCGCATCGATGAACTGCCGCATGTTGCGAACCCCGAAATTGACGCCGGTCACTCCGGGATGAGCCAATGGAAATGCCAGCGCCATCTGCGCGAGCGACATACCGGCCTCGCTGGCAATGCTCGACAGCTGCTCGATCATGTCGAGCTTGCGTTGATTGCCCGGTCGCGACAGGTCGAAACGCGTCCGCAGGATCGGATAGTGCTCGCCCCACTGCCCTTTTACGAGGCCCGCCCGCGAATCGCTCGGAACTGCGGCATCGCGCCGGTATTTCCCCGTCAGCCATCCTCCGTTCAACGGGCTCCATGCGAGCAGTCCCATGCCGAAGTGCTGCACCGCCGGCAGAACGTCGAGTTCGATGGCACGCACGAAAATGGAATACGGCGAGGTCTCGGAGACGAAGCGCTTGAGGCCACGCTGGGCGCTGATCGAATGCGCTTGCGCCTGGTACCACGCGGGAAACATCGAGCAACCGAAGTATCGAATCTTGCCCTGACGTACGAGATCGGTCAGCACGTCGAGCGTCTCCTCGAGATCGGTGTCGAGGTCGGGTCGATGGATTTGATACAGGTCGATGTGATCGGTGCGAAGGCGTTTGAGGCTCGCCTCGACCTGGCGCATGATCCATAGCCGCGACGCACCTTGTTCGTTCGGGCCTTCCCCCGCACGCAAACGAACCTTGCTTGCCAGGACGATCTCGTCGCGATGGCCGGCAATAGCCTTACCTACGAACTCCTCTGACTGTCCATGCGAATAGGTGTCCGCGGTGTCGATCAGGTTTATCCCCGCATCCAGCGCCGCGTGCACAATGTCGATGCACTCTTTCTCGTCGGGATTGCCATCGGCGCCGAACATCATGGTTCCGAGAGCGTATGTGCTGACGCGGACGCCGGTTCTTCCGAGCGTACGGTATTCCATGTCGTTTCCTCCTTACGGCTGCCTTTGGCGCCCCCAGCCGCTGCGAGGCAACCCTGAGGTCGTCACGCAGCTGCTACGCTGCGGCGACATCCATTTGCGTATGCGTTGAGCGAAGTGGCCATATCGCGGCGATTTCGTTGGCCGCTTGCATGACCAAGCTCGCATTTCGCACGATGTCGTCCGGGCCAAAGCGCATTAACGGTCCTGCGACGCTGCATGTTGCGACCGCAGGCGTATCCGGGCCGAACGGTCGAATCGGCGCCGCGATGGCGGCGATGCCGCGTTCGCCCTCCTCATACGACATCCCCCATCCGCGAGCCCGTGTCTCGTCAACGGCCGCGGCAAACGCCTCGATCGATTGAATGGCACGGGGACCATAACGTCCGGGCGGCGGGAAGCCCTCTTCACGCACGATGCGCATCGCGTCCTCGGGTGGCAGCGTCGCAAGATATGCCTTGCCGTGCGAGGTAACCGTTAGCGGCGTTCTGCCGATCATCTCCGGCTGGTAGATCAATCCTGTGCGGCGTCCCTGCACAAAGGCGACCCAGCTCAAACGCTCGCCTTCCACGATCGCCATGCGCACTAACTCCTGTGATTCCTCCGCCAGCTTTTGCAGGATCGGCCGCGTCAGATCAGGAATACGCGTGGCGAGGAGCACGCGCTGCCCCATGATCGCGAGCCGCAGCGTGAGGCGATAGAACCCCGTTTCGGGTTCCTGCTCTACCCATCCCATGCCGCAAAGGGCAGCAAGGAGGCGGTGCGCGGGACCCTTTTGCAACCCCAGTCTTTCGCTGATGACGCCGAGGCGATACGCACGGGGCTCCTCCGCGAGGAACTCGATGAGCTGGAAGCACCGCTCGAGCAGGGGATTGACGACCTTCATGGATTAGGAATGACGTTTTATGACCTGCGCGCTACCACGGATGGTTCCTGTGCGCCTTGACATTCCGCAAACATCTGGAATATCGTTACACATTACAACGCACAGCGCAAGAGGTGGTGAGCGCACGCTCAAACCGGCGTTGTCAGGTGCGGTGTCCGTCGGTGGGCTGCACCGGTCCGCGGTCGCTCCCGTGCCCTTCGTCGGAGGTCGTCCACAGCAGCGAAAACCGTCACCGGAGGAAACGATGAGAGCAGTGTGCCAGAGCCAACCGTTTGCCCAGTGCAGCACACCACCCCGCGCTTCGCGCTGGCAGCGCGTCGCCGACTTGATCGCGGCATTCGCCCTGGTTGTCGCGGCGGCGCCGATGGCCCTCGCCCAGCCGGTCGAGATCGCCTACAACACGTTTCTCGACCCCGCCAATGCGAACGACCCGCGCGCCGCGGCCCAAACGAAGGTGCTGGCGGAGTTCGAGCGGCTTAACCCCAACATCAAACTACGTGTCGTCGTCGATCCACCCGGCTCGAATGGCGCACGCGCCCTCCGCACCCGCGCCGATTCGCCGGACGTCATCCGCGCGACCAACTTCCAGATGCCCGAGTACGTCGCGACCGGGTCGCTCATGCAGCTCGACGAGCTTGTTGCGCGCGACAAGATCGACCCGAATGATTGGCTGGTGCCACTTTCGAAAACGATGGTTCGCGGCCATATCTACGGCCTGCAGCAGGATTACCGCGTCCCGATCCTCATCTACCGCAAGCATCTGCTCGATGAGGCGAAAGTGGAGCCGCCGCGCACGTGGGCGGACGTATGCGTCACCGGCGCGAAGCTTGCGAAGCCAAACGTGGCGGGCTTCGCGATCCCGATCGGAGTCACCGGCGGCATCGGCGGCGCGCAGGCCCTCGGTGAGTTCCACCTGAGCACGATGCTGTCCGCGCCCGACGGGAAGTACTTCGCCGACGACAACAGGGCGATCGCCTTCAGCAAGGACGCGTTCATCCGCGGCGCGCAGGTCATCAAGGACCAGTTCGTGAAGTGCAAGTCGACTCCGATGACCAACCTGCAATACGGCTACAACGAGGTCCACGACGGGCTGCGCGCGGGCACCGTCGCGATGGCAACGTTCGGGCTGTATCGCTATCGCACGATACAGGCACAAGGCGCGGGCGATGATCTATCGTGGGCGCCGGCGCCGGGCTTCACGCCTGACGATCCGCAGGCCGTGTACGGGTTTCAACTCACAATCAACGCGCAATCGAAGCAGAAGGACGCGGCGTGGCAATTCGTGAAATTCATGACGAGTCCTGCCGCGCAAGCGATCATTGCGCAGGGGGGCGAGGTCGTCGCCCGTGCTTCCGCGTACAACGATCCGTACTTCGCGTCGCCACAGGGGCGCGATCAGCGCGCCTGGGCGGACCTCATCAAAGTCCGCGGCCGCCAAGTGAACTACTCCATCATCCAAACGGCCTTCCATCAGATCGTCGCCGACGCGTTCCAGCGCATGGTCCTGCGCAACACGACTCCGGAGGAAGCGTACCAAGAGGTTGTAACCAAGTACAACGAAGCGATCGCAAAGACACCATAGACCGATGGAACCTGTCGCAGGCGGTCGGCTTTACCAGCCGCATCCTGGTACGCGTTGAACATCCGATTCTTGGTTGCAATAGCGCTCGTCATCGGTGGATAGCGCGAGTGCGGCACCCCCTGGAATTTCAGCACGTGAATAGAGGAGGTTCAAATGCCACCAGCCCGGCAAATCCTCAGCCCGGAGCAAATCGAGGCTTATCACCGCGACGGATTCATCGTTCCGCCGTACCGCCTGCCAGAAAAGGACATCGCCAAGCTCCAGGCGCTGACCTTGAAGTTGATTGAAGACAATCCGACTCTCGCGGATCACCACATGGTGGGTCCGCATGTTCCGGGAAGCGGCTTCGAAGGTCTCAAATCGAGCCCCGGCTGGCTGGATATCGCCACCCATCCCGACATCGTCGACATCGTTGAGCAGATCGTCGGCCCGGACATCATCCTTTGGGGCACCGGCATCTTCCACAAGCGCGCGCTCGCAGGTCCCGCCACCCCATGGCACCGCGACGCCAGCCACACCCCGGTCAAACCGCTTGCGACGACATCCGTCTGGATTGCCGTCTTCGACAGTGTGCGCACGAACGGATGCTTGCGTTTCCTGCCCGGAACCCATGCGGCAAAGCAAGCGGGAAAGCACATCTGGCAAGAAAGCGACGACCTGATCTTTGGGGTCACGGTCGACCCGAGTGAGGTCGATGAAAGCAAGGCCGTCGACGTCGAGCTCAGAGCGGGCGCGATGGTGCTGTTCGACATCTTCACGATTCACGGAGCGAGACACAATCTCGGTGAGAAGCCACGCGCGGGTTACACGCTTCGCTTCATGCCCTCCACGAGCCACTACGATCACGACGCTGCGGTGCTGCGCGACAAACCCGGCTACGGCCACGATACGCGGCCGTTGATCCTCGTTCGCGGTGTCGATCGTTGTGGCAAGAACGATTTCAAAACGCGGGCACCCAAACAAGGCACCGAAGGTACCGGCCTAGTCGATACGTTCGGATCAGCGGCCGGCGAACAGCCCGCGTGGTTCAGAGACAGCGGCCATGCCAAACCGAGTAAGCACGACAACGGAGA
>Ga0207700_10002261_pt1 | contig 11058 bp, 9 predicted proteins | sample LARL82metaG_FD_184348 | JGI IMG/M metagenome (GOLD analysis project Ga0207700, IMG submission 184348) | Corn, switchgrass and miscanthus rhizosphere microbial communities from Kellogg Biological Station, Michigan, USA - LAR L8-2 metaG... | ecosystem: Host-associated > Plants > Roots >...
TACGTGGCGTGGCGGAAGTTGATCATGTCGCCGTCGTGCACGATGTACTCCTTGCCTTCGAGCCGGATCTCCCCGTGATCGCGGCATGCGGCCATCGAGCCGCGCGCGATGAACGCATCGTAGGCCACGACCTCCGCGCGGATGAATCCGCGCTGGATGTCGGTGTGGATTTCGCCCGCCGCGAGCTGGGCGTTGGTGCCGCGCGCGATCGACCATGCGCGGCATTCGTCCTCACCGACGGTGAAGAACGAGATGTAGCCGAGCAGCTCGTACGTCGTGCGAATCACGCGATCGAGTCCCGACTCGGTGAGGCCAAGATCCGCGAGGAACGCCTTCGCATCGTCGGCCCCGAGCTGCGAGATCTCGAGCTCGATCTTCGCGCACAGCGCTACCGCGCGCGTCGACGCGTGGGCAAGGAAGGCCGTTAGCCCCGTCTTCTCCGCTGCCCGTGCGACATCGGCGCCGACGTCCGCGACGTCCGCCTCGTCGAGATTGATCACCAGGAGCAGTGGTTTCGCTGACAGAAACTGGAATCCGCGCAGGCGCTTGAGATCGTCGCCCGCGAGCTGCAGCGCGCGCAGCGGCGTCCCGTGTTCGAGCGCGTCCTTGCAACGCTGCACGAGATCGCGTTCCTTCTCGAGCTCCGCCGATTTTCCCCTTTTCAGATCCTTTTCGATGCGCTCGAGCCGCCGTTCCGCGAGGCCGAGATCCGCCAGGATCAATTCATCCTCCATCGTCTGCGCATCGCGAGCCGGATCGATCGAGCCCGACGGATGCGCGATCGATGGATCGCGAAACGCGCGCACAACGTGGACGAGGGCATCCGCGTTCTTGTAGCCCGCGACGTCGACGAGCGCCTGGGCGCTGGTGCGTCCACCGCCGGCGGCGATGATGTCGGTGAATTCGACCGTCGCTGGGACGCGCTTCTTCGGATTGAACATCGCGGTCAGTCGGTCGAGCCGGTCGTCGGGGACCTTCGAGATCCCGATGTTCACGTCGCCCTTCCCGCGAGGCGCATCGTGAATGCTCGTCATTAGCTGAAAAAGGGTGGTTTTTCCGCTCGAGGGGAGGCCGATCAGCGCCGCGCGCAACATGAAACGCCAGCCTAGCACGCCAAGTTGAGTCGATTCGTCGCGCGACTCGGAGTCGCGCAACACCCCGACTCACGACTCGGAATCAGGAACGAGGGCGTCACCCCACTCCGACTTGAGTCGAAGCGAAGGCGAAAATTTAATCAAGTGCAGATCTGAGAACGATTTGGCGGTTGACAGCGGAATCCGGGCGGTCTTACTATCCGTGTGGATTTTTGTGGACGAAAGTGGACCAAAAAGGACTAAGAGGGAGCTCCCTCACGCGCGTCGACGACAAGGGCCGTTTGAAGATCCCGACGATCTTCCGCGCCGCCTTTCAGGACGGCCAGGGTCCGGACGTGTTCGTCACCAGCGTCACCGGCGAGTCGGTGCGCATCTACCCGATGCCGGTGTGGCTCGACGTGGAACAGCGGCTGCTCAAGATGCCGGCCAGCCACCCCGCGCGCGGCAAATTTCTCGATCGCGTCAGCTACTACGGTCAGACGAGCGAGCTCGACGCGCAGGGGCGCATCGTCGTGCCGCAGCTGCTCCGCGACAGCGCGTCGATCGTCGGCGATGTGCGTGTTTTCGGCAAGCTCGATTATCTCGAAGTGTGGAACGAAGAGCGATTCGCGCAGAAGCTGGCGCGCGATCAGTGGACCGACGACGACGGCATCAAGCTGTCCGAGCACGGCATATGAGCCATGAGCGCGGGACACGAGCCGGTCATGGTCGCGGAGGTGTTGACGGAACTCGACCCGTCGCGCGGCGGTGTGTTTGTCGACTGCACCGTCGGCCTCGGCGGGCACGCGCGGGCGCTGCTCGAAGGCGGCGCGTCACGGCTTATCGGGTTTGACCGCGATCCGGCTGCAATCGAAGCGGCGCGGAGCGCCCTGAGCGGGTTCGGCGATCGCGTGGTGCTGGTCCACGCGGATTATCGCCGGTTCGACGCCGTGCTGGACGAGCGCGGCGAGACGCAGGTTGATGGTGTGCTGGCGGACCTCGGGGTCTCGTCGATGCAGCTGGACGCGCCGGAGCGGGGGTTCAGCTTCCGCACGGACGCTGCGCTCGATATGCGGATGGATACGACGGCCGGGCCCACGGCCGCCGAGATGCTCCGCGACGTCGACGAGCGAACGCTCGCCGACGTGATTTACGAGTTCGGCGAGGAGCGTCACTCGCGGCGAATCGCGCGCGCGATCGTCGCGGCGCGCGATCGAGCGCCGATCGAGACGACGAGCCAGCTGGCCGACGTCGTCCGGCGCGCGATACCGCGGAAGGGGTACATGCGAATCGATCCGGCGACGCGGACGTTCCAGGCGATTCGCATCTGGGTGAATCGCGAGCTCGACGGCCTGGACGCCTTCGTCGGTGACGCGGCGCGGCGGCTCGCACCGGGCGGGCGCATGGCGGTGATCACGTTTCACTCGCTTGAGGACCGGATCGTGAAGCACACGCTTCGGGCGCTTCAGCAGGACGGGATCGGCCTCCGGATCCGCACGAAGCGGCCGATGGTGCCAGGGGAAGCCGAAATCGAACGCAACCCGCGGGCGCGGAGCGCAAAGCTCCGTGCGGCGGAGATCGGGGACGCGTCATGAGCGCGGAATTCGAATACGCCATCAAGAAGGACGTTCGCAACAACCCGATCGTTCGCGAGGTCGATCGCGAACGGCACGTCGAGATGTGGCGGTCGGTCGGCGCCGGCGTGTTCCTCGTCTCTGTTCTGCTGTTCTCCGCATGGCAGCACTTCGAGTTGCTGCGTCACGGGTACGGGATCGAGGAGATGCAGAAGGAGCGCGCGGCGGAAGAGGAAATCAGTCGTCACCTCCATCTCGAGATCGACACGCTGCGATCGCCTGCTCGTATCGAGCGGCTGGCGACCGAGCGCCTGGGAATGGTCTCGCCCGCGTCGAACGATGCGACGGTCATCGAGCGCGTGATGCCCACGCCGCCGCCGCCGAAGTCGGTCATCGCCCGGCGGTAACGAGGGGAACCGAATCACGTGGCCGAGACGCCCTTCGACAAAGCTCAGGGCAAGCCCGCGAGGGCGTGGCGCGCGACGTTGAAGGCGCGCGTCGTCGTCGCGGCGGCCGGTTTCTTCCTGTGGTCGGCTGGCATCGAGGGGCGCCTTGTCTACCTGCAGGTGTATCAGCACGCCGATCTCGTGACGCGCGCGGAGCGCCAGCAGATGCGCACTGTGCCGGCGTCCGGCAAGCGCGGCGAGATTCGCGATCGGCACGGCAACGTACTTGCCTACAGCGTCGACGCCGATTCGATCTACGCGGTCCCGACGGAAATCGGCGATCCCGGCCGGGCGGCGCAGGCCCTCTGCGGCGCGCTCGCAGACTGCTCGTCGAGCGAACAGCAGGCGCTCACCGATCGCATCCGTCGCGGACGTGCCTTCGTGTACGTGAGGCGCCAGGTGACGCCGGATCAGGCGAAGCGCGTCGCGAATCTCCAGCTCGAAGGCGTTGGCTTCATGACCGAGAACCGGCGCTTCTATCCCAACAAGGAACTCGCCGCGCACCTGCTGGGCTACGTCGGTCTCGATAACAACGGCCTCGCGGGCATCGAGGCGACGTATGACAATCTGATCAAAGGACACGCGGGCACGGTGCTCATTCAGACCGACGCCAAGCGACACGCATTCAGCCGCGTCGAGCGTCCGTCGACGACGGGCGCCGACGTCGAGCTGACCATCGACGAATACCTGCAGCACATCGCGGAGCGGGAGCTGCAGCAGGGGGTCGAGATCGCGGGCGCCGAAGGCGGATCTGCAGTCGTGATGGATCCGTATACGGGCGAGATCCTCGCGCTCGCCAACTTCCCGACGTTCAATCCGAACGCCTACCGCAACTTCAGCGACGAAGAGCGCCGCAATCGCGCCATCCAGGATCTCTACGAGCCCGGCTCGACCTTCAAGATCGTCACCGCGTCGGCGGCGCTCGAGCAGAAGCTGCTGACGCCAACCGATCTGATCGACACCAATCCGGGCATCATCCGGTTCGGCTCACGCGTCATCGACGAGGACAAGCACCACAATTACGGCGTGCTGTCGTTCACCGACGTGATCGTCAGGTCCAGCAACGTCGGCGCGATCAAGATCGGCCTGCGCGTGGGACCCGAACGTCTCGGACTGTATGCGCGCCGCTACGGTTTCGGCCACGCCACGTCGCCCGATTTTCCAGGTGAGAGCCCCGGCATCATCTGGGATCCCGCGAAGCAGAACGAGAGCGCGCTGGCATCGATGTCGATGGGTTATCAGGTCGGCGTGACGCCGCTGCAGATGGCAGCGGCCGTCAGCTCGGTCGCCAACGGCGGGGAGCTCGTGCAGCCGCGCGTCGTTCGCGCCGTTGAACGCGACGGCACGAGGCGCCTCGTACCGCGCAAGGTCCTCGATCGCACGGTCGATCGCGACACCGCCGCCGAGGTCACGGCGATCATGGAGGCCGTCGTCGAGCGCGGCACAGGAAAGTCGGCGGAGATCGACGGCTACTCGATCGCCGGCAAGACCGGAACGGCGCAGAAGGTCGAGAACGGCCGCTACTCCAACACCGACTACAACGTCTCGTTCGTTGGCTTCGTGCCGTCGCGCAAGCCGGTGTTTACGATCGTCGTCGTTGTCGACTCACCGCACAAGGTCCCGCCGTACGGCGCGACCGTCGCCGCGCCGATCTTCAAGCGCATCGCGACAGCAGCGCTGCGGCAGTACGGCGTACCGCCGTCGATCAATCGCGAGCCGCCCATCATGGTTGCCCGCCACGATATCGACGACGAGCACGATCAGCCGACGTCGACGACCGGTGCGGCGCCGAACATCGTCACGATCCAGAGCGGCGCCCACGGTGCAGACGCGCTGTTTCCGGAGTTGCGCGGGCTCAGCGCCCGGGACGCGCTTCGCATGCTGTCGCGACTCGGCATGACCGCCCATCTGAATGGCGCCGGCGTCGTCGTCCGTCAGGAGCCCGCGCCGGGCGACTCGATCGATCGCGATACGGCGGCGACGCTCTGGCTCGAACGGAAGGTCGCAGGCACGCCGTGACCGTGCGCGAGCTGCTGCAGGGAATGGCGAAGGCGCTGCCGGGCGAACAGCGGCCGGTCATTCCTGCTGATGCAGCGCTCGACGTGACCTGCACGGGCGTGGCGTACGACTCGCGGCGCGTGGATCCGGGAGCTGTATTTGTTGCACTGAGCGGCCAGAAAGCCGACGGTGCGATGTTTGCGCCGCAGGCAATCGCCTCGGGCGCTGCCGCTGTTGTCGCCGAGCGCGCCGCGGAGTCAGCGGCCGGCGTGCCCTGGGTTGTCGTCGCGGATGCGCGGCTCGCGCTGGCGCTCCTTGCGGCGGAGTTCGCCGGTCATCCCAGCCGGCGGATGAAGGTGGTAGGCATCACCGGAACGAACGGAAAGACGACGACAAGCTACGTGATCCAGTCGATTTTCGAAGCGGCCGGCATTCGCTGCGGCCTCATGGGGACCGTGACGTATCGCATCGGCGATCGCGAGATCGCCGCGACGCGGACGACGCCGGAAGCGCCGGAGGTGCAAGGCTTCATGCGCCAGATGCTCGATGCGGGGTGCGGCGCGTGCGTGATGGAAGTGTCATCGCATGCGCTCGCACTGCGCCGGGTCGATGGAATCCGCTTTGCTGCCGGCGTCTTCACGAACCTGACGCGCGACCATCTCGACTTCCACCAGGACATGGAGAGTTACTTCGCGGCGAAGCGGCGGTTGTTCGAAATGCTTCCCGCCGATGCCCCCGCCGTGATCAACGTGGACGATCCGCGCGGCGCGACGCTTGTGGGCGCCGGCGGCCGACCGATCACCTATGCGGTCAACCGCGAGGCGGACGTGACACCCGGCCCGCTGAACTACGGGCTGTCGGGCCTCCAGTTCGACGTCCGTTCGCCGCAAGGCACGGCGCATGTGACGTCGAAGCTCGTTGGCAAGCCGAACGTCTACAACATCCTCGCCGCCGCGGGGACAGCCGCGGCGCTATCGCTTCCGATCGAGGCGATCGAGCAGGGACTGCAGGCGCTCCCAGGAGTGCCGGGCCGGTTCGAGCTCGCCTCGACGCCATCGGACGACATCACGGTCGTTGTCGACTACGCGCATACCGACGATGCGCTGCGCAACCTGCTGGAGACCGCGCGGCCGCTCGCATCACGAAAGCTGATCACGATCTTCGGCGCCGGCGGCGATCGCGACAAGACGAAGCGTCCGCTGATGGGGATGGTTGCGGCGCGCCTCAGCGACGTCGTCGTCATCACGTCGGACAATCCGCGCGGCGAGGATCCGCTGCGCATCATCGACGAGGTCAAGCGCGGCGCGGAGCCGAGATGCGGCAGGGCAACGCGGAGGTGATCGCGATACCGGACCGCCGCGAGGCGATCACGCAGGCAATCGAGCGAGCCTCGGGCGGCGACGTCCTGCTCATCGCCGGCAAAGGGCACGAGAAGTACCAGGAGATCGGCGGCCGCATCACGCCGTTCGACGACGTGGCGGTCGCGCGCGAAGCGCTGGAGGCGCGGCGGGTGAGGTCGCGTGTCGGGTGAGCGCGGTACGGTTGACCGTCGGCTGGGTTGCAGCGGCGGTGGCCGGCCGCATCGTATCAGGTGATCCCGGGCAGGTCGTCGGGAACATCGCGACCGATTCGCGATCGATGCAGCCGAACGACCTGTTCGTCGCGATTCGCGGACCGAGGTTCGACGGCCACGCGTTTGTGGACGAGGCCATCGCGCGCGGTGCGATCGGCGCAATCGTCGGTGTAGGAGGCGGTTTTACGCCGCGGCAGCCGGGCGATTCGCGTCAACTCGGAGCGGCGCTGCGTGAAGCGGCGCCCTGCACGGTGATCGAGGTGGGTGACACGGTGATCGCGCTGCAGGATCTGGCGCACGCGGTGAGGGAGGCTGCGGGCTCGAAGGTGATCGCGATCACGGGAAGCGCAGGCAAGACCACGACGAAGGAAACGATCGCCGACTTTCTGTCGGCGTCGTACCGCGTCGTGAAGAACAAAGGGAATCTCAACAACCACATCGGCCTGCCGCTGTCGCTCATGCAGCTGCGCGAAGGGCCGGATGTGGCGGTGATGGAACTGGGCATGAATCACGCGGGGGAAATCAGCACGCTGGTGGCGATCGCCGATCCGGACGTACGCGTCTGGACCAACGTCGGCGACGCGCACATCGGCTTCTTTGCGTCCCCCGACGCGATCGCGGACGCGAAGGCCGAGATTCTCGAAGCGGCCGAGCCGCATGACGTGCTCGTCTGCAACGCAGACGATCCGCGCGTGATGGCGCGCGCGACGAGGTTCGCCGGCCGGACGGTCACGTTCGGCGAATCGGCAGGAGCCACGGTTCGAGCAAGCGAGATCGAAGACCGCGGCATCGATGGCATGCGCGCCCGCGTGACGACCCCCTCCGGCGAGCGCGTCGTCGAGACACCGTTGCTCGGACGGGGAAACCTCGCGAACGTGCTTGCGGCGACTGCGGTTGCCCTCGAACTCGGCGTCCCGCTCGAAACGATCGTTTTGCACGCGGCGGCGCTGAGACCAGCTGATCGCCGCGGTGCGGTTCGTCGACTGGCGCGTGGCGTGACGCTCGTAGACGACTCCTACAACTCGAGCCCGGCGGCGCTGAAACGCGCGCTTCATGTGATCGCGAGCGACACCCAAGCGACCCGGAAGGTCGCGGTGCTGGGCGAGATGCTCGAGCTCGGCGATTACGCCACCACGCTGCACCGCGAGAGCGGGCGCATCGCCGGCGTTTCCGGACTGGACCTGTTGTTCGCCGTCGGCGGCGCGCCAGCGCGCGAGCTCGCGGACGCCGCGACCGCCGCAGGTATGCCGCGCGCGCAGGTCAGCTACATCGATACGAGCGACGCGGCGGCCCCGATCGTCACGCGCGCCATTCGTCCGGGCGACCTGGTCCTCGTCAAGGGCTCTCGCGGCACGCGTACGGATCTCGTCGCCGATCGCATCGCGGAGGAGTTCAGCTGATGCTGTTCTATCTCCTCTACCCGCTGCGCACCTACGCGACGATTTTCAACGTCACGCGGTACATCACCTTCCGCACCGCGGCGGCGAGCCTCACCGCGCTGGCGCTCAGTCTCGCGCTCGGGCCGTGGATGATCCGCAAGCTGCGCGATTTCCAGATCGGCCAGGTAATCCGGCAGGAAGGGCCGCAATCGCATCGCGCGAAGGCGGGAACACCGACGATGGGTGGCCTCCTGATCCTGACGTCCGCGATCGTACCGACACTGTTGTGGGCCGATCTGTCGAATCCGTACGTCTGGATCGCCGTGCTCGCCACGACGGCGTTCGGCGCGGTCGGCTTCGCGGACGACTACCTGAAGATCGTGCGTCAATCGCATCACGGCCTGATCCCGCGCTACAAGATGGGCGGCCAGGTGCTGGTCGCGGTGCTCGTGGGCGTCGCAGTCCTGATGCTGTCACGGCAGAATCCGCCGCTCTACAACACGCGGCTGATCTTTCCGTTCTTCAAGAACCTGATTCCGGATCTCGGCTCGTTCTACGTCGCGTTCACGGTCCTCGTGCTCGTCGGTGCGAGCAATGCGGTGAACCTCACCGATGGTCTCGATGGCCTCGCCATCAGCACGTTCGCGATCTCGGCTGCGGCATTCACGGCGCTCGCATATGTCACCGGCAACGCCGTGCTCGCGCAGTACCTGTTGCTCGTCCGCTTCGCACCGGCCGGCGAGCTGACGGTGTTCTGCGGCGCACTCGTCGGCGCGAGCCTCGGGTTCCTCTGGTACAACTCGTACCCCGCCGACATCTTCATGGGCGATGTCGGATCGCTCGCGCTCGGCGGCGCGCTCGGCACGGTCGCGATCCTGATCAAGCAGGAGCTGCTGCTCCCAATCGTCGGCGGCGTCTTCGTCATCGAGGCGCTCTCCGTGATCATCCAGGTTGCCTCCTTCAAGCTCACCGGCCAGCGCGTGTTCAAGATGGCGCCCATTCATCACCACTTCGAGCTCATCGGGTGGAGCGAGCCGAAGGTAATCGCGCGCTTTCTGATCATGGCGGTCATCTTTGCGTTGTTCAGCCTGACAACGCTGAAGCTGCGGTGATGGCGTGGATGCGAACCGATTCTCCGTCCGCAACCGCCGCGTCGTCATCGTCGGCGCAGCACGCAGCGGCGTCGCGGCCGCGCGGTTGGCGCACCGAATGGGAGCGCGCGTCGTGTTGACCGAGACCCGCGCGGCGTTCGATGAGGCGGATGCCCTGCATGCCGAGGGCATCGGACTGGAGCTTGGCGGGCATACGGAAGCAACGCTGGCGAGCGCGGATCTGATCGTGGTGAGCCCGGGCGTGCCGCTCGAGCAACCGGTCTTCGACGTGCCGCGTTCGAACGGCACCGAGACGGTCGGCGAGCTCGAGTTCGCGTCGCGCTGGATCGACGGGCGCGTGATCGCGATCACCGGCACGAAAGGGAAGTCGACGACGACGACGCTGGTGGGACGGATGTTGCGCGCGGCCGGCGAGCACGTGCTGGTCGGTGGCAACATCGGCACTCCGCTGAGCGCGCAGGTCGAGCAGGCAACAGGGAAGACGATTCACGTCGTCGAGGCGAGCAGCTTTCAGCTCGAAACGACGACGACGTTCCACGCGTGGATTGCGGTGTGGCTCAACTTCGCAGACGACCACCTCGATCGCCACCCGACCGTCGATGCGTACGCTGCGGCGAAGGCGCGCATCTTCGCCAACCAGCAGGCGGGCGACTGGGCGGTGGTGAACGCAGACGATGCAGAGGTGACGCGACGCGCACGCGGCATCGCAGCACGACGCGTGGAGTTCTCGTTGGCCGGCTCGATTCGCGATGGCTTCGTTGTCGATGGTGACTGGATCGTTCAACGCACGGGTACCGCGTCCGAGCGGTTGATTCCGTTGAGCGCCGTGGAGCTGACCGGCCGTCACATGTTGAACAACGTGCTGGCCGCCGCCGCGACGTCGCAGATCGCGGGCGTCACGCCGGCGGCGATGGTCGAGGCGCTGCGCGGATTCCACGGGCTGCCGCACGTGATGGAGCCCGTTGCCGAGGCCGGCGGCGTGCGATTCGTCAACGATTCGAAGGCAACCAACGTCGAAGCGTCGCGCCGATCGATCGAGAGCTTCGATCGCGGTGTCGTCGCCATCATCGGCGGCCGCTACAAGGGCGGCGATTTCGGCGAGTTGCGCGAGCCGTTGATGACACGCGGCCGCGCGGTGGTCGCGATCGGTGAAGCGGCCTCGCGCGTACGCGATGCGTTGAGCGGCACGGTGACAGTTGTCGGCGCAGCGTCGATGCGGGAGGCGGTGTCGCGCGCCTATGACGCAGCAAAGCCGGACGGTGTCGTGCTGCTGGCACCGGCGTGTTCGAGCTTCGACTGGTTCCGCGATTACGCGGACCGCGGCGACACGTTCAAGCGCGAAGTGGCGCAGCTGATCGAGAGGGAACGCCGAAGGGAATCGTAAATGTGGCGGGAGCTGTGAGCTGTCGTCAGTCGGCCCGGGCGAGTGGGAGCCTACCGCTGGGAACGCAGACTACCCCGGTCTGCGAGGTGGGTGTCCCATTTCACGAGCCGGCTGATGACTGCTGACCGCTCTCCGCAAAAGCGGATCGCGATCTTACAGGAGGCGCGTCCTTTTGGACCGCCAAAAGGGCGCAAAGGGAGTGTCGGGCAGTTGGTGGCTGAGCTTTAATGGCGCGCAAACTCAAAACGGATAAGGTCCTGTTCACCGCGACGCTGCTGCTCATCTGCGTGAGCGTGGTGATGGTGTACAGCGCGTCGGCGGTCCTCGCCCTCGAGCGCTACGGTCAGCCATATCTGTTCCTCACGAAGCAGGCGCTATGGAGCGTGCTTGGTCTTGCGGTGCTGGTGGTCGCGATGCGCGTCGACTACCGCACCTACAAGAACGAGGCGTTCATCTGGTGCCTCCTCGGCGCAGTCATGCTGATGCTCGTCGGCGTGCTGTTCAGCGCGCCGGTCAACG
>Ga0207700_10002265_pt1 | contig 11047 bp, 9 predicted proteins | sample LARL82metaG_FD_184348 | JGI IMG/M metagenome (GOLD analysis project Ga0207700, IMG submission 184348) | Corn, switchgrass and miscanthus rhizosphere microbial communities from Kellogg Biological Station, Michigan, USA - LAR L8-2 metaG... | ecosystem: Host-associated > Plants > Roots >...
CGAGGGCACGATGTCCTTGGAATCGACTCGGCGTGAGTTGCTGCGAAATTCGGTTGTGTTAGGGACAGTCGTCATGGGGGCGGCAACCCTTCCGTTGCTGGGTCAACCTGCTCCCGAGGAATCCAAGAAAGAAGGCCAAAACGAAAAAGAGCCGGAGGTCACGGCGACCGAGGATCTGATGCGTGAGCATGGCGTGATCCGTCGGGCGCTTCTTGTCTACTACGAAATCATTCCCAAGCTGCGGCAGAACCCTCATAGCGTTGATGCTTCCGCGCTATGGCTAACGGCCGAACTCTTCCGCACCTTTGGCGAGGATTATCACGAACGCATGCTCGAAGAGCAGCACATCTTTCCGCTGATTCGGAAACAGGGCGCGGAGCTTGCTCGCTATGCCGACATACTCACGCAACAACATCAGCGCGGACGAGAGATTACTGACTACATCCTCGCACACACGGGTAAGGTAAAGATGTCGCAAGCGGGCGCCGAGTCGCTGGCGAGAGTTCTAGACTCGTTTGTCCTCATGTACCAGAACCATGCGGCGCGGGAAGACACGATCGTGTTCCCCGCATGGAAGAAGAACTTCACGGACAAGCAACTGGACGAAATCGGCGATCAGTTCGAAGAGATTGAGCACAAGATGTTTGGCAAAGATGGGTTTGAAGAGGCAGAGAAGGAGATCAGCCATATTGAAGGCAGGTTGGGGTTTGCTGATCTGGCCCAGTTTACGCCGCCATCTCCACCGAAACCGTGATCAAGGGACCGTAAGTCAGGGCCGTTCCCAACGGCCCGACTCGGCAGAGCGGAACGCCGCCTCAATTACTGCCATATTTTTCACGCCATCACTCACCGGAACCGGCACTTCGAGGTTCTCTCGAATTGCCCGCGAGAATAAGTCCCCCTGCAACGTGTACTGATCGCAGACGGGGAACGTCTCGGTGCTTATCGTCTTTCCAGAGAGGTCCCCGCTGTCATCGATGAAAATGCGGCATGGCCGGTCATTGGGTGCGTTGAAAGGAATCTCAATCTCGATGCGGCCTTTTGTTCCTATCAGGTTCATTCGTTGATACGGCACCACCTGCGTACTGCAAGTGAAGATCGCGTGGCCGGAGGGGAAATCGAGGATCACGGATGCCAGGCGATCGACTTTCATGTCGGGATCACGCTCGATGAGTGACACCACGCGGGTAGGTTCTTCGCCATAGATCAGTCGCGAAGTGGTGATCGGATAACATCCGATATCGAGTAGCCCACCGCCCCCGATGTCTGGATTGTTGCGGATGTTGCTGGCATCGCGATTGAAGTAGCTAAAGTATCCGACGATCGAACGCAGTTGACCGATGCGTCCGGACCGCACGAGTTCGCGGGCGCGAAGCCACTGCGGGTTCGTACGTACCATGAAGGCCTCGCCGATTTTCATTCCTGTCTTTTCCTGTACACGCTGGAGTTCGCGAGCTTCGGCAACGGTCACGCTGAGGGGCTTTTCGCAGAGAACATGCTTTCCGGCTTCAGCGGCCTTGATCGACCATGGAACGTGCAGGTGATTGGGCATGGGATTATAGATCGCCTCAATTTCAGGATCGCGCAACAGTTCTTCGTAGGAGCCGTACGCTTTCGGAATTCCCATCGCACGTGCGGCATCCTCGGCTTTCTTGCGGTCACGAGAGGCGATGGCACGAATGTCGCACCAGTCGCTTTTCTGCATAGCGGGCACTGTAAGCTTCAACGCGAATTGCGATGTGCTGAGAACTCCCCAACGAACTTTATTTGGCATGTCTTCCTTTCAGCGCAGAAACGCGGATGCGGTCCAAAGCAGCGGAGCTTCGCCGTGCAGGTCTCCGGTGATCCGCTTGCGATCCATGTAGTACTGGTAATCGTTCTTCTTTCCGGTGCCCTCGCAAACGTCGCGAATGTCGCCGTTCGGTTCGAGATAGGTGACGAGCGCGAGCCACGCTTTACGAGCCGCGGGCGCGTAAGTCTGCTTATCGAGCCATCCGGTCTTGACTCCTGTAACCATGGCGAACGTGAACATACCTGTGGAAGATGTCTCCGGCCAGGATTCCGGATGATCGATGAGCTGCCGCCACATGCCGTCACTACCCTGATATTTGAGAAGCGAGGCCATCATCGTGCGATAGCCTTCGAGGATGCGCGCGCGTTTAGGGTGATTTTTCGGCAGCGAGCGCAGCAGTTCGGCCATTCCTGCAGCTACCCAGCCGTTGCCGCGTCCCCAGAAGAAGGGCACGTCGGGAGCGTGATAGAAAAGCCCATTCGGCTGCTGCAGCTTGTCGAGATAGGCCGACATCTCCAGCGCCGCGCGATCCAGATACTTCGGATCGTGCGTGGCGCGGTATGCCTGCACCTCAACCAGCGTGATCATGTACATGTCGTCGATCCAGAAGCGAGTCTGGCTGGTCAGTCCGTCGGGAGTTGGATCAACCCACTGTTTATCGGCCATGGACTTGCCGAGGTCCAGGTACTTCTGCTGCTTTGTCTCCATATAGATCTGCAGTGGAACGGCGCCGAAAACCGTGAGATCCACGTGCTTGGGAATCGGGATTAGCTTCGCATCCTCGCCGAATAGCGGATCAAAGCGCTTGATGAGTTGGGAAGTGAGGGTGCTCTTTTTGGAGAGGTCGGCAAAGGTGAGCGCGCCGTACCAAGCCACCGATTCCGGGTAGTCGATATAAGGTTGTTCGGCCTGGTTAGTTGTAAGCCGATGTGGCAGGTGCAGAAATCGTTCGGCGACTTTCCTCCCAATTTCCTGCGGCGAATTTCCTGCAGGCCAGCTGCGGAACTCTTTCTGCGCGAAGGCGTACGGAACAGTACCTAAGACCGTCAATAGCAGCATGGCGCAACAGCGGGTGATCATCGCGCTGATCATGATAAACGGAATCGCGGACCGCAGTGGTGAGATTGAATATCAGCCCATGTTGCTGGTGCGTACCGCGGCAGCTTCGGCGCCAACGCCGGTGCGTGCCGCCAAGGTCATCTTCAATCCGTGTTTAGGCCGCAGGGTGAAGCTGGGCACCGGAACTACCGGGTGATCCGGAAGCATACGAAGCCGGAAACGCTGGGCGATAGTGGCCAGCAACAGCACGGCCTCCATCATCGCAAACACATTTCCGATGCATTGCCTAGGCCCGCCACCAAAGGGAAAATAGACGAAACGCGGCAGCCTCTGCATCGCCGGATCGAGCCAGCGGTCCGGATCAAATTTCTCTGGGTCGGGAAAGTATCTCGGGTTGCGATGCATGATCCACTGGCTCATCACGATGTTCGCGCCAGCAGGGATCTTGTACCCGCGCAGTTCGAAGTCTTCGATGGCGGTGCGGGCCAGGCTCCACGCGGGCGGATACAAACGCATAGACTCCTTGATGACGCGATCGGTAAAAGCTAGCGCAGGTAGATCCCCGAACTCAGGAGATCGTCCGCCCAGGACGAGCTGCAATTCCGCATGAAGCCTTTCTTCGATGTCCGGATGCTTCGACAGCAGATACCAAGTCCAGGAAAGTGCGAGCGCGGTGGTCTCGTGGCCAGCCAGCAGGAAAGTGAGGACTTCATCACGAAGCTGCTTATCCGTCATGCCGCTGCCATCTTCATCGCGCGCATTCATCAACATGGAAAGGAGGTCACCCGAGTCGGCGCTGCTGGCGCGCCGGGCCGCAATGATGTCATACACAGTCTTCTCAAGTTGCCCTACCGCATGGCGGAGGGCGATCATCGAGGGCGTTGGCAGATAACGCGCGATCGGCGGCAAGAGCATGCGTGCGCCGGTAGCGTTGCGCATCAGAAGATTCATCGCCGAAGCGATGATGTCGGTTTTTTCTGCCTCTACATTGAAGAGGCAGCGAACCACAATGCGTAGGGTGAGCTGCATCATGTCCTGGTGAACGTCGCGAGTCTCGCCGGTCCGCCAGTTCTTGATCAATTCCTCAGAGTAGGCCGCCATCACGCGGCCGTAAGAAGCCACCCGCTCGCGATGAAATGCCGGCTGAGAGAGGCGCCGCTGGCGAAGCCATGAGTCGCCTTCATTCGTGAGAAGTCCATTGCCGAAAAACCAGCGGCTGTTCTGCACGACTCGATCTTTGAGGAAGTTTTGCGAATTGCGGATCAGCACCCACTCGATCAGGTCAGGATCATTGAGAAAATAAACATGGAGCCAGATGGCGCGGTAATAGAAGATGTCACCGAACTCCTGGGCCCAACGCGAGAACGTCTGCAGCGAGTCGCTGCTGGCGAGCGGCATGTTGCCGATCAGGAAATGCGGTTTCGGGCCGGGCGGACGTCGCATGAAGATGCCGGAATCCTTGAGTCTATCGCGAAAAACTGGACTAAGAGGTCCGCGCGAGGCGAATTTCGGTTTCCGGAACAGATTGACGGGCGCTAGTTCGAGGGTCAAACTAAATGCCGTGTTTATGAATCTGCTCTCAAAGTTTGTTCCCTTCTTCATGGTGATAACCGCTCTGCTCGGGGTCTCAGCCGCTCAGAGTGCCGACTCGGCGTGGTTGCGTTACGAAGGCCTGAAGAAATCCCCGACCGGCACCCCAAACCTGATCGCCATTGTCGGGCGCAGCCCCGCCCTTTTCAGCGCCGGGCAGGAATTGGCTCGCGCGCTGGGCACCCGTCCGGCGCAACACGGAAGCACTGCCTCGTTGCCGGCGAAAAACGCCTTCTTTCTCGGCACGCTGAAAGACATTCGCACGTATTTCCCCAACTTGCAGCCTTCTCATCCTCTCGGCCCGGACGGCTTCTGGCTAAAAACCGCGCAGCAAAATGGACGTAAGTACTGGGTGATCGCCGGAGGAAGCGATCGTGGGGTGCTCTACGGAACGTTTGCGCTGCTGCGAAAGATCGCTCAAAAGCAGGGCGTCTCTTCGCTTGATGAAATAGAGGACCCATCCGCCCCAATCCGCTGGGCGAGTGAGTGGGACAATCTCGACGGCAGCATCGAGCGTGGTTACGCGGGCAAATCGATCTTCTTCGATGGAGGAAAGGTTCGCAGCGACCTTACGCGCGTGAGCGAATACGCGCGGCTCTTAGCCTCGATCGGAATCGACGCTTGCTCCATTAACAACGTGAATGCCGACCCCAAGATCCTGGGCGCCGATTTTATTCCGCAGCTTGCTCGAGTTGCGGCAGCGTTTCGTCCCTGGGGAGTGCGGCTGGCCATTTCTGTCGACCTCAGCGCTCCGAAAAGCGTGGGTGGCCTGAGCACATTCGATCCGCTCGATCCGCAAGTCGCGGCCTGGTGGAAGAAAACCGTAGATGGCATCTATTCCCGGATCCCCGACTTCGCGGGCTTCGTGATCAAGGCCGACTCCGAAGGGAGGTCGGGGCCTTCGCAGTACGGGCGGAACGCCGCCGATGCCGCCAACGTGATTGCCCGAGCGCTGAAGCCGCACGGCGGAATCATGCTGTACCGTGCGTTCGTCTACAACCATCATCTCGACTGGAATGATCCGAAGGCGGATCGGGCGCGGGCTGCGTACGACTACTTCCATCCGCTGGATGGAAAGTTCGAAGACAACGTCGTGCTCCAAATCAAAAATGGACCAATCGATTTCCAGGTGCGCGAGCCGGCTTCGCCGCTATTTGGCGCGATGAAGCAGACCAGTGAAGCTATCGAACTGCAGGTCACGCAGGAATATTTGGGCCAGCAGCGGCATCTCGTCTTCCTGCCGCCGATGTGGAAGGAGACCACGTTGGAGTTTGATATGCACGTGGACGGCGTCACTCGGGTGAAAGATATTCTGTCGCCAGGAGTTTCAAGTTTCGGGTTTCAAGTTTCAAGCAAGAACGCCCGAAACTCGAAACTTGAAACTGGAAACCCCCGGCTGGGTGGTTACAACGCCGTTGTCAACGTCGGGCTGGATCAGTACTGGCTGGGGCATCCGCTGGCCATGGCGAACCTTTACGGCTATGGGCGCCTGGCGTGGAATCCCGACCTGAGCTCGGAGCAGATTGCGAAAGAATGGACGGAGCTAACCTTCGGCACCGACCCGAAAGTCGTCGACACAATCACGCGTATGCTGCTTCCGTCGTGGCGCATGTACGAAAACTACACAGGGCCGCTCGGACTGCAGACACTGACCGACATCACAGGTCCGCATTACGGACCGAACATCGAATCATCCGAGAACAACGGCTGGGGGCAATGGCACCGCGCTGACGCCAAGGGCGTCGGTATGGATCGCACGATCGCGACCGGAACCGGGTTCATTGGGCAGTATTCGCCGGAAGTGCAGAAGATTTACGAACCGGTTGAGCAGTGCCCGGATGACCTCCTGCTGTTCATGCACCATGTTCCGTACACGTTTGCGCTGCATTCGGGAAAAACCGTAATCCAGTACCTTTACGACTCACACTACGCAGGGGCGGAAGAGGCCGCAACCTTGGTGAAGGAATGGAAGTCGCTTCACGGCTTAATAGATGATGCGCGCTATACCGAAGTGCTGAAACGGCAGGAGTATCAGGCTGGACACGCCATCGTGTGGCGTGATGCCGTCATGAATTACTTTCATCGTCTGTCAGGTATTGAAGATGCGCAACATCGAGTCGGGCACGATCCTGATCGTATCGAGGCCGAAGCTATGCAGCTTTCCGGCTATATGCCCGTCGATGTGACGCCATGGGAAACCGCCTCAGGCGGGAAGGCGGTCGCCTGCAACGGCCAGAGGTCATGCTCTGCGAGCACCCAGTTTCAGGGACAGCCGGGGAAGTATCGGCTCAGCGTGCAGTATTTCGATCAGAACAATGGAGTCTCGCGTTTCGATCTTTTTGAAAACGATCATGAGGTCGGCTCATGGGCAGCCGACGACCATCTTCCATCTGAAAAAATGAATGGGCACACCTCGACTCGGCATACATTCGACGATGTTCAACTCCAGCCTGGAGATACTCTGAAGATTATTGGGCACCCAGATGGCGGCGAGCCCGCGGGGCTGGACTATGTTGAGATTGTGCTGGAACAGTGACCTAGGTTTGTTCCTACGTCTGCAGAAGTGCGGCACCCACGACAAATTGATGTTACTTGCGGAACCTCTGCGGAGATTGACGAAGTTTCTTCTACGTTCCACACTGAAACGTCATGAAAAAGTTGCGCGTAGGAGTTCTTTTCGGGGGACGCAGCGGCGAGCACGAAATCTCTCTGCTCTCGGCTGCCTCAGTCTTCAAAGCCATCGATAAAGATAAATTTGAAGTCATTCCGATCGGAATCACTAAGGAGGGCCGTTGGGTTACATCCGGCGAGGCCGAGCGGTTACTTTCCGGCAAGCCGCCACATGAAGAGCGCCATCTTCGCGCTGGAGACCCCGAGGCCACACCTGCCGCCGCAGTGCTGCAAAATGGCGAGGCGTTTGTGATGCCTCCAGAGCCGCATGGCGCAGGCTTGCAGCCATTCCAAACCGACGCGCTCGCTCGGCGCGTATCCGATCGCGCCATCAATGTGGATGTGATCTTTCCCGTGCTGCACGGGACCTTCGGCGAAGACGGGACAGTGCAGGGCCTGCTCGAACTCGCCGACATCGCTTATGTCGGTGGCGGCGTTCTCGGTTCTGCCGCTGGCATGGACAAAGACGTTATGAAGTCCCTATTCCGCGCGGCAGGCCTGCCCATCGTGAAGCACGTGACTGTGCTTCGCAGCGAATGGGAGGCGCAGCCGAAAAAAGTGCAGAAGCTGGTTGAGAGCAAACTGACATATCCCGTGTTCGTGAAGCCGGCGAATCTGGGCTCTTCAGTAGGAATTTCCAAGGCGCATGCCCGCAAAGAACTCGGCCCAGCGATTGACGAAGCTGCGAAGTTCGATCGCAAAATTGTGATCGAGGAAGGCGTGGGCGGAAAAAGGCACAAAGCCCGTGAGATCGAGTGCGCCGTGCTGGGCAACGATAATCCCGAAGCGTCGATTGCGGGCGAAATCGTCCCCAGTGCTGAATTCTACGACTATTCCGCGAAGTATTTGGATGAAGGCTCGCAGCTGATCATCCCGGCAAAGCTGAGCAAATCAGAGATGAAGAAGGTCCAGCAGTTGGCGATCGCGGCTTTCCGGGCGGTGGATTGCTCTGGGCTGTCTCGTGTCGATTTCTTGATGGATCCGAAGATGCGCAAGATCTATCTGAACGAGATCAACACTATGCCTGGGTTCACTTCGATCAGCATGTACCCAAAGTTGTGGGCGGCTTCGGGAGTTTCCTATCCGGATCTGATCGAACGACTCATTCAATTCGGACTCGATCGGCACGCGGATAAAAAACGAAATCAATACAGTCGCTGAGCCATGTGACGCGCGACCTGCCCTGAGCGACTGGCCATCGGGAAGGAGCCGAATCGGCACTCCTGTTCGCGGTACAACTGAAACTCGAGAGCGAGGGCCTACATTTCCATTCCCACATAACAAACCCGTCCGATCAGGTACTCGGCGGCGGTCTGCCCCTTTTCCAACGGGATAATTTGGACGCTATAGCTCTGGTTATGGGGCCGAAACACGAGGTTATCTCCGGCAGTTTCCACGTATCGAATCTTGCAGACACCGTCCACATAGACGGCGTATATATTCGACTCGCCCCGGCGGTACGGTTGAAGTGAGGTGTAGTGTCGGTCGATGAGGACCGTCGCGCCCGGCAGTACACGCGGATACATGCTCGCGGCATCGGCGTCGGCGCGAATAGCAACGAAGCGCTCCCAGTCGCGGCGTTTGCCATGAACATCAGAGCGCAATTTGCGCAAGAAACTACGCTTGTATTTCTCGATGTCGCGGACCTTCATGCTCATGATGAGTGGCTGAGTCGCTGCCACCGAGCCATCCACCAAGAAAACATTCTCGAACTCATCCTCGCCGGGTGGCGGAATACTGGCGCGCTTATTGATCTCAGTCGGATCCAGCAGGTCGAGCACCGAGAGATGCTGCACGTTCAGCACTTTGTCCATGGCTTCGAGGGATAGTCCGCGTTTCCGGTTGAGAAAATTGGAAATGTGAGCCTGTTTAAAGCCCGTCAGATCAGCCAATCGCAAACCGGTCAGATCGCCATCGCCGATTCGTTCGAGCAAGGTTCTACGAAGGTTGTCCTGTAAGCTTTTGAACTTCATGGGGGCAGTATAGCGAATAGTTATAAACTTCGAGAACTGATTTGTGAATAGTGAATCTGTCGAAGCAACCGCACTGTTCCACTATCGGAACACGTCAATTTTCCACAGCCAATGTGCAGTAGATCTGCCGTGGGGAAATGAATCAAAGTGCATTCAACTCTCACGTCCAGAACAGGATGCGAATGCCTCTTGACTTCGCTTTTTCTTCCACGCTATACAGAGCTATACAGGAAAGCAGAACTTATAACCTATAGGATCATGAGATTTGAGGGGAGAAAGAGAATTGGCATGGCACAAGGCCCGAGTGAATTGGAGGAGGCGGGATTTCTGGAGTTTCGCCGCAAGGTGCGGACTGCTGAAGTCCTCTCCGCCGCCATGGAGCGCCTGCTCGTGCAACTGCGCTTTAACGGCAAGTTAAGCGTCCTGGTGCACAACGGGCGAGTATTGAAGTCGGGGTACGAGGAAGGGTATTTTCGCACCCCTGGCACTCCCTGAATGCAGCACGAATACTGCAACTACATAAACTAACAGGCCACTCGTAACAGAAACGAACCCTGTCGCCGGACAAAATCCGCGGCAGGGCTTTTTTGTTTCGGAGCATTGCGGAGGGAGATATGGAGACACAAGCAAGGAAAGTCTTAGAGCTAGAACTCAAATATTGTGAGCGCTGCGGAACGCTGTGGCTGCGGCTCAGAGGGTCAGAGGTGGTCGTCTGCCGAGCCTGCACTACAGCCATGGCCGGGTTAACGGGATGGCGGTCGGTAGCCAATCCGCGTATGCAACGGCCAGAGCCTGCTCCCGTCGAGAGCGCGTTCTGGGGGGAAGGGGGCCACGCATGAGCGAGCATACTTGCATTCCTCTGCCGCAGCCGGCAATGCGAGCTGGCGCGCGAACCAGTTATTGGGATGACTTCCAGCCGGAGAGCGAACTGGAGTTTGATCCAGAACTTTGGCTTTACCGGGAACGAACGGCAGCGCTACTGAGGCGGTATTTGCAAAGCTCGATCGAAATCGGGCGCCTACCCTCCTTGCTGGGCCGCGAACTCTTTCGTTCAAAAGTGACGGCCTATCACATGTCCAGTTTTGAGGACGGAGTAATTTTCGTTCACGATGTGGAGCAGGCTCTGGAGCAACTGCGTGACTTCTGGAAGCAACTGATCGCGCTCATCGTTTTCCAGGATTACACGCAGGACGAAGCTGCTGACGTGCTGCACTGCGCCCGGAGGACGGTTCACCGGGAATTTTGGCTAGCGCTTGACCGCGTCAGCGAAATATTCCTGGCGGGCGGGCTCCTGAACCGACTTCCCGACCCGACCTGTGGAAAACTTTGTCAAGAGGCGGGCGCACCGTGTTTCTCGTTAAATGAATGGAAACAGGGAGAATAAATTTTTGCAAAGCATGTCACATTTTCCTTAACTATATGCTATAATGAAAATAACAATCGAGAAAAAGAACTGAGCGCACTCAAAAGGTGCGCTCTTCGTTTTGGGGCATAAGTATGGCGCGCAGGGCTCCCGGATCAGAGGCTACCCTGCCCGAATTGCGCCAGAAGATTACGGAATTAGTGGCTCGCAATGCCGTCGCCATGGTCCAATGCGCCATCGACGGCGTGATGGAAGAAGGCCAATACCAAGCCATCAAGTACCTGTTCGAAATGGTTGGAATCTATCCGGCAGTCTCCGGAGAGGGTGCCGCTCCGGAAGACACGCTGTCGAAAGTACTTCTGCGTCAGCTCGGAATCGAAGAAACCGGGCAAGAACGCGAATCCGAGTCCGGACGTGAAACCTAGTTTCTCCCGTAAAATACAAATGGAGACAGCGAGGCGGCGGCGAAGTTTTATAAATGCGGCCGTCCACTCCGGAACGCCGGCAAGGCCGCCGGCGAATCTCAGGTACGGGAAATTGTGGAATGGATATGACGTGGATCACCGGCCGGCTCGCAATCGGCGGTGGAATTTGGAATCC
>Ga0207700_10002267_pt1 | contig 11040 bp, 11 predicted proteins | sample LARL82metaG_FD_184348 | JGI IMG/M metagenome (GOLD analysis project Ga0207700, IMG submission 184348) | Corn, switchgrass and miscanthus rhizosphere microbial communities from Kellogg Biological Station, Michigan, USA - LAR L8-2 metaG... | ecosystem: Host-associated > Plants > Roots >...
GGATAGACCCGCTTCGCATTGTCCGCGAAGATCGCGCGCTTCTGCTCCGCGGAGAGGTTCGCCGACCCGTCGATGTAGCGGCGGGTGTCGTCGTAGTTGAAGCCGGTCGTGGGATCGACGCCCTTCACCGCGCCGACCATCTCCGAGGCGAACAGGATGTTCTCCGCGGGGATCACCTTGGTCAGGAGATCGATGCCGGGCTGATGATAGACGCAGGTGTCGAAGAACACGTTCTTCAGCAGGCTCTCGGTAAGTGGCGGCCGCTTCTGGTCCTGCGCGATGCCGCGATAGCGGCCCCAGTGATAGGGAACGGCGCCGCCGCCATGCGGGATGATCAGCCGCAGTTTCGGGAAATCCTTGAACAGGTCCGACATCAGGAACTGCATGAACGCGGTGGTGTCGCCGTTGATGTAGTGGCTGCCGGTGGTGTGGAATACCGGATTGGCCGCGGCCGAGACATGGATCATGCCGGGCACGTCGAGCTCGACCATCTTCTCATAGAGCGGATACCACCAGCGGTCGGTGAGCGGCGGATCTTTCCAATAGCCGCCGCTCGGATCGGGGTTGAGGTTGCAGCCGACGAAGCCGAGCTCCTCGACGCAGCGCGTCAGCTCCGCGATGCAGGTTTTGGGCTCGACGCCGGGCGATTGCGGCAGCTGGCAGACGCCGATGAAATTCTTCGGATAGAGCTTTGTTAGCCGCCAGATCAGGTCGTTCGATACCCGCGACCAGTCCGAGCTGACGGCGGCGTCGCCGATATGATGGCTCATGCCGGAGGCGCGCGGCGAGAAGATCGTCGCCGCCGTGCCGCGCTCGCGCTGCAGCTTGAGCTGCGCGCCCTCGACCGATTGCTTGAGCTGGTCGTCGGTGATCTTGAGCGAGTCGACCGAAGGCATTTGCGAGCGGTCGCCGATCGCCGCGATCTGGCGCTTGCGCCAGTCGAGCAGCTCCTGCGGCTCGGTGGTGTAGTGGCCGTGGCAATCGATGATCAGCCCACTACCCGCAGGCGCCGCACGTCGTGGTCCTTCGCTGGCTTCGAGATTGGTCGCGGGCGACAAACCCGAGCCAGCCGCCATCGCCTGGAACGGCCCGAGGCTGCAGCAGGAGCAGCCGGTGAAATGTTGCGTACCGTAATAAGTCAGCATGTGCGGCTCCCCGATCAGCCGTGAATCTTGCAGCCAAGCTTGGTCAGCGCGGCATCGACCCAGGCGCGATCGACGGTGCCTTCCTTGATCGCCGCGAGCTGCTTGAGCTCGGCCGCGTGCTTGGCTTGCGTCGCCTTCAGCACTTCCTCCGTCGCCTCGAACGGCACGCAGACAATGCCATCGCCGTCGCCGACAATGAGGTCGCCGGGCGCGATCACCATGCCGTCGATCGCGATCGGCACGTTGATCTCGCCGGGACCATCCTTGTAGGGCCCGCGATGGGTGACGCCGGCCGCGAATACCGGGAAGGTGCCGGCATGCAGCGTGTCGTAGTCGCGGATCGAGCCGTAGATCACCATGCCGGCAATGCCGCGCTTTTGCGCGTGCGACGTCATGATCTCGCCGATCAGCGAATTGGTGAGATCGCCGCCGCCGTCGACGACGATGACGTCGCCGGGGTCGGCGATGTCGATCGCCTTGTGGATCATGAGATTGTCGCCGGGGCGGGTCTTCACCGTGAAGGCGGGACCGGCCAGCACGCCTTCCCTGTGGATCGGCCGCAGCGAAGGGCCGCCCGAGGTCATGCGCGACATGTTATCGCTGATATTGGCGACGGGCAGCTCGCGGAATTTCGCCACGGTCCCAGCGTCCACTTTCCGCGTGCGCTTGCAAATCTGAAACCCGATCGCCATCAAGACCTCCCGTTAAAATTGCCTTGTTCTGCCGCGGGTGTAGGCGCGGGGAGCTATTTAGTCCAATATGATATTGACAGGGCGGATATACGTTTTGACTATAAGAGGATGGATTACCGCCAGCTCCGCTATTTCATCGCCGTCGCCGAAGAGCTCTCCTTCAGCCGCGCGGCGCGAAGGCTGAACATCAGCCAGCCGCCGCTCTCGATCCAGATCAAGGCCATCGAGGCCGAGGTCGGGACGTCGCTGTTTGCCCGCAACCGCCGCAAGGTGGAATTGACGCCGGCGGGCGAGGTGCTGCTGGAAAATGCACGCCGCGCGGTGCGTCAACTCGAGCATACAACCGAGGCGGTGCGGCGCGCCGGCCGCGGCGAGGCGGGCACCATTCGGCTCGCCTTCACCAGCTCGGTTCCGATGCGCGAGGCCTTTGCGCGCATGCTGCGCACGTTCCGCGGGCTCTATGGCGAGGTGCAGATCGAGCTGCAGCACATGGGCACCGGCTCGCAATTTGCGGCGTTGGCCGACGACCAGATCGATTTCGGCATCCTGCGGCCGCCGATCGCGTTGCAGCAGCGGCGCGAGGTCAAGCTGATGCCGCTGTGGCGCGACCGCTCGCGGCTGTTTTTCCCGAGCAACACGCCGCTGGCGCATTCGTCAGACCCAATCGCGATGTCCGAGCTGGTCGACCAGGCCTTTATCGGCGTCGATGCGCTGGTCAATTGCGGCATGCATGAGCATCTGATGACCTTGTGCGGCGGCGCCGGCTTCACGCCGCGGATCGGGCAGGAGGCGCGCGAGCTGAATACGGTGCTCGGGCTCGTGTCGGCCGGTCTCGGCATTGCCGTGCTGCCGGAATGCTACACCTGCATGGCGATGCCCGGTGTATCCAGCCGGCCGATTGCCGGTGTCGATGCTGAAAGCTGGCTGATGATCGCGATGCGCGATCGCGCGATGCCGCCATTGTTGCAGCGCTTCGTCGACGTCGCCTGCAAGCTCGATGCGGCCGAGGCACCGAAACTGGTGCCGTCGCGCGCGGCGAGCCGCCGCGTCAAGGTGTAACGCCATCCATCCGAGATTGAACGTGCTTTGCCCACCGCGCGCAGGGTGGGCGCAAATTTGTGGGCTGCGCGACTGATACTTTCTGCTTAGGATGCAGCCCGCGCGGCGGAGCCTGCTTTCAACGATAAAAAACATATTCGGAGGAAACAAAATGAAGAAGACGTCACTCCTCTCCCTTGCATTTGCTTGCGCACTGCCGATGGCCGCGCACGCCACCGACACCCCCTCGATGGACGGGCCGCTCACCATCGCCAAGCAAGGCAGCTTCTTCGTCGGCGGGCGCGAGGTGAAGAGCGATGCGCTGTCGACGGTGCCGCTGTTCGGCGCGACCGGCACCATCACCGTGGACCAGATGTGTGTCCGCTACCAGATGCCGATGCAGCCGAAGGAATATTCGGTGGTCTTCATTCATGGTTGCTGCCTGACCGGCAAGAGCTGGGAGACCACGCCCGATGGCCGGATGGGCTGGGACGAATATTTCCTCCGCCACGGCTACTCCACCTATGTCGTGGATCAGGCCTGGCGCGGCCGCTCGGCGGCGAGCCCCGTCGCTTTGAACATGGTGAAGACCGGCAAGTCCGCGCCGGATTCGCTGCCAGCCTTCACCGCGGCCGGCCATGAAGTGGCCTGGACTGTCTTCCGCTTCGGTGCCGAGTACCCGCAAGTGTTCGACGGCATGCAATTCCCGCTCGAAGCACAGGAAGAGTTCTGGAAGCAGATGGTGCCCGACTGGAATTACTCGATGACGCCGCCGATGCCGACCGTGAAGGCTCTGTCCGAGCTGTCGCAGCGCCTCGGCAAGGCCGTGCTGATCAGCCATTCGCAGTCCGGCATCTTCCCGTTCCAGACCGCGACCATGAGCCCGAAGGGCATCGCCGGCATCGTCTCGATCGAGCCGGGCACCTGTCCTGCTGCGAATTACGACATGGCGGCGCTGAAGGGCATTCCGGTCATGGCGCTGTTCGGCGATTTCGTCAGCAAGTCGGAGGTGTGGTCGAAGCGGCTTGCGGGCTGCCGGGATTTTGCCGCCGCTGCGAAAGCCGCCAGTGTCGAGGTGGAAGTCGTGGAGCTGCCGTCCGTCGGCATCCACGGCAATTCGCATATGCTGATGCAGGACAAGAACAATCTGCAGGTCGCGGATTGGCTGGTCGGCTGGCTCACGGCGCATGTGAAATGACGAAGCTGATCTTCACCGCGGTTTCGCGCAACTATTTCAACCTGCCGATCTGGGTCGCGCAACATCAGGGCATGCTCGCCGACGAAGGTCTCGATGTCGCGATCGAGCTCTATGAGGGCGTGGACGAAGTGACCAACCGCCTGCGCGACGGCCGCGCGCAGATCGGCTACGGGATCACCGAGCATGTCGTGCTCGACAGTGAGGCCGGCGGCTTCCTCGAGATCGTCGGCGGTAACGTCAACCGGCTGCCGTTCTCGCTGATAACAGGCAAGAACATCAGAAGTGTCGAGGATCTCCGCGGCAAGACCGTCGGAGTCTCGTCGATCGAGGCCGGCAGCTCGTCGTTGGTGATGAAGCTATTGGCCGCGCGTGGCCTGCATTATCCCGGCGATTACAAGCTGCGCGCGGTCGGACCAATCCTGGCGCGCTGGGAGATGCTGCAGTCCGGCGAGATCGACGCCGGCTTGCAGGGCGCGCCGCTGAACTACATCGCGATCGACCAGGGTTTTGGCAGCGTCTGCGAGCCACGGCGGGAAGTGCCCGACTTCCAGTTCACCTCGCTGAACGTGGACAAGCGATGGGCTGAGGCCAATGCCGATGTCATGCAGCGCTTCATGCGCGCCTTCGTGCGCGCGCATGATTTCTTCTTCGAAAATCGTAACGGTGCCACGCCAATCGCGATGGCCGAGACCGGGATCACGGAGAAATACGCGCGGCGCGCCTGGGACGAATACACCACCGACGAAATCTTCCCGCGCGACGGAGATGCCAATGATGCGGCGGTACAGGCGCTGATCGAGATCAGCTCGCTGATCCGCGCGGTGCCCAATCGGACGAAATCGTCGGCATCCGATTACATCAATCGCTCCTATCTGCACGCGGCGCAGCGCGAGGTCGCCGCCGCAAGAGCGAAGGCGTGAGGCCATGTCGGCATGGCCCGATATCGATTATGGGAGCCGGCTTCGCGCCGGGGTTCTGATCCCATCGGGCAATTCGGTGGCGGAGCCGGAAATCCGCGCCATGTTGCCGCGCGAGGTTTCGATGCTGGTCACGCGGCTGTCGCTGCGCGGCAGCTCGAAGGCGGAATTGATGCAGATGCTGGATCAGCTGGAGGCCGCCTCCGCGCTGCTGGCGGACGCCGAGGTTGATTGCATCGTCTTCCACTGCACCGCGGTCTCGACCTTCGCGCCGGAATTGGCGGACGGCATCCGCGAGCGCATCCTGGCGGCTTCACGCGTCAAATGCTTTACCACGGCCGACGCTATTCTGGAGGGATTGCGGCGGCTGAAGGTGAGGCGGGTGTCGCTGCTCACTCCCTATATCGACGAGGTTCATGCCCGCGAGATCGCTTTCCTGGAAGGCAACGGCTTCGAGGTCGGCGGCGGCGCCAATCTCGGGATCAACACCAATGCCGACATGGCGAAGCTCCAGCCCGAGGCAATCCTCGATTGGGCCATGGACAAAGTTGATCGACATGCAGATGCCTGCCTGATCAGTTGCACCGCGATCAAGTCCGCGCCCGTGATCATCAGGCTTGAACAGGCCCTGGGCCTGCCGGTGCTCACGAGCAATCAAAGCATGGCGTGGCATCTGCTGAGATCGAACGGCATCGACGCTCCGGTCGAAGGCTATGGCCGTTTATTCTCAGACGAACCCTATGGACAGTCTGCCGCGAAGTGTTAGCTTTGCTCGAGGCTAACTACTGCGGTCGAGCGAGCGATGATCACCATTCCAAGTGTCATGGCGCAGACCCTGGGCACCTTCCTGGCCACGGAGACGCGTGGCCGCTTCGGCTCCTCGCACGCGAACCTCGCCGATTTCCTGCCCTATGTGTCGAGGCTGACGCTGGAATGCATCGGCAACAGCGATGCGCTCTATCACGACATCGAGCATTCGATGCTGGTCACCCTGGTCGGTCACGACATTCTGATGGGGCGCATGCTGATGCGGTCGACGACGCCGCGTGATTACGCCAATTTCATCCTGGCCTGCCTCACCCACGACATCGGCTATGTGCGCGGGGTGGTACAGGGCGATGGCGACGGCGAATATATCGCCGACGTTACCGGCCGCACGATCCGCCTGCCGATCGGTTCGTCCGACGCCGCGATGGCGCCCTATCATGTCGACCGCTCGAAATTGTTCGTGATCGAGCGGTTCGACATGCTGGATTATCTCGACGCGGATCGCATTGCGCGGGCCATCGAATATACCCGCTTCCCCTACCCGTCCCCGTCCAACAACAACGGTCCGGTGGATGATCTGAACGAGGAGGAGGGCCTGCTGCTGCGCGCAGCCGATCTGATCGGCCAGCTCGGTGATCCCAACTACATGCGAAAAGCCAATGCGCTGTTCTACGAATTCGAGGAGATCGGCCTGAACGAGAAGCTGGGCTACAAGACACCGGCGGACGTCGTGTACAAATATCCTCAATTCTACTGGAAGAACGTCGCGCCGCAGATCCAGACCGCCATCCGCTACCTCAACGTGACATCAAGCGGACGGCAGTGGGTTGCAAATCTCTACAGCAATGTATTCCGCGCCGAGCGCGAACTCACCCAATCCGGCCCTCAGATCTAGGGCGTCGGTGACGGGCGGCATTTTCGAATCTCGGTGTTCCGCCTCAATGTTCCCGCGGCGGCTGCTTGATCAACTGGCGCAGCCCCAGCCGCCCCGCGCGCTCGTTGCGCTCCTCGGCGAGCATGGTCAGCTCCTTGTCGAGGCAGTGAGCGATCTCCTTCTTGAGGTCCTCGATATGGCGCCTTTGGCGCCCGTGAAGCTTGGTCGGCTCCATCGTCATGCAGTCGGTCTCATCGGTTTCTTGTTGGCCCCAGTGCCGCCGCACCCTATCACGCTGTTGTCACAATCCAAGCCAAAGAGCTTTGTTCTCCTTTCTTCGTGATTCATGGCAATTGATTCCAAAAATAGATCAATCCCTGGATTGAAATAGTTTCATCGGCCTCAACCGGCGGTTTTCATGTCTTCCGGCGATTCCACGTAGAAGCCGGAGTAGGAATCCACGAGGCAGAGGTGGTCACGCACCTCCTTGACCCCGGCGGTGTTTTCAGCCGCGACGATGGTGGCCTGACGCGCGCGCTCGGTGGTGATCAGGCCGTGCAGATGCACGACGCCGTTGCGCACCATCGCTTCGAATCCGATCGGCCGCCAGTCGGCGGCGCTGATCGCGCGGGTGATGCGGTCGCGGATATGGTCGTCGTCCGCGGTCGGGTCCGGAATCTCGTGCGCCATGCTGGCGACGGCCTGCAGCAGGTTTGACCGCGTCACGATTCCGACCAGCGCCTTGCCGCGCATCACCGGCAGCCGCTTGATGTCGTTCTTCTCCATCAGGCGGACCAATTCATCCAGCGGCGTTTCCTCGGCGACCGTGATCACGTCTTGCGTCATGACGTCTTCGACCTGGCGACCGCGTTCGTGGACGAAGTCAGTGGCCGCCCGTCCGGGCCCGAGCAGGAATTGCAGCCAAGCCGGGCGTTTGCGCCCTGTGCCGATCTCGCTGCGGCGAAGGAAGTCGCTCTCCGAAGCAACGCCCACGAGCTCGCCATAGGCATCCGTGACCGGCAGCCCGGAGATGTGATTGCCCAGCATCAGCTTGGCGGCTTGCTCGATGGTGGTGTCCGGCCGGACGGTAATCACGTCCCGGGTCATGATTTGATGGGCGCGCATGATCGGTCTCCGCTTGGTCTCGTGTCGCAACGCTATGTCTTCCAGGGAAGGGCGGCTTTGATCTTGCTCAATCGTGAAAGCGGCATTTGACATTTCCGGGCCGTCTTCCTAGATATTTCGCATGCGAAGTAATTCGGCCCCCGATCATCCAGGCTCCCGGCCGGACCGGCGCCTGATCTACCTGCTCAATGTCGCGCAGCGGCGGTTGCAGCGCTTCGTGGCGGCACAGACCAAGTCCGGCGGGGTCACCTCGGCGCAGAGCGGCCTGCTGTTCGTGCTGGGCAAGCACGACGGCGCGTTGATGGGCGAAGCCGGCGCCGCACTGGATCTCGGTCCGCCCGGGATCAGCGGGCTCGCGGAGCGGATGGTGGAGGCGGCGCTGATCGAAAAACGCGCCGATCCCGATGACGGCAGGGCCACACGGCTGTGGTTGACGGCCTCGGGGCGCAAGGCGCTGGCGCGCACCAAGGCAGGCGTTGCCGAGCTCAATGCGCGCCTCACGGAAGGCTTCAGCGACGCGGAGATCGACATTGTCTCGCGTTGGCTCACCAGCGTGCAGAACAAGTTTCCAAGAGAAGACGAATGAGCGAAGACGAATGAGAGGAGACGAGGAATGACCGACCACATCAAGATCGAGCACAGGGATCACGTCCTGACCCTGACATTTGCGCGCCCCGACAAGAAGAATGCGATCACCAACGCCATGTACGGCGCGCTTGCCGACGCCATCACGGCGGCCGAGACGGACCAGGCGACACGCGTGATCGTGCTGCGCGGCGAGGGCGATATGTTCACCGCCGGCAATGACGTCGGCGAGTTCGCGATGATGGCGACCGGCGCCTTTAAGGGCGATCGTCATGTCTCGCGTTTCTTGGACGCGATCGCCCACTCGACCCGGCCGCTGGTTGCCGCCGTGCAGGGCCGCGCCGTCGGTATCGGCACCACGATGCTGCTGCATTGCGATTTCGTCGTGCTCGGCGAGGATGCGAAGCTGTCGACGCCTTTCGTGGGACTCGCGCTGGTGCCGGAGGCCGCTTCCTCGCTGTTGCTGCCGCTGCGCATCGGCTATGCCCGCGCCTATGAGATGTTCGCACTGGGCGAAGCCATGGACGCGAAGACGGCGCTGCAGCTCGGCATCGCCAATCGCGTGGTGCCGCTCGACAGGTTGCATGCGGAAGCGGCGTCCGTCGCCGCTCGGCTGGCAAAGCTGCCGGCGGGCTCGCTGGCTGCGACCAAGCGGCTGATGCGCAATGCCGAGGTGCTGTCGGCCCAGATCGGCGCGGAAAGCAAGATCTTCGCCGACCGCTTGGCCACGGCCGAAGCGCGTGAGGCCTTTTCGGCTTTCGCCGAGAAACGGGCGCCCGATTTCACGAAGGTCGCGAGTTGAGCGGAATTATTCCGCGGCGAGTTTCGGGGCCATCGGCGCCGACCAGATGACGACGCGGTCGCGGCCGGCTTCCTTGGCCTGGTAGAGCGCTTCGTCGGCCGCGCGCATCAGGGCGTCAATGCCGGACATGCTGATGCTGGCGGAGACGATTCCGACGCTGATGGTCACGTTGAAGCGGACCTTGTGCACGCTGAGGAATTGCGCCGCGACGCTTTCGCGGATGCGTTCGGCCACCACCAGTGCCTGCTCGGCATCGGTTTCCGGCAGCAGGATCGCGAACTCCTCGCCGCCGAGCCGGCCGGCGATGTCGGAGTTGCGCTTGCCGCGCTGGCAGGCGCCGGCGACCGAAATGATCGCCTCGTCGCCGACCGCATGTCCGTAGCGGTCGTTGACGGATTTGAAGTGATCGATGTCGAGCATCAGCATCGACAGCGGCCGCTGGTAACGCTGGAAGCGGCTCCACTCGGCCTCCGACAGCACCATGAAATGCCGGCGGTTATAGAGACCGGTCATGGAGTCGACGGTGGCGAGCTTCTCCAGAAGCTCGGCGTTGCGGATCAGATCGGTGATGTTGCAATAGGTCACCAGGCGCCCGCCATTTGATGTGACCGAAACCTGCACCCGGATATGGCGGCCATCCGGCGTCGTGACATCGCTGAGTGGCGGATGGGCCGTCTGCATCGCCTCGAGGCGGCTTGCAACGAACGCCTCGAGCTGGTCGGGCGACATATCGCCGGTGCCGGCGTTCGGCGTGTGGGTGATCAGGTCGAGGTAGCTCGGGCGAACGGCCAGCTGTGCGCTGGTGACGCCGAAATATTCCCTCAGCTTGCGGTTGAGGAAATGCGTCTTCAGATCGGCGTCGAGCAGCATCACGCCTTCGGAAATATTGTCCAGCGCATTGCGCAGCAATTCGAGCTCGTCGGAATGGCGGACGATATCGGTGACGTAGGCATAGCTCAGCATGCGCCCGCCGTTCGGCAGCACCGCGCACTGCACGCGGATCACCTCGCCATTGGTGCAGCGGACGTCGCGCGGGGTGGTATCGCCGGCCCGGATCGCCGAAATGCGGCTGGCGACATAGGCGTCCATGTCGGCGGCCGCGATCTCATAGGCGCCGATGTCGCGGCCATGAAACATCAGCGCGACATAGGACGGCTTGCTCTCGGCAACCGCATCGGGCAGCGCCCACATCTTGCGGAACGCCTTGTTGATGAACTGGGAGCGCAGGTCGCTGTCGAGCAAGACCACGCCGGTTTCGATTTCGTCCATCGCCGCGCGCAGCGCCAGCATCTGCCCGCGAAGCAGCGTGTCGGTGCGGCGATCGGATGGCTCGCCGGTGGCCACCTCGTCCTTCGCTTGAGGCGTCTCGAACTCGATGCCGATCTCGTTGCCGGACTGCCAGATCAGCCTCGCGGCGCGCGGCGGGCCCTCGCCGGCTATCAGCAAATGGAAGGATTTCGGGATACCCAGATGGCTGTCTGCCTGAAGGGTGGCGCCATGATCTGACATCCGCCGGATGACGCAGTCGATGCTCGTCTGGCCGAAATCGGAGACGATCTTGCCGGCCAGCAAGGTCCGGCCGCGAACCGTGAATTGATCGGACATCAGGGCACCTGCGGAGACGATGCTGTCGCGACAAGTTGCCGCGCGGCATCAGCCAGCCATGGGTCCCGTTAACGGCCGGTTAAGGTTTGGCTGAGGGGTGTCGTAGAGGGCTAATAGTGTCTTACGACAGACCGGCAGGCGATCCACAACGCCACCGCGATCAATCCGAAGCTGCCCAATAGCAGAAACGTCCACTGATAGCCGGCCCACTCCGCAAACCATCCGCCGAGCAGTGGGCTCAGGGACGCGCCGATGCCCTGAACGGTGATCACCGCGCCCTGGCCGAGATTG
>Ga0207700_10002275_pt1 | contig 11024 bp, 11 predicted proteins | sample LARL82metaG_FD_184348 | JGI IMG/M metagenome (GOLD analysis project Ga0207700, IMG submission 184348) | Corn, switchgrass and miscanthus rhizosphere microbial communities from Kellogg Biological Station, Michigan, USA - LAR L8-2 metaG... | ecosystem: Host-associated > Plants > Roots >...
CGGCTCACGGTGAGCACGGCACGCGCTGACGGTTCAGGACGGAGGGCGCGCGGAGCGTCGCTGGGCGCGAAACCAGCCGAGTCCCGCAGTGAGTGCGGCAAGGGCCAGCGCCGCGGCGGCGCCCGCGCACACGGCTTGCCGGCCGGTTTCGCTGAACGCGCGCACGACACCCTCGGCGACATACCAGGGAAGAAGCAAAAGCGTCCATTGGCGCGCACGCACCTGAGCGCGCGCGACGCCGGGCGTCAGCGCAAGCAGCGGCAACGCCTTCAGCGCCAGCCACGATCCTCCGGGCTTCAGCGGGCCGAGCCACAGTTCCCAGAGCAACTCAAGCAGAGCGAGCGCGAGAATTGACGCGGCGGCCGCGCGCCGCCAGGATGCGCTGCCGTCACGCGACGGCGACATACTCGAATAGCTCGAACCCCGGGCCTTGATCGACCAGCTTGGTCAGCACCGCGGTGCCGACCGATTTGTCCCGATGCAGCGCTATCGCCTGCTCGAGCTGAAACACGCCTGCCGGGACCAGCGCCATCGGCGGCGACTCGTCCTGCCCGCTGTCCGGCAACAGCACCAACGGCAGCAGCGGTGCGCCGTCCAGGCCTTCGGCGCGGCCGGCCGCCGCCTCCGGGCTGTCGGTCAGGAGCTCGCAGCCGAACTCGAGGCCGGTTCCCCGCATCGTATTGCGGAACCAGCGCACCATCGCCGCCTGCAGCGCAGTCCGCCCCTCGACGCGCAAGGCGATTAAGTCGCCGACGCGCAACGGCGCGTGCACCGAATCGATCTGGCGCAGCGCGTAGCCGGCCGGCGTGTGATTGATCACCTGGCAGGCGGTCATCGTCGGCAGCCCGGGCGGCGGATGGAAGATATCCAGATGGGCGCCGGGACTGTATTGCCAGACCGCGTTCAAGCCGGCGCACATGACGACACGGGCTCGCGACGGCAGCCGGTTGAATTGCCGCGCCGGCGGTATCGCCCATTGCCGCAGCAGGCGGCGCAGCAGCGTCATGTATTGCGCGACCGCTGCGGTATCGGCGGGAAAGCCGGCCGGCGCCTTGCCGCCGGTATCCAGCGTGCGCAACTGTTCCTGCAGTTGGAAAGCAAGGTCGAAGGTCAGCAGAAACAGCTTGTTGCCCTCCAGATTGCCGCCCTTGTTCGACGAGAACGGCGGGAAATCGTGCCCGATCGGGACGATCGCCACGGCCTTGGCCAGCCGGTGCACCGGCGCCTGGTCGGTGAGCTTCGCCCAGTGCGAATGTTCCTGCAGATACTGGATCACGTGGCTGAGCTGCGTCGGCAGGAAGCCGTAAGGATTGGCCAATGCCAGCAACAAGGCCTGCACATAGATCCGTTCCGGCGTGGCTTCCGGGTTGTCGCTGGAGATCGGCGTTTGATGCAGACCGCGTGAACGGGCATGGACATAGATCGCATGCGCGTCGTGCCACGTTCGTGCCGGCACCGGCGCATACGACATGTAGCTGTTGGTCAGCACGCGGGTCGTGCACTGCAGGCAGCGATGGATCAGCGCGACCAGCAGCCGGTTGCCGCCGAGCAGGATGCGCTTGTCGGCTTCGTGCGCAAGCAGCCTCTTGTACGCGGTGGCGAGCTCGGAGGACAGCGTCAGCGCGACCTTGGCGGCTTCCAGCGCGCTGCCGGTCAGCGGATGCGCAGCGCGCGCGAAATTGCGCTCGAGTACCGGCCAAAGCGTGATCGCGGCCGCGTAGAACTTCTCGGCGAGCTCCAGCCGGCGTGAGTCGGAGATCGCTGCCCGGTTGGTGGCCGCCAGCGCATCGCCGATCACCCCCGCAGCTTCGATCGATTCCCGCTTCATCGTTTCGTCGATCCACGCCTGGACTTGCGCCGGCCTGGTTTCAGGCGGGTGCGCAGGGCGTTCGTTGATCGGCGGAAGGCTGAGGGCGAGGGTCAAGAGCGTGGCAGTCGGATAGGGTTAGCGCTCGATTGTAGACGATGCGACCGGGGATCGCGGCATAGGCTCTACATCGCGTCGAGAAAGGCCGCAACCGGTGCGATCTGCTCGGCGTCGAGCAGCATCGGGGCGTGTCCGATACCGGCAAATTCGATCAGCGCAGGCCTGGGGCCGCGCGTGCGCATCGCGGCCGCGGTCTCCGGCGCGAGCAAATCCGATTCCGCTCCGCGCAGGATCAGTGTCGGGCACGAAATCGCGTCCCATATGGGCCAGAGATCGCCGGATTGCTTCGCCTGGACGCGGAACGGTACGGCGATGCCCGGATCGTATTTGAGCCGCCAGCTGCCATCGGCGAGTTGCCGTGCCGTCGTCCGTGCCAGCGTCTCCCACTGCGCGTCGGACAGCGCGCCGAAGGGCGCGGATACGGCGCGGATATGGGCTTCGAGCGCGGCGAACGACTCGAATTTCGGATCGGCCCCGACGTAGGAGGCGATGCGCGCCAGTGCCGGCGACTCGATTACCGGTCCGACATCGTTGACGACGAGTCTCGCGACCGGCGTATTCTTCTGCGCGGCGAGCACCATGCCGAGCAATCCTCCCATCGACGTGCCGACCCATGCGCAGCGCTCGACCGCCGCGCTCGCGAGCAGCGCGGTCAGCGTCGTCAGATAGGTGGGAAACGTGTAATCGTTCGGATCGGCCAGCCATTCGCTGTCGCCGCGCCCCGGCATGTCGGGGCACAGGACGCGGAAGCGATCGCCGATGGCCGCCGCCAGCGCGTCGAAGTCGCGCCCATTGCGCGTCAAGCCGTGGACGCAGACGACCACGCGAGGATTGTCCGGATCGCCCCATTGCCGATAGACGACGCGATGGAAGCCATGCGGACTGAGACTCGCGAAGTGGCGTTCTTGCAGAGGGGGCATGCTGATCGTTCCGCGCGAGTCGATGCGCGGCGTCAACGCATCGTCGGGGAAAACGCCAATCGCGTCAATCGGCGCTCCGTGTCTAGCGAAACAGCGCAGTCGGAAATACCGGTGCGAAACCCGGACTGTCGCTGCCGAGGAAAGCGTCGATCTCGTCTCGCCGCGCCATCGCGTCGGCGTGGCCGAGCGCCATCAGTGCGCGGCAGTAGTGCCGATCGAACAGCAGGTAGGAGAGGAGGTTGCTGCCGGTGCCTTTGGTGCCGCCGAGGCCTTTCAGCAGGTATCGCACCCCGGTCGGCAGATGCTGTCCATAGGCCAGCGCGAGCTCGGCCAGGTCGCGACTGGGTCCCAGCACCAACGCGTCGACGTGCGCCACGTTCAGCCCGTGCTCGCTCAGGCGCTCGGATGAGATGAGGCCGGCCAGCTGGTTGATCTGCGACATGCGCTCGAGGTCGGCACCCATATTGTCCAGAAAGATGCTGGACAAGGCGTGTCCGGCGACCTGCGCGAACGACGGATAGCGGCGCGCCGTACCGCGGGTCGGTGAGGGCCGCTGACCGGTGAACTGACCGACGGCGATGACCAGCAGTCTGCGCGCGCCCAGATGCAGCGCCGGCGACAAAGGCGCGATCTGGCGGACCGAGCCATCGGCGTAGTAATCGTTGCCGACGAGTGTCGCGGGAAAAATGAACGGAATCGCCGTCGACGCAAGCAGATGCTGGACGCCTATGGTTGCCGTCTCGCCGCGCCGCCGCATGCGCTGCCACGGCTGCATCGCCGGATCGCCCTGGTAGAAGGTGACCGCGTGGCCGGTCGCATAGCTGGTGGCGTTGATCGCCAGGGCGCGCAGGCGCCCCGCCGCGATGTGCCCGGCGATGCGCTCCGCGTCCAGCTCGCGGCGCAGCAGGCTCCGCAGCGGACGATTGTCGAACATCGACGCCGCGTTTGCCTGGCCCTGACGGCCGGTCAGAACGGATGCCAGCCAGCGCGCGCCGTGCGCCGATAGCGTGGACAGGTCGGCCCTGTACACATCGGCGACGTCGATGTTGCGCCACAGCCGCACCAGACGCGCGACGCCGTCGCGGAATTTGTCCGCGTGGACCGCCAGCGCCGCGGCATTGATCGCGCCCGCCGAGGTTCCGCAGATGACTCCGAAAGGACCGGCTGCCGTCGGGCGCAGGATTCGTGCAACGGCGCGCAGCGCGCCGACCTGGTACGCGGCGCGCGCGCCGCCTCCGGAGAGGATGATCCCGGTGCCGGTGCGCGCGTCGCCGAATGTGATCAGGCTTACTACTCCGCGCGCAGCGTCCGGTCGAGGATCAGCAGCATCGCGGCGGTGGCGCCCCAGATATAGCGTTCGCCGTACGGAATCGCGTGGTAATCGCGCCGCAGTGCTCCGAGCATGCGGAAATGGCGTTGCTGATTGGCGGGCTCGAGCAGAAACGCAAGCGGCACCTCGAAGACCGAAGCGACTTCGACCGGATCGGGGGTGAGCACGATCGGCGGCTCGATCCAGCCCACGATGGGCGTCACGCGATATCCGGTCACTGTCTCGTAGTCGGCAAGGCGCCCCAGCGGGAGCACGCGGTGGCGCGGCAACGCGATCTCTTCCTCGGCTTCGCGCAGCGCGGCGGCGACGGCGTCGGTATCTTCCGGCTCGATGCGGCCGCCGGGGAAGCTGATCTGTCCCGCATGGTCGGGCAGATCGGCGCTGCGCTCGGTGAACAGCACCGTCAGGCCTTCCGGACGATTGATCAGCGGCACCAGAACCGCCGCGGGGGTGGTCGCGCCTTCGCGGCCCGGCAGGCGGAATCCGTCGGAAAGATTGGTCGCCGACCCCGGCGCCGGTCGCTCGAACCGCTCGCGCAACCATGCCTGCTGCTCGGCAGGCGACAATTGGAAAAGGGGTAACGGCATCGGGCGCAAGGGGCCCGAATCCGGGCGCGCCGACCATTGTAGCGCGCGCTGCGAGCTCGCCAGTACAGTGAAATGTCAGACCAGAAGCTTGATCGCGGCGATTCCCAAGGCAGCGATAAGAAGAGTGCGAAGGACGTGCGTCGGGACGCTGCGCGTGGCAACGCTCCCGGCGACGATGCCCGGCAACCCGCCGGTGACCAGCGCCAGCAGCAGGCTGGCGTCGATGCTACCGAGCCAGGCATGGCCTGCGGCTGCGATCGCCGTCAGCGGAACGGCGTGGGCGATGTCGCTGCCGGCGATCTCGGCAGGCTCGAGCTCGGGATAGAGCAACGAGAGGATTGCCGCGCCTATCGCTCCCGCGCCGAGTGAAGTCAGTGCCACGGCGGCGCCGATCAGTGTCCCAGCGACAACCGTCGCCGCCGGACGATGGCGGCGCACGCGCTCGAGCGCCGCGGAATCGAGCGCCCAACGCCGGATGCTTCCCCGAAGCAACAGCAACGCGACGCTGATCAGCACCGCGATGGCGACCGCCAAGCGGATCACTCGCGCCAGTCCTTGCGGCGTGACGCTGATGTTCGCAAGGACCACGAGCGTCGCGATCGCCGCGGGCACGCTGCCGGCCGCGAGCAGGGCGACCACGGGCACCCTTACGGTGCGCGCCGCGCGATGCGCGAACGTCGCGGCGGTCTTGGTCACAGCGGCACAGGCAAGATCGGTGCCGACCGCAATGGGGGCGGGAATGCCGAACGCCGTGATCAATAGCGGCGTCATCAGCGAGCCGCCACCGACTCCGGTCAGGCCTACCATCAACCCGACGCCCAGGCCGGACAACGCAAGCCACGCGAATTCGGTCATTCGTGACCCGCCTAAAGCGGTCGCGGCCGCTCTAGCGGCCGATGCGGGCGCGGGCTGGATCGTCCAGCTCGCGATCGTCCGTTGCCTCGCCGATGTCGGCCAGCGCGTCCGCGATCGCGGCGTGGTGAGCGCGAAATTGCGCTCCGATCAGAATGACGGCGGGTCCGGTCAGACCGGCGTCGCCGATTCGGGGCAACGCCGCGATCGTCGAATAAATGACGCGTGCATTCGGCAGCGACGCATTTTCGACCACCGCCACCGGTGTCGCTGCGGGCTTGCCTGCGGCGATCAGCGCGGTTGCGATCGCGTTCGCCTGACCGACACCCATATAAATCGCGCCGGCGTCGGCGGCGGCGATGCTCCGCGCCCATTCGTTTGCGGCCTCGCCCTCGCCGACGCGCGGGGTGACCAGGCTGATCGTGCGCACGAGGCCGCGCTGGGTCAGCGAAATGCCGATTTGCGCGCTCGCTGCGAGGGCCGCCGTGATGCCCGGCACCACCTCGTAGCGCACGCCGGCCGCCTCGAGCGCCGCGATTTCCTCCTGCGCGCGGCCGAAGAGCATCGGATCCCCGCCCTTGAGCCGCACGACGATCGAATGCACGGCCGCCGCGTCGACCAGGCGCTTGTTGATGAATTGCTGCGCCGTCGAGTGCTTGCCGCAGCGTTTGCCGACGGCGAGCTTGCGCGCGTTCGTCGCAAGCGCGATCGTGTCCGGATGCACGAGAGCGTCGTAGAACACGATGTCGGCGCGCTCGAGCAGCCGCGCGGCGCGCAAGGTCAGCAGGTCCGGTGCGCCCGGACCCGCGCCAACCAGGTAGACGACGCCGCGCGTAGTCATTGGACCATCCCGGCGGCAACGCTGTCGTGCGCAGCCTCGTCGATCGGGATCACGCGGACCGCGACATTCATCGGCCTGCGATGCAGCCCGCACTCGCGGTGTTCGGGCTGCTCCCACCACCAGCGGCCCGCGCGCTGCTCCTCGCCCGGCTCGATCGGACGCGTGCACGGCGCGCAGCCGATGCTCGGATAGCCCTGATCGTGCAGCGGATGGCAGGGAACTGCATTGGCGCTCAGGTAGTTCCACACCTCGGCCTCGCTCCAGTCGGCCAGCGGATTGAACTTGGCTATGCCGCGCTCGGCATCGAATTCCTCGACGGCAACATCGGCACGCGTGATCGACTGCGCGCGACGCTGTCCGGTGATCCAGCCGCGCTTTCCGGCGAGTCCACGGGCAAGCGGGCTGGCCTTTCGGATGGCACAACATGCCTGACGCAACTCGATGCTGCGGTAGAAGGCGTTGACCCCGTTGGCGGCTACGAATGCTTCCAGCGCGCCCGCATCCGGATGCAGGACGTGGATCGTCAGGCCGTAGCGTTCGCGCACGCGATCAATCTGCATGTGGGTTTCGTCCGGCAGGCGTCCGGTATCGAGCGTCAGGATCTCGATCGGCAGCGCATGCCGTGCGACGAGGTCGATCAGCACCATGTCCTCGGCGCCGAAGCTGCTCGCCAGGGCCACAGGCGCGTGGTCGCGCGCGACCCGGGACAACAGCGTAACGACCTCGGCGACGCGGGCTTCGATGCTCATCGTCTCGAATCCTCGCTCGACGCCGGTGCGTCGGCGGCCGCGGCCTGAAGGCGGCGGCGGAACAGCGGCACCGGCTGAGCGACCGTCGCCTGGTAGTTGTCGCTGAAATCGTCGAAGGCGGCCAGCGCTTCGGCGACGCTGCGGCCGGGTCGCAGTGCGAAGGTGTCGAAACCGCACTGGCGCAGGTAGTACAGCTGATCGCGCAGGATTTCGCCGATCGCGCGCAATTCGCCGGTGTAACGGTGTTTTTCGCGCAGCAGTCGTGCGGTCGAGTAGCCACGCCCGTCGCCGAACTTCGGGAAGTCGACGGCGATCAGCGGCAGGCGCGCGATGTCGCCGGCCAGCGCATCCGGGTCGTCGTCGGGCTTCAGCCAGACGCCGATATCGTTCCTGATCGAGAGCGCATCGTGCTGCGCCGACCACAGAGCGAGCGGAACGATCGCGGGGTTCGACCCCGGAACATCGGCGAGCGCGGCCGTTTCGGGCAGCAGCGTCCAGCGGTCGTCGATCACGGTGCGATCCCTAGTGAGCAGCGGCATAGACGCGCTCCTTGAACGGCTCGAGGCCGATACGTCGCACGGTGTCGATGAACCGCTCGTCGGCGTGGCGCCGTTCGATGTAGGTACCGAGCAGCTTGGCGACGACGTCGGGCATCTCGCGCGCGGCGAACGACGGACCGATCACCTTGCCCAAAGACGCGCGCTCGCCCTGGTCGCCGCCGATCGATACCTGGTACCACTCGTCGCCGCCCTTATCGACACCCAGCACCCCGATGTTGCCGACGTGGTGGTGGCCGCAGGCGTTCATGCAGCCCGAAATGTTGAGGTTGATTTCGCCGATGTCGTGCAGGTAATCGAGATCGTCGAACCGGCGCTGGATCGCTTCGGCGATCGGTATCGACTTGGCGTTGGCCAACGAGCAGAAGTCGCCGCCGGGGCAGCAGATGATATCGGTGAGCAAGCCGATGTTCGGCGTCGCGAACCCAAGCGCCTTGAGCTCGCCCCAGAGCGCGAACAGCGCGGCCTGCTTGACGTGCGCGAAGATCAGGTTCTGCTCATGCGAAACCCGGATCTCGCCGAAACTGTAAGCGTCGGCCAGGTCGGCGACCATGTCCATCTGGTCCGAGGTCGCGTCGCCCGGCGGCACGCCGGTCTTCTTCAGCGACAGGGTGACCGCGGCGTAGCCCGGGACCTTGTGCGGGAAGACGTTGCGCTTGACCCAGTTGGCGAACGCGCGGTTGTCGGCGACGGCGGCGCGGAAGCCCGGGTCGTCACCCGGTAAACGTTCGTACGGCGGCGGCGCGAAGAAGGCGGCGATGCGCTCGACTTCCTCGTCGGGGACCGTCGCCGGGCCGCCTTGCAGACGTTGCCATTCCGATTCGACGTGGCGGGTAAAGACCTCGAGCGTCATCTCCTTGACCAGGATCTTGATGCGCGCCTTGTAGATGTTGTCGCGCCGCCCGAAGCGGTTGTAGACACGCAGAATCGAATCCAGGTAATTGAGTATCTCCTCCCGCGGCAGAAATTCGCGAATGACGTGGCCGATCACCGGGGTGCGGCCGAGTCCGCCGCCGACGAGCACGCGGAATCCGATGTTGCCCGCCTCATTCCGCACCGCATGCACACCGATATCGTGCACCAGCGTCGCCGCGCGATCGGTCGCCGAGCCGGAGACCGCGATCTTGAATTTGCGCGGCAGGTAGGCAAACTCGGGATGGAACGTCGACCATTGCCGGAACAGCTCGCTGTACGGCATCGGATCGATGATTTCGTCAGCGGCGATGCCGGCGAAGTGATCCGCGGTGATGTTGCGCACGCAGTTGCCGCTCGTCTGGATCGCGTGCATCTGCACGGTGGCCAGCTCGCCCAGAATGTCCGGAACGTCCTCGAGCCGCGGCCAGTTGAACTGGATGTTCTGCCGCGTGGTGAAATGTCCGTAGCCTCTGTCATACTTTCGACCGATGTGTGCGAGCTTGCGCATCTGGGTCGATGAAAGCAGGCCATAAGGAACCGAGATACGCAGCATCGGCGCGTATTTCTGGATGTACAGACCGTTCCGGAGCCGCAGCGGCCGGAACTCGTCCTCGGTCAGATCCCCGGCCAGAAATCGCCGCGTCTGGTCGCGAAACTGGGCGACACGCTCGTCGACAAGGCGCTGATCGTGGTGGTCGTATCGATACATGGGGCGGGTGAGGGATGGCTCAGCCGCCAGCGTAGTGGGCCGTCGTTATGCGTACAAGGAATGACTAGCGATTAGTTGATAGCCGAATCGCATAACGCTGATTCAACATGAAACGGGGATTGGTTCTTTTCGCGCACGGAGCACGGGACCCGCGCTGGGCCGAGCCGTTCGAACGGCTGCAGCAGCGGGTGAGGGCGCTCGCGCCCGACGCCGAAGTCCGCCTGTGCTATCTCGAGCTCATGCATCCGAGCCTTGAAGGCGCGATCGGCGAACTGGTCGCGCTGGGCGTCGATCCGATCCGGGTCGTGCCGGTCTTTCTCGGCCAGGGCGGGCATGTCCGCCGCGATCTGCCGGGCTTGATCGCCGCCCTTCAAGGGCGGTTCGCCGGAACGACGATCAGCGTCGCCGCGCCGGCCGGCGAGGACGGTGCGGTGCTCGACGCGATGGCACGCTACTGCGTCGGCGGTCGCGACAACTGATCTGATCGAGGCATGACGATCCGCGAGCCGCTTTCCGCAGACCTCTTAAGGCGTATCGACGCCTATTGGCGCGCCGCCAACTATTTGTCGGTTGGCCAGATCTACCTGCTGGACAATGCGTTGCTGAGGAAACCTCTCGTAATTTCACACGTAAAACCGCGCCTGCTGGGGCACTGGGGAACAACGCCCGGGCTCAATTTCGTCTACGTCCATCTGAACCGGATCATCAAGCAGTACGACCTGAACATGATCTTCGTCACCGGCCCGGGGCACGGCGGTCCGGGCGTCGTGGCGAACACCTACCTGGAGGGAACGTACAGCGAGTTCTATCCCGGCATAACGCGCGACGAGGAGGGCATCCGACGGCTGTTCAAGCAGTTCTCATTTCCCGGAGGCATTCCCAGCCATGTCGCCGCCGAAACACCCGGATCGATCAACGAGGGCGGCGAGCTCGGCTATTCGCTCATGCACGCGTACGGGGCGGCGTTCGACAATCCCGGCCTGATCGTCGCGTGCGTCGTCGGGGACGGAGAAGCGGAGACAGGGCCGCTCGCCACCAGCTGGCACTCGAACAAATTCCTCAATCCGGCGCGCGACGGCGCGGTGCTGCCGATATTGCACTTGAACGGCTACAAGATCGCCAGTCCCACGGTTCTTGCCCGGATTCCCCGCAAGGAACTGGAAGCGCTCTTCCGCGGTTATGGCTATGCGCCGTATTTCGTCGAAGGAAGCGATCCCACGCCCGTACACCAGGCGATGGCCGCCACGCTCGACCGGGTTGTTGCCGACATTCGCCGGATCCAGTCGCAGGCGCGAAACAAGGGATCCGTCGAACGGCCCGCGTGGCCGCTGATCGTGCTGCGCACGCCGAAAGGGTGGACCGGGCCGAAGACCGTCGACGGATTGATGACCGAAGGATCGTGGCGCTCGCATCAAGTCCCGCTGGCGAACCTCGCGGAGAATCCCGCGCATCTGGCGGCGCTCGAACAGTGGATGCGCAGTTATCGCGCCGAAGAGCTGTTCGACGAGGCGGGCGGACTCGTCCCCGAGCTCGCCGAACTGGCACCGACGGGCGAGCGCCGCATGGGCGCCAATCCGCACGCCAATGGCGGGCTGCTGCTGCGCGAGCTCAAGCTGCCGGATTTTCGCGACTACGCG
>Ga0207700_10002276_pt1 | contig 11020 bp, 10 predicted proteins | sample LARL82metaG_FD_184348 | JGI IMG/M metagenome (GOLD analysis project Ga0207700, IMG submission 184348) | Corn, switchgrass and miscanthus rhizosphere microbial communities from Kellogg Biological Station, Michigan, USA - LAR L8-2 metaG... | ecosystem: Host-associated > Plants > Roots >...
TCCCCAAGGCCCAGCGCGATCGAATCCGGGTCAGCAGCAGGCGCGGCTAGGGTGACCTCGTCCGTGGAATTCCTCATGGGTCGCCTCCGGGGGGTCCCGGCTTACTTGAGCGCAGTCATGAAGGCCTGGATGCGTTCCAAGGTGGGCGGGGCCTGCCAGATCGCGTCGACCTCGGCGTCGAGGCCCGCCAGGTCATGAACGCGCTCCAGGAACCGCTGCCGTAGCTGGCGCTTGGTGAGGCTGAACGCCGGGCCCAGGGCGGCCAGCCGCCGGGCCGCGGCCAGCGAGCGGCCGGCCAGCTCCGCCGCGGGCACGGCCTCGTCGACCAGGCCACGGGCCAGTGCCTCCCCGGCGCCGAAGGTGGCCCCGCTCACGGCGAGCGGCCGGGCCTGCGCGTCACCGGCGCGCAGCCGCAGCAGCTCCAGCGCCACGGCCGGGAACGGGACGCCGACCAGCAGCTCGGTCACGCCGGCCCGGCCCGGGCCCTCGGCCATGACCGCCCAGTCCGCGGCCGCGAACAGGATGAACCCGCCCGCGATCGCGTGCCCGTTGACGGCCGCCACCACCGGCAGCTCGAAGGCCGCGAGGCGGGTGAAGGCGCGCCGCAGCTCAGGCAGGAAGGCAGCCACGTACCCCTCCCGCCCGGCGGTCACCCGCTTGAGGTCCACCCCGGCCGAGAACACCGGGCCGACGCCGGTCAGCACCACCGCGGCGGCACCGCCGGCGGCGGCGTCATCCAGCGCGCCGCACAGCGCCTGGCACAGCTCGGTGTCCAGCGCGTTGGCCTTGCCGTGCCGCATGGCCAGCACGGCCACGCCGTCCTTCGTGGTGGATTCGATCACCGGTGGCCTCCGTTGCGGTCATGGCATCAGCTCCCGGCCGAGGATCTCCGCTGGATCTCCCCGGCGCAGCCGTCAGGCAGGAACCCGTGTCACGGTAGTGCCAGGCTAGCGGCGAGGTGCGAGGCAGCACCCCGCAGCACGGGACGATGCTTCGGTGTGCCTTCACCGTGTCGTCGTCACGTAACGCCGACTATGCGCTGGTCAACCCACATGACGCCGAAGTCAGCGAGAGCGTCCAGATCACCCAATTCCGTACGCTCGGTTCGGCAGGAACTTCGCCGACGGGCATGTCGTGCCGAGGTGAGTAGGCCGGCGGCGCGCATGGCACGCTGGTGCTGCTTTCGCGCGAGACTCAACTAGAGATTGTCTGCGTAATCGACACCCCGGAGGCCACGCATCCGCTGCCGCGTCCGGGAGTAGAGACGATCGATGGCAGGACCGGCGGCCTCCCCCTCGTCGAGCTGAACCCTCGTCGGCCACACTGAGTCCATGAAATACGTCGGCCGGGTGCCCGCCCCGCCGCTCGACCGGTTCATCGACGACATCTACTGCCTGACCGGGGTGCCGCGCCACCGCCGGATGAACGTCCCGCCGATGCCGTCGGCACACCTGTTCGTCAACCTGGGCGGACCCGTCCGCCTGTGGGATTCCGGCTCTACGGTGCCGCCGGCTGTGTTCGCCGATGGGTGGTTCATGGGTGTATGGACCAGGCGTTTCCTCTTCGAGTACCCCACACGGGTGCGGCTGGTCGGGGTGCACTTCAAGCCTTGGGGGATTTCGCCGTTTGCCGGCATGCCGGCGAACGAGCTGCGGGACCGGTGGGTGCCGGCCGGCGCCGTCTGGCAGCGGTCTTTGGACCGGATTCGCAACCAGGCCGGCGGCATCGCATCGGCCGCCGAGACACTACGGGTATTGGAGGAGGAGCTGCGATCGCGACTTGCCGTGGTACCGTCGCGCGGTCTCGACCTGGTCCAGCACGCAGGCGGGCGGTTGGAGACTTCCCACGGCGCGGTCCCGGTCGGTGCGCTGGCCGATGCCGCCGGGGTGAGTGGCAATCACCTGGCCGCGCAGTTCAAGTCTCATGTCGGGGTCACCCCGAAGCGGGTGGCGCGGATCTACCGCTTTGCGCGGCTGATCCTGTCCGTAGACGCCCTGCGTCCGGTCGACTGGTCGGAGCTCGCGCAAGCGGCGGGCTACTTCGATCAGGCCCACTTCAGCAGGGAGTTTAAGGACTTCACCGGCCACACCCCGACGGAATACCTGGCCCTGCGGCGCCGGTTCCCCGCCGAGCAGGGGTTCCCGCCGGACAGCGGTCCGATGCCCGCTGATTGATTTTTTACAAGCCCAGCCGCCCCCGGGGGTGACAAGATCGGCGGCGACTGCGCAAGGAGACTCGGGGAGAACCTGTGGGCACAGTAATCATGCACAACGTGGTGTCGGTGGACGGCTTCATCGCCGACGAGAACGACGACGTCGGGCCACTCCACGAGTGGTACTTCAGCGGGGACACCCCGATCACCGAAGGCGGCGACCAGCACTACGACCATTCCGGAGCTGGAAGCGGCTTCAAGGTCTCAAGTGCATCGGCGGAGTATGTCCGGTCGATGTGGGAGGCGATCGGCACGATCGTGATGGGCCGTAACCTGTTCGACCTGGTGAACGGCTGGGAGGGTCAGCCGCCCGCGGGCGACCACGTGGTCGTGGTGTCCCACCGGCCCAAGCCCGAGGGCTGGCACCCCGAGGCGTCGTACCATTTCGTCGATGGCGTGACGGCTGCGATCGACAAGGCCCAGGAGCTCGCCGGGGAGCGAACCGTCACTGTGAACGCTGGCGAAGTGGGCGGCCAGATCCTCGCGGCCGGGCTCGTGGACGAGGTGGCGATGGACGTGGTGCCGGTGGTGTTCGGGTCGGGCAAACGCTACTTCGGCAGCATCGATGGGCAGCATCTGCTGGAGGATCCCCACGTGGTCATCCAGGGCGACCGGGTGCTGCACCTGAGGTTCAAGGTACGGCGCTAGACCCCGATGGGGTGAAAGTTACGCTCCCCGGTCGATGTCGGTGAGCCTCGACACCACGGGCGGCCCCGGTGGCTTGACGAGGCGCCTGACGAAGAAGGGCAGGCTGTGTTTGGCGGCGGTGGGCTGCGAGACGCCTAGGCGATGAGCTTGCCCGCCCGCCGCGGTCAGTATCCGCGACAGCAATCAAGGCCGTGACGTGAGAGCGGAGTGATCGTCGTGACCGGGAACAGAGCGGACGCGCTGGCACGCCTTGACGTCTTCGTCGGTGAGTGGGTCATGGAGGCCCGGTTTCCTGGCGACCCGCCGACACCCTCCAGCGCGGCCGGGGACGGCCCGCAGGTGCGCAGCCGGCTCCAGGTCGTTGATGCAGCGCAGGAATGTGGACTTGCCCGGGCCCGAGGGGCCGATGACGCACAGCACCTCGCGGGGAGCCACTTCCAGGGAGACGCCGCGGAGCACTTCCAGCCGGCCGAAGCGCGTGTACACGTTCTCCGCCCGCACCACCGCATCGGTCATCACGCCACTCACCCGTGTTCGCTGCCGGGAACGCAGGCTGACGACGCGCCGCGGGCGGTCCGCAGGTTGCCGAGCAGCCGCTGCGGGAACGTGCGCGGCAGCTCGCGGGTCGGCCCTCGGGAATAGTGCCGCCGCGCGCTGGGCCGCCGCGGATCCCAGTCCGGGCGCAGGCATGGGCGTGATCCGGCGGCTCCTGCCGGTACCGCGCCTCGTAGGATTTAGCGGCTGGGGCTATGGCTTCCGGGCGACTCCCCCGAACATCGCCACCTCGTCGGGCTCGCCGAAGGGACTGGGCTCGGGACGCCACCGGGAGCAGGACACTACCCCGGGCTCGAGCAGTTCCAGTCCGTCGAAGAAACGGGCGATCTGCTCGGGGGTGCGCTGGGTCAGCTTGGGGGTGCCGTGCTCGTTCCAGAACGCAACGGCAGCGTCCACGTCGGGCATCGCCGGGCTGGTGATGGTGTGCGAGAGCACCAGGTAGCTGCCGGACGGGACGGCATCCACCAGACGGCGCACGATGGCATGCGCCTGCTCGTCGTCGTTGATGAAGATCACCACCCCGAGCAGTGTCAGCGCGACCGGCCGCGTGAAGTCCAGCGTCCGGGCGGCTTCGGCGAGGATCGCGCCGGGGTCGTGCAGGTCGGCATCGAGGTAGGCGGTGGCGCCTTCCCGGCTGCTGGTGAGCAGGGCACGAGCGTGGGCTAGGACGAGGGGATCGTTGTCGACATAGACGATGCGGGATTCCGGCGCGACCGCCTGGGCGACCTGGTGGGTATTGTTGGCGGTCGGCAGGCCGGTGCCGATGTCCAGGAACTGACGGATCCCCGCCTCGGCGGCTAGGTACTGGACCGCGCGGGCCAGGAACGCCCGGTCGCCGCGGGCGTAGTCGCCGATACCGGGGTGGAGCTGCCGGATCTGGTCACCGACCTCGCGGTCGACGGGGTAGTTGTCCTTGCCGCCCAGCCAGTAATTCCAGATCCGGGCGGTGTGGGCGATCGTCGTGTCGATCTTGGGGGCCTGGCCCGGCACGGGCGGACTGTCGGTCACCTGCTCGCTCCTACAGACTAGATTGTTTTCGAATGCTATCCAGGGCACATGCGGCGGGCGTTGGCGGGCCCATGCGGCGGGGGGCGCCGCCGCGGACCAGCCCTGGGTGCTCCCTCGCGAGGCTTCTTGACCAGGCCAGCTCAACTCTGCCGCAGCAGCGCCCGGATCATATCCCTGCTGGCGGTGTCGGTTGCGGCCTGTACGCACAACTGGTCCATGATCGTCACGTAGTTGAGGACCTTGCCAGGCTGGTCGAGGTAGATTGCGCTGTCGAGCTGTTCGAGGAAGACCACATCGGGCAGATCCGGTTCGGGGAACCGCAGGATGGAGAACGGTCCGCCCGCACCCGCGTGCGGTCCGGCGTCGAACGGGACGATCTGCAGGGTTACGTTGGGCAGCTCGGTCATCTGCAGCAGGTGTTCCAACTCGGCGCGCATCACCACCGGGCCGCCCGGAGACCGGCGCAGCGCCGCTTCGTCCAGCACGGCCCAGAATTCCGGAGCGCCGGGCTGAGTCAGCAGTTCCTGCCGCTTGATCCGGAGGCTCACCCGGCGGTCTATCTCTTCTCCGGACGCGTGGGCGTTGCTGATCACGATCACGGCGCGGGCGTAATCTTCGGTCTGCAGCAGGCCCTGGACGAACTGCACCTCGTAGTTGCGGATAATCGACGCGGCCCTTTCCAGCCCGATGTAAGGCTCGAACCACCGGGGCAGGACGTCACTGTACTGCTGCCACCAGCCCGGGGCGCTGGCCTGGCGGACCAGTTCCAGCAGCTGCTCTCGCTCGGCGTGGTCGGTTACCCCGTACAGGCTGAGCAGGTCGGCCACATCGCGCTGCCTGGCTGTGGTGCGCCCCCGCTCCAGCCGGCTGATCTTGGACGGCGTGGCGCGGATAGCCTCGGCTGCCTGGGCGGGTGTGATGTTGCGGGCTTCCCGCAGCCGGCGAAGCTGCGTGCCCAGCGCGATCCGCAGCGCGGTCGGCCCCTGGCCCGGGTTGGCGAGGGCCGTCCAGGCAGGTGCGGTGTCGCGTGCCTGATCCGAGTTCATCATTGCTCCACCGGTCATGGTCGGCGCAGGGAACCCGCCAAGTATCCCACCGGCCAGCCGCTGCTGCCTAGCGTGCCGGGATACCAGCCAGCATCCGGCCGCACGCAGATCCTGTCTGGCACCGATACCGGGATCACTGCCGCTTCCCCGGACTGCAGTCTGCGGCCGGTCAAGGCACGCCGCGCGCAACCGGTGCGCACGGAGCCGTGGCGCATCACGGGCATCAGCGCACCAGGTAGTCGAACTGGCCGTCCTTGACTCCCCGGAAAAACGCGGTGATCTCGCGGCGTGTGTAGATCAACGCGACGCCGCCGGGGTGCCGGGAGTTGCGCACCGCTATCGTCCCGTCCGGGAGCTCAGCCACCTCCACGCAGTTCCCGTTAGGGTTGCTGTAGCCGCTCTTATGCCACACGGCCCCCCGAAGTTCGGATGCGGGCATGCCATTGCCTGCCTGAACCATGAGATCTTCACCTTCATCTAGGCTCCAGTCCCGCTGGCGCGGTCTTCCCCAAGCCGCCCCGCAGGGTCAGCCCCGCCAGCCGGTGGCACTCAATTGACACCCTCTGGCCTGGCGCCGACCCGGTTCCCGATGAGCAGCATCATATGAAATTGCATTCGCAGTTGCATAGAAAAGTCATTGCGGATGCTATCGCAATGGCACTTGCACAGCGATGGCCAGGCGCGGAGAATGGCAACGCCGGCACGGGTCTGGCAGCGGAAGGGCGTGGCGTGGAAGGGAAGGGGATGTCCCGGGTGATCGCGTTCCGCGCAGAAGGTGACGCCGCACGCCCCGCTCCCGGCTTTGACCCGACGGTCGCACATCCGGCCAGGGTGTATGACTACTGGCTGGGCGGCAAGGACAACTTCGAGGCCGACCGGGTCGCCGGTGAGCAGGCCATCGACGCCTACCCCGCGATCCGCGGCTCGGCGCGGGCCAACCGGGCGTTCCTGGCACGGGCAGTGAGTTACCTGGCCGGGCAGCAGGGCATCGGCCAGTACCTGGACATCGGCGCCGGGCTGCCATCGGCGCCCAACACCCACGAAGTGGCCCAGTCCATCACGCCGCAGGCGCGGGTCGTCTACGTAGACAATGACCCGATGGTGGTGAGCCATGCTCGCGCGCTGCTGACCGGCGGCCCGCATAGGATCACCGCGCACGTGGAAGCGGACCTGCGCGACACCGGTACCATCCTCGACCGCGCGGCCGCAGTGCTGGACTTCACCAAGCCGGTCGCTGTCATGCTGCTGGCCGTGCTGGAGTACCTCCCCGGCCTGGACGAGATACGCCAGATCCTGGACGGGCTGGTAGCCGCCATGCCGGCGGAGAGCTTCCTGGTGATCTCCCACGCGGCCAGCGATATCAGCCCCGGAAGGATGGCCGAGATGACCAGCCGACTGAACGGCCAACTGGCCGGAGCCAGCTACACAGGACGCGCACGCGATGTGGTCGCTGGGTTCTTCGATGGCCTGGACCTGGTGAGCCCGGGCGTCGTCAAGGTCACGCAATGGCACCCGCGATCGCAGTTCGAATCGGAGAGGGCGGCATCCCAATGGGGCGGCGTTGCGCTCAAGCAGGAGGACCTCCCGCGACGCTGACACCAGGACATCCTGCCGAGCTGTCCGGTCAGCGCGAGTGCTCCTGGTCGCTGCCCTTTCTTATCCCCAACGTACGCGTGCCGCCGCGTGCCCCTTTCGCTTGCACTGACACCCGAGTTGGGCGCAGCGCGGCAGAACAGAGCACCCCGTTCTGCTACAGATGAACGGTCCGCCTACCCGCCAAGACAAGCGTCCAGATCGGCGGCGATGCGCGCATCGGTGAAGTCCTGCCCTGTCACGCTACGTGAGACTGGGGCACTGACCCGGATGTTCCCTGCCGCGGAGTACTTGGGTGACCAAGGTGCCGTCGTCATTATGCTCGCCCGGGACCCGGCGTTTCGTGGCACCCGGTCTCTCAATGAACCGCGCGGTCTGGGACACCCCGGGCGCGTGCGCCACACCGACCCGGTGACCTCCCGGCGCCAGTGTCATGCGAGCGTCGTGGGATCACTTGCTGCTGGCAGTGCTGGGTGCCGGCGCCGTGACTACGGTATTGGGCGCTGGCGTGGTGCCGGGCTTGGTCACGCCTGCCGGTATGGTGGTCGATGGCGGGGCGGCGACGTACTGGGTGGCGACGGCGAGCACGGGGACCTCGTTGCCGAACACCGGGTAGGCGGCCTCGCCCGTGAGCTGGAACACGTACACGGGCACGAGCCAGGCGTCGTGGTTGGACGGGTCGAGGGGCCATGCCCACGCCACGGCCAGGTGCACCCCGGTGATGGTGACGACGACGGGCGCGACGCTGACCGGCGTCGTGGTTGAGACCGGAGGGCAGGGCTCGCCGGGCCGGCACGGGCTGGTCGTGGGTGGAACGGCTGGGCCACCGCCGGAAGTGGACCCCGCTGAACTGCTGGGCGCCGGGGCGGTCCTCGGCGGTACCGCCGTGGTCGTCACCGCCGCCGAGCCGCCCAGCGGCGCGCCGAGCATCGGCACCGGCCCGCTGTAGACGATCCACTTACCGCCCTCCTCGAGGCGGTGCACGCCGGCGGCGACGGCGACCAGCGGGTAGTCGCCGACGTCGACGGGGTCGGCCAGCCGGCCGGATGCGGACAGGACGCTCCCGTTGGCGCCGACGGTAACCGACCACTGGCCGCCCAACACTGGCAGCCCCCCGATGGTGGGAGTGAACGAGACGTACCAGGAGTCCGTGCCTCCCGTCGAGGAGGCTGTAGCCCGGGTGAGGTCGAACCCAGCGCGGGTCAACACGTCGCGGGCCCGCCGTTCAGCATCAACCTGGGTCGGCAGGCCTGGCACCGTGGTCGTGGCTGGGCAGGTCGGCGGGGGGCTGGCTGGCGGAGTCGGAGGGCTGATCCCCGAGCTACTGGTCGATCCCGGTGAGGCGACGGCACACCCCGGCGAGGCGGAGCCGCCTCCCGATGAGGACAGCGTCCACGGCAGCCCGCCAGCCCGCTGCACCTGGAGACTCCGGTCGGCGCCCGCGACGCTCCAGCCAGAGGCGTCCTCACGCGCCGAACCGGTCAGGCCCAACGCCTCGGCCAAGCGGGCGACGCGCGCCGAGGTCGTCGTCGCGTCGGCCCGGTAGACCGTCGCACGGGTCGCCAGCGGGGGGAGCGTGCCGCCGACCCGGTAGATGATGGTCCCCGGCGCCGGGAAGGCGATCGCCGGCATCGCGGCCCCGCCGCCATGACTGGTTGCCAGCGGCGGGATCGGCGCCAGTGCACGACCCGCGGTGGAACCGCACCCAACGACCAGCAGTCCGATCACAAGCAGAGCGCCATACGACCTTCTGCGACCCGTAGCTCCGTTCCTTCGCCCGGGATGCTCGCCGACGATCTCGGTCACGACTTGCGGATAACGATGTCGCCTCCACCGAGGGGCTGAGTGACGGAGGTGGGGTCTCAACACAGCAATTTGACGCTCGCGGGGGCCGGAATGGTTCCCGGCCCTCTCAGGTAGCAAACAGAGGGCCAGTGACTGCCGGCAGCCGCTCGGCGAGGCGAGCAGTGAGAGCTTGGCGAAAGTGTCTTGCCGCCGGCTCAATAACCGCCGCACTACGATCTGGCCGAAGCCGGTCAGGGCGATGGAGGAAGCGATGATCCCTGCGGTGATCGCCATAGCGGCCTCGACGATCATCCGCGCGATGCTGGCGTATTCCAGCCAGAACCCGCGCCGTCGCAACCAGCCGTCCCCATGACCCTCGCTGATCACCAAGCCGCAGGCAACACGACACGGGCGGGTGTTCGCGCCTACCTGTACTGAACCACCGCCGGTGGCGGGTCGCTACCCGGGCGAAACAACAGTCCGGGAAGCGTCGGCACTCCGCCCCGCCAGCGGCAGTCGAACTGCGCGACGCGCAGATCACCCTTATCTGCACGGTCGGGGTCCGTCCGAGCTTGAATGCGACACCCGTCCAGAACGGCGGTTCACGCGCACGGCGAGTGACCAGGACCGACAGCATAACGTGACCAACGCCGACCGGCGTCGTGGTGCGAGATCGCCGAATACGCGCTGCCTGTCGATGCCGGGTTCGTCATGAGCGAGCGGTACAGAACGACCGGTTCTGGCGTCCCAGCGGACGCGAAATCGGCCAGGGTACCGGGCAGGTCTGTGACGCGGCGGCCTTCCCGTTTAGCCGCGACACGGCTGTCTCGTACGGCTACCGAAGGTGGTGATCTTGGCCGTGCTCGGGATCGGGTAATCGGAGGTGCCGCTGTAGGCGGGACCATGGCAGGCCTGGAAGGCCTCATGACTCGTACGCTGAGGGTGTGAGACTGGGGCCGCGGTGAGCCAGCCGGCGCCGCGCCGCCGTGGGGCGCGGGCCGGGAATGTGCTGCTGGTCGTGCTGGTCACGGCGCTGCAGCTGGCAGCCCCGCGCGCCGGGAGCCCGGTGTCGGGGGTGCTGGCCGGGGCGGCCGGCCAGGTTCTGGGAATTGCGGCCGCGCTGATCGGCGGCGTGGCGCTGTGGTGGCGCCGGTCCCGGCCGGTCAGCGTGCTGGCAGTGTGCGTGCCGGCGTACGCCCTCAACGCGGTGGTGGTTCCGGGCGTTGCGCCGTACGCGGGATGGCTGGCGCTGTATGCCGCGGGCGCCTACGGCCGGCAGGCGGCCCGGGCGTGGTATGCGGCGGCGGCCGGCGCGGCCGCGCTGGTCGCCGTGTTCGCGGCCTGCACCCTGCTGTATCCGAAGACGGCCGGCGAGCTGGCGCTGCTGATCGCGGTCACGGCGATAGCCGCCCTGGCGGGGACCGTGGTCCGGTCGCGGCGGGCGCAGCTGACCGCGCTGCGCGATCGCGCCGAGGCGCTGGAGCGGGAGCGGGTGTCCGCCGAGGCCCGGGCGGCCGCGGAGGAGCGGCTGCGCATCGCCCGCGACGTGCATGACCTGGTCGGCCACGGGCTGAGCGCCATCGCCGTGCAGTCCAGCACGGCGCGGCTGGCGCTGGACGCGGGCAAGATCGAGACGGCGCGCACCGCGCTGGCGGCGGTGGAGTCGGGCAGCCGCGCGGCATTGGGGGAGATGCGGCAGCTGCTCGGCGTGCTGCGTGCCGCGGACGCCGGCGAGCATGGCCGGCTACCGGGGCTGGGTGACCTGCCAGGGCTGGCCGGCAGCATGGGGCGGCAGGGGGTGATGGTGACGGTTCGCGCCGGTGAGCTCGGTGAGGTGCCCGGCGCGGTGTCGCTGGCCGCCTATCGCGTGGTGCAGGAGGCGCTGACCAATGTGGTCAAGCACGCCGGCGGCGGCCGGGTGACGGTGGAGGTGGGCGCGTCGGGCGGCGCCGTGCTGGTCACGGTCGAGGACTATGCCGGCCCGGCGGCGCCGCAGGCCGAGGCCGGTCATCCGTCCGGCGAGCCGCCGGGCGGACGGGCAGGCGGCGCTGGCCTGGCCGGCATGCGGGAACGGGTGGCCGGCTTCGGCGGTGAGCTGAGCGCCGGGCCGGCGGGCGATCATCCGGGCTGGCGGGTCCGGGCCCGCATCCCCTACGGCGAGCAGGATGCGCGA
>Ga0207700_10002277_pt1 | contig 11014 bp, 11 predicted proteins | sample LARL82metaG_FD_184348 | JGI IMG/M metagenome (GOLD analysis project Ga0207700, IMG submission 184348) | Corn, switchgrass and miscanthus rhizosphere microbial communities from Kellogg Biological Station, Michigan, USA - LAR L8-2 metaG... | ecosystem: Host-associated > Plants > Roots >...
CCGTCGCCAGATGCAAGACAGCAGGCATCCGCCCGGTCATGATTACAGGCGATCACCCCATGACTGCCCAATCCATTGGCGATCGCGTGGGAATCAGCAGCCAAGAACGCATTGTTACGGGACGGCAATTGGATCGGCTCTCCTCAACGGATCTCGAGCGCATCGCTGACTCGTCGCAGATCTACGCGAGAGTATCACCGGAACACAAGCTGAAGATCATCGAGGGCCTCCAACGCCGCGGTCATATAGTCGCGATGACGGGAGATGGCGTGAATGATGCTCCCGCGCTCAAAAAGGCGGACATTGGAGTTGCCATGGGTGTCGCCGGCACAGATGTAGCTAGAGAGGCGGCCGACATGGTTTTGCTGGATGACAACTTCGCGACCGTCGTCGCCGCCGTAGAAGAGGGTCGAGTCATTTACGACAACGTACGTAAGTTTATTCGGTATATCTTGACGACCAACTCAGGGGAGATTTGGGTCATGCTTGCCGCCCCGTTGTTGGGAATGCCGCTGCCGCTTCTGCCCCTCCAGATCCTCTGGATGAATCTGGTGACCGACGGCCTTCCCGCGCTTGCGTTGGGAGTGGAGCCACCGGAAGCTGGACTTATGCAGCGGCCTCCATATCGACCGGACGAGAGCATTGTTGCTCGCGGCCTGGGGCGCCACGTACTCTGGGTGGGCCTGCTGATGGCATCTCTTTCGCTCGGAGTGGGCTATTGGCATTGGCATGCTGGCGATTCCAATTGGCAAACCCTGCTTTTCACCACACTCACTTTGTCCCAGATGGCGCACGTCATGGCCATCCGATCTGAACGCCGATCGCTCTTTCATATTGGCCTCATGTCAAATAAGCCGCTGTTAGGCGCCGTGTCCCTCACTGTGCTTCTCCAACTCGGGCTGTTGTACGTGCCGTTCCTGCAAGCAATCTTCAAAACTCGCGCTCTGTCATTTCGGGACCTCGCTTTGACGCTCGCGATAAGTTCGCTTATTTTCATCGCTGTTGAGTTTGAAAAATGGATTCTCGAACGCAAACATCCCTAATAAGGTCGACGTAGGACCGACGGAGGCGAAAGGCCCTCAGCGTTCCGCTACCATATTTCTATGCTTAAACTGCTTGGACTTTTGTGCGCTGCCGCCCTGTTAGCCTGCGCCGCCGAACTGGCTCAAGTGGCGTACGGGAAGTATTTGGTCGAAGAAGTCGCCAAGTGCCAGGGCTGCCACACTCCTCGCGGCGATAACGGCGCACTGGATGCCACCAAGTGGCTCAAGGGCGCCACGCTAGATTTTGAGCCCAATCACGAAAGGAAGGGCTGGCACAAAACGTCACCGGACATCACATCGTCCGGCCGATTGTTTGCGCGTTGGGGTGAGCAGGGACTTGTCAAGTTCCTCGAAAACGGCGCCGGCCCGAGCGGGCACGCCGCCGACTCGCCGATGCCGGCTTACAAACTCAAGCCGGCCGACGCCGAGGCGATCGTTGTGTACCTCAAGAGCCTGAAATAAACAGCCAGTATTTGACCTCGCCCTGTTCTTCGGGGTTGCGGTTACATTTTTTTTTGGCCAAAGCGTAGAGACCGTGTTTGTCGTCGCTGACCAGTTCTCTCGCTGAGCAGCGCCGAATTCCCCTGACCTACCATCTGGCGACAGTTACAGGGTTAGAGAAATGCCGTATCGGCCCTCGAATTGCTGCGCTGATCCTGAGCAATGGCAGGAGTTGGTCATTGTGATGTGCATGGCTCGCGCTAGAAATGGTGAAAATCGACAGGCTCACGAGCGGAAGCAACCCCGGATCAAGTCCGAATCCAAGGCATTGCGGAATCTTACACCACACCGTGTGGGCCTCGGCGAGAGGCACCGAGGGAAGACAGCTGTGATCGAACCATCGCGATCATGATGAGTGCTTGCCATGAGAACCAAGATAACCGGAGGTGACAAAGATGAAATCCATTTTCATAATCTACGCAACACGCGAAGGCCACACGCGGAAGATCGCTGAGCGCGTCGCTGCTAATTTTGGCAGGCACGGGTTCGACACATCCGTCAAGAATGTCCGCGACGAGATCGCGGAAATCGACTTAAGCAGGTATTCCGCTGCAATCCTGGCCGCGTCGGTGCACTTAGGCAAACACGAGCGGGAGATGGTGAGGTTCGTCAAGGAGCATCTTGCCGAACTGGATTGCCTGCCGAATGCATTCCTCTCTGTGACGCTTAGCGAAGCCGGAGTAGAACGACCCGGCCAGTCTCATGAAGTGCGGATGCGGTGCGAGGCCGGCGTCAGAGAGGTCATTGACAAGTTCGTCAAGGAAACCGGTTGGCATCCGAAGCACGTGAAAGCCATCGCGGGCGCCCTACCTTACACCAAGTACAATCCTCTCCTCCGATTTGTAATGAAGTGGATCGCGAAGAGCGAGGGCGGCGATACAAACACGTCGCGGGATTACGAATATACGGACTGGGTTGCCTTAGATCGCTATATAGAGGAATTCGCGCAGGAGTCTCTGTCACTGGCAGATGGACCAGTCTCATTGGAGGTTTAGGGCGCGTTCGATGCTTCCGCGTGGTGCTTTCTCCTGCGATCTACCCTCGGAGGCTCGTTGCGTTAGACTTGTTTGTCGGAAGATCGCCAAATGCGGTTTACCTGCAGCCTTGCCATCGTCCTCGCCTTCTCCGTTCTGGGCCAAATGAATACAGGGGAGATTTCCGGCAGCGTGCAGGATCTCTCCGGCAGTGTCCTACCTGGTGCGACGATCGTCGCGCAGCATACAGACACCGGGCGGAAGTTTACTGCAGTCTCCAACAACTCCGGCGAATACTTATTCGCCCAACTACCTGTTGGCGTGTATTCGATGTCTGTGAACGCTATCAATTTCAAGCAATCGGCTGTGCCGCGAATCGAAGTCCACGCCAGTGACCGCCAGCGGCGAGACTTCACCCTGGAGATAGGCGATAGGACAGAAGTTGTGACGGTTCAGTTCGAAGCCGGCAGTGCGCAACTGGAGTCTGCCGAAATCAAGGATGTCATCGGGCGCCGACAAGTGGTCGACTTACCTATCAAGGGGCGGCAGTTTCTTGATCTAGCGATGCTGAGCCCAGGCGTTGTCCTGCCCCCGGGGGGCACGCGAGGCGATGCGATGCAACAGGCCGGCAACCTGGTCAATGTCCTCGGGCAGCGGAGTGGGCACAATCTGTATCTGATGGACGGCGTGGCAATAACCGATGAGCACTTCAACAACATGGTCATCGCCCCGTCGATCGACGCCATCGAGGAAGTCAACATTGAGAAGACGTCTTATGCTCCGGAATTCGGAGGCAAGTCCGGGGCGGTGATCAACGTCGTCAGTAAATCGGGATCGAACACTTTTCACGGCAGCCTTTTCGAGTTCGTCCGCAACGACCTCTTCGATGCCAAGAATTTCTTCGACTCCGCAGCGGCTCCGATCCCTCCCTTCCGCCAAAACCAGTTCGGGGGAAGCCTCGGTGGCCCAGTACACAAGAACAAAACGTTTTTCTTCCTCAGCTACGAAGGGCAGAGAGTCCGTAAGTCACTGACTCAAACGTTTTCGATTCCAACAGCCGCGATGCGGAGAGGTGACCTTTCCGGCTTGCCGACGATTTACGATCCCACTGCGACCGTTGGCGGGCAGCGCCAACCGTTCCCGGATAACCAAATCCTAAAGTTGGATCCGGTGGCTGTCGCCCTGCTCACCCAAATGCCCTTCCCGAATCTACCCGGAATTGCGCAGAACCTGCGTTCCACCGGCAACCAGCGAATCAACGGAAACCAATACAGCCAGCGCCTCGACCATCAGTTGTCAGCCACCGATACTATTTACCTGCGTGGGTCGCTCTTCGATGCACGCGAAGTCGATCCGTTCGGATCGGGCGTATTGCAAGAGAGTCTGTTGCCAGGTTTTGGCCGCAATTTGAGCACCCATGCTATTAACGGCGTGGCGGGTTGGACCCATACCTTCAATGCGAATTTCTTGAATGAAGCCCGGTTCGGGTTTCTCACCGTCGCCGGCGGGCAAACGAGTCCCAATGCCGGGAACAACTTTGCCGTCCAGACAGGGCTCCAGGGCGTGACCCCGAATCTGCTGGATACAGGATATCCGCAAGTCTCCTTCGGCGGCCAATTTACGACCATGGGTGACCCCGCATTGTTCACGTTTCGCAACAATCGGGACTTTGAATTCTACGATAACGCGACTTGGCATAAGAACAGGCAAACGATCAAATTCGGTGCGTACGCCATGCATTACAACCTTCAGCCCGTCAATCCGAACGGAGCCCGTGGAATCTTTTCGTTTACTCCCCGGTGGACCTCATCCGCGCCGGGCTTGACGGACGGGAATGCGTTCGCCGACTTTTTGTTGGGGTATCCGACCACGGCGCAGGTGGGCCTTGGGCGCGCAGCGATGAACGCGAGCACGAATTGGGCGCACTTCTACATTCAAGACAACTGGCAGATCCATCCAAACCTCAAGATCGATATCGGAATTCGCTACGAGTACAACCAGAACATGACGGAGGCCAACAATCAGATTGCGGCACTCGACACCTCCGTGGCGGGCGGCCGGTTCGTCGTTTCCAGCGATGGCTCGGGAGACATTTCACCGGCGAACGGTCTGCTTCCGTTTCTCCCGATTCCCTATGTCACGTCCTCGGCGGTGGGCTGGAATAACAGCCTTCTTGTGACAAGGCCGTTGCGCGTGGCGCCTCGCGGAGGGTTGGCGTGGAGTCTCCCAAGCTTTAAAACCGTAATCCGCGCCGGTCTTGGTGTCTACTCTAATCAGGCCGCTTACAGCATTGTCACCAACTTAGCGCAGAACCTGCCGTTCTTTGTGACTAAGACCGTCAACTCGGCAGCCACCACGCTCTCACCCGCCTTCACGACGGAAAATGCCCTGACTGCAGATACCGTGGGGACGGTCGGTGGCAATAACTTGGACCATAATTTCAAGATCGAATACAACGAAGTGTGGAATGTCAACCTGGAGCGCGAGCTGAGCTCCAGCACTTTATTCTCGTTGGCCTACGTCGGTTCACGTACCGTGCATGCCGATAGCGCGACGGTGCTGAACGTTCCCCTCCCCGGTCGAGGCCCGATCGGGGCCCGCCGGCCGATTCCACAACTGAGCCAAATTAATGACATTCGCTGGAACGGGTGGGCAGCGTACCATGCGCTGACAGTGGCCGCTAAGCGGCGCTTCACCAAAGGACTAATGCTCGACGCGAACTGGACGTGGTCTCATTCCATCGACGACGCTTCCGATCCTGGCGCCACGTTCAACGAAACAAATCTTCCGCAAAATGTCTATGACCTGGCGGCCGAGAAGGCGAGTTCCAGTTTTGATCACCGCCAGCGCGTAGTGGTGAGTTTCATCTATCAATTGCCTTGGCCTAAAGACTCGATCAGTTGGGTGCGTGTGCTGTTTGAACAATGGCAGGCTGGTGGAAATTTCACCGCCCAGTCGGGCGCGCCGTTTACGGTGAACATATCCAGCGATCAAGCCAATATCGGTGCCGGCCCGGCGCAACGTCCAAACGTCTCGGGCAATCCGAACGAGGGACCCATGACTCCCCAGCAATGGTTCAACACGTCCGTCTTTTCGTTGCCCGCGCTATATACTTTCGGAAACGCACCTCGGAATTCTGCCCTCGGGCCGGGATTGCAGGAGTTCGATCTCTCGCTTCAGAAAGACATACGACCGACCGAGGCAACCAAGCTGCAGTTTCGCGCAGAGGCGTACAATCTCTTCAATCATCCTCATTTCAATATCCCGAACCGAACCGCCTTTACCGCTAACTTCGGTAGCATATCTAGCGCACAGGATTCTCGCCAACTTCAGATGGCGCTGAAGCTGGTATTTTAGACCGCAGCATGGTATTACATGACCGGAGCACCAACGGTCTGCTGAAGCCTGTCGTACAGCCCTTCAGCCAACCCATCGACGTCCCCGCGTGATAGACACACTGAATCCGCCCCAACCGGAGTTCGGTCAAATTGCACACTGCCAGCAACAGGACTCCGATCACGATTTCGATTCGTACTGATGAGGAAAAGGTTGCAAGAGCCTTTTGACGAGGTCAAGCTTGTCCTTACCGGCGTTGACGACGGAAGAAAGGAAAGCCCCGAAAGCACAAACAAGGTGCGCTGGACAGAGGAACTCAAGCAGTTGCTGGCCGAAGACCGGGTTCTGCTGAAAGGGCTGACCCATAAAGCATGGCAGCAGGTGTTATGAAGCGGACGGCCAGCATGAGATTGGACTATTCTCGCCGGAACCTGAAACTGCTTTAACAGTCCACATTCTTTGGCGAATGACAGGATCCGAGCCCCCGCGCGGACCTACTTCACTAAGCCAGTGGATCATCCATGGAGTCGCGAGACGCTCATTACCCGAGGTTCGATTCCAATCCAATCGTTAACCGGTCGAAGGCTAGGTGGTACTTGTTCAGCATGCGCCTGACAGGCGGCAATCGCCATCGCGGTGCAAGACCACTGATGCGCGGCCCTGCGCAATTTCCTTAGCTCAACTGAGGCGCCTCTTCGGTATGTTCTCCGGACCGCGTTGCTAACTGCGCAAACCAGCCACCCTGCGTCAAGAGCTTGGTTGGCGTTCCCTGTTCTACCACTTCACCGTCCTTCATTACGTACACGTAGTCGGCTTCTTTCATCATCGTGTAACGATGAGCGATCACCAGCATGGTCGGGCGCGGCGACAGTAGCGTGAGAGCGTGCTTCACTTCGAGCTCCGTTGCATAATCCAAGTACACCGTGCTGCGTCCCGCGCCGTATTCCCTCGATCTGCGTCTCAAAATACCGCAAGCGCGGCAAGCAATCGGGGTAGGACCGAACCTTGGACCCCCTGCCCGTCAAATCGAAGTGCGGCTTGGAACCACTATGTCATTGCAGACTTAAGGCTAAAGGGCGCACCCGGTTGGGGCGCTTCGCTCATTGTTTCCACCCAGTAAACCCTGTATCTTCGCCGTCTTCGAGCGATCCGGATAATCACCTCAATCATCGTCAAGCGACACGCTCTTTGGTTGGCAAGTTGCCGTAATTCATAGCGCAATGATGTACCTTGCCTATGCAGGCAGGGCTTTTGCGCGCAAGGAGGATAATATTATGAAACGTTTTCTACTGGCCGTTGCATCCCTCGGCCTGCTTGGGATCGGATTGACTCCCAACGCCCGGGCAGACGCGTGGGATAAGAAAACTACAATGACGGTCAATGAGGCGATCCAAGTTCCCAATAAGATGCTTCCGCCCGGCACCTATGTGATCAAGTTGCTTGACTCGCTGTCGGACCGGCACATCGTCCAGATCTTCAACGCGGACGAAACCGAAATCCAAACCACTATTCTTGCGATTCCTAACTACCGGCTGAAACCGACCGGCGACTCAGTATTCACGTTCTGGGAGATGCCTCCCGGACAACCCGCAGCGCTGAGAGCTTGGTTCTACCCCGGTGACAACTTCGGGCAGGAATTCGCCTATCCCAAAACGAAGGCTGTCGCTATAGCGGCCGTATCTCACGCCGAAGTTCCGACGACGGAGGCTGAGAAGCCGGCTGAGATGGCGACTGCACCCATCGCTGAGGTCCCTGAGCCAGTGGCAGAGGCTCCGCTGCCTCCTGCTCCACTTCCAGCTCCGGCTCCGGTTGTGGCTGCGCCTGAAGTAGCACAGGAGATTCCACCAGCGCCGCCAGAGCTTCCGAAGACGGCCAGTCCTTATCCTCTGATTGGACTAGCAGGCATGCTCTCGCTGCTGATCTACGGCGTAGTGCGTGTGGTTCGCACTTCGTAGCTCACCATCGCGGATGGTGACGTATGAAACGATACCGCGGCGCGATTCGATGGTCATTGATCGTAGTCCTCTGGGTGGCTGCCGGTTGGGCTGATAGAAGACACCTAATCGCCAAAGACCAGGAGCCCGGGCAATACACCATTCGAACTACGTCGCGGCTTGTTTTATTGGATGTCGGCGTAAAAGATGCGACGAGGGACTTAGTTCCGGGACTAGCTAAGTCAAACTTCGAAGTGTACGAGAACGGGAAGCAGCAGCAGATTACTCAGTTCGCCCATGAGGACAACCCCGTCACCGTAGGGCTGGTCGTGGACGAAAGCGGCAGCATGCGCGCGAAGCAACCGGAGGTGATCACAGCCGCTCTGGCATTCATTCAAGCCAGCAATCCGCAGGATGAGATGTTCGTCATCAACTTCAATGAGAAGCCGCGGCGCGGGTTGCCCGACACACAGTTGTTTTCCGACAATGTCGAGCAATTACGGGCCGCCCTGTGGCGAGGCGTACCGGAAGGCCGAACGGCTTTGTACGACGCGGTCGAGATGGCGCTCCATCAACTCGACTTCGGCCGGCGCCAGGAGAAGACCCTGATAGTGATCAGTGACGGCGGAGATAACGTTAGCGTGCATAAACTTCAAGACGTGATGCACGATGTCCTGGATTCGGTGGCAACCATTTACACTATTGGCATTTTCACCGAGGACGATCCCGACAAGAATCCTGGACTCCTGAACCGGATCGCGCACGTTAGTGGGGGCGGCGCGTACTTTCCAAAGAGCCTGGACGAAATTGTACCCATTTGCCGCGAGATCGCGAGGGATATTCGGACGCGATACACGATCGGATACATTCCAGTGGAGGCGGACAGAACAGTCGAGCGGCACGTCAAGGTCGCGGCTTGGTCCCCAAGTGGAAAAAAGCTGACTGTCCGAACGCGCACCAGTTACTTGTATACCACTGACGCTGAGCTGGCACGCACCAAATGAATGGTCCTGCTGCGTGCAAGAGCACTCATCGAGTTGTCCACGGCGGGATTGGACTCCGTGGCCTGGAATGGTTGTTTTTGCTATTGGGCTTAGCCGCGCTGATTGTGTTGCAACTTCCATGGGCCCTGCCGACAACGTGAAAGAATCGTGAAAATGGCTACGCGACCGACGATCTTCAAGTGGCGGCAAACAGAACCAGCGCTCATTCTCTGTGCGGTCCGCTGGTATCTTCGATATTCTCTGTCGCTGCGGGATGTTGAAGAGCTGCTGGAGGAACGCGGGCTGGAGGCCGATCATACGACGATCTGGCGATGGGTTCAGCGTTACGGCCCCGAGTTAGAGCAACGACTGCGCCGGCACTTGAAGCCGACCAATAAGTCGTGGCGGGTCGATGAAACTTACGTTCGGGTAAAAGGCCGCTGGTGCTACCTGTACCGGGCGATCGATTCGGCCGGTGCCACCATCAATTTCCTATTGTCGATACTGCGCGATGCCGATGCCGCCAAACGGCTGTTTCGCAGCGCGTTGAGCGATCTTTGTCATCCTCAACCCCGCGTCATCAACACGGATCTGGCGCCGATTTACGGCTCGGCCATCGCAGACATAAAGAAGGAAGGGACGCTCCGCAGCCGGTGCCGCCACCGACCCGTCCAGTATCTGAATAACATCATCGAGCAAGACCATCGCGCGATTAAACGACGAGTGAACGCTAAGTAAGGGTTTCGCGAATTCCAGGCTGCGCGACGAACCATTCAGGGCTATGAGGCGATACACATAATTCGGAAGGGTCAAGTCCGGTGGCTGAGCGGGCAAGACGTCCAGCGTCAGAATCGGTTCGTCAACGAACTCTTCGAAGTGGCAGCCTAAGGTTCCGGCGACGAAGCCTCCTCTTCGAACTCCTGTTCCGTTGCGAAACTTGCAACACTACCGATTCAACCGGGCCGCTTCCGATTGAGTTCTAACGTGATATGGGCGGATGCCTGCGTGGCGGTGCGCTAGGCGACCTGTAGTTAATCCGCGTTCGGTCCCGCCACCCGCGCTTTCACGCAGCACAGCGCATCCAGCAGGAATCCGGCGTTGCCGGATTCACAGCGCGCAGCTACACGCTGTCTGCTGTGAACATTATCAAACTTCCTCTGGCTGATCTGGGCGAACGAATTGCTTCGTCATTTCGTTCTCAACTAGGTTGAGAGTTCCGCTGGACAACAGCGCCCCATTATCCGGTTCTGGAATTTTGTCATCCTATCAATTGGAACCCGAGCAGGCACGCGATGTGGTACTTGTCCTCAACGCTAACGCGTGGCCGGGAGCGAGCGGAAGTCCCATGCACCGAGTTTTGCATTTTCACGCGGCGCGCCCGCGCGTTTTTGCACGGCCAGTGCGACGATCGTGTCGAGCGTTGTTGGGGTCGCAGTAAAACAGATTTGGGCTAGGTGTTTACACGGCCTAATAACTCATAAAACCCGCGCGTTGCATGCCACGCTGGGCTTCTGGACTTTTCATGAATGTGTTCCACACGAAGGCGGTACGCAGATTCTCCGCCATCAGCATCGTGATTCCCGTGTCGATCGCAATGACGTCGGTGTCGTACCAGTTTTTCAGGGGGTTGAATGCATTCACGAAGCCATAACGGCTCCAAGCATGTGACTGGTATCTATTCCGAATGTGCTTCAGAACACGCAATGTGGCTGTGGGCTGAAAGGGCAACGAACCTGCCGCGGCACTCGGCACAACGGTTCCGTCAATGGGGCCGATCTCTGGAGGGCCGCCCCAGACGACATACCCGTTTGGCGAGTCCGAGGCGCTAATGCCCCACAAGTCGTCACTATAATCGGGAAACTGTTTCGACAACTCGAGGCAAAAGCGGCGGTGAGCTTCGACCGCCGTGGTCGAATTCTTGAAGTAATCGGCGTAGCGGTCACGCTTGCCGCGGAAATCGAACCAAGCCTGAGAATACTGATGGACAAACAACGGCGCAAACGAACCGATGTAGCGAAGGCCATGGTATTCAAAGGTGGTCCGCTTCCAAGCGTTCCAAGCCTCCGCAGGTAAGGGATGGGAAGAAGATCCCAAACCGAGTAGATACATCATCATGTGTTCACTGTAAAAGTCCCAACGATAGGGTAGAAATCCAATTTCCGGAGTCCATCCATGGGGTAGTAGAGACGTGTCTTCGGAAAGCCAGGTCCAATCGACACGATTAAAGATATCGGACGCCAGGC
>Ga0207700_10002280_pt1 | contig 11009 bp, 10 predicted proteins | sample LARL82metaG_FD_184348 | JGI IMG/M metagenome (GOLD analysis project Ga0207700, IMG submission 184348) | Corn, switchgrass and miscanthus rhizosphere microbial communities from Kellogg Biological Station, Michigan, USA - LAR L8-2 metaG... | ecosystem: Host-associated > Plants > Roots >...
GAACCGACGCGCCGCTCTGGATGACGGCACGGTGGAACAGGCCGCGCGCTTTCGGCATCGCGAGCAGCACGCTGACTTTGCCGCCGCCACCGGACTCGCCAAAGATCGTGACATTGCCGGGATCGCCGCCGAACCGCTCGATATTGTCGCGCACCCATTCGAGCGCCGCGACGAGGTCGAGGACACCGGCGTTGCCGGAATGCGCATAGCGTTTGCCGCCGATCGCGGCGAGATCGAGATGGCCGAGGATGTTGAGGCGGTGATTGACCGCGACCACCACGACATCGCCGCGCCGCGCCAGGTTGGCGCCGTCGGTCACCGCGCGGTTGGCCGAGCCGAAATGAAACGCGCCGCCATGCAGCCACACCATGACCGCGCGCTTGCCGCCATCGAGGCCAGGGGTCCAGACATGCAGGTTGAGGCATTCCTCTGTCTCGGGGCTGGCATCGACCGGGCCGAGCAATGTCGCCATACCGGGGCGGCGGGTCGGCGCGCCTTGCCATTGCGGCGCGCGTCCGCCGAGCGCCAGAGCCTCGCGCACCCCGGCCCAGGATTCGGGCGGCCGCGGTGGCTGAAAGCGGTTGGCGCCGGCCGTCGACGCGCCATAGGGAATTCCCTTGAAGGCATGGATCCCGGCCTGCGTACTGCCGCGCAGTTTGCCGCTGACGGTCTCGACCATCGGTTCGCTCGGCATTTCCTTACTCCCAAACTTTGATTCAGAGGCGCTGCATGCGGTGCTTGCGGCGATGCACGGCGGGCGCCAGCACGCACAGGATCTCGAACATCATCGTCGCGCCGACGAGCGCCGTGTTGCCCGACGGATCGAAGGGCGGCGCCACCTCGACGACATCGCCGCCAACGAGGTCGAGCCCGTCGAGCAGGCGGATCATGCGCTGCGCCTCGGCAGTGGAGAAGCCGCCGATTTCGGGTGTGCCGGTCCCCGGTGCGTAGACCGGGTCGAGCCCGTCGACATCAAAGCTGACATAGGTCGGGCCGTCGCCGACGATCTGCCGCGCCTCTTCCATGATCCTCTCCGGGCCGAGCCGGAAGAATTCCTCGATATGAACGATTCGGATGCCGACGCTCTCGGCCCATTCCTTCTCGTCCGGCGAATACATCGAGCCGCGCACGCCGATCTGGATCATGCGCTTCGGGTCGGCGAGTCCCTCCTCGACGGCGCGGCGGAACGGCGTTCCGTGGGTGTATTTCTCGCCCCCGAAATAGCTGTCGGTCGTGTCGGAATGCGCGTCGAAATGGACGATGCCGACCGGCCGCTCGCGAGCGATCGCGCGCAGGATCGGCAACGTGACGAGATGATCGCCACCGGCCGATAAGGGCGCCGCTCCAGCGGCGTGTAGACGGGCGAAAAACGCCTCGATGCGCTTCAAGGAATCGTGCAGATCGATCGGATTGACCGGCGCGTCGCCGTGATCGCCGACCCGGCACAGCTCATAGGGCGCGACGAGGCTTGCATGATGCACCCGGCGCATCAGCGTCGACATGTTGCGGATATCGCGCGGGCCGTGCCGCGCGCCGGGGCGGTTCGTCGTGCCGCCGTCCCAGGGCACGCCAACGATGGCAATATCGAGCTTTGTCGGGTCGCGCTCGACCGGCAGCCGCATAAACGTCGCGACTTCGCCAAAGCGCGGCATGACGAGGCCGGAAAGCGGTTGTGGGTTTTCGTTCGCCATGCCGCACTATAGGCGCAGCCCGGGGCAGGGCGAAGCGGTGCCTCAGCGCTTGGTCGCGGCGGCGCGCTGCAGGGCTTGAACGACCATCGGACGGCGGCTGTCCGAGGCCCATCCCAAGGCGTCGCGGCCGGTGAAGTCGGTCTTGCGCGGATTGGCGCCCTTGGCGAGCAACGCCCCGACGATTTCGAGATTGCCGCGGCTCGCCGCCATCATCAGCGGCGTCAGGCCGTCCTTGTTGGTCGGGTCGGGCGAGGCGCCGGCGTCGAGCAGCAATCTCGCCATCTCCGCCTGGTCGCGTTGGGCGGCATAATGCAGCGGCGTGTTGCCGAGCTTATCGGTGATGTCGAGCCGGGCCTTCGCCTTGATCAGGATCGCCGCGATCGACAGATTGCCCCGGATCGCCGCGATATGCAGCCCGGTGCGGGTCTCCTCGTCTGTTTCGTTCGGGTTATTGCCGCTGGTGACGAGCAGGCGCACCTTGTTGGCGTCGTTGTCGGTCGCGGCACGCGCGATGTTGTCGTAATAGGTGTTGAACGGGTTGAAATCGGCCTGCCCGCGCCCCGCGCCGAGCAGCAGCGCCAATGCCGCGATTGCAAGCAGAAACGCGATCCGGCCAGTCATGACATCCGCCTCGCTTGCGGTGCGCGGTCGAGCTCGTCGAGCCAGTCGAGCGCGGCGTCGATCGTCTCGACCGAAGGTCCCGGCTCGGCCGGCGGGCGGCGCACCATGATGATCGGCAGGCTCAGCTCCCGCGCGGCAATCAATTTGGCTTCCGTCGCGGCGCCACCGCTCGCCTTGCAGACGACAACATCGATGCCGTGGCGCTCCAAGAGATGCCGCTCCTCGATCAGGCTGAACGGGCCGCGCCCGGTGACGACCTCGTAAAAGCGCAACGGCAGCGGCTCGGGGGGCGGATCGATCATCCGCACGACAAAGCGGACGCCGGTCGCCGACGCGAAGGGCGCGATCGAATTGGCACCGACGGTGAGCCAGGCGCGCCGGCCGACCCGGCCGACGAGCAGCGCGGCGGCTTCGAGGCTGTCGACCTCGATCCAGCGGTCGAGCGGATGGCGCTGCCAAGCCGGGCGGCGCAAGGACAGCCGCGGAATGCCAGTGCGGCCGGCGGCAAGCCGCCCGGCGCGCGAGATCTCGGCGGCAAAGGGGTGGGTCGCGTCGATCAGCCGGTCGACGGCTTGGCCCATCATATAGGCGGCGAGCCCCGCCGGTCCGCCGAAACCGCCGATACGCACTTGCCCCGGGATAGGGCCGGGGTGACGCGTGCGGCCGGCGAGCGCGGTCGTAACCGCCATGCTGTCGCCGAAGCGCGAGAGCGCGCTGCGCGCCAATGCCGCCGCTTCTCCCGTGCCGCCGAGGATCAGCAGATGCCGCGCGCTCATGACGCCGCTCCGACTCGCGCGAGGAATTCGCCGTCACGGCCGACGATCGCGACCTCGACAGCGGTAGCGCCGCTCAATGTCGCGAGCGCGACCTCGCGCGCCTGTCGGGCGACCGCCGCGGCGAGCGCTTCGCGCCGCTCGCCAGCCAAGTCCAAGATCGCGCCGGCGCTGTCCGTTTCAGGTACGGCCGCGACCGTTGCCGAGTCCGCGCCAAGTGCGGCCAGCATGTCGGCGAGGGCCGCGGCGTTGACCCGGCTGCGGCTCGAATGCAGGTCGAGATGGCCCTGCGCCAGCTTCACGATTTTTGCGAAGCCGCCTGCGAGGGTCAGGCGCGGCACGGGATGGCGGCGGAGATATTTGAGCGTGCCGCCGACAAAATCGCCCATATCGATCAGCGCTGCCTCGGGCAGCTCGTAGAGCCGCTGCACGGCGCGCTCCGATGTGTTGCCGGTCGCCGCGGCGATATGCGCGAAATCGGCGGCGCGCGCGACATCGATGCCGCGCTGGATCGCGTGGATCCAGGAGCTGCAGGAATAGGGGACGACAATCCCGGTCGTCCCGAGCACCGACAGACCGCCGACGATCCCGAGGCGCGCATTCATCGTCTTCTCGGCGAGACGGTCGCCGCCCGGGATCGCGATCGTCACGTCGAGATCGGGGGAGGGGGCGCCGTTCGCCTCGGCGAGTTCGGTCAGCGTCTCGGCGATCATCGCGCGCGGCGCCGGGTTGATCGCGGGCTCGCCGACCGCGAGGGCGAGGCCGGGGCGGGTCACGGTGCCGACCCCCTCGCCGGCGCGGAAATGGATGCCTGAGCCGGGCGTCGCCCAGGCGAGTTCCGCCACAATCAGCGCGCCATGCGTCACATCGGGGTCATCGCCGGCATCCTTGATGACGCCGGCACGGGTCCGGCCCTCGCTCGTTTCGGCGAGGGCGAGCGGGAAGCTCGGGCTCTGACCGCGCGGCAGGCGGATCGCGACGGGATCGGGGAATTCGCCGGTCAGCAGCGCCTGGAACGCGGCGCGGGAAGCGGCGGCGGCACAGGCCCCCGTCGTCCAGCCTCGCCGCAGCGCCGCCATATCCTGCCGTGCCATGCCGCGATCTTAGCAAAACCGCTGCCGCTGGCTACCGTCCGGCACGGAGCTTGTATAATTAAGAGCCATGATCGACAGCGCGCGCCTCGGACTGCCGGATTTTACGCCGGGCAGCGTTTGGCTCGTCGGGGCGGGGCCGGGCGACCCTGGCCTCCTCTCCGCCCTCGCCCTGCACGCGCTCGACCGCGCCGATGTCGTCGTCTACGACGCGCTTGTCGACCCGCGCATCCTGGCTTTGGCGCCAGCGGGCGCGGCGCTCGACTATGCCGGGAAGCGCGGCGGACGGCCGTCGCCAAGCCAGCCCGATATCTCGGCCCGGCTGATCCGGCTGGCGCGAGGGGGGCGGCGAGTGTTGCGGCTGAAGGGCGGCGATCCCTGCGTCTTTGGCCGCGGTGGCGAGGAAGCGCTCGCTTTGGCGGAAGCCGCGATCCCGTTTCGCATCGTGCCGGGGATCACCGCGGGCATCGGCGGGCTCGCCTACGCAGGGATCCCGGTGACCCATCGTGACATCAACTCGGCGGTGACTTTTGTCACGGGCCACAGCAGCGGCGTCGCGGTGCCGAGCGGGATCAATTGGGAAGCGATCGCACGCGGCTCGCCGGTCATCGTGCTGTATATGGGATTGCGGCAGCTGGACGCGATCGCCGCGCGGCTCATCGCGGCCGGGCGCCGGTCCGACGAGCCGGTCGCGATCGTCAGCAAGGCAACAACGCCGGCACAGCGGGTGCTCGTGACGTCACTGGCGGAGGCTGCGACGGCTGCGGCGGAAGCGGGCATAGAAGGGCCGACGATCATCGCGATCGGTGAGGTGGTACAGCTCCGCAACCGGCTCGACTGGATCGGCGGCCCGGCGTGATAAGGGGAGGCGGGCTGATCCTCGCCGCGCCGGCTTCCGGAAGTGGCAAGACGCTGATCGCGGCCGGCTTGCTGCGATGTTTACGGGAGCGCCGCGTGCGGGTTGCCGCTGCAAAGGCCGGGCCCGATTACATCGATCCGAGCTTTCACACTGTTGCGAGCGGCCGGCCCTGCATCAATCTCGACACGTGGGCGATGCGCCGCGCGACGCTCGCCGGGCTCGTCGCCGCGCTGGAGAGCGATGCCGAGTTCGTGCTGTGCGAAGGCGTCATGGGGTTGTTCGACGGCACTGGCCCCGATGGCGAGGCGGGCTCCACGGCGGAACTGGCAAAGCTCACGGGTTGGCCGGTCGTGCTGGTTGTCGATGCGCGGCGGCAGGGCGCATCGGTGGCGGCGCTAGTCGACGGTTTTGCGCGGCATGATCCGGAGGTGCCGCTCGCCGGCATCATTTCCAATCGTGTCGCGGGAGAGCGGCATCGCGGATTGCATGCAACCGCGCTGGCGCGGCATGTGCCGGGCATTCCATGCCTCGGCGCGATCCCGCAGGTCCCGGGTTTGGCGTTGCCGGAACGGCATCTCGGCCTCGTCCCAGCCGGCGAATGTCGCGACACCGAAGTGGTCGTCGAGCATGCCGCGGCAGTCTTATCGGCATCGATCGACATCGACGCGCTGCTCGCGCTGGCGCGTCCCTCAATGTTGAGCGGCGCTGCTGCCGCAATGCCGTTGCCGCCCCTCGGCCGGAGGATCGCTGTGGCGCGCGACGACGCGTTTGTCTTCTCCTACCCGGCGGTGCTCGAGGGCTGGCGAGGGGCCGGCGCTGAATTGTCGTTCTTTTCGCCCCTTGCCGACGAGATTCCCGACACCGACGCGGATGCAATCTATTTGCCCGGCGGCTATCCCGAATTGCACGCCGGTCGGCTCGCCGCCTCCGAGCGGTTTATCGGCGGGCTTCGCTATGCCGCGGCTGTCGGCACGACGGTTTACGGCGAGTGCGGCGGCTACATGGTCCTCGGCGAGGCGCTGACCGATGCGGACGGGCAGGTGCACCGCATGGCCGGGCTCTTGGCGCTCGCGACGAGCTTTGCCGAGCGACGTCTGCATCTCGGCTATCGCGAGATCACCCTGTTGCAGAACGGCCCGCTCGGAACTGCGGGCATGCGCTTCCGCGGCCACGAGTTTCACTACGCGACAACGCTCTCCGCGCGTGGTGACGCATTGTTCGCCGCCGCGGATTCATCCGAGGTCGATTTGGGCCAAACCGGGTTGCGGCGCGGTTCGGTCGTCGGCTCGTTTATGCATTTGATTGACCGCGACAAGGATTAGAGCCGCCGGCCCGTAGCCGGGTCGAACAGGTGAATGCGCTCAGCGTCGATCGCAAACCGAGCGGTGTCCCCGAGCGGCGGGGCGAAATGGCCCGGCGTGCGCGCCGTCATCCGCACCCCGTCGGAGAGCCGGCCGTGCAGGATCGTGTCGGCGCCGAGCCGCTCCAACAATTCGATGCGCAGCGCGAGCGGACCATCGGGCGCGAGGTCGAGATGCTCGGGCCGCAGGCCGACAAGCACGCGCCGATCTTGTGCTGCATCGGGCACAGCGATCGGCAATACCGCCTCGGCAAACGCGACCGTGTTTCCGTCGAGCTGGCCGGGAACGAGGTTCATTGCCGGTGAACCGATAAAGCTGGCGACAAAGGCGGTGGCGGGCTGCTCGTAGAGGTCGAGCGGTCGGCCGATCTGATCGACATTGCCGGCATTCATGACGATGAGCCGATCGGCCAGAGTCATCGCCTCGACCTGGTCGTGCGTCACATAAAGCGAGGTGGTGCCGAGCTCCTGCTGCAACCGCTTGATCTCGACGCGCATCTGCACGCGCAACTGGGCGTCGAGATTGGACAAAGGCTCATCGAACAGAAACACCTTGGGGTCGCGCACGATGGCGCGGCCCATTGCAACGCGTTGACGCTGCCCGCCCGACAATTGGCGCGGCTTGCGCTGCAACAACCCGTCGAGCTGCAGGATCTCCGCAGCGCGCGCGACGCGACTCTTGATCTCGGCCCGGCTCATGCGGCGCATTCGCAAGCCGTAGGCCATGTTGTCGTAGACCGACATGTGCGGGTAAAGCGCGTAGTTCTGGAACACCATCGCGATGTCGCGGTCCTTCGGTTCGACACCGTTTACGACACGGCCGTCGATCGCGACCGTGCCGGCGCTGACCGTTTCGAGCCCGGCGACCATGCGCAATAGGGTCGACTTGCCGCAACCGGACGGGCCCACGACGACAACGAGTTCGCCATCGGCCACCGCGCAGCTGACGCCATGCACGACCTCGCGGTCGCTAAAGGATTTGCGCACGCCATCAAGCGTGACCGTCGCCATTACTGCCGCTCTCCGGGGGCGGTGCCCGGGTTCCAGCGCAGGCGCTGTTCGCCGCCGGGAGAGCCAATGTTTTCAAAGCCGAGTTTTACGAGAAGGCGGACAGTGCCAGATTGATTTGCCGGGCTGACGGTCGCAGCCACCGGCACCATGCGAGCGAGCACGCGTTCGACAAGTCCGGTGAAGATACCGCGGCGGCGATGCGTTTTCACAACGCCGCCGTAGCGCAATTCGAGGATCTCATGCTCCGCGTAGTGACGCCGTGTCTGGTCCGGTTGAGCCAGCAAAAACCCCACAATGCCATTTGCGTCGTCGAGCGCGACCCAGGACTCGCCGGAGCGTGCACAATTACGGATTAGCGCATAGAGCGCCTCCTCGCGTTCGAGCGGTTCGACCTGCACCGGGATCTCCGGCGCGAGCTCGGTCAGGACCGCGAGGATATCGGCGGCTTCGTCGAGCCGAGCGGGGCGATACACGATCTCCGCCACCCTATTTCTCCGCCTCGACGAGGCCTTTGACAAACCAGCGCTGCATCAGCAGCACGACCAAGACCGGCGGCAATACCGCGAGCAACGTCGTCGCCATGACGATCTGCCATTCCGTCTGCGTGTCGCCATTGCCGATCATCTGACGAATGCCGATGACGATTGTCGTCATCGACGGCGTGTTCGTGACGAGCAGCGGCCACAGATACTGGTTCCAGCCGTAGATGAAGAGGATCACGAAGAGCGCGGCGATGTTGGTGCGCGACAAGGGTATGACGGTGTCGATCAGAAAGCGCCACGGACCGGCGCCGTCGATCTTCGCCGCCTCGACGAGCTCATCGGGGATCGTCAGAAAGAACTGGCGAAACAGCAGCGTCGCGGTCGCCGAGGCGACCAGCGGCAAAGTCAGCCCGCCATAGCTGTCGATCAGCGACAGATCGGCGGCGATCTTGTAGGTCGGGATGATGCGCACCTCGACCGGCAGCATCAGCGTCACGAAAATCGCCCAAAAGCACAGCCGCCGCAGCGGAAACCGGAAGAACACGACGGCATAGGCCGAAGGCAGCGAAATCAGGATCTTGCCGGCGGCGATGACGAGCGCCATGACGAGGCTGTTCAACAGCATCGCGGCCACCGGCTCGCCGCTGGTCTTGACCGTGCCGGAACCGAGCGCGCGCGCGAAATTCTCGATCAGGTGAGATCCCGGCACGAGCGTCATCGGAGCATCGAGAATGTCGCTCGCGGTCAGGGTCGAGCCGACAAACGCGACGTACACCGGAAATAGCACCAGCACGAGCCCGGTGACCAGCACCGCATGTGGAACCCAAGCGCTTCTGCGGGCGCTGACCATCATGCGGAATGGGCCCTAGGCATAATGAACTCGGCGTTCGATAAAGCGGAACTGGATCGCGGTCAACCCGATGACGATTGCCATCAATATGACGGATTGCGCCGCCGAGCTGCCGAGATCGAGCCCGACCATGCCGTCGTACCAGACTTTATAGACAAGAATCTCGGTCGCCTTCGCCGGGCCGCCCTGCGTCACGTTGTGAATGATCCCGAACGTGTCGAAGAACGCGTAGACGATGTTGACGACGAGGAGAAAAAAGCTGGTAGGCGCCAACAGCGGAAAGACGATCGTCCAAAAGCGGCGGCGCGGCGAGGCGCCGTCGATTGCCGAGGCTTCGAGCAGCGAGGGCGGGATCGATTGGAGGCCGGCAAGAAAGAACAGAAAATTATAGCTGATCTGCTTCCAGGTGGCGGCAAGCACGACCAGAAGCATCGCTTGCGGCGCATCGAGCAGGTAATTCCAGTCGATGCCGAGGCGGCGCAGCGCCACCGCGACGATGCCAATGCTCGGGTTGAAGAGGAACAGCCATAACACGCCGGCGATCGCCGGTGCGACGGCATAGGGCAAGAGCAGCACCGTCTTGTACACCGCGGCGCCGCGCACGACCCGGTCCGCCATGACCGCGAACAGCAATCCTGACGCCAATGCCAATGCCGCGACGGCGATGCTGAACAGCACGGTGATCTCGGCCGAGGCGAGGTAGAACGGATCGCCCAGAACCGCGGTGAAGTTCTCGGCCGCGACAAACCTTGTCGAGAGGCCGAACGCGTCTTCCCGCCGCACCGATTGCAGGATCGCCTGCGCTGCCGGCCAGAAGAAGAACACGAACGTTACCGCCAGCTGCGGCAACAGCAGAAGCACCGGAAAGAGCCAGCCGGAAAAAACGACGCGGCGCTCCATCCGTCGGCGCCCGCCGCTATATCTCGCCCGCCGCTACGTCTACTGAATGTTTTTCTGGAATTGGCGCAGGATCGCGTTGCCGCGCGCGACTGCATCATCGAGCGCGGCTTTGGGCTCGCTCTTCCCGGCGAAGACGCCTTCGAGATCTTCGGCAATGACGTCGCGTATCTGCACCAGATTGCCGAGCCGCAAGCCTCGCGAATTCTCGGTCGGCGATTTGCCGGCTAATTGCAGGAGCGGGATCTCGCGCCCCGGGTTCTTTTCATAAAATCCAGAAGCCTTGGTCGCCTCATAGGCGGCTTTGGTGATCGGCAGATAGCCGGTCACCTCATGCATCTCGCGCTGCACATCGGTGCGTGAGAGATAGCTGAAGAACTTGGCGATGCCCTTATATTCCTCGGGCTTCTTGCCGCCCATCACCCAAAGGCTGGCGCCGCCGATAATCGAGTTCTGCGGCGCGCCCTTGATGTCGGGGTAGTAGGGCAGTTCGGTCATGCCGAAGGCGAATTTGGCATTGGTCTTGACGTTGCCGTAGAAGCCCGACGAGGTCTGGATCATCGCGCAATCGCCGCTGATGAACCGGCCCTCCGCTTCGTTGGTCCGCCCGCCGTAATCGAAGCTCTTGTCCTTGATCGCCTCGGCAAGCGTCGTGATGTGCTTGGCCATCACCGGCGTGTTGAACACAAGCTCGGCATCCGCGCCGTCGAGCCCGTTGGCCTTGGTCGCCAAGGGCAGATTGTGCCAGGCGTCGAACTGCTCGATCTGCGTCCAGGTGATCCATGCCGGAACGACGGCGCAATTGGCGCCCCCGGCCTTCAGTTTTTTTGCGATGGCGAAGGTCTCGGGCCAGGTCTTCGGCGGCTTTTCCGGGTCGAGCCCCGCTTTCTGAAACGCGTCCTTGTTCCAATAGACGATTGCCGTCGAGCTGTTGAACGGCATCGACAGCATCTTGCCGTCGGCGGTGCTGTAATACCCGGTGACCGTCGGGAGATAGTTCTGCGGGTCGAACGGCTCGCCGGCATCCGCCATCAGCTGATAGACCGGCTTCACCGCCCCTTTCGCCGCCATCATCGTTGCGGTGCCGACCTCGAAGACTTGCACGATATGCGGCGAGCTGCCGGCTCGGAAGGCGGCGACCGCCGCGGTCATCGTCTCGGGGTAGGACCCCTTGTAGACCGGCGTCACTTTATAGTCGGTCTGCAGCGCGTTGAAATCGGCGGCGAGTTTGTTGACGCGCTCGAGGTTAATGGCGGTCATCGCGTGCCACCACTGCAATTCGATCGGCTCGGCAAAGGCAGGGCGGACGGTCGCGGCAAGCAGCGCCGCGACAGCGGCAAGTATTTTTATCGCCATTGTTCTCCCCTGGCCGCC
>Ga0207700_10002282_pt1 | contig 11008 bp, 6 predicted proteins | sample LARL82metaG_FD_184348 | JGI IMG/M metagenome (GOLD analysis project Ga0207700, IMG submission 184348) | Corn, switchgrass and miscanthus rhizosphere microbial communities from Kellogg Biological Station, Michigan, USA - LAR L8-2 metaG... | ecosystem: Host-associated > Plants > Roots >...
CGAACGGCGTTATGACCTGTGCCCGGACACCGGCCTCGATGAGCATCCGGCGCAGCGGCGGCGGCAGGTCCCCGGCGTCCCCACCGGCCAGGTCGTTGATCACCTGGCTGGCCTGGGCACGGAACATGACCCGCAGGCCGTCTATGGCACTGGGCGGCAGATTTGCCTTGATGACGTCGGCAGGCAGCAGCCAGCGCGGCGCCTGGCCGACCACCGAGCCGATGTGGCCGTCCTCCAGCAAGCGCAGGTAGGCCACGTCGGCGTCCACGATCTGCTCCACCGCGAGCTTGGCGGCGTGCAGCACGTCCCTGGCGACCAGGTGCTCGCGAATGCGCAGCCCCGCCTCCCTGGCCATGGCGCGCAGGCGGTTGCTCTCCGCCTCGGCCGCGCGCAGCCGGTCGCTCTCGTCGGCCTGGGTGTTGATGGACTCGGCGACCTGGCGGACCTCCGCCGAGCCGGTCACCAGGACCCGTGCGGTGTAGTCGCCCGCGGTCAGCCTGTGCACGGTCGCGGTGATCCGCCGCATCGGGCGGGTGATCGTGTACACCGTGCTCAGCGAGGCCGCCAGCACGAGCAGCACGGCGACCGCAAGGGCAGCACCGCTCCAGGCAAGCCGCCCCTCCAGGCGGTCCCTGCTCGCCGCGGCCAGCTCGTTGAGGCTGGCGTTCAGCCGCTGCTGCGTGGCGGCGGTCGCCCGGGCGAACGCGGTGCCAAGGCGTGCCGACCTGCCAAGCAGCGCCACGGCGGCCGGGGTGCCCGGCCGGACCGCCGCCGCGCCGGGCGCGAGCGCGAACCACTGCGCGCCGAGCCGTGCCTGCGCGCCGATCAGGCCGCGGACGCCGGGGGTCGCCTCACGGCGAAGGATGGCCAGTTCCCGGCCGAACGCGGCGCGGGACGAGCTGAGCGGTGCGAGGAAACCGCGCTGACCCGTTTCGGCGTAGAACAACGCCGCGAACGTGGCGGTGCCGAAGGCGGTCTCGAGCTGGCTGTTGGCCCGCTGCAGTGCCGTATACCTGTCGGTGGCCTGCTGGGTCGCGGCGTTCTGGTCGGCCACGGTGATGAAACCCGCCACCGCCGCGATGCCGATCAGCACCGCGCATACGCAGAACGCGGCCAGGAGCTGGCCGATGATCGAGCCGCGTGGCCTCATGCGGACCTGCCCTCGCGGGGGACCGGCACATCGGCCGACGGCTGGCAGGCGTGCTGGTCCGCAAGCAGCGGAATCCTGACCGTCACCGTGGTGCCCTTGCCCTCATGCGAGGTCATGTCCAGGTCGCCGTGGTGGTTGGCCACGATCGTGCGGACGATGGCCAGCCCGAGCCCGGTGCCAGGTATCGACTCCTCCACCGCGTTGGAGGCGCGGAAGAACCTGGTGAACAGGCCCTTTCTGTCCCGTTCCGGAACGCCGATCCCGGTGTCACTGACCTGCAGCACCGCCAGGCCGCCGTCGCACCCGGTGCCCACGCTGACGCTGCCGCCCTCGGGGGTGAACTTCACCGCGTTGGACAGCAGGTTCATCACCAGCCGGTCGAGCTGGCCCGAGTCACCGCTGACGATCAGGCTGCGGTCGGTGTCCTGCCAGAGGAGCGTGAGGCCCTTGGCCGCGGCGGCCGGCTGCAGCGCGGTGACGTCCGCGGAGACGATCTCGCTCAGGCTCACCGGCCGCATCATGGACGTGAAGGTTCCCGATTCGATCTTCGACAGGGTGAGCACGTCCTCGATCAGGTGCCGCAGCCGCGCGGTGTTGCGGTCCACCGAGTCGAGCATCTGCTCCTGGGCGGTGGTCAGCGGCCCGGCGGTGCGGTCCCTGAGGATCTCGATGTACCCGGCGATGCTCGTCAGCGGGGTGCGCAGCTCGTGCGACACCGTGGCCAGGAAGTCCGACTTGACCCGGTCCACCCCCCTCAGCTCGTCGACCAGGCGGTTCTCGGCTTCGTACAGGCGGGCGTGGTGCAAGCCACGGCCGACGTCGGCGGCCACCGACTCGATCGCGCTGACCTCGGTCTCGGTCCACGGGCGGCCGCGGCTCATCCGGGCGGCCACAATGATGCCGAGCATCTCCGAGCCGGCCCCGAACGGGACGATCACCTCGGCGACGATTCCCGCCGCACGCAGCGGATCCCGGATGTGCGGCGGCAGCCGGTCGCCGTCCGCGCCGGGGATGTCCTGGTAGACCAGGCTCGCGCTGCGCCGGAACAGGTCGCGGAACAGGGCGTCACCCTCGCCCTGCAGGACGGCAAGGAAGCCGTCGGGAAACAGCCAGTCGTCCTCGTGGCCGACCGGCAGGCCGAGCACCCCGTCGCGCTTGAGATGCAGGTAGGCGACGTCAGCACCGAAATTCGACTCGATCGCGTCCTTGGCCTCGTGCAACAGGTCTTCCACTCGCAGATGCTCGCGGACCCGCAGTCCGGTGTCCCGCGCCATCGCGCGCAGCCTGCTTGACTCCGCCTCCTGGGTGCGCAGCCGGTCGCTCTCGTCGGCGAGGGCGTTCAGCGAATAGGCGACCTCGCGCATCTCGGCCGGCCCGGTCTCCTGGGCACGGGCGGCATGGTCCCCGGCGGTGAGCCGGCGCAGGACCGCCACCAGGCCGCGCAGCGGCCCGGTGACCCCGCGGATGATGGCCAATGCCGCCGCCAGCCCGAGCAGGGCGGCGACGATGGCGAGCACCCTGGCCACGGTGACCGCGTGGTCCACGGCCCGCGTACCGCTGGAGACCGCGGCGGCGCCCTCCGCCTCCAGCCGCGTCTGCATCCGGTCACTGGCCTGGTAGAAGCCTCGCGCGCTGTTCGAAGCCTGGTCGGTCAGCCGGGCCAGGGCGAGGCTCCCCGCACGCAGGGATTCCATCCGGGCGGCATAGCGGAGCCAGGTTGCCGCCGCCCGTTTCTCGGCTGCGATGCCGGGCAGCTCACCGTCGGCCGCGAGGCCCCTGGCCTGCTTCAGCGCCCGGGCCAGCGTGCCCTCATCGAGGCGATACTGGCGCAGGAACCGGGCCTCCCCAGTGAGCAGGTAGGCGCGCAGCACGGACTGGGCCTGCGCGAAGTCGGCCCGGACTTCGAGGTTGGTGATCTGCAGCGGGTGCAGGCGCTCGACGAGGCCGTCCACGGAGCTGTCCTGCTGCGCGACGCCACTGTGGATGAATCCCGCGGCGGCAAGGAGAAGCACGGCGAACAGGGCAAGCCCGGCCCACAGGCGCACGGCCATGGACCGGTGGGGCCATCGGGCCATCTGTGGCCGGCCGGCCGCGGCCTCTGTCACCGGCACCTCTCCCCCCATAACTCGCAGCGACATTTCGTAGTGAATATGTTACTCACAGTAAGAACTCCGTGACGGGGCGCGCCCGGGCCGCCACGCCACTCTCGGCCTCATGATCGTGGGCGATCGCGGGGTCTATCACACCTGTGATAGACCCCGATCATGAAGGCCGCGGGCACGCCAACCCCCAGGGGGTGCCCCGGGCGCTGGGTGGCTGCGCTTGGGCAGGCGTGGCAAGCTCGGATACATGAGTGATTCCGGTACCGCCGTCTCCGTCCCGGCCGTCGACTCTGCCGACCCGGCCTGCGACGTGGCGCACGGCAAGGCCCCACTCCCGGCGAGTACGCGCACGCTGGTGGCGGTGTTCGTCTCCCCGGTGGCCCGCTTCCTGCTGTCCTACGCCAGGGACGCTGGTTACCGGCCGGTCCTGGTCGATCCCGATGCCGGGCTGCTGGCCAGCCCAAACGGCGCGGACCACGCCGGGGCCGAGCACCACGGGCCCGGGCACCACGGGGCCGAGCACCACGGGCCAGGCGCGGAGGTGCTGGCCGGACTGGCGGCCGTGGACGGGCTCACCACCGTCACCGCGCTGGCGGGACTGGCCGACGAGGCCACCGACGTCGTGGTGACCGACCACCACCGGCCCGAACTGGGGCCGGTGCTGCGCGACGCACTGGCCAGCCCGGCGCGCTGGGTGGGCATCCTGGGCAACCCACGGCACCCGGCACCGCACATCCCGGCGCTGGCGGCCCTCGGGGTGCCCGGCGAACAGATCGCCCGGGTGCACCGCCCGATCGGGCTGAACATCGGCTCCCGGACCCCGGCCGAGATCGCGCTGGCGACCATGGCCGGGCTGATCGCCGACCGCAACGGCCGCCCCGGCGGCTTCGAATTCTGACCCGATTCGGCGCCCGTTTTCCCAACGGGCACGGGCGGTTCCTGGGCAACGCTTTTCCCGTGGCTGGCCTGCCCCGTTGACCCGGCGGGATGTGAGCGGTAACAATTCTGGCTAGCCGGAGGGCAGCGGGCCGGAGGTGGGCCGCCCGATCGGGACTCGCGCAGCCAGCGCTACCTAGGCACTCCCATCGGCGCAGGGCAGACCAGGGAGGCGCGCGATGGCGCCAGCACGAGCGGGCAGGTCACGGCCGCCAGTCATGGCCGACGTGGCACGGCTGGCCGGGGTGTCGCACCAGACGGTGTCCCGGGTACTCAACGCCCACCCCAACGTCAAGCCACAGACCAGGGACAGCGTGCTCGCCGCGATCGCGGAACTCGGCTACCGGCCGAACGCGGCCGCCCGGACCCTGGTTACCCGGCGCACCCGCACGCTCGGCGTGGTCAGCTTCGACACCACCTTGTACGGGCCCGCCTCCATGCTCTACGGCATCGAGCGGGCCGCCGCGCACTCGTACTTCGTGTCCATCGCCAGCCTGCCCGCCCTGGACCGGCGCAGCGTGCTCGGCGCGGTGGACCGGTTCCTCGACCAGGGCGTCGAGGGGATCATCGTGATCGCGCCGACGACCGCAGCGGTGGCTGCGTGCAGCCGGGTCCGCCCGCACGTGCCCCTCGTCGCGCTGGGCTGCGGCACCCACACGCCGCTCACCTCCGCGGCGGTGGACAACGTCGCGGGCGCCGCGCTGGCCACGCGTTACCTGCTTGACCTCGGCCACCCCACTGTGCACCACATCGCCGGGCCCGCCTCGTGGGTGGACGCCCAGGAGCGGATCACCGGCTGGCGGGAGGCCCTGGCGCGGGCCGGCGCGCCCGAGCCGGAACTGCTGTCGGGCGACTGGGGCTGCCCGTCGGGCTACCGGATCGGGCAGCGGATCGCCGCCAGCCCCGAGGTCACGGCGGTGTTCTGCGGCAACGACCACATGGCGCTCGGGCTTCTCCGGGCGCTCGCCGAGCACGGGCGGCAGGTGCCCGGCGACGTCAGCGTGGTGGGGTTCGACGACATACCGGAATCGGCGTACTTCCTGCCGCCGCTGACCACGGTGCGCCAGGACTTCGGCGAACTGGGCCGGCGCGCGCTGGCCACTCTGATCGACATGATCGACGGCCGCCCGCCGCCGGTGTCCTGCCTGCGGATCGCGCCGCACCTGGTCGCCCGGGCCAGCGCGGCCGCCCCCGGCTCCCGCTGGGTGGGCGAAGCAGAAGAAGGAGAGCACCCATGACCGCTGACGCGGCAGCCGTGGACCCGTGCGTCGTCGGGGTGGACTACGGCACGCTTTCCGGGCGCGCCGTGGTGGTGCGGGTGAGCGACGGAGCCGAACTCGGCGCGGCGGTCCACGACTACCGGTACGGCGTCATGGACACGGAGCTGGCCGCCACCGGGGAGCCGCTGCCACCGGACTGGGCCCTGCAGGACCCGGAGGACTACCTCGACGTGCTGCGCGAGGCGGTACCGGCGGCGCTCGCCCAAGCAGGGATCAACACACGGCGGGTCATCGGCATCGCCACCGACTTCACCGCGTCCACGCCGCTGCCGGTGACCCGCGACGGGACCCCGCTCTGCCAGTTCCCCGGCCTGGACCACCGGCCGCACGCCTACGTGAAGCTGTGGAAGCACCACGCCGCCCAGGGGCAGGCGGACCGGATCAACGCCGTGGCCCGCGAGCGCGCCGAGCCGTGGCTGCCCAGGTACGGCGGGAAGATCTCCGCCGAGTGGCAGTACGCGAAGGCGCTCCAGGTGCTCGAGGAGGACCCGGAGGTCTACCAGAAGGCCGACCGCTGGATCGAGGCGGCCGACTGGATCATCTGGCAGCTATGCGGCGCGGAGACCCGCAACGCCTGCACCGCGGGGTACAAGGGGATCCGCCAGGACGGCCGGTACCCCTCCAGGGAGTATCTCGCCGCGCTGAACCCCGGGTTCGCCGGGTTCGCCGCGGACAAGCTGGAGCACCCCATCTCGCCGCTTGGCGCGCGGGCCGGCTCGCTCACCCCCCGCGCCGCCGCGTGGACCGGGCTGCCCGAGGGCATCGCGGTCGCCGTGGGCAACGTGGACGCGCACGTGACCCCGCCGGCCGGGAACGCCATCGAGGACGGCCAGATGGTGCTGATCATGGGCACCTCGACCTGCCACGTGATGAACGCCGGGAAACTGGCCGAGGTGCCCGGCATGTGCGGGGTGGTGGACGGCGGCATCGTCGCGGGCCGCTACGGCTACGAGGCGGGCCAGACCGGCGTCGGCGACATCTTCGCCTGGTTCGCCGATCACGCGACACCGCCCGCGTACCTGGAAGCGGCGGCGCGGCGCGGGGTCTCGGTGCACGACGTGCTGTCGGCTGAGGCGGCCGCGCAGCCGGCCGGCGCGCACGGCCTGATCGCTCTTGATTGGCTGAACGGCAACCGCTCGGTACTGGTGGACCACCACCTGTCGGGTCTCGTGGCCGGCCTGACGCTGGCCACCCGCGCGCCGGACATCTACCGGGCGCTGATCGAGGCCACCGCGTTCGGCACCCGCGTCATCATCGACGCGTTCGAGGACGCGGGCGTGAGCGTGGGTGAACTGGTGATCGCGGGTGGGCTCACCAGGAACGAGCTGATCATGCAGATCTACGCCGACGTGACCCGCCGCCCGCTGAGCCTGATCGGCGCCGCCCAGGGGCCCGCGCAGGGATCCGCGATCCACGCCACGGTCGCCGCGGGCGCCTACCCGGACGTGCCGGCCGCGGCCGCGGCCATGGGCTCGTGCACGCGCGGCGTGTACACGCCCGACCCGGCCAGCGCCGGCATCTACGACCAGCTTTACGCGGAGTACGTGACCCTGCACGACTACTTCGGCCGGGGCGCCAACGAGGTGCTGCACCGCCTGCGTGCCCTGCGCGACCGGGTACTGGCCAGCCGCGCCGACGGGGAAGGAGCCAGGCCATGAACGGCGTGCCTGCGGCACTGCGGGAGGCGGTGGCGGCGGCCCGCGAGGAAGTATGCCGCCTGCACGCGGCCCTGGTGGACAACGGCCTGGTGGCCTGGACGTCGGGCAACGTGTCGGCCCGGGTCCGTGGTACGGACGAGATCCCCGACCTGGTGGTCATCAAGCCCAGCGGCATCGCGTACGCCGACCTCACCCCGGAGTCGATGGTGGTCTGCGACCTCGGCGGTGCCCGGGTGGACGGGGCCTACCTGCCGTCCAGCGACACCTCCGCGCACTGTTACGTGTACCGGCACATGCCCGCCGTCGGCGGCGTGGTGCACACCCACTCCGGCTACGCCACCGCCTGGGCCGCGCTGGGTGAGGCGATCCCCTGCGTGATCACCGCGATGGCGGACGAGTTCGGCGGGGAGATCCCGATCGGGCCGTTCGCGCTCATCGGCGGGGACGAGATCGGCCGGGGCATCGTCGCCACCCTGACCGGGCACCGCTCGCCCGCGGTGCTCATGCGCAACCACGGCGTCTTCACCATCGGGCCGACCCCCGCCAGCGCGGTCAAAGCCGCCGTGATGTGCGAAGATGCCGCCCGAACGGTCCACCTGGCCCGGATGCTCGGTGAGCCGAAGCCCCTGCCGGCCGAGCAGGTCGACGCCCTGCACCGCCGGTACACCACGGAATACGGCCAGCGCTGACGGCTGGACGCCCACCACGACCATCCGTTCAGGAGGAAGGCAATGGCCAACAGCAAGTCCCGCAGCGTTCCGCGCATCGGGATCCTCGGCATCATGCAAGATCTGTATGACGACATGATCCCGGGCATCGCGCTGCGGCAGGAGGGGTATGCCGCGGAAGTCGCCGCACACCTGAGCGTGCCCCGCGAGTTCGAGTTCATCCCGGCCAAGGCGATCAAGTACCGGGAGGACGCCGAGCGGGTGATGCGCGAGTTCGAGGTCGCCGACCTCGACGGGGTGCTCGTGGTGATGCTCACCTACGGCCCGGCGATGCGGGTGGCCCGGCTGCTCGCGGAGTCCCGGATGCCCATCTGCCTGGCCAACATCCAGCCCGAGCCCAACGTGACACCGGCCTGGGACATGGCCGACATGACCTACAACCAGGGCGTGCACGGGGCGCAGGACACGGCGAACGCCATGGTGCGGGCCGGGCGGCGGTTCGGCGTGCTCACCGACGACTGGCGTGCCGAGTCGTTCCGCGAGGACGTGCACCGGTGGGCGCGGGCGGCGGCCGCGGTGACCGCGTGGCGGCGGCTCAAGGTGGCGCTCTTCGGCTACGCCATGAACGACATGGGCGACATCAGGGTGGACGAGTCCGCCCTGGTCCGGTCGCTCGGCCCGGAGATACTCGCGGTCGCGCCCGGTGACCTGTACCGCGGCATGGTGGCCGCCGGTGACGTCGCGGTGCACGAGGTGATCAACTTCGAGGACGCGCACTTCGAGATCGACCCCCGGCTGTCGGCCGAGGAGCGGGAAGATCACGCGCGGATGCAGGTCGCGATCGAGAACATCCTTGTCGAGGGCGGGTTCGGCGCGTACACCGCGCACTTCGACGCGATCGGCGAGGACGGGCGGTTCCACCGGCTGCCGCTGGCGGCGGCGTCCACGCTGATGGCCAAGGGATACGGCTACGCGGCCGAGGGCGACGTGCTGACCGCCTGCCTGGTGGCGGCGGGACACGTGCTGATCGGCGACGCGCACTTCACCGAGATGTACGCGATGGACTTCCCGTCGGACTCGGTGCTGATGAGCCACATGGGCGAGGGCAACTGGAAGATCGCCAGGTCCGACCGCCCGGTCAAGCTGATCAAGCGGCCGCTGGGGATCGGGCGGCTGGCCGACCCGCCGACGTTCCTGTTCCAGTACCAGCCGGGCCCGGCGACACTGGCCACGCTGGTCTCGCTGGAGGGCGAGCGGTTCCGCCTGGTCGTCGCCGAGGGCGAGAACCTGGACACCCAGGAACTGCCCGCCTTGGAGATGCCCTACGGCCAGTTCCGCCCCGCCTCCGGGGTGCGGAACTGCCTGAACGGGTGGCTGGCCGCGGGCGGGCCGCACCACGAGGTGATGAACCTGGGCCACCACGCCGCCGCCTGGCGCGATTTCTGCAACATGGCCGGAATCGAGTTCGTCCAGGTCTGAGCTGGTGTGCGGGCATGCGTGGCGCTTGGTCACGATCCGTGCCAGTCACGGCCTCGGCGCCTGAGCGGCAGCTAGCTTGTCACGCGACGGCCGTTGGCCCAGACTCCGGTGATCTGGTCCGGACGGCCGAGCACCGCGATGTCGGCGAGCGGATTCGCGGCGACGGTGAGGACGTCGGCGTCGTAACCGGGTTCCAGCCTGCCGGACCTGGGCGCCTGTGGCCCGAGCGTCAGCGGCGCCGTGGCGGTCGCCGCCTCAATCGCCTGTAGCGGCGTCATCCCGAGCCGTACCAGGTGGCCGAGCTCGGCTCCGTTGGTTCCCCAGGAGTTCAGGCGGTCGGGGCCGGTCAGCGAGATATCGGTGCCCATCGCGATGGTGACCCCGTGGCCGATCGCGCGGGACACCGATTCGGCGTGCCGCCCGGCCAGCGCGGTGAGCTTGGCCGCCGCGTAGTCGGGCACCGCCGTCAGGTTCGCCAGGATGTCCTCGAAGATGGCTCTGGTCGGGACGAGGATGACCCCCGCCTCGCGCATCGCGGCGCAGGCCTCGTCGTCGAGGTAGGTGCCATGCTCGATGGTGCGGACGCCGGCCTCGACCGCGGCCATGATGCCGGGCTTGCCGTGGCAGTGCGCCGCCACGACGCGCTCGGCGAGGCCGGCCACCTCCACGATCGCCCGCAGCTCGGCGACGGTGAACTGCTGGTGGATCGGGTCGTCTATCTCGGACATCACCCCGCCCGAGGCGCAGACCTTGATCACCCGGGCGTTCTGCCGCAACTGCTCCCTCACCGCGCGCATGCATTCAGCGGGCCCGTCGGCCAGCCGCAGTTCGCCGTAGTGCACACCGAAGTCGCCGATCCACGGCAACGGATAGGAGTGCAGGTCGGCGTGGCCGCCTGTGATGCTCAAAATCGCACCGGCGCCGTAGATCGCCGGGCCCTCGAGCACGCCCTCGGCGACCGCCCTGGCGAGGTGCACACCGAGCCCGCCGACCTCCCGGACCGAGGTGATCCCGGCGCGCAGCGCGGCACTCAGGTCGCGGGCGCAGCGTGCCGCCCGCAGCGGCACCGGGTCGAGCGGGAGCCGGCCAAGGTCGAGCACGCGCATGCCGAGGAAATGGCCGTGGCAGTCCCACATGCCCGGCATCACGGCCTCGGCCCTGTGCACCACGGCCCCGGGCGTCGCCGGCGCCTGGCTGGCCGGCCCGGCATAGCTGATCACCGAGCCATCGATGATGAGCACTCCACCGCTGACCGGCGCACCGCTGCCAGGGATCAGCAGTTCAGCCTCGATCCGCTCCATCTCCCTCTCCTGTCCGGCGGCGCCACGAGCTGCCCGGATCCGGCATGCGGCACGGCCATATCCTGGCACGCCCACCGCCGGGCACGGCGAGGGGCCGGCCGCGGGTGCGGGGAGCGGCCGGTGCCGTCACCGGGGAGGCCCAGCGCGGGTCACCGGCGAGGGGCCGGGCAAGGTCACCGGGGACGCCGGGTGGGGGCCACCAGGAGGTCAGCATGCACGCGGTGGCTGCCGGCGACACGGGCCGCGCCGGCAGCAAACCAGGGATACGGGTGCCGTGCGGCGCTACCCTGGTGCGGCCGGATCCACCGCGGCGGCCGGCACTGTTGACCTGCAGGGGAGCACACCATGGCCACGACAAGCCCTTGGCCACTCATTCACGCCGAACGCGAGGCGCTCATAGCCGACCTCGGCACGCTCACCGACGAGCAGTGGGC
>Ga0207700_10002283_pt1 | contig 11001 bp, 7 predicted proteins | sample LARL82metaG_FD_184348 | JGI IMG/M metagenome (GOLD analysis project Ga0207700, IMG submission 184348) | Corn, switchgrass and miscanthus rhizosphere microbial communities from Kellogg Biological Station, Michigan, USA - LAR L8-2 metaG... | ecosystem: Host-associated > Plants > Roots >...
TCCGCTACCCGCCGTGCCAGTGCACGGCTGTCAGCGGCCCGCCGCCCTGGCGGACTTCTGGGGGAAGACCCTCGGCCGCCCGGTCAGCCCGGGCGCGGTCGCCGGGGACACGGCGGTCGACGTCACCGGCTCCCAGGGCGGCCCGCGGCTGATTCTCCACAACCCCCCCGAGCCGGGGACGGCCAAGAACAGCATCCATCCTGTCCTGGTCACCGACCACCACGACGAGGAGACCGAGCGGCTGACCGCCCTGGGCGCCAAGCCGCTCAACGTGATCAACGTCCCGCCTGCGGCGCTTCCGCCTGGCGTGGCGGCGGTCCGCCAGACCACCTTCGCGGACCCGGAGGGCAACGAGTTCGAGCTGGTGACATGGCAACAGCAGGCCGAGTAACTGCCAAGTTCGAGCACTAACCGGGGCCGCTCCTCATCGATGATCTTGGATCGGCGGCCACCTGCGGCAGCGACCGTCGATCCAAGATCATCAAACTAATGGAAGGAAGCAGCCATGAATCATGGCTGCTTCACTCGCCCCGGACCTGAGGCAAGTGAAAACCGGCCAAGGACACGCGGCGGGGCCGGCGAACGGGAGATACGCGACCGTGCTTTCCGCTAACTCGGCGCGGCGGGCGGCGCAACTGCCGTGCATCGCGCTGGCACGCTACCCGGACCGGTCCGCCTCGGGAATCGCCTACCTTGCCTTCCTCGCCACGATGCCGCCGCCGGCGTGGCCGCCTCCTGGCCGCGACCTGCTCGGTGCTGCGCCCCGCTGGCCGGGCCCGCTACAGCCCTGCCGCGGACGAACGCGGCCGCACGGGTCACGCTTGCTGGAGTGCGTATTCCACCGCGCGTTTGATCCCGGCGGACCGGCCCCACGCCTGGGCCTCCTCGAATGCCGCGTCGCCCATCTGGGAGCGCAACGCGGCCAGGACCTCATCGTCGTGCGGGATGCGCGGCACGAAGGCGTGCAGCCAGCCGCTGCCCCTGGCGTCCAGGATCGAGCGGGCGGCGGCGAACAGGCGCGTGGCACGCTGCGGGTTGTCTTGCTGCCCAGCGACGGCCGCCAGCACCTCGAGGTAGTAGGCGGCGCTGGTTTCGTCTCTGGCCTCGGCCGCCAGCGCCAACCCCTCCGTCAGGTGTCCGGCCGCGCCGGCCAGGTCGCCCTGGGCCTGCTTGGCGAACGCCAGGTCGTACAGCGACACGAGGAGGGAGATCCAGTCCTGGGCACGGCGGGCCATGGCCAGGCCGTCGGTGAACAGTTGCGCCGCAGCGTCGTTATTGTCCTGGCTGAGCCGGACCTGGCCGAGGAAGTTATCCGTCAGGACTCTGGCCAGCCGATACTGAAGGCTGTCATATCCGGCGAGGTCGTCGTCGCGGAACTCCCGCAGCAGGGCCTGGCCCTCATCGAGGAGTTTGCTGGCCTCGGCGTAATCATGGCGGAGTCCCGCCAGGTGGCCCAGGGCGGCCAGGACTAGCGCGTTCATCGTCACCGACAGCGTCAGCCGTTCGTTGTCCTGCTTGTACAACGCCAGGCTCTGCTCGGCCAGCTGTCGCCCCCGGTCCAGATCTCCATTGGCTGCGAAGGCGGAGCCGGCTTGGATCAGCGCCATTGCTTGCTGGTGGGGCGGCATGTCCTTGCTGCCGGCCACGAGGTCGTCGCCCAGGCGGGCATACTCTGGGGCGTGGCCGCGCAGCCACCAGAACCTAGAGGTCGCCGCGTACAGGTACACGGCGTGTTCGAGCGGGCCGTGGGCGGCCAGCCAAGAGATCGCGGCCCACAGGTTGTCGTGCTCGGTCTCCAGCCGGTCCAGCCACGCCAGCTGCCCCGGGCCGGCGAGGTCGGCTGCGGTCGGCTCGGCTAGGGCCAGGAAATAGGCGGCGTGCCGGTCGTGCGCCTGCGCCCAGTCGCCGGAGTCCGCGAGGCGTTCCAGAGCGTACTCCCGGATGGTCTCCAGCAGCGCGAACCGCGGCTGGTCGCGGCGGGTTTGCGGCCGGATCAGGCTGCTGTCCACCAGCGCGCCCAGCGTGTCCATCAGCTGTCCCGCCTCCTCGGCCTGGCCCTCCTCCGGGGACTTGATGCCGATGGCTTCGGCCGCGGGCAGGCTGAACGAGCCTGCGAACACGCCCAGCCGGGCGAACAGTACCTGCTCGTCGGCGGTCAGCAGTCCGAAGCTCCAGTCCAGGGTGTTGCGCAGTGCCTGCTGCCGCTCGGGCAGGTCGCGGGCCCCGCCAGTCAGCAGGCTGAACCTGTGGTCCAGCCGCGACAGCAACGCCGGCGGTGGCAGCAGCCGGACCCGGGCCGCGGCCAGCTCGATGGCCAGCGGCAGCCCGTCAAGCCGGCGGCAGATCTCCGCCACCGCCGCCGCGTTGCCGCTCGTCAGCTCGAAGTCGAGGGCCGCGGCGTGCGCTCGCTCGGTGAACAGGCTCACCGAGGCGTAGCGCCGCAGCTGTCCGGGGTCCAGGTCCGCGCCGACGGGTGGGACCGGCAGCGGCGGTACCGCGAACTCGTGCTCGCCCGACAGCCGGAGCACCGCCCGGCTGGTCGCGAGCACCACCAGGCCCGGAGCAACGGCCAGCAGCCCGGCTAGCAGCGGAGCCGCCCCGATCACCTGCTCGAAGTTGTCCAGCGCCAGCAGCAGCCGCCGGGGCCGCAGGTACGCCTCCAAGTCGGCGGTCAGCTGCCCAGCCGACGTGTTCAACCCAAGCCCCGCGGCGATCGCGGGCGCCACCAGGTCCGCCGCCGACACGGCGGCCAGCTCGACGAACCGCACCCCGTCGGCGAAACCCGGGCCGAGCCGCCGCGCCGCCTCCATCATCAGCCGGGTCTTCCCCACCCCGCCCGGACCGGTCAACGTCACCAGCCGCACCCCCTCCCGGGCGACCACGTCGTCGATCTCGGCGGCCTCCTGCTCGCGGCCCAACAGCGGCGTGGCCGGCACCGGCAGCGCCCCGGCCCCCGGCCCGCTGCCTGCCGCGGCCTGACCCGGCCGGGTCAGCTCGAACCGCTCGCTCAGCAGCACCGCCAGGTCGTTCTCGACCAGCTGCTGCAGCCCGGCGGGATCGGAGAAATGCTGGTAGGAGACGCCGCCCTCATCCCGGATCCGGTCCAGCAGCGCCGCCAGCCGCGGCTCCCGATCCGGCGCCGGGCCCTTGACGTAGATCAGCCGGGGCACCCCGGCCGCCAGCTGGTACTCATCCTCCAGCCCGGAGACCTGCTCACCCGGCGCGACCCAGCCGTAACTCTGCCAGTAGATGCCCACGAAGACCTGGCTTTGCGCCAGGTACGCCTGGTACACGTTCCTGGCCGGGTACGGCCGGGCGCCCAGCTCGAACAGCACCGGCACCAGCCGCAGGCTGGTCACCGCGTCCCGCACCGCCTGACGCTCGGCAGCCAGCTCACCCAGCGTCGAGCTCACGAACACCCGGACCCGCTGATCGGGCGTGCGGATCGCATCTGGCTCGGCCACCGTCACAGGCTACTGGGCAGCGGCGCCGTCGCGAAGATCACGCGCGCCGTGCGGCGACCCGGGGGCGAGGGGCAGTGGTGCCGACGACCCGGAACCCCCGCGAGACACGCACGGGACAGCCAGCTCCTCACGGCAGGACGATCACCTCCAGCCGGCCCCGCTGGTCACCGGGATCTCCGGCAGCCCGACGGCGCCAAGCCCCCCGGCGGCACCGGCCACGCTATACGCCGACGCCTCCCCGCCCGGTCGGCCCGCTCCGAAAAGGCCTACGCGGCCAGCACAACACCCGAGATACCAATCACCCTCGCGTTACCGCCCCAGAGCATCCCTGAGGGGCCGTCTCGAGCAGCGCACATCTCAGGTTGATCTGGCTGTCGATCAGCGACTCTACCTACTTACTTATGCCGCGCACCGAGTCGGCGATCTGGCCGTTCCGGATGGGATGAGCGCCTGATCGGATACGTCTAATGGGTGTGCCCAACAGTGAATGATCATGCTGATCCGCGCATGAGTATGTACACGTACACCATCCGCTATTCGGCATGGTCGAGCGTTGGGTAGTTGCACTGTGCTCGCGGGCACGTGACCGAGCTACTCAGGGACTGGTCTCTTGAAGGTGTACACCGTCAGCAACCGGGCCGCCTCCCAGAACGACGTCCCGTCCCCGCCGTCCCGGTAATCCTGCAGGCCCGCCAGCTCCCAGCCATCGGCGCCGAACCGGTTTAGCAGCTCTGGCAACGTCTGCCGGCTATCGGAGTAGTTCTCGCCGACACCCTACCCCCGGCCATGCCACACGATGGTCCGCACATCGTCCGAGGACGCGTGTCCGTCCACAGTGATCGTCAGTTGCGCGTACTGCCAGCACGACATGGCCGCCAGTGTGCCACCAGCGCCGCCCGGCTTCGTCGGGTGAAGCACCAGGCCGATCGCACTCGCCGGCGGCTCGGACGTCATAACCTAACCGTACGGTCGGCACAGCGCACGCGCCCGTCCTCGGCCGCGCTCTGCGATCCCGCGCCTGTTCCGTGATGTGCTGACGTCATGGCACCGGCTGCGAGCACCGTTACCGTGATGTCGTTCAACATTCACCACAGGCAAGGCGCCGATGGGGTCCTGGACCTGGTGCGCATCGCCGCGGTGATCAGGGCCAGCCGCGCCGACATCCCGGGCCGGCCCGCCGACCACTAAGGGCCGGGCTGGCCGGAACCAGTGATCCTCCGGGTGTCCAGGTCGCCGCGCTCAAGCCAGCCACGATCATCACCCGGCACAGGATCTCGGTGCGCCCGATGACGACGCGGTGCGGATACTCGACCAGTCGCGTCGCAACATCGAGGACTTCGAGTCCGCGGTGGCTTAAGCTGCGCCAGTCGGGTTAGGTCCGCGCGTTGCGCACGGCCCAGTCGATCGAGTAGTCCGCCACCTCTTCCCAGCCGTCCTGGGCGAAGGTGTAGTGGGAGCGGTCGGGGTACTCCCTGAGCTCGGTGAGCGCGCCCGTCTTCTTCTGGATCTTGCAGGCGGCGCGTGTCACCCCTGCGGGCACGGTGTGGTCCTTGCCGTTGGCGAGGAACAGCAGCGGCGCGCGGCTCGAGTGGTGCCGGTTGACCGTCGTCACCGCGTGGGGTGTGAAGTTCGCGAACGCCGCCTGGAAGAGTACGCGCCCCGGCCCCGGCACCGCGAGCCTGTCATAGATCGGCTTCGACTCCTCGAGCGTGAGCGTGTTGGTGAAGCCGTAATGGAACTCCTCCGGCGTCAGCATCTGGGTCTTGTGGCGGTTGGCCGGGTTCTTCAGCGCCACCGACACGACCTTGGCCTGGGCGGGGGGCACGATGTACACGCCTTTGATCTGCGCCGGGCTGATCGCCACGGCCGAGGCGCCGAGGCCGCGGTCCAGCAGGAGCTGCGTGATAAGACCGCCGAACGAGTGGCCCATGATGACCGGCGGGGCGCCGAGACCGCGGATGATCCCGTCGTAATGGTCGGTGATCTCCTTGATCCCGAGCCGCTCATACCTGGAGGCATGCTGGCGGACCTCCTCCACCGTTCCCTCGAGTCCCGGCCAGGCCGGCGCGAGCACGGTGTGGCCCTTCGACTCGAAGCGCTGCTTCCAGCCTTCCCAGCTGAGCGGCGTGAGCCAGAGGCCGTGGACGAGGACGATGGCCGGCTTCTGCGCCGCCGGGGCGGCGCCGGGCGTATCCGTGGTCATAGGGCTCCGATCCGGCGGAGAGCGCGAGCACCAACGTGAGATTACCGCCGCGACAGCCGCCCTGACTGACACGGAAGGGTCACTGATCCATGCACAATGCCAGCTGCACATTACGCCCGCTTTACCAGACGTCCCTCACCCCGCACGGGTGACCCGCGCCCGGAACGTTGCCGGGCCAGCCTGTGAGCCGCGAGGATTCTGCTTCAATCACCGGCATGGATGCTGAGACTGCCGCCCGCCGCTGGGCAGACGCCTGGTCGCGGGCGCCGGCGACTACATGGAAGGCCTGTCGCCTACGCCCAGCCGATCGTGCCCGCAGCCTGCGCATCCTTACCAGCACCGGCGACGAACGCAACGCTCTGCTCACGCTGACCGTCAAGGTGGCCGGCAGTTCATGACCCTGATGTGGTTCGACACCATCGACTCAGTGAAGGCATTCATGGGCGCGGACTACCAGACTGCCCACGTGCCAGAACAGGCACAAGCGGTGCTCGCGGACTTCGACAAGCGCTGGGTCCTCTACAAAGTACTCGAACGCCGCGAACAGCCCCCCTGACCGCCCCACAGCGTAATGGCCAATCGCGTGATGCGTCCATCGCAGACGCGCCGACGTTGGTGCCCCTGCTCGTACACCGGAGCGCGACCTTTGTGCGGCAGGTCTCGAGCGGCGCCGGCCTCGAGCGTTTTCCGAGCCTCGCAGACCCTTGAGGCGGATATGCGGCAATGGGCACACGCGGGTGTCTCGGGGCACGTTTGCTGCAAGGCCGCAGTCACGACGTCCGGAGCTGGTTGCAATCGCCGTGTCCTGGGCGCAGGCTACGGGATGAGATGACGACCGTCCTGATCACGCAGTGCCTGCAACGTGATTTCGTCGACCCGGTCGGCCCTCACGATCCGCTGCCGAACCTGCTGCACGTCGGCTACTCGGAGTCGACTCGCCTGCTCGGACCGGAGCCGGCCGCGGGGCCGCTGGCCCAGCTCATCCAGTGGGCGCGCAGCCTGCCCTCGGATGCGATCGACCTCGTCCACATCCGCGACTGGCACGACGCGGACGATCCCGCGCAGCGCGAGCACCTAGAGCGCTTCGGCGCGCACTGCATTAGGGACACGATCGGCGCGCGTCTCGTGCTGGAGATGGACCAGCGGGCAGAGGCTGCGGCCAACGAGTGCATCGTCGACTCGATCACGCTGAACGACCTCGCGGGCACCGACCTTGAAGAGCAGCTCGACCGGATCCGGCGCGCGCACGGCGGCGAACCGCTGCGCGTTGGTGTCGTCGGGGTCTGGACCGAGGCGAAGGTGAGCTTCCTTCTTTACGAGCTGAGGACGCGTCTAGGCATCGACGAGCTCGCGACGTGCTCGGCGCTCACGGCCAGCGCGTCGCGTACGCAGCACTTCAACGCCCTCTTGCAGCTGGACAAGATCCTCGGCGTTAGCTGCTTCGACTCCCCCGCGGATTTCGTCGACTGGCTGCGCCCCGGAGCCGAGCTGGACCTGCCCCGGCATCCGCTGGGGTTCGGGCCTCGGATCGGCGGGGGGGAGGCGGCCGCGCTGCAGGACGGCGACCGGAGCATCGTGGCGCACCTCTTCCGCGATAGCACGGAGGTGGATCTCGATCCCTTGCAAGGCGGCTTCTCCGAGGCCACGGTCTGGCGGGCCGTGAGCCGGGACGCCCTCGGCCAGCAGCACGCACCGGCGGTGGTAAAGCTCGGCCCGAACCGGTCGATTGCGCAGGAGCGGGTGGCGTTTGAGCGGGTGGAGGAGGTGCTAGGGAACAACGCCCCGCGTGTTCGGGGCTTCGTCGATTTCGGCGACCGCGCCGGCCTCAAGTACTCCTACGCGGCCATGGGGCAGGGCGGCGTGCGGACGCTGCAGTCCATGTTCGCGGCGGATATCCCGACCCCGCAGCTGGCCTCGATCGTGGAGATCGCCTTCGACGAGATCCTCGGGCCGCTGTATGCGGCAGCCCGATACGAGCGGCTCCCGCTCTTCTCCGAATACCAGTTCTCCGCCGACAAGGCCCCGCGGGTGCGGGCCGCCGTCGCAGCCCTAGTGCCGGACGCGACCCGGACGATGCTCGGGTTCCCCGGCGGGCTCGAGCTGCCGAACGTCTCCGACTTCTACGACGAGTTCCTCGCACGCACCCCTCTCCCCACGCAGGACTATCACTACGTGTCGTACGTGCACGGCGATCTCAACGCGGCCAACATCCTCGTCGACTCGCACGACAACGTGTGGGTCATCGACTTCTTCCACGCCGGTCGTGGGCACGTCCTCAAAGATCTGGCGAAGTTCGAGAACGACCTCCTCTATCTGCTCACGCCCATCGATGACAACGCCCAACTGCGAGAGGCGATCTCGATCACCCTCGCCCTCCGGGAGGTCGCCGACCTGCGCGCCCCGCTCGCCGACCTTCCCGATGACGTGCGGTCGCCGCACCTCGTTCGAGCGTGGGAGATTCTCCGGGTGGTGCGGAGCACAATCAGCGAGGTCTGCCACGACGATCGCAACCCGCTGCAGTACCAGGTGGCGGGCCTGCGCTACGCCGTTCACACGCTCGGCTTTCCGGAGCCGTCGCCGCTGCAAAAGCAGTCAGCGCTCGTCGCCGCGTGCTCGCTCGCCGACCAGATCGCTGGCACCGTGAAGGCCAACCTGGTGCTCCGGGTCGACTGGATCGAATCCCCGTACATCGGGCCCGGCCGCCTCGGGATGACGATCTGTCCCGGCCGGCGGGACCGTGATCGCAACCTCGAAGCGGACCTTGGCCGACTGCGCGACGAGGGCGTGGATCGCCTGCTGTGCCTGTCCACGGATGCGGAGCTCGACTGGGCCGGGGTTCCCGAACTCGGCACCAGAGCCGAGGCGTTCGGGCTCAACTACCGCTGGCTTCCCGTGCCCGACCAGGGAACGTGCACGCTGAGCGAGGCCGTCGACCTCGTCGGGTGGATTCGCGGCGGGCTCAAGCGAGGCGAGTCGGTCGTCGTAACGTGCATGGGTGGGCTCGGTCGGAGCGGGATGATCGCCGCCTGCACGCTGGTCGACGGCGGCGTCTCGCCGACGGACGCGATCGCGTTCGTCCGGGCGACACGGGGGCCGCGCGCGCTCGAGACGTCTGGGCAGGAGGAGTTCGTCAGCAGGTTCGCCGTCGGCTGAGCGCGCCCGCCCGCCAACGACGCGGGCCTCTGCGTTCGGTGCTCAGAACGCGTTCGCGGCCGACTTCCAGTCCCGGAGGCGCTGCGCGATGAGCTCTGCTCGCTCCTCCTCGCTCCCGCCGTCCAGCACCTCGAGGTCTGACGGGTCGGCTCGAAGGTAGACGCCAGACGTTCGGGCATTCAGCCCGGGATCGCGATCCGACCGGGTCGTCCAGTACCCGGTGGCGCGGTCGGCGCTCTCTACCCTGATCTCACCGGTGCCCTCGAGCTGGGGGGCGTTCGGATGCCGAGGGCGCTCGCCCTTCCAGTAGTAGAAGATGCTGGCCGGATCCGTGCGCTCCTTCGCAGCCTCGCTCCAATAGCGGGCCGACAGGGCGCCGTCCTCCTGCCAGGACCGGCCGTTCACGTTCAGGCCACCGTCGCGGTCCCGCGAGATGCGCAGGAGGCTCACCGCCGACGGCTCGTCGTCGCTGCGCATGGTGAGCGAGAGCTGCCACCACAGGCCCTCCACCTCTCCGCGACGACCCTCGGTCTCGATCGCCTTGCGAAGCTTCTGGTTGATCGCGCGAACCTCCGCCGAGCTGGTCGCCGGGTCGTAGCGGACGGAGGTCAGCCCGAGCAGGTCGCTCGGCAGCTTCGAACCGTGCGCGTGGAGGATGAACGTACGCCGGATGCCCAGCGCGCCGCCGAACAGCCCTGCCTCGAACACCACGTTGTCGCGCGGTGACGCCTGGCCGGACTTGGACGCATCAGTCGTGGTCCAGTCGTCCTGGGCGAACACGAACGCGGCGAAATCGACCTCTCGGGAGAGCTCGACAAGCCGGTCGAGGGTGGACCGCCCCGGGTTGAACGTCGTCGTCCACGGCTCGACGTCAGCGATCTCTGAGAGCCCGCGCTCGATCGCCCGGAGCAACTTGGCCTGCTCGCCCGACGACCCGAGAAAAATGCGCGGCTTGTTCATAAGAAGTAGCCTAGCCCGGCTTGGCCGGGACGAAGCGCTTGACGAAGTCGAGCGCCGTCTGGGCGACCTCGCGCCAGCCGTGGTCGATGGTGAGGGAGTGACCTCGGTTAGGATCTTTACGATCTCCGTCACGACTTGGTTGCGGCTCTGCCGCTTGTAGGCGGCGTTCGCGATCGCCCACGGCACCGTGTGGTCCTTCTCTCCGTCGATGATCAGCAGCGGGCCGCGGCCGGGGTTCTTCGTGTTCACCTTCGCCTCCGTCCACGGGAGCTGTTTCGCTTCCTTCTAGCTCACGCGTTCGCCCAGCCGTACGTGAACTGGCCGAACGTGAGCGTAATCGCGCGGCCGCGGGTGAGCGGGTTGACCAGGAACGGGCCCACTCCCCTAAGCACGGAGGCCGGCAGCGGCAGAACGCCGCGGAACACCCCCGAGTCGATCGCCACCGTGGCCGCCGCAAGGCCCCGGCCCGCGAGCATCTGCGCCGGCAACCCCCCGGTCGAGTGCCCCATTACCACTGGTTCCTTGTCCAGGGCATTGATGATCTCGGTGGTGTGATCGGCGACCTGCTCCAAGGTCTTGCGGGCGAGGACGCCCGGGTTCGCCCGGGCCTGTTCCACCGTTTCCGGATCATCGGGCCAGTCCGGCGCCAGCGGCGCGTAGCCGGCCTGCTGGAAGAAGTCCGCCCAGCTGGCCCAGCTGCCCGGCAGCAGCCAGAGGCCATAAATGAAGACGACCGGGGTGTTGCCAGAGGAGTTGGCCGCCTCGATCTCCCGGTTCTCCCGCTCGGAAATTGACGCCACGCAGCCCGCCCTACCATCTGCGGTAACGTCAATGCCTCTTCACCCCGCAGGCCGGTGGAACTCCCACGGGCCCGACTGGAACTCGATGCGGTGGCCAGGAAGAGCACCGGGACTTAGTTCGTCATGATCCGGAACATGCACACAACGACTTTGTGATGATCGCTGGCTCGATTGCATGCCGCCACGTCATCCAGGCACATCGCTAGCTCGCAGGGAAGGCCTACCGAGCCGGGGAGCGTGCCCGTCGCGTCCCGGTGAGGCTGTTCCTGGACCGCCTGGGCGACATCTTCGACCTCGGAAATGCCAGTTTCCCTCTGCGGCTGGGCCAGTTGCTGGCACCGCGATTGCTATCTGTTTCCCGAGTGCGCCTGGCGCGCACCCCGCTGAGCCTGATGAAGGCGAGGGCTTGGTGGCGGCTGTC
>Ga0207700_10002284_pt1 | contig 10999 bp, 13 predicted proteins | sample LARL82metaG_FD_184348 | JGI IMG/M metagenome (GOLD analysis project Ga0207700, IMG submission 184348) | Corn, switchgrass and miscanthus rhizosphere microbial communities from Kellogg Biological Station, Michigan, USA - LAR L8-2 metaG... | ecosystem: Host-associated > Plants > Roots >...
GCTTTGTTCGGCGTGATCGCGGGCTCGCTCGCCAGCTGGTTAATCGTCGCCCAGCTTATGCACCTGCCGTTTACCTGGCTGCCGTGGCCCGCGCTGGCCGCAGCACTCGGCGCGGTGGTGGTAACGGTCGCCCTCGGGCTCGCCGGCACCTATACCGCGCTCGGCCAAAAACCCGCTTCCGTGCTGAGAAATCTGTAGTTTTTGCGACATTCCGCCGCGCCGGTGACCCGAACGGCCCTGACGGGCCTTTTCGTCTATAATTGGGGCACCGGAGATTAACGAACTGCAATAGTGGATTGTCATCATCGGGCCATATCTGGCGCCAACTCTGGCGCGAAGCCTTGGCAACCACTAGATTCCCGTCACGAGCGCGACGGCACCAGGCCGGCGCGCGTAACGTGGCCGGCGGAAAGCCGGGACATGAGAGAGGAAACTTCGATGTCGGACTACGACCGTAACGTAGCTGCCCGCGGCTTCGGTGCCGCGCGTGCTACCGCGATCGATGTAGGCCTGCGCGCCTACATGCTTCGCGTCTACAACTATATGGCCGCCGGCGTCGCTCTGACCGGCGTCGTCGCCTGGGTTACTTACAATGCCGCCGTGGTCACCGACGCTGCAGGACGCATTACCTCGCTGACCCCGTTCGGTCAGGCCATCTTCAGTGGCCCGCTTGCGATCGTGCTGTTCCTTGGCACGCTCGGACTTGTGTTCTTCATGAGCTTCCGGATCAACAGCCTGCAGCCTAGCACAGCGCTGATGCTGTTCATGTTGTACGCCGGACTGCTCGGCCTGATGCTGTCGTCTGTGTTTCTGGCCTATACCGGCGCGTCGATCACCCGCACCTTCTTCATCTCGGCGGCGTCGTTCGGTGCACTGAGTCTCTATGGCTACACCACGCAGCGTGATCTCTCGCCAATCGGCTCGTTCCTGATCATGGGCCTGTTCGGCCTGATCCTGGCGATGGTCGTGAACATCTTCCTGAAAAGCTCCGGTCTCGAGTTTGCAATCTCGGCGATCGGCGTTCTGATCTTTGCAGGGTTGACCGCGTGGGATACCCAGCGGATCAAGGAGATGTACAGCGTCAACGACGACGGCACTATTGCCGGACGCAAAGCGGTGATGGGCGCGCTGACGCTCTATCTGGACTTCATCAACCTGTTCCTGTTCCTGCTGCGCTTTATGGGCGATCGCCGCTAAACGCAGCTGACAGAACTGCAATGCGCGCCCCGGCTATAGGCCGGGGCGCTTTCGTTTTGCTAACTTACCAGCGCATGTCCGTTGCCATCCGCCCTGCCCGCACTGGCGATATCCCGGCGATTACCCGGATCTACGCCCATGCAGTTGAACACGGCACGGCGTCATTCGAACTTACGCCCCCCGATGAAGCCGAGATGGCGCGCCGTATGGATGACCTTCTCGGCAAGGGTTATCCGTACCTGATCGCCGAAGACGACGGGATGCTTGCGGGCTATGCTTACGCCGGCCCGTACCGAGCGCGGCCGGCATACCGTCCCACCGTCGAGAACTCAGTTTATGTCGCTCACGATCGTCACCGGCGCGGTGTTGGCCGCGCGTTGCTAGCGGCATTGGTCGAGGCCTGCGCCCAAAGCGGATTTCGCCAGATGATCGCGGTAATTGGCGACTCATCCCGGCAGGCGGCGTCGATCGGAATGCACCGCGCCCTCGGATTCCGCCATATCGGCATTCTGGAGGATGTCGGCTTTAAGCACGGCCGTTGGCTCGACAGTGTGTTGATGCAACGACCGCTCGGGCCAGGCAGTACGAAAGAACCCGATCGGCCGTAGCCGCCAGAAAAATCGTTGCAATGCTATCACCGGGGCCGCGTCCGCTTTATAATCCTGCAAAGTGAGGATCATCCGTCATGCCGCGTTATTTTTTCCATCTGACCAACGGCAAGCAGGTTCTGAACAACCATAAGGGCATTGATTTGTCGGGCAATGCGGCGGCGCGGGAGGACGCGCTGGCGCTCGCGCGCGACCTTAAACACGGAGCGGTCATGCCGGGGTGGAACTGGAGTGGCTGGTTCGTCACCATTGTGGACCAGCACGGCCACAAGGTCGACGAATTGCCAGTCGCGGATGTTTGAGCGGGTGCGCGCTCGCGGAAGCAGATTGAAGAACCGGCCCTAGTTCGCAACCACCGCCAGCGACACGTCGATCGAGCGGAGCACGCGGTCGAGCTCATGGCCGCGGCGCACGATCAATCCCGTTGCGGAGATCACGCTGTAGGCGCCTTGGCGTCGCGCCAGTTTAGGGTTCTTCTCGATGCGGTAGAGCGGCACTTCGGAGGTCCGGCGGAAGACCGAGAAAACCGCCCGGTCTTTCAGAAAGTCGATCGCATAGTCGCGCCATTCGCCAGCCGCAACCTTGCGGCCATAAAGATCAAGAATGCGATTGAGTTCGCGGCGGCTGAAGGTCACCTGATTTGCGGGGGCGGATGGGCTACGCACCGGGGTACCGCCCCCGTGGGACTGGCTGGGATCGATTTCGCCGGAACCGAACGTCATGCGGCGCCTCCTTTGTGCTTACCCGGAATAGTCGCGCCGCAGGCGCCGCACGGCAAGAACTTCCTTCGTGCACCCGATGCCGTGAAAACGTGCAGATAGCGCAATTGGACGATCACGAACTCGTTAAAAGCTCCCACAATAACGCCCAATTTCGGTCAATCGCCCGTCACGCTGCGTTGGGATAACTGGACCGTTGCCTCAAGGCCCGGTCCGGTACGAGCACCGGATTCCTCAGCCCCCCAGCCCCCCGGGGTTCGATCGGCCGGGCCAGTTGAGTTCCGCGTACGGTTCAATCCCCTAAATGCCTTCGGGCCGGCTAGTAAGCCGGCCCGATTTTTTTCGCCCTGAAATTTGGAGTGTGTTCAGTTCGTTGCAGCGCCACAGCAAGCCGCAGTCGCGGTGCCCAGCATCAGGCCAGGCTTTGCAGCCACGCCGCTTTGCACGACGACATCGAGCCGATCGATATCTTTGAGATTGTAAGCGCCTTTCGGGATCTCGCTGAGCGAAATGCTGAAACTTTCTTCTTTACCGCTCCACTCACCGAGCTTCACCCAACGGCGTACGACGTTATGGTAGGTCAGCGTCTGGCCATGATTTTCGCCGCGGCCAATATCGACTGAAACCTTGCTCGTAACCGGGCACAGCCAGATTTCGGCGCTGTGCGGCCCATTGCCAGCAGCAGGTACCCGTACTGTTACTTTTCCGTCGGCAATGCTCATGCTCACCGGCAAGGCGAGCGTGGCTGCGTCGCGCCGAGTCTGCGCGATGGCTTTTTCGATCGCCGCTTTGTCGCTGCCAAGGACATGCACAACGCCGTTGACGACAACTTGTGGCGTGTAGACCGCGCGGTCACCCCGGGTTTCAGCGTAGGCGCGCTGGCGGTCGCTATGACCATGCAGCGCGAGCGTGTCTTTCCAACCGAGGTAATCCCAGTAATCGACCGGCAAACTCATGGTGACCAGCGAGGGATCACGCGACAGCTCGCCGAGAAGCTTATCGGCGGCCGGACACGATGAGCAGCCCTGACTGGTGAACAGTTCGATAACGGCTCGCGGTTCGGCCCTGACTGGTGCCCAAGCCGACGCGGCCATAGAAGTGGAAACGATGGCGGCTGCAAAGGCGATGTGGCGATACTTCATATCGTTACCGCAATCCCCTGCCTCGCACTGACTTTATTAGGCGCTCCGTCGATCACCCGCCACTCACTTCGCGGTGAGCGGCCCACCGTGGCCCACTGCTAGACGCTCACAAGAATACCGGTCAACCCGCCAATTGACGCAGGACATATTGCAGGATGCCACCGTTCTTGAAGTAGTCGAGTTCGTCGAGAGTATCGATACGGCAGATCAGGGGCACCCGCTTGAGCGTACCGTTGCCTGATACAATTTCAGCGATCAGCCGCTGACCAGGCTTGATCTCGCCATGCAGGCCGCGAATCGTGACTTGCTCATCGCCTTTCAAGCCCAGCGACTGCCAGGAGGTGCCTTCCTCGAACACGAGCGGCATCACACCCATTCCGACCAGGTTTGACCGGTGGATACGCTCGAATGATTGACAGATCACGGCCCGGACGCCGAGCAGCACCGAGCCTTTGGCCGCCCAGTCGCGCGACGAGCCGCTGCCGTATTCCTTGCCGGCGAACACAACCAGCGGCACATGGTCGGCCTTGTACTTCATGGCCGCATCGTAAATCGGCATGCGCTGCTTCGACGGGTAGTGCACGGTAACGCCGCCTTCGACGCCCGGCACCATCTGGTTCTTGATGCGGATATTGGCGAACGTGCCGCGCATCATCACTTCATGATTGCCGCGGCGCGTACCGTACTGGTTGAAGTCGGCGGGCTTCACTTTGTGTCCGACCAAATATTTGCCGGCGGGCGAGTCGATCTTGATCGAGCCAGCCGGAGAAATGTGGTCGGTCGTAATCGAGTCGAGCAGCAGCGCCAGGACGCGCGCGTCGACAATATCCTCGAGCGGCTTCGGGTGACGCCCCATGCCGACGAAATACGGCGGGTTCTGCACGTACGTCGATTTCTTGTCCCAATCGTAGGTCATGCCGCCTTTGACGCTGATCTTGCGCCAGTTGGCATCACCTTTGAAGACATCGCCGTATTTCTTGGTGAAGATCTGCTTGGTGATGTTCTTGGCAACGAACTCGCCAATTTCCTTGTTCGACGGCCAGATGTCTTTCAGGAAGACTTTCTTGCCCTTCTGATCGACGCCGAGTGGTTCCTTCGCGATATCGACATTCATCGAACCTGCGAGAGCGTAGGAAACTACGAGCGGTGGTGACGCAAGATAGTTAGCCCGCACGTCAGCGTTGACGCGTCCTTCGAAATTGCGGTTGCCGGACAGCACGGCGGCCGCAACAAGATCATTGTCATTGATTGCTTTGGAATTCTCCGGGGGCAGCGGACCGGAATTGCCGATGCAGGTCGTGCAACCGAAACCGACCAGATTGAAACCAAGCTTATCGAGATCCTTTTGCAGACCGGACTTGTCGAGATATTCGCCGACAACTTGTGAGCCCGGTGCAAGCGATGTCTTTACCCATGGCTTGACGGTCAGGCCTTTTGCCGAGGCCTTGCGCGCAAGCAGGCCGGCGCCGATCATCACGTTGGGATTGGAGGTATTTGTGCAGGATGTGATCGCCGCGATCACGACGTCGCCGTGCCCCAGATCGTAGTTCTTGCCGGACACTTTCACACGCTTCTTTGCCTCGGAACTCTTGCCGAATTCCTTGTCCATCGAAGTCGCGAATCCGGATTTTACTTCCTTCAGTGCGATACGATCTTGCGGGCGCTTTGGACCTGCAAGTGAAGGCTCGACCGAACCCAATTCCAGCTTGAGGATGTCCGTGAACATCGGGTCGGGCGTGGTCTTCACGCGATACATGCCTTGCGCTTTGGCATACGCGGCGACCAACGCCACCAGCTCGGCCGGACGGCCGGTGTCCTTCATGTAGCGTATCGTGTCATCGTCGATCGGCGAGAAACCGCATGTCGCGCCGTATTCCGGCGACATATTACCGAGCGTGGCGCGGTCCGCGATTGTGAGGTGCGTGAGACCAGGTCCAAAGAACTCGACGAATTTTCCGACCACGCCGCGCTTGCGCAGCATCTCGGTGACGGTGAGCACGAGATCCGTGGCGGTGACACCTTCTTTCAATTTGCCGGAAAACTTGAAGCCGATCACCTCGGGCAGGACCATCGACAACGGCTGGCCGAGCATGGCGGCTTCCGCCTCAATGCCGCCGACGCCCCAGCCGAGCACCGAAAGGCCGTTCACCATCGTTGTATGCGAGTCGGTGCCGACAACAGTGTCAGGATAAGCGACTTCCATGTTGCCGGCCTTGCCATCCACCTTCACCTTGTCCTTGCGGCTCCAGACAACGCGCGACAGATATTCAAGATTGACCTGATGGCAGATACCTGTGCCGGGGGGCACAACGCTGAAATTATCGAACGAGCGCTGCGCCCATTTCAGGAACTTGTAGCGTTCCTGATTCTGCCGGTACTCTTCGTCAACGTTCTTCTTGAAGGCCTGATTGTTACCGAAGAACGTCACCGCCACCGAATGATCGATGACCAGATCGACCGGCACCTGCGGATTGATCTTCTTTGGGTCGCCGCCGAGTTGTTTCATGGCGTCGCGCATAGCGGCGAGATCGACGACCGCCGGCACGCCGGTGAAGTCCTGCATCAGAACGCGGGCGGGACGAAACGCGAATTCATGCTCCGAGGTTTTGGTCTTGAGCCATTCGGCGACCGCCTTGATGTCGTCTTTGGTTACCGTGCGCCCGTCTTCATTGCGCAGCAGATTCTCCAGCAACACCTTCATCGAAAAGGGCAGTCGCGAAATGCCTTTGAGGCCGTTTCGCTCGGCGGTCGGCAGACTGAAATAGGCGTAGGTCTTGCTGCCAACCTGCAGGGTCTTGCAGCATCTGAAGCTGTCGAGCGAAGTCATGTCGGCTGTTTCCATTCCCGACCGGAGTACCGGCGCTAGTTCGGACTAACCTATTGGCAAGGCGATGTTTTTCTCGCTGGGCGAGACTTGCGTCCGAATTCGAATAACGTAACGTCGCAAGTCGGGGCTTATAAGGTCTTTTCTCGCCCGACGCCATATTAACCGGGGAACATTACCAGAAATGCTCGGAATCCCTACGTTTTCCGGGACCTGGTCCTACGGCCATCGGCCGTCCGACCGACCCCTGCGGCCGTGATGCAACTCAGAGCCGATGACCTGGCCTGCGATCGCGGCGGGCGTAGCGTGTTCCGGGGCCTGAATTTCAGTCTGGCCGCCGGAGAGGCAATGGTCGTCACCGGCCGCAACGGAGCCGGCAAGTCCTCCCTGTTGCGCGTAGTCGCCGGGCTTGTGCGTATCGCGGCCGGACATCTGACACTCGATGGCGGCGAGCCCGACGCGCCGATCGCCGAGCAGGCGCACTACCTCGGGCACCAGGACGCATTGAAGCCTTCCCTGACAGTCAGTGAGAACCTGCAATTCTGGACTGAGTTTTTCGGCGCCGGACGCCACGCCGTCGAAGCAGCGCTGAACACGGTGGACCTTTCACCCCTCGCTGGCTTGCCTGCTGCCTATTTGTCGGCGGGACAACGGCGCCGGTTGTCGATCGCCCGACTTGTTGGCGTGCCCCGACCGATCTGGCTGCTGGACGAACCGACGTCGGCACTCGATGCGCCATCGCAGAAGCGCTTGGCCGAACTCATGCGCGATCATCTTGCAGGGGGCGGCATGATCGTTGCCGCGGCGCACGGACCGATCGGCCTCGAACGTGCACGCGAACTAAAGTTGGGTGACGCATGAACGCATTTACCACCCTCCTCATCCGCGACATGCGGCTGGCAACGCGCGTGGGTGGTGGCGCGCTGATGGGCGCGCTGTTTTTCCTGATCGTGGTCGTCATGATGCCCTTTGCCATCGGCCCGGATCTGGCGCTGCTCGCCCGCATCGGGCCGGCAATCCTCTGGCTCGGCGCACTGCTCGCGAGCCTGCTTGCGCTCGACCGGCTGTTTGCAACCGACCACGAGGACGGCTCGCTCGACCTCTTGATGATGGGTTCATTGCCACTTGAACTGTCAGTGGCGACAAAAGCGATTGCACATTGGCTGACGACCGGATTGCCGTTGGTTCTGATCGCACCGGTGCTTGGATTGATGCTCAATGTCGAATTGCATGCGATGGGCTGGCTCGCACTCACGCTGCTCGCCGGCACACCTGCACTCACTTTCATCGGGCTTATCGGCGCCGCGCTGTCCGTCGCCCTACGGCGCGGCGGGTTGCTGTTGGCAGTCCTTGTGCTGCCGTTGACCGTCCCCGTGCTGATTTTCGGCGTTGCCGCAGCCAATGCCGCGATTGTCGGACCTACGCCGTTCGGCCCACCTTTCACCATCCTTTGTGCGCTAAGCTTGATGAGCTTCGTGGTAGGGCCGATAGCCGCAGCCGCAGCGCTTCGCCATGGACTTGAATGACGTGGTAAGAGACCGCCGATGGCAATAGTTGATCTCGCCAACCCGACGCGCTTCTTGAACGTCGTCAACCGCGTGCTGCCCTGGCTCGCGGCGATAACGCTTGTGCTATTCGCAGTCGGACTTTATCGCGCGATGAATGCGCCCGACGACTACCAGCAGGGTGCCACCGTCAAGATCATGTTCTTGCACGTGCCGGCAGCCTGGCTTGGCATGTTTGGTTGGGGACTGATGACCGTTGCCGCACTCGGCACACTGGTGTGGCGGCATCCGCTGGCGGATGTCGCCGGCAAGGCAGCCGCACCGATCGGCGCCGCTTTCACTTTCATCTGTCTCATTACCGGTTCGCTCTGGGGCCGCCCGACCTGGGGCACGTACTGGGTTTGGGATGCGCGGCTGACATCGATGCTCGTCCTTCTGCTGCTTTATTTCGCGGTGCTCGCGCTCTATTGGACGGCCGAAGAGCCCGGCCGCGGGGCGCGCGCTGCCGCGATCCTCTCTCTGGTCGGCGCGGTCAATCTTCCGATCATCAAGTTCTCCGTCGACTGGTGGAATACCCTGCATCAGCCGGCATCTGTGTTCCGGACGGGCGGGCCGACGATCGACCCAGCATTGCTGGCACCGCTGCTGATCATGGCGATCGCATTCACATTGCTGTTCGTGACGCTGCATCTCGCGGCCATGCGCAACGAAATATTGCGGCGGCGCGTGCGCGCCATGCGGCTGATGCAGGCGCAGGAATTGGCACAAGTAACATGAACCTCGGACCACACGCCGATTTCATCGTCGCCGCCTATGCGGTGACAATATTCGTGGTCGCTGCGCTGTTGGCGTGGGTTTTGCTGGACTATGCGACGCAACGGCGCATTCTTGGCGATCTCGAAGAGCGCGGCATCAACCGACGTTCACAGCGCGGAGCCGGACGATGAGCACCGTGTCGAACGACCAATCAGACCGAAAGCGCCGGAACGTCTTTATCCTGTTGCCGCTGATTGCGTTCATTGCATTGGCGGCGTTGTTCCTCTACCGCCTCGGGACCGGCGATCCATCGGTTCTTCCTTCGGCGCTGATTGGGCATCCGGCGCCAGTAACCGATTTGCCACCACTGCCGGGCGCAGAGAGAAACGGCAAGCCGATCCCCGGCGTCAGCAATGCAACGTTTCAGGGCGCGGTCACATTGGTGAATGTATGGGCATCCTGGTGCGTGCCATGCCGTGACGAAGTGCCGTTCCTGGAGCAACTGTCGAAGGACAAGCGCATCCAGCTTGTCGGCATCAACTACAAAGATGCGCCTGAGGATGCGCGGCGATTTCTCAACAGGTTTGGAAATCCCTTTGTGGCGAACGGCCGCGATGCATCGGGCCGCACCTCGATCGACTGGGGCGTGTATGGCGTGCCCGAGACTTATGTGATCGGGCGCGACGGCCGCATTGCTTACAAATTGGTCGGGCCTGTCACCGCCGACAATCTCGTCCGCACGCTCGAGCCGGAAATTGCGAAGGCAGCGGCGCGTTAGGGTGATCGTCCGCGTCTTTGCGACGTGAATATGGAATATGCGACGCCAAGCGTCACGCTATAGGTCAACACCATCACCAGCGTGAAAACGGTCGGAGCGTATCCGAGCCCCGTTTGGGCCGCGAACCAGCCTTTCCCGATTGCGGGAAAGAAAATCAGGCCCATCGCCACCCAGACCCCGAAACCAAAAACGAGTCCCTTCGTAACTCCGGTGCGGCCCGGCAGGACTTGATAGAAGCGGCCGAACAGGAAGCCGAGCACCACCGCGCCATTGAAATATGACAGCGCCCATGGAATCGCGGGGTTCACCGAGTTGCCGATCATATTTGTCAGCAAGGCCTGCAGGTCATCATAGGGCTGAAAGCTTGGCAAAATTCGAGCCCAGGACTTGAACGCCATCAGGGCAGTATGTGCGGCACTGCCGCAGAGGCCAGCCGCGATCGACTTCCAGGTGCGATCGAAATCCATATCCCGTGCTAGTTTTTCTTGTCGATGGCGTACTTCGTCAGCAGCGGAACCTGCAGCGCGGCAAACAGGAACGTCAGTGGGACTACGCCGAACAGCTTGAAACTGACCCAGAAATCCGTCGTCTGCGTGCGCCAGACGATCTCGTTCAATATTGCGAGCGCTAAAAAGAACAGCGCCCACCGCCAGGTCAGTTTGCGCCAACCTTCCTCACGCAGGTGAAAGACGGAATCAAACACCATGCCGAGCAGCGGCTTGTCGAACGCGAGCCCGCCCAGCAGCGTCCCGCCGAACAAGACGTAGATGATGGTCGGCTTTAGCTTGATAAACAGGTCGTCGTGCAACACCAGCGTCAGTCCGCCGAACACCAGCACGATCGCAGCCGTGACGAGCGGCATCACGGCAACATGTTTCGTCAGGCCATATGAAACTGCGAGTGCGATCAGCACGGCCACCATGAAGGTCCCGGTCGCGGCGTAGATGCCGAATTTCGCATTGGCGGCAAAAAACAGGATAAGCGGCCCGATATCGAGCACCAGCTTAAGTGTGGGGTTGAGTTGCTTTTTGCTCGCCATGGAATTTCGTTCGCTATGATTCGAGACCAACGATGGCGCGCGCAAAGTCGCGCGCGGTGAAGGGCGCCAGGTCGTCGACGCCCTCACCAACGCCGATGAAGTGTACGGGCAGACCGAATTTGGCCGCGATAGCAACCAGAATACCGCCCCGCGCGGTGCCGTCGAGTTTGGTCATCACCAATCCGGTCACTCCCGCGATCTTGCCGAAAACTTCTACCTGGCTAAGCGCATTCTGACCAACCGTCGCATCGAGCACCAATAGCACCGCGTGTGGCGCGGTCGCCTCGACCTTACGTATGACGCGCACCATTTTTTCCAACTCATTCATGAGCTCGGTGCGGTTTTGCAGGCGCCCGGCCGTGTCGACCAGAACAACTTCCACGCCCTGTGCCTTGGCGGCCGTGACCGCATCAAAGGCGAGGCTGGCTGCG
>Ga0207700_10002286_pt1 | contig 10997 bp, 9 predicted proteins | sample LARL82metaG_FD_184348 | JGI IMG/M metagenome (GOLD analysis project Ga0207700, IMG submission 184348) | Corn, switchgrass and miscanthus rhizosphere microbial communities from Kellogg Biological Station, Michigan, USA - LAR L8-2 metaG... | ecosystem: Host-associated > Plants > Roots >...
CGATATCGGTCATGACCCCAGATCGCCGCCAGAGCCGGGCGTAAAGAAACACCGTGAGCATTCCGCTGGCGACGAAGTTCCACCACAGCCAGTTGCCGGCGATGCCGCCTTTTGCGACCATCCCGGTAACAGCTAGCGGAGTATCGGCGGCGAAGGTGGTTGCTACCATCGACGTGCCTGCTAGCCACCAGGGCACATTTCGACCCGAGAGGAAGAACTCGCTTACGCTCTTTCCAGCGCGGCTTTTATAGTAAAAGCCGATGGCGAGATTAAAGAGGAAGTAGAGAGCGACGACCAGCCAGTCCGTGAAGGTTAGCTGCACTGCTTACTTCTTGCCTGCCCCATCTCCTGAGTCGGGATTCGCGCCCGGCGCCGAGCCCCCGAGAAAGAGTTGCCGCCCATCGGGAAACGTGAGCTTCGCTCCCACGCCGCGATTCGAGCCGTCTTTGGATTGATAGCCTTCGACGATGATCTCCGTTCCCGGAGGCAGCGAGTCCTTGTTGAAACCCAGCCGGTACAGAGAGTTCGGGCTGCCGCCTTCGATCATCCAGTTCACTACCGTCCCATCAGAACCTTTCACATCCATGCGGATCCAGGAGTGCGGATTCACCAATTCCCATTTGGTCACCGTACCGCGCAACTTCAGGGGCTTGGTCACGTCGAACTCGGACCCAAAGGCATGGTGGGGCCGAGCAGGCAGGGCAGTTAGAAGCAAACCGGCGCTCATCGCGGCGATCGATAATATGGTCCGCATCGGATTCGTCTCCTACTCTAATATGCTCACTTCGCGTTCTTCTTGGCGGCTTCCGCGTCAGCCTTCTCTTTCGCCCGCGCCGCACTGAGGTTGTTCACCATATCAAAGTTTCCTTCATGACAGGCAAACTCGTAGATCGGACCTTTAATCTTGGTCATGGGAAGCTCCGCTTTCCAGGATCGCGTAAACGTAGTCGGATCTTCCACGGTGAACTCATAAACGATGGTTTCCGCGTCGACGCGCGTGAAGCGTTCGATCACATGCAGGTTCTCACCCGATCCATGGAAGTTGGTCTTGTCGTTGAAATTGGTGGTGTCCACCACCAGCGTATTACCCTCCCAGTGGCCGCGTGAATCTCCCAGATACTGCCGGATGTTCGGCCCTAAATGTGGCTTCCCATCCAGAGGAATGATGCGGGTGTCGTGGATCTCCTCATGAAGAATCGCCACGTATCCGGGACCTTGCTGGATCTGTAGATTGGCGTTGTAAGCCGGAGGTAGCATCGGTGGTCCCTCATGCGCCATCACGATGCAGCGCTCGCCCAGATTCCGGCTTTCCGGGCCGTCGTAAGGGCCGATTTTTTTCCTTTCCTCGGCACGTTCTGCCGCCCGCTTCTTCGCTTCCGCCGTCAGGGGAGGAATCTTTCCATCCGGCGGATCCACGATCAGCGAAGTCCGCAGGTTGAGTCCGTGCTTAGTCTGCGTCCGGTCGAGCCCGAACTGATGGAAATCATAATGCGCGATCGTTCCGGCGATTTCCTCGGCGCTTCTGGGTGTCTCCGCCTGTTTTTCCTTCTCCGCCAGTTCCTGCTCGGTGTAGAACTCCTTGCCGGCGAGTTCGGCTGGGCGTTCGAGCGGCGTAATGGTGACGTTCGACCAGTATCCTTCGAGGTCCGGCTGGCCGTCCGGCGTGCGTTGCGTCCAGGTCGTCGGCGCTGCCTTCGGATTTTTGACCTGCGGCCGCGTTTGCCCGGCGGCGGAGATTGCCGCTAGAAGTAAGATCGCGATCAAGCCCGAGAATAGTTCACTTGCTCGGCTTTTTTCGAAGATGTCCATAGATCACCTCCTCGGCGAACTCGACGCACTTGAACTCCAATAACTGCGCATTCTTTTCGACATGGCGATAGAGCGGCATGCTCATCTTCCAGGGTCGCGTAAATACCTTCGGATCCTCGATGGTCGCCTCGTAGATTAGCGTATCAGGACTGCGGGGCGTATAGCGTTCCACCACATGCAGGGCATCGCTGTGGAAGTCGCCCGCCCGGTCGAACCAGGTGTCTTCGTTAAAACTGGTCACATCCACGACCAGCGTATCGCCATCCCAATGGCCCACCGACCATCCCATCCAGCTGGGCGCCGGACTCTCACCTGGATTACTCAGCGGAATGTTGCGGACGGCGTCCGCAAACTCATAGGCGATCATGACTGACTTCGCACCCTGGATGATTTGAAACGGGAGGGGCAGATAAGTCGCGCGCGGCACGCCCGGAAGATAGCACTTGATCTCGGGATCGCCAGTCAACCGGTTCGCGAAATTTTCCTTCTTCTTCGCCAGAGCCCACGCTTGATAGGGGATCTCGCCGCCCTCCACCACGCCCTGTCCTGCGGGAATTGCGCCTACCGCGCCAAGTGAAGCCACCGTTCCGGCCGCCGTCGAATGGTCCTGGATATCCCAGTTCGCCGTATTGAGCGCTTGCCAAATCCCGTTCAAGTTCGGATGGCCGTCCGCGGTTCGCGGCGCCTTGTAAGCCGCGGTTTGACCGACCACAGTGATCCCGGCGATCAGGGCTAACCCGACAATCCTCCACAACATTGCCTTTGATTATATGCGAGAGTCGGCTACGATACGGGAATGGCTCGGACCGTATGCTTGTGCCTCATCGCGTCATTGTCAATCGCCTGTGCGGCCGCCGAAGAAAAGCCGATCCCCGTCAAAGTAGTCGTAGTCACGATGTTCGAGCGTGGCGCCGACAGCGGCGACGAGCCGGGAGAGTTTCAATACTGGGTGGAAAGGACCAAGCTCGATCGCGTCATGCCGTTTCCGCAGGGCTATCATGACCTGCGCATGAATCGCGATGGCGTGCTCGGCGTATTGACCGGCGTAGGAACGGCGAGGGCGGCCGCCAGCATCATGGCCCTGGGGCTCGATCCGCGTTTCGACCTGCGAAAGTCCTACTGGCTGGTGGCGGGCATTGCGGGCGTTGATCCGGTGGATGCCTCACTCGGGTCGGCGGCGTGGGCAGAGTGGATTGTGGACGGCGACCTGGCGCACGAGATTGACATGCGTGAGATTCCCAAGGATTGGAAGACCGGCTATGTCCCGCTGCGAAGGTCCGTGCCGTACGAGCAGCCTCACCAATCGGGTGACACGGGCGAGGTCTATCATTTGAACGCGGCTCTGAGGGATTGGGCATTTAATCTAACACGCAATGTGCCGCTCGACGACAACGACACCATGCGCAACGAGCGCAATCAGTTCGATATCCCCAATGCGCGCCGCCCGCCCTTTGTGCTGAAAGGCGACGAAATTTCCTCCTCCACGTTTTGGCACGGCCGGCTGCTCAGTCAATGGGCCAATGACTGGGTGCGGTATCACACCGATGGCAAGGGCAACTATGTCACCACCGCGATGGAAGACACGGGGACGCTGCAATCGCTGACGTTTCTAGCGAAGGCGGGGCGTGTGGATCTGGGACGCGTAATGGTCCTGAGAACCGCCAGCGACTTCGATCAGCAACGTCCGGGCATGACCGCCGCGGAAAGCCTGGCCGGAAATAAGATCGGGAAATACACCGCCTACTTGCCGGCGCTGGAGGCGGCCTGGCGCGTCGGCAGTACGGTGGTGACGAAGTTGGTCGAGAACTGGAAGGAGTATCGCGACCACATTCCCGGTGCCAAATAGTTTACTTGGCTTCTAGCCCCACACTCACGACGACGATTCCCAGCTCTCGCGCATCCTCGGCCGACGGTGCGAGCGCCTTGTCGAGGGCAAAGTCGAAACGATTTCCTCCTGGCGTCATCCACCCGGCCGGGATGTCACGCTCGTACGTATATTGTCCGGACTGGCGAAAAGTCTGCGGCCCGAAATCGTGAACGCCCAGGCGCGCCGTCAGCGTAACCTGCCCGAGCCGCTGGATACTCGCATCGGGAACGTAGACTTGTAAAATCAGCCGAGCGGGCCCGGTCGAAACGAAAGTCGCTTCAAATTGACGCTTGGTCCAGCGCCAGCCACCCGGTTCCGGAGGATATAATCCATCGAGCTTTTCAGGGGCGACGGACTTTTGCGCCGATTCCTGGCTGCCCCCGTGTCCGATCGTATCGGGCTGGATGTCGATCACTTCCGCGAACGCAATGCCGCTATGCTGCGGATATGTCACGCGCTCGATCACGGGCCGGGCCTCGGCCAGGGTTTTGAGAAGCGCTTCGGACGCAGCCGGAAACTGCCGGTTTTCGGGGCCGTTCAGCAGAAACACGCCGCCGCGGCGAATCTCCTCGATCCACGGTCGATGTGCCTCGTCGCTATAGATCTCGCGCGTGTGGAGCTGGGCGTCGGTCAAGACGTATAAATTGTTCTCGAGGCCCCAATCGAGAATCTTGACTTCTTGCGTCGGATACTTCTTCGGAAGTTCACGAGCCAGCGTGTAAATCGCGTCGGACCATGGCCCCACGCCGCGCGTTCGATGCAAGCCCTCAATCGTTTGAACGTCCCAGTAAAAGACCGAGCTAAGATAGACTGCCGCCAGTCCAGCGGAAACACCTGCGCCCCAGCCGAACTGCGCCTGAAGAAGCGAGCACGCCAACACGACGACCATCGCAGCCAACGGAACCAGGGCAATCAAATGGTGCTCCGCAATCGGAGTCTTCGAGAAAAAGAGGAACAGGGCCAGGAGCAAGAAAGTAAGCCCGGCGCCCTGGGCCCACGGCGATCTCACACGGCGGCTTGTCGCTAAACACACCACCAAGCTGACTAAAACCACCGTCGGAAACAACCAACGCTGCCAGTCGGCCATCGCAGGGCCATCCCACATAGCCCGATGCTCTCGATCGATCAGAAGCGTTTCCGAAAGCAGGACGAGCCTGGTAAGAAGCCGCCCGGCCAAGGGCTCATGCGCGATAAACATGTTGGTCGCTTCCCAGGTACCACCTTTCGAGTGGACTTGATAAATCAGGAACAAAAGACCGCCCAGCAGGCCACCGCCGATCCAGGCCGCCCAGTGAATGATCGGCGCGAGCAACTTCCGCCGCAGCACAATCACGGCCGCGGCCAGGATGGAAATCATGAGCCATACGAAATTCGCCCGAGACCAGACGCCAAAACCCATGGCAGCCCCAACCCAAAACGCAGATCGCGTGCTCGGATTCCGAACGTATCTGGAAATCGCTATGCACACCAGTCCGAACGCAGCCATCATTGCGGTTACTGCCCCGTTATCAAAAACCGTAGTGCTCACAAACGCCGGATTGATCGCGATCGCTAGCGCTGCGAACGCTCCGGAGGGCCTGCTGATCTGATCCCCGAGTAACTTGCCGACGCCCCATATGCAAATCAGGCTGAACAAGAGCGAGACGATCCGGATCACTTCAGTGCGGGTACCAAAAAGAGCGAAGGCCGGCAAATAGACGTACTCTTTGATGGCGCCGATGTAGCGCATGGTCATCAGCGGAAAACAATGTCCGCGCGCGCACATCCAAGTGTCGGGATCATGCGGCAGCGTAAGTTCGGCGGGGGAATGCCGCATGTGGACCGACCCCACGGCCATCAGTGCCTCGTCGTAGTAAAGCCCAGGCCTTTGCAGGATCAGAATGCCCGCCAGGAGGCAGTAGACCGCTAGTGATCCGCGCGCGATCCAGATCCACTTTCGATCCTGGTCCGGCGATTGCATCGGGAGTGTGCCGCTTACTTCATGAACAGTTGATTCGCTTCCAGGTAGGGCATCGCGCCCTCGGTCATCGACGCGAACGTGCCGTGCTCCTTCAGCTCTTTCGCGATGCGCTGCGTCAGCCCCATCGACGCTCGCATCGGCCCCGACCCAACGCTCACGCGCCTCACACCCAAGTGCTCCAGTTCCGCGATGGACGGAGCCCCGCCCGTCGCCAGGATATTGATCGGCCCATGCACAGCTTTCGCCAGCCGGCCGATCGTCTCGGCATCGCGAACACCGGGCACGAAAAGAGAATCCGCGCCCGCTTTATGAAACGCGTTCAGCCGCTCCACGGTCCGCTCGAAGCGGGTAGCTTCGTCACCGACACCGAAAAGATAGACGTCGGTCCGGGCGTTGATCACGATGTCGGCTGCCGCGTGAATCTGCTGGATGATGCGAACTTGCGCCGCCAGATCGGCGAGCGAGCCGTCAATCGAAGAGTCTTCCAGATTCATTCCCACCGCTCCCGCATTCAGCACCGCGCGCGCCGTTCCAACCGGATCGCCATAACCTGCCTCCACATCCGCCGTCACGGGAACCGAAACCGACCGCGCAATGCGCCTTACCATCCAGATCATCTCGTCGCGCGGAATCCGCTCGACATCCGGATATCCGAGTGAATTGGCCACGCCCGCGCTTGTAGTAGCGATGGCCGGGAAGCCCGCTGCCTCAAAGATACGAGCGCTCGCGACATCCCAGGCGTTGGGAAGAACCAGGATGGGCGGCCCCTGATGCAGCTTGCGCAGAATCTCGACTTTCCCGGGCATTCTCTAGACTCCACCGGCGAAGCGGCGGAAGAAGCTGTCGGGCTTCCACTGCGGGCGTGCATTGGCGCTCGCCACGCGCTCGATTAGATGCAAAATGATCTGGTTGAACTGTGCCGCAGCGGCCTTGTCCACCGGCTGATTCAAATCGTCGGACGGAGCATGATAGCGATTCTTCAGCCAATCCTTGTGGAGCTTTTCTTCCGGCGACCCCGGCAGATAGCCGAACTTGAACGCCAGCGCCGGGATCCCCTGACGGATGAAGTTGTACTGATCGCTGCGGATGAATAGGTTGCGCGCCGGTTCCTTGTCGGCCTGCACTTCCACACCCGCCTCGCCGGCCACCGCCCGAATCTCGTCGCCCAAAGTCGATTCAGCCAAGCCCTGCACTTCGATATAGTGCAGCGCATGCAGAGGCAGGAACATATCCAGATTAATATCCGCCACGATGTTCTTCTCGTTGACTGTCGGGTGCGCGGCGAAATACCGGGAGCCTTGGAGCCCCTTCTCTTCGCACGTCACCGTAAGAAAAATCACCGATCGCTTCAGCTTGACGTTCGATTCGTGCAACATGCGCGAGATTTCCAGAATGGACGCTACGCCAGAAGCGTCATCCATCGCGCCGTTATAAATGGAATCGCCGTTGATCGGCTCGCCCACGCCGACATGATCCAGGTGCGCGCTCATCACCACGTATTCGTTCTTGAGCTTCGGATCGGAACCCGGCAGCATGCCCGCTACGTTTTGCGATTCCACCTGCGATTTCTTCAATTGCACGTGAGCCGCGACGCTCGACGCCAGCGGAAATCGGGGGAGCGGCTTCTCGCTGTCGGCATCTGCCAGAATCTCGGCGATGGTGTGGCCCGTGCCAGCGAAAAACTTGTCGGCACGCTCGGGATTAATAGTGATGGACAAACGCAGCCCCTGGCTCTCATCGAGCGCCGGATCGGCTAAGCTCATGGCCGGCATAAAGCGCGCCAGCCGCGCCCGCGACCAAGGAATGTCCATCGCCTTGGGGTTTTGTATGGTCGCGACTCCAACTACGCCCGCGGCCTTTAGGTATTTCCATCGCTCGCCCGCCGATTGATAGTGCGCCTTGAGCGGACCCGGAATCGACGCAGGTCCTCCGGCCAGATAAACGGCGATCTTGCCTTTCAAGTCCAGCCCCGCCAGGTCGTCGTATTTTTTCTCGGGAACCTGCAGGCCGTAGCCAATGAACACCGCCCCGGCTTCAGTGGACTCCTGGATATCGCCGCGCAGGCTCAGCGTTGCATCGTCGCCCAAAACCAGCGGCTGCTTTTTCCCGTTGCGAACCAGCGCCAGGCTCGACTGATCCTCTACGATCTGCTTTACATCGAATTTCACCGGCTGGAAGTAGCCTGACGTGCCCGCGGGCTTCAGTCCGGAGCGTTCGAATTCCCCCGCGACATAACGCGCGGCCTTCAGATGCTCCGGGCTGCCGGTGTTGCGGCCTTTCATATCGTCGTTCGCCAGATTTTGGATATGCGACCACCAGCGATTGCCTTCGGCGTTGAAATCGGTCGCCGCATAGAGCGCGAGCCCTAAAATAGGAAGCCCCAGAAGTGGCACCAAGATTTTCATTTAACACCAGCCTTGAAGATTTTGTATTCTGCGCGGCGCGCTCGCAATTGAGCGGCATGGCTCTCGGCGTGATCCGCATTCCTTTGCAGCATCTGCTTCAGCGTCTCCTGCCCGCGCTCGGCATGGATTCCAACGCGATCGAACGTCTCGGGCGGCAGCTCCTTCAGCAGCTCGTAATTCTCCGCCCGAATCCGCCGAAAACTTTCGAGCGCTTGCGAGGTCTTGCGCCGGTCATAGTCCAGCTTTTCCGCCCAGGCATTCTGATCGTACGCTTCGAGCTTAGGGTTTTCTTCCGCGATCACATGCCGGAATCGCGTGGTTGCGACGATCTCGGAATCCGCGAGATGGGCGATGATCTTCCGGATGCTCCATTTGCCCGGCTCGGGCGCCCAGTCCAGCTCCGCGCCCGCCGCGCCGGTGATCGAAACCGCCACCATTTCGGCGCCGCGGCGGAATCGCTCCAGCAGATCAGAGATATCGCTCATCCGAGTGACTATTATAAAGGACCGCGCCCGTCGAAGTCGGGCCGTGAGAAAATCGGTATTTGAGTGCACTGCCCCTAGTTTCATCACTCTTGCTGCTGGTGACCGCCACCGCATGCGCGATCCATAAGTCGCCGATCCAAACCTACCGATTGGTCGCGTCGGGCGCCAATCCGGTTCTGGTCCCCCCGGGCGTTGCTACACCGGATCTTGCGCATAGAACCCTAAAGGCAAATGTGCCCGCAGGACGACGCAAGTGTTCGCCGTCGACTGAACCGATTGCATTCAAAACCAGCGGTCGGCGCATTCGAATCACGGTTACGCGAGAGGCGCTCCTGCGGCAACCGGCTGGATGGCTGACCGAATGGACGGCCGATCTGGAATCGCAAGGCTGCCTCGCGCCCGGTACCGGTCCAAAATTAGCCGAACAGATTGCCCAGGCGGTTCCCCTCGATTTAAATCGTGGGTTTCAACTTCTGCATTCGAACCAGCTCGACATCACCTCACAAATGAACATTCAGGTGGTCAGTCCCATCTTGCGTGAGGGCGTGGGAACCGACACGCCGCTAGCGGAAACTGTGGAAACATCAGGGAAGGGCACCAGCCTTAGTGTAAGACTGAGCTCGACCGCTAACCTCCTCGGCTACGAAACGGCGTCCTACGCTGTCCGCGTGAAACCAAGTGGAATTGGGCTCAGCATCGTTCCTCTCTACGCCGATCGTCACATAGGCGCCCAAACCGAACGGCGCGCCAGTCCCGCCCAAGATTATTTTCAGTTTCCGAGCGATGCCGCATTCTACCGCGTGTTCTACGAAGCGCAAGAGACCGAATACGCCGCCATTATCGTTGCTGCTCGCACACTCGTGGATTTGGAGCAGCGCTCGAAAATACTGGGGATGGGCACTGCGTCCTGCAAGAAGCTGAACAATGAACTGTGCGTGGCTGTTCCTAAACAGGTTGCCATAAACGGTCTGGTTCCCGTAACGGTCAATGGAGCTCAGACCTTGGTCGCGTGGGGAACCAATATAGGAGGCGTGCTTAGGGCGGCTGGCGAGCGCGAGTCAAATGCAATGCCGAGGCTCCAGGTTCACAAAACCTACAACGGTAAACTGGTCTCGGTCGAATTTGATCGCGCCAATTCGGCCGTCCTCAATTTGATTGTGAGCGGCGGTGAAGTCCTTTCGTGGAAGTGAGAAGGATAGGGGCTCTCGGAGCGCCCGGAGCTATAATATCCGTAGCTTATGTACCGCAAAATTGGTGTGCTCTTTTTCGGCGTCATTTTTGTCTGCTCCGCCCAGCGCAAGGAGTTCGAACAGCCCGCCATGCACGCGGCGCGCGGCACCCACGGCGCTGTCGCAGGTGGCAGCGAATATGCCACTGAAGCGGGAATGCGCATCTACTTCCAGGGCGGAAACGCCGTGGATGCGGGGGTGGCCACCATGTTTGCGGCGTCGGTCTCCGAGTTCTCGCACTTCGGCATGGGCGGCGAAGCTCCCATTCTGATTCGGACCAAGGCCGGCAAAGTCTATTCCATCGCTGGCGTCGGCACCATGCCGAAACTCGCCACCGCCGAGATGTTCCGCGAACGCAAGCCGAAGGCCGGTGAAATCCTCACTCTGGAGCCTGGCGGCATGAAGGGCATTATCCCAGTGGCGGGAATCATGCCTGCGCTGGTACCCGGAATGGTCGAGTCCGGACTCGTCGCGCTCCGCGAGTTCGGAACCAAGTCGTTCGGTGAAGTTGCACAAACCGCGATCGAGCTGGCCGACGGTATGGCGATTGATGAAATGCGCGCTGGAGCCATCGCGCGCTCCCGCCGCTTCTTCGATCTGTGGCCTGATTCCAAGAAAACTTTTATGCCGGACGGCCAGGTTCCTATGCCGGGCGAAGTCTTCCGCCAACCCAATCTGGCTCGGACCTTACGCTCTATGGTGGCCGCGGAAAAGAAAGTGTTGGCCTCGGGAGGCTCCCGCACTGCTGGAATCGACGCCGTGAGAGATTACTTCTATCGCGGCGACATCGCGCACCGCATCGACACCTTCATGAAGGAGAACGACGGCCTGCTGCGCTACGAAGACATGGCGGCGTTCAAGCTGCAGCCCGAAGAACCGGTCTCGGTTGATTATCGCGGCTATAAAGTCTACAAGCCTGCTTTCTGGAGCCAAGGCCCCGCCATGCTCCAAGCCCTGAACATTCTCGAAGGCTTCGATCTGCGATCGCTCGGTTTCAACTCCGCCGAATACATCCATAAGGTCACCGAGGCCCTCAAGCTGGCCTATGCAGATCGCGATACTTATTACGGCGATCCGAAATTCGTCAGCATTCCCACCGCCACGCTACTGTCGAAGGAATATGCCGCCGAGCGCCGCAAGCTCATCGGGCAGAAGGCTTCGCTGGACTTTATTCCAGGCACCATCAATGACAAGAAGGGCCGGCACCCGATCGACATGGAAATTGCGCGCACCAAGATCGAT
>Ga0207700_10002287_pt1 | contig 10991 bp, 6 predicted proteins | sample LARL82metaG_FD_184348 | JGI IMG/M metagenome (GOLD analysis project Ga0207700, IMG submission 184348) | Corn, switchgrass and miscanthus rhizosphere microbial communities from Kellogg Biological Station, Michigan, USA - LAR L8-2 metaG... | ecosystem: Host-associated > Plants > Roots >...
AGCGGCGCTCCCTGACGATCGAGGCGGGCGTCGATCCGTCGGAGTTCCGCTTCGTCGACGGCTCCGGCGTCTCGGCCACGAACTTCGTCGCGCCCGAGGCGGCCATCAAGGTGCTGCGGTGGATGAACGATCCGGCGCGGCGCGCGGCGTGGTGGCTGATCCTGGCCATGCCCGGCGAAGAAGGGTCGCTGCACCGCCGCCTCGTCGAGCTCGCGCCGCGGCTGCGCGGCAAGACCGGCACCCTCACCGGCGTGAGCTCGCTGAGCGGCATCGTCACCGGCGCGGGCGGCGGCACGCGCTACTTCTCGATCATCGTCAACCATTACGCCGCGACCTCGGGCGAGGCCGAGCGGGTGCTCGATGCCATCGCGCGCGAGATCGCGGCGTTCTGAGCCGGCTCAGTTGAACACGACGTAGCGGAAGCACGTCGCCGGCTTGCCGGAGATCGTCACCCATCCTTCGCCCTGCCCGGCCACGGAGATCGTGTTGCCGAGCGACGGCCCCGTGACGGTCACGAGGATCGCGCTGGACGCGTGGATGATCGAATTCATCACCGTGACGGAGTTCTCGCCCTGGCCGAGGCAGTAGGTCGACGACACCGCTCCGCCGCCGGACGGTCCGGGCGGCCCCTGCGGGCCTGGCTCGCCTTGCGGTCCGGCCGGTCCGACCGCGCCTTGCGGTCCTTGTGTGCCTTGCGGTCCTTGCGCGCCGGCAGGGCCGGCCGGTCCGGGTTCTCCCTGCGGTCCCGTGGCGCCGTTCGCGCCCGCGGGCCCTTGCGGTCCGATCGCGCCTGCGGGACCTTCCGGTCCGGCTGCGCCCGCGGGTCCTTGCGGCCCGATCGCGCCGGCGGGTCCTTGCTCACCCTGCGGTCCAGTAGGTCCGGCAGCGCCGGGAGCTCCCTGCGGCCCGATCGCGCCCGGATCGCCGGCATCTCCTTTGTCGCCCTTCGGCCCGCCGGCCATCGCGGCCTTCTGCAGCTTGTCCTCGAGGAAGTAGCCGAGGACGTCGATCTGCACGTCGGCGCCGGCGTTCCACGCCAGCACGATGAACGAGCCGTTCGCAAGCATCACGCCGCCTTCCTCGACGGTCGTCTGCCCTTGCTTGATCTCCACGAGCGGCAGTCCGGCCACCGCCGTCCAGCTCGACGGCGCGAAATAGAACGTGCCGTCGCCGTCGGCATTCGATGCGGTGACACGCACCGCCACCGCCGCGGCGTCGTCGGAGACCTGGCCGTTGCAGGGATTCGTCCACGTTCCGTCGCTCAGCGAGCCGGCGGCGGCGTAAACACGGCTTTCATTCTGGGCGAGCTTCCCGCCGCCCCATTGCGCCGGATAGCCGTCGATCTTCAGCGTGCTCACCAGGCGGCACGGCGCGATCTCCTGGAAGAGCGCCGCGGCCATCGGCGCCTTCATGCCGAACGTGCCGGGGATCGGAATGGACAGCGACGTGCGGACTTGCACGCCGGGAACGGTGTACGCGTTGTGGCCGGTCGTCTGCGCGGCCGCCGCGGCGGCGACGAGGGCGAGCACGATCGCGGCGATCCAGGGGGGATGACTCTGTTGCTGCATAGCGGACCTCCTCGGACGCAATGTCGGTCCGAGGCGGCGCGCCGGCTGCGCCAGCGCTCACGACGCGCGAGGTCCGCGCGTCACAGGAGGCGTGAGAGCGCGCGCAGGTGTCGGCGGAGACGCTCGACATGCTTGGGATCGTCATCCAACCGCCGCTTGATCTCCTGGGCGTACGGCAGATCGCGCTCGCGCTCCTCGGCGGTCCCGCGTTTCTCGATGAAGGCGATCCACTTGTCGGGGTCGCCGTCGAACAGCGTGACGAGCAGCTGGGCGCGGGCGAAGTTCGCCGCCACCTCTCCGAGGCTCATCGTATCGACCCACTCGACAGCTTCCACGGCGATTTCCTGCACACGATCTCCTGACACAGGTGTGTTTGTGCGGCTGAAATCCCTACCCACCCTTCGATTTATTTCCCGATTTTGGCCATCGCGGGCATTCCCGCCCACGTGCCGTACGAGAAGCAGCGGACGCACGTAAAGATGTATTCCGCGAATCCCGTGGTCGAATTCTCGCGGACGTCCACCTGCAGGTCGGACTGGCAGCGGTAGCAGAGGTTCTTGTCGCCGCGCTGGATGTTCTCGACCATCCCCTCGACCTGCTGCGCCTGGAACTGGATCTGGCGCGGCCGCTGCGGGATGGTGATGGTCTCGCGCCCCTTCGGGCAGGAGAGAAAAATGTGGTCGGCGAACGTGGTCTGCACGAAGCTGCCGGTGAGGTTGACGCCGGGGTGTTTCGGGCAAGGGATGGTCTGTCCGGCCCAGTAGGCGCGGGCGAGGTCGCGCAGCTCGTCGATCTCGGTCGGCATGGCGGCGCGGATTCTAAACGATCACACGGCCGCGCCCGCTGTTTCCGGCGGGAAAGATGGTAATCTTTCGCCGGTCCCAGGTCCTATATGCTCCGTGCCGTCCTTCTCGGGCTCCGTCTATTCTTTCCAGTCGACGCGATCGACGCCGAATGCCCCGCGACCGTGCCGCTGATGCTCCCGGCAAACGGCTGCCGCTTCGGCACCGCGGTCGCCGCCGTCACTCCGGTTCCGGGCGCGTCGTACGCCTGGTCGATCGAGGGCGGCGACTTCGTCGGCGGCCTCGGCACCGACCACGTCACCATCGCCCTCGGCGGCGGCGCCTCGGTCAAGGTCTCCGTCGCCGTCGCCACCGCGAACTGCACCTCCACGGGGAACGCCGTCATCGCCCTGCACGACGCCTTCACCATCACCTCCTTCACCGCCGCAGCCGGCGTTCTCGGACAGCCGCAGACGATCTCGTGGGAGTACGCGAACGGATCGCCGCAGTCGCAGGTCCTGATCGGCAGCGACTTCGGCACGGTGACGCTGTCGAATGACGCGCGCAGCTACAGCTACACGCCGCTGACCGAAGGCGACAAGAGCGTCATGCTGCAGGCGCGCAGCGGTGCGCCGCCGGCGGCCGCCGGGCGTCCGCACGCGGCCGGGCGCGGCACCGGCGCGGCGTCGGACTGCAACGTCGCCGCGGCGAAGGCCGCGTATCACGTCGACTGCAGCCGTCCCGACGCCACCATCTTCGCGCCGGCGTCGGTCGGCATCGACACCGCGTTCACCGCGCGCGTCCGCCTCGACTCGTTCTCGACGGCGAAGTGGACGATCGCGAACGGCACGCCGTCCTCCGCCACCGGCGAGTCGGTGGTGATCAGGGCGACCGGCAGCGCGGCGGTGGAGATCGGCGTCGTCGTCACCGCCGGAAACTGCTCGTCGAGCAGCAGCGCGCACATCCCGCTCGTGCCGAGCTGCGACAATCCCACGGCCGAGGTCGTGCTAGTCCCGAAGACCGATTGCAGCATCGCCGTGCAGGCGCATTTCACCGGCAGGCCGCCATTCCGCGGAGCGTGGAACGACGGCGTCCCGTTCGTCACCAGCAGCTTCACCGCCGAGCGCATCGTCACCGCCGCCGGCACGTTTTCGGTGGCGCACGTCGACGACGCGTTCTGCTCCGGCGGCGCCAGCAACGCCGTCACGGCTACGCCGCACCACATCTCCGCCGTGCTCAGCCAGCCGAGCGGCTCGTGCACGACCAGCGCGCAGGCCGTGGCCACGCTCACCGGAACGCCGCCGTTCACCGGCGTGTGGTCGGACGGCCAGACCTTCACCACGTCGTCGAACCAGGTGACGCGCCAGGTCACGCAGGGCGGCATCCTCACGCTGCAGTTGAGCGACGCCACGTGCGGTCCGGTGAGGTCGACGAACGACCTCGCGTTCGGCGCTCCGGGGAATGTCGTGGTGACGTTCGACCCGAGCATCTCCACGTCGTGCCTGCCGGCCGGCAGTGCCGTCAAAGTCCTCGCCAACGTCGTCAACGGCTTCCCGCCGTACACCCTCACCTGGTCGGATGGCTTCACGCAGACGGTGTCGAGCAGCACGCCGCTGCCGGTGACGCGGTTCCTCACCATCCCGGCGGCCGGGCTGACGGCCGGCATCACGGCCGCGCACGACGCCGTCTGCACGCTGACCGTCTCGCAGCCGATCTCCCTCAGCGCGATTCAAAACAGCCGGTTCGTCGTCAGCGGCACGTTCTGCCCGTCGCAGCAGTCGACCGCGACGCTCAATAACGCGCCGGTTTCCGGCTCGAGCATCGGCTGGAGCCTCTCGAACGGCACGATCGTCAGCGGGCAGGGGACGACCAGCATCAAGTTCGTTCCCGGCGTCGGCGCGTCGACGCTGAGCTGCGCCATCACGGCACCGAGCGGCTGCAGCGGCACGTCGAGCGTGGGGATCAACGGCTGGGGAACGCCGGCCCAGCCGCAGCCGGTGTCGACGCCGAGTCCGACCGTCGCCGTCGGCGGCACCGTCAAGATCGCCTGGACGATCGACGGCAACACGCAGAGCAGCACCATCGACGCCTCGACGATCGGCAACCAGCCGGCCGCGCCGCAGTGCAGCGGCACTCTCTGTTCCGCCTCCTACGTCGCCAAGACCACCGGCACCGTCACGTTCACCGTGCACGCGTTCGGGCACTGCGGCGAAGTCGTCAACGGAAGCACCAGCCTGACGGTACAGTGACATGAAAAACTTCCTCGCCGTTCTCCTTACCGTCGTCTCCGCCGGCGCCGCGTTCGCGACGCGCATCGAGAGCTGTCCCGCGACCGCGCAGGTGCAACTGGCGCCGACCGGCTGCCGCCTCGGCTCGGCCGTCGCCGCGGTCGACCCGGTCGACGGCGCGAGCTACTCGTGGACGATCCAGGGCGGCACGCTCGTCAGCGGCGCCGGCACGGACCACATCCTCATCGCCCTCGGCTCGGGGCAGACGGTCAAGGTCTCGGTCATCGTCAACTCGCCCGCGTGCGGCGTGCAGAACGGCACCGCGCTGATGGCGCTGCAGGACCCGTTCACGGTGACATCGTTCGCCGTGACGGGCAGAACGCATGCCGGGCAGGCGCGCACGATCACCTGGTCGTATCAGAACGGCGAGCCGGTCTCGCAGATCCTCACCGGCAGCGACTTCGCGCAGCCGGTGGTCCTCGCCGGCGCGGCGCGCAGCTACACGTACACGCCGTCGATGTACGGCGACAAGAGCGTCGTTCTCAGCGCGTCGATGGTCCCGCTGCCCGCGCGCACGCACGCGGCCGGGCGCGGCGGCGCGCCGTCGTCGAGCTGCGGCAGCGCGCGCGCCGAGGCGAAGTTCCACGTCGACTGCAACACGCCGGACGCCACGATCAGCGCGCCGCAGGCCACGGGCGTCGGCCTGCCGTTCACGGCCAGCGTGAAGCTGCCGGCGGGGACGAGCGCGTCGTGGTCGATCACGAACGGATCGCCGTCCACGGCCACCGGGCCGTCGGTGACGATCATGCCGAGCAGCAACGTACCGGTCGGTGTGGACGTCGTCGTCAGCGCCGACACGTGCACCGCCGAGGCCACGGCGCAGGTCAAGGTCGACTCCGCGCTCGGCTGCGCCGTCGTGCCGCAGGCGACGCTCTCCCTCGCCTCGGCCGACTGCGACAAGGGCGTGATCTCCGTCCGCCTCACCGGCACGCCGCCGTTCAGCGGCACATGGAGCGACGGCGCGCCGTTCAGCGCCTCCGGCTTCACCGCCGAGCGCACCGTCACCGCCGCCGCCGACTACACGATCAAGCGCTTCAGCGACGCCTACTGCCCCGGCCAGGCCGGCACGCTGAAAGTGGCGCTGAAACCGACCGCCACGCTCTCGACGAGCGGCAGCACATGCGTGATCGGCGGCAACTCCACCGCCGTCATCACCTTTACCGGCACGCCTCCGTTCCTCGGCGAGTGGAGCGACAACGTCGCGTTCAACACCACGTCGGCGCGCCTGGAGCGAAAGGTCACCCAGCCTACCGATCTCACGTTGAAGTGGTTCCAGGATGCGCAGTGCGACGGCGTCGTCAGCGGCCACGCGGCGTTCGGCACGCCGGGCACGGCCAGCGTCCGCCTCGTCTCGCCGGCGAACGGCTGCCTCACGTACGGCAACGACCCAGGGATCGCCGCGCTGGTCGCCGTCGACCTCGCCGGCACGCCGCCGTTCACGGTCACGTGGGGCGACGGCGTCGTGCAGAACGTCAGCGGGCCGCTGCTCACCCGCTACTTCGCCCCGCCGCGCGGCCATTATGCGATCACCGTCGCCGGCGCCCGCGACGCGTTCTGCGATCTCACGCTCCTCAATCCGACGGTGACGATCGGCGCGACGACGGCGCCGCAGATCAGCTTGAACGGACTGCTGACGGTCTGCCCAGGCCAGGACACGGACGCGCGCCTCGTCAACGACGTCGCCATCGTCGGCCAGACCGTCACCTGGCGCATCGACCACGGCACGATCAAGGCGGGCCAGGGGACGCCGCAGGTCACCTTCGCCGCCGCGAACGACGCCACGGCCGCGACGCTCTCGGTCGACGTCGCCGATCCGAATACGTGTACGGCGACGGCGTCGATCCCCGTCCCGTTCCCGCCGCCGCCCGGCCAGACCCACATCACCGCGAATCCGTCGACGATCACCCTCGGCCAGAGCACGACGCTTACGGTGACGATGGACGACGCGACGAACTTCACGCAGGTCAATGAAAACTCGCCGACCTATCAGTTCCTTTTCCTGTGTAACTCGACGCCGACCTGCACGTACGTCTTCAAGCCGGCGAGCCGAGGCACGTATGATCTCGAGGCGTTCACCTGGGACTGGTGCCCGTCCCCATCCACGCACGCCTCGATCACGGTAACGGTCCAATGAAACCGCTCGCCGCCGCGCTGCTCCTCGCCGCCGCTCCGGTTTTCGCGGGCGATCTCCGCCTCTTCAACGCCTCCAACCAGCCGGCCGGCGCCACGATCGCCTGCGCGGGCGGGACGATGCCGGCCGTCGTCGCGCCGCACGGCTTCGCCGACGCGAGCGGCGACGACTGCCGCGTCGTCTCCGCCGCGCCGCTGACGGTGCTGCGCCTCGAGTCGAACGGCGAGGTCGAGTGGCAACTGGCCGAGGGCGTGCCGAACGATGCGTGCCCGTCGACGGCGCCGCTCTTCGTGCCGGCGAACGGCTGCCGCTTCGGCAGCGCCATCGCCTCCGTCGCGCCCGTCGACGGCGCCGCCTACTCGTGGTCGATCGACGGCGGCTCGATCCTGAGCGGCGAGGGGACCGAGCGCGTCCTCGTCTCGCTCGACGGCGGCGACGCCGCGCGCATCAGCGCCTCGATCACGAAGAACGGCTGCACGACGACGGCCACCGGCATCATGGCCTTGCACGACGCGCTGCGCATCGCCTCGTTCGACGCCGGCAAGGGGAACGTCAGCCAGGCGCGCACGATCACCTGGTCGTACGCGAACGGCACGCCGGCCACGCAGGTCCTCTCCGGCCCCGACTTCCCGCAGCCGGTGACGCTCGATCCGGCCGCACGCAGCTACACGTTCACGCCGGTCACGCCCGGCGACCGCGAGGTCGTCCTGCAGGCGTCGCTGGCGCAGATCGTCGGCCACTCCCGCGCGGCGGGCCACGGCGGCGGCGCCGCGTCGAGCTGCGGCACGGCGCGCGCCTCTGCGTCGTTCCACGTCGACTGCACGCGCCCCGAGACGAACATCGCCGTCCCCGGCTCGGTCAGCCGCGGCAAGCCGTTCGTGGCCAGCATCGCCCTCGTTCCCGGCTCGACGGCAGCGTGGACGATCGCCAACGCCACGCCGGCGACGGCTACCGGCGACAGCGTGACCATCACGCCGCTCAACGACGATCCGATCGAGATCGGCGTGACCGTCACCACCGCCGGCGGCTGCAGCGCGGCGGCGAGCGCGCACGTCGTCATCGACGTCACCGGCACCTGCGACAACCCGACCGCGAAGGTGCAGATCAAGGAGAACGACTGCGGCGGCTCCATCGTCACCGCGACGTTCACCGGCAAGCCGCCGTTCAAGGGTCTTTGGTCGGACGGCGTGCCGTTCTTCACGAGCTCTTTCGCCGCCGACCGCACGCTGGCCTCGGGGACGGCGACGTTCTCGATCTCCACGTTCAGCGACGCCTACTGCAGCGGCGCGTCGAGCAACAGCGTCACGCTCACGGCGAAGAAGCCGTCGGTCACGCTGACGCCGTCGAACGCCTGCGCCGGGAAGTCGACCACCGTCACCGCGGCGTTCAACGGCGTGCCGCCGTTCAGCGGCCGCTGGTCCGACGGCGCCGCGTTCAGCACGAGCTCGACGACGCTGCAGCGCAGCGTGCCGACCGGCGGCGCGCTGTCGATGACCTTCGGCGACGCGAACTGCAGCGGCATCGTCTCGCCGGCCGTCGACATCCAGCAGCCCGGCACCGCGGTGCTGGCCTTCACGAACGGCACGCCGTCGTGCGTGACGACGGCGACGAAGCTCGAGGTCGACATCAGCGGCGGCACGGCTCCGTACAAGGTCACGTGGTCGGACGGTTTCGTGCAGCAGTCGAGCACGGCGCCGGTCGTCCGCAACGCCTACGACTACTCCGGCGTCTACGCGATCACGCGCGTCCAGGACCTGACCTGCGACCTCACGCTCGGCAACAACATCGTCGGCGCGCCGTCGGCGCCGATCCCGGTCTATTCCATCTACCCGTACTATGCGCCGCTCTGCGTCGGGACCGACTACACGGCGTCTCTCGTCTTCGGCCTCCCGGCCGGCGCATCGGTGACGTGGGCGGTCGAGAACGGCACGATCACCTCCGGCCAGGGCACGGCGGTCGTGCACTTCACGCCGGTGAACGCCGGCACGAACATCCGCGTGACGTCGACGCTCTTCGTCGCGGGCTGCCCGAATTCGTACCAGGACTTCGCTCTGCCGACCGTCGCGCAGGTGAAGCCGGCGCAGATCGCGCTGTCGCCGTCGACGGTCAAAGTCGGCCAGCCGGTCACGATCACCGTCACGGCCGATGCGGCGAACCACTACGTGTCGGCGTCGCCGCGGAACGATCTGCTGGTCTACGTGTCCCAGACGTCGCCGAAGGTCACGACGTGGAGGTACACGCCGGCAACGGCAGGGACCGTGACGATCACGGTGCAGGAGATCGGCAACTGCAGCGCGAACATCTACTCCACGGCGACGATTACCGCGACTCCGTGAGGCGGCGAGGCCAGCCTGCAGCAGAGGCGGGGGTCACATCTGGAAAATCAACTTAACGCCGGAGGGCGCGCAGCCTTCCCTCTCCATCTGTTTATGGCGTGGTCGTCACGGTGACGTCGTCGACGGGGCGCCGATGCTGGGGTCGCATCTGGAAAATCACTTAACGGCCGTTAAGTTGATTTTCCAGATGTGACCCCAACTTAAAGGGGGAGGGCACGCGGCCCTCCCCCTCATCTGTTTATGGCGTGGTCGTCACGGTGACGTCGTCGAGGAAGACGTTGTTGCCGAAGGCGCTGATGCCGAGGAAGCCGAGTTGAATCGTCGTGCCCTTGTAGGCGGTCAGGTCGATCGTGTGCTGCTTCCAGCCGGTCGAGCCGTCGTAGCGGTTGACCGCGGCGCCGGCGTTCGCCCACGTGCCGGTCGAGACCTGCACCTGCACCCGGTCGGCGGACGTCGAGTAGCCGGTGTCGTGATACATCCAGAACGTCAGCGTGACCGAGGTCGCCGTGCTCGGGATGGCGAAGCCGGTGGTCCGGTAGACGCGCGTCTGTGAGCCGCTCGCGGCGTCGTAGGAGTTGAACTTCGCGAGGTAGCTGCCGCCGTGCGGGCTGGCCGTCGGCAGCGTGCCGGAGGTGAGGAACGTCCACGCGCCGCCGGTGCCGGAGACCTGCGTCGTCGCCCACCCGCTGCCGCTGCTCTCGAAGCCATTCGAGAAGAGCGTCGTCCCCGAGCCGCACGTGGCGATGAAGTTCTGCCCCGTCACGTTCGCGCCGCTCACCGTCACCGAGAGGCTGGCCGGCGAGAACGTGCAGCCGCTCTTCGTCGGCGTGACAGTGTAGGTGCCGTTGGCGAGACCGGCCAGCGAGTAGTTGTTCGACGCGTCGCTGAGCGCGCTCGCCGACCCGGCCGTGACGGTCACGCCCGGCGTGCCGGCGCTGCCGGAGATCGAATACGTCGCGGTCGGCATGGTGATGGTCGCGGTGATCGTGTAGCTCTGCGTGCCGGCGGCGTAGCCGTTCACGCCGACCCACCACGTGCCGGACGACGGGTTCGTGGCCGAGCAGGTCTCGTTGCCGGACGAGGTGTAGGGGCGGCAGACGTACGTCGTCGACGTCGGCTTGGCGTTGAACTGCGTGTAGATGTCGACGTCGCCGGTGGCGTTCGTCGTCGCGAAGGTGAGATTCGTCGCCCCGGCCGGAACGCTGATGTAGTAGTACTTCCAGGCGTTCTGCGCGACGCTGTCGTTCACGCCGGCGCCGCTGGTGAGCTGCGTGTCGCCGCTGCCGCACGTGGCGGTGAAGTTCGCGGTGACGTTGGCCGAGGTGATCGTGACGGAGCTCGAGGCCGGCGAGAACGTGCAGCCGCTCTTCGACGGCGTGACCGTGTACGTCCCGGCCGCGAAGCCTGACATCGAGTAGTTGCTCGACGCGTCGCTCGTCGTCGACGACGAGCCCGCCGTGACCGTCGCGCCGGAGGTGCCGGCGTTGCCGCTGATCGTGAACGTCGGCGCCGTGCACGAGGCGGTGAAGTTGACGCCGGTGACGTTGGCCGCGGTGATCGTCACCGAGCTCGAGGCGGGCGAGAACGTGCAGCCGCTCTTCGACGGCGTCACCGTGTACGTGCCGGCCGCGAGGTTCGCGATCGTGTAGTTGTTCGAGGCGTCGCTCGTCGCCGAGCCGGAGCCGGCCGTCACCGTCGCGCCGCTCGTGCCGGCGCTGCCGGAGATCGAGTACGTCGCGCTCGTCGAGGTCGAGATCGGTGCGGTCCAGATCTCTTCGTAGCTGTTGCTGCGGCGATCGGTCCACGACGGGAGGAACTTGTTCGCGTAGCCCGAGAGGCTGTTGTAGTCGCCGTACTGGTTGCCGGAGTCGGCGCCGGTCGACGTC
>Ga0207700_10002290_pt1 | contig 10983 bp, 8 predicted proteins | sample LARL82metaG_FD_184348 | JGI IMG/M metagenome (GOLD analysis project Ga0207700, IMG submission 184348) | Corn, switchgrass and miscanthus rhizosphere microbial communities from Kellogg Biological Station, Michigan, USA - LAR L8-2 metaG... | ecosystem: Host-associated > Plants > Roots >...
TAAAAACCAGGAGGAAACGTACATGAGAAAGGCATCCTTGATTACAGCAATTCTGTTGTTGTCGGCGGTTTGGGCTGTGGCGCAAACCTCGCCAAGCAGCTCATCGCCATCAACAACACCGGACACAAGCTCGCAACAGTCCACTTCTCCATCGTCAACTTCTCCGTCGTCAACCTCGCCATCGTCGACATCTCCATCGTCGACTTCGTCCGGCCAGTCGACGACTCCCGACACCAGCTCAACAACTACCCAGACCACCACGACCCAAACCACGCAGACCTCAACCGATAGTGGAAATTCCATTGAAGGCTGTCTGAATGGCTCGGCTGGCAACTGGACGTTGACGGACCAGTCCGGTAAAACATGGCAACTCGCCGGCGACACTTCAAAACTGAGCGACCACGTTGGTCACCAGGTTCGCCTTACGGGAACCGACAATAGCGGTTCAGCCTCCAGCAGCGGAAGCATGGGCAGCTCTCCCAGCTCCAGCAGCGGAAGCACGGGCAGCTCATCTGCAACGAACAGCGGTTCCAGCGCGACCGGAGCAGGCTCCTCTTCTTCCGGATCTCAGTCAACCTTCAACGTAAAGAAAGTAAAAATGATTTCGAGCACCTGCTCGACCACCAGCAAGTAAATTAGCACTCGCTATATAGCTCATTAGCCCCTGTGCCGAAGCGCAGGGGTTTTATTTTGCTGAAGAGTTGGTTAGGGATTCACGTGCAAACGGCCATCGCGCATGACGGTGCATTTTCGGTCCCGCCAGACGATCTTGTCACCCACAAAGCCGCTGATCCAGATAAAGAAACCCATGACATCCTGAACCGGAAGGAGCCACCATTGTTTTTTCGTTATGGGATCGTGAACAATGTCGCGGGCTGTGGCCAGCGCAGCGGCTACGCGCAAAATCATCGTCAGGAACAATACCGGCCAGGCGGCGGGGCAGGCAGCACAGAGCAGAAGCGCCAGCGGCAGTGGATAGGTGAATATCTGCCCCCAATAACCCAGCGGACGCGAGCGGCGCGTGCTGCGCGCCCAACGCATACGGTGTCCCAGGTTAGGCATCATGCTCTGGCTTCCAATGCGATGTTCAATCACGTAGGACGAGAACAAAACGCCATGCCCGAGTTCCGCGGTGCGCTGGCCGATGACAAAATCTTCCGCCAGAAATTCCTGGAGATAACTGAACCCACCCATGTCCTCAAGCACGTTGCGGCGGACAGCCACGGTGCAACCCAGCGCGAAACGCATTCCTTCAATCATGCGCGCGACCATCACACCACCAAGGAGTTCAGTATTCATTCCAATGGCTTCCAGTCGCGACCACAGGCTCTTGCCCGGAACAGCGCGGTATGGGCAGCTAATCAATCCAATGTGATCATCCTGAAGCTCCTGGGCAAGATGAGAGAGCAAATTGGGCGTCACGCGCACGTCACTGTCACTCATTACCAGCACGTCGTGCTTCGCTTCACGCACCATGCGGTTCAGGCTGAAGGCCTTGGCGTTGGGAATGGGAGACTCACCCGTAATGACAAGCCGCGCACTGATTCGCCCGCTAAACTCGCTGATAATTTTTTCTGCCACGATCACGGCTGGGTCGTCCGGGCGATGCACACCGAACAGAACTTCATATTCGGGATAGTCTTGCGTCATGAAGCTGCGCAGGTTTTTTTCCAGGCCGTCGTCATGGCCGCAGAGTGGTTTAAGAACGCTGACAGGCGGCTGGGTTCCGGGATGGGGCAGAGTTGCGGATAAAAATCGCCTCGTGGCAACAACAATAAGGACGCAGTAAACGAGCGAGCCGGTAAGTAAGACTGCCAGGGCCGTGGTTAGGATTACCATAACGCGGGTTTGTTCTCCATCTTGGAGCCATCCGCAATTTCGTCGGAAAGGCCGTTGGTAAAAAGAAATTTGCCGCCACTTTCAGCAATCTGGTGGAATCGCGCGGGACCGGCCAGGGCGCTCAGACGAGCAAACCCGCTGCTATCGGCCACCAGATAATAGCGAATTGTACCTGACCAGAGCCTTATAAAGGCAGCATCGTTGATAAAAACCGGTGGCGAATTTGGCGCGTAAGAGCCATATTCAAGGTTATTCACGCGACCATTCAGCAGCAAAGCGCTCTTGTTCGAATAAAACATGACTGAAGAAAAAGGATAATAAGCGCCATCCACAATCAATTGTCCTGAAGGCGCGCGCAGCAGCGCTTCTGCTATCGGACGGGAAGATAAATAAGGATCGAACGCAACCAGCGCCATCCGGCTGGCATGCAGAAATAAAACCATCATGGCTGCCAGCGCGATGAATGCGCGGCGTCCACGCAGCCAGCCGCCGGCAGCGCCCACCAGAAACGCAATCCCCGCAAGGACAAGCGGAGCCCGCAGATAAGCGAATGACTGCAACGTCAGGTCGCCCATGTGTCCCAGCGAAAGCGTGTAAGACTCTGGGTGTTGCTGCAGAGCGCTGGAGATATCACCCGTCGCCGGGACATGGCGAACGGAAAATAATATTGCTGCAATCACCGCAGCAGCGGCGGTCGAAATCATAGCGATGGTTCTGCTGCCAAAAGTAATGACCTTGCCTTCTTTATCCATCGCACAACCGAGCAGGAGGGCCAGCGCAGGATAAATGGGCATGGAATAGTATTCCTGCGTGGTGGAGAAAGTGAAAAACAGCATCAGAAACCCGGCCCAGCAGATCGCCAGCAGGCGCGTGCGGCCGGCGCGGTCCAGTGGCTTGTAATTGAGCTTAGCGGCAGCGGGGAGGTAGGCGCTCCAGGGAAAGAGCCAGAGCAGGTTCAGCAGCCAGAACGCCAGCCGAGGCACTGTGTTGTAGTCCCGAGGATAGCGGAGGTTCAAGAACCTTAATAAGTGTTCGTTAAAGAAATAAAACCAGAAGAAGCCGTGATATTCTCCGGGGCCGCTGTGCATGCTGAAATTGAAATAAGGCGGCATGCGCAACGTGGCCAGGACATGCCATGGCGCAGCGATAAGCAGGAAGATCAGAAGTGTGCTGACAGGGCGCAGTTTTCTCCACGTCTCGCGGGAAAAAAGCTGGCGCGTAATCGCCAGATAAGCTAACGCTCCACCTATCGGCACTACCAGCGCAAGCAGCCCTTTCAGCAATACGCCAATGCCCAGAGCAATCCCGATCAGAGCGGGCCATCGGCGGAAGTGAAGCTCTTCTCCGTCTTCATTCATGGCGCGCTGGAATGCCATGACGCAAACGGTGATGGCGAGCGTGAGCATGACATCGGGAATCAGAATGCGGGTAAAAAGAAAAAGACCGATAGAGGTCGCCAGTGCAAGTCCGGCATAGAACCCCGCGCGGCGACCGAAAGCCCATGCTCCATAGCGCGCGGTGACAAAGCACAGCAGCACAGCAGACAGAGCCGTGGGAATGCGGGCGACCCAATCATGCACGCCCATGAGCAAATAACAAATCGCTATAAGCCAGTAAGGGAGTGGGGCTTTTTCCATATATGGGACCCCGTCCAAATGAGCTATCACCCAGTCGCCTGACTGGACCATGTTGCGCGCAATCTGCCCGTGAACTGCATCCACATCATCCATCAAGGCGGGAGGAGAAATGATGCAACCAAAGAATACAATTGCGGCCACAATCAGCAGCGCGATTTCATAATGGTGACGCGAAGACGGCTGCCGCGCAACGAGCGCATCCACTGCCGACTGGTCCTGCTGGTACGCGAGTTCTTTCACCGGGGAAATACTGCCATCCCTCCTATCTTACCTGCTGCGAATCGGTCCAGTGCACCGGAAAGCCCTCACGATTGCCGCGTGTGGGTGCTGCTTTAGAACTTTCTTCCGGTAAGAACTTTTAACTGATTACAACGACCTTTAAACATGGAAATTGTAAAAAACTGTAAACCGTACTTAGCGAGTACATGTCCCTTTGGTCGACGCGGAAAATTGTGAATTGCTGGTTGGGAAATAGGCACCTGTTAATGCTTTTAAGCTAAGAAATGTAAATGTTGTGCCACGAGACAAGTTCAGACGTAAGATGATCTCATCAGCACGACATTCGTCTTTTCGACGGGAGATGGCGAGGTGGAACTCTGCTGCAAGCTGCAACATTTGGCGGCGATCAGTGTTTCTGTTTTCAGAACCGTATGCCTTGCCGGCGTAAGGAAGTGAGTGGAGTTTCGACATGACACTGTTGAAACGGAGAATAGCGGGAGCACTGGCGGTAATCGGTGTAGCTTCACTCATCACATTTCTACAGGTTGAAGCCAATCATGAAACTGACGATCAGATTGGCGAAGAAGCAATTTGGAATGCCGGCCCCGAAGATCTGAGCGCTATCGGTCAGGCATGCAAAATAAGCGATGCGGCGCGATACCAACAGTGCTTTATTGAACAGATGGGTGAGTATGCGTCGTCTGACGCCGTGGCATTCGCGCAGATGATGGCTTCACAAAAATCGGGCCGACTGGGATATCTAACCGGTTTGCGCGAGTACGGACTGGTGGACCTTGGATATGTGGCATATCCCGGAACTGCAAACGTCAATCACGGATGGGTGCTGTTGAACGGAGTTCCCGCCCTGGTCAATCTGGATGACGTTACCATCCTGCCCAAATCGGCCTTGGAGAAAGACGCTCAATACATCGCGTTGCGTCAGAGCCATCCCCAGATGCAACTGGTAGTAAATGATGAGCAGCGCAAAGCGGACTCATCGCCCCAAATTGAGCGGCTGGCCGGAGACGGAGAGAGGTTTGTGGTTCCGTATTCTCTGCAGGAGCCATGTGCCAACTGCGCTCCTCTGGCGCAAGCCATCTTTGGCTTCGACTTTAACGAAGCCGGCAAATTCATGGGCGCAAAATTTTTGAAGGTTGAGAAATTGAATCCGTAACACGGGCATCAGCCGAAGGCTATCTTTTCAGGATGTGAGATTTCTCACATCCTTTATTTTTTGCGGCTGGTAGGCTTGTTCTTGCGAAGAAGTAATGGGGCCCAATGAGTAGTAATCTAATAGACCAAATGCCAACTTTGCCGTTTACAGCGCCAGAACAGCACGGGCATCAATCCAGCGTTCCTTTGTGGCCACCGAGCCCGCTGGCGCCAATCTTTCACCCGCGAACCGTAGCCGTGATTGGCGCGACGGAAAAGCCCGCCAGCGTGGGCCGCACGATCCTGCGCAACTTGATGGAGCAGCCTTCCGGCGCAACGATTTATCCCATCAACCCGCATCGGCCCAATGTGCTGGGAATCCGCTGCTACCCCAACATCGCATCTATTGGGGAGCAGATTGATCTGGCAATTGTGGTAACGCCGGCGGCAACTGTCCCTGAAGTATTGCAGGAATGCGTGGCTGCGGGCGTGCGCAGCGCCATTGTGATCTCAGCGGGTTTTGCCGAGCTAGGCGCGAACGGTCGAGCGCTGGAAGAGAAGATTCGCCAAGTGCTGGCGTCAGGACATCTGCGGCTGATCGGGCCAAACTGCGTGGGCGTAATGAACCCGCGCACGGGACTGAATGCGACCTTTGCGCAATCCAATGCCCTGCCGGGAAATATTGCGTTCCTGAGCCAGAGCGGCGCGCTCTGCACGGCTGTGCTGGACTGGAGCCGCCGCGAGAATGTTGGATTTAGCGGTGTGGTTTCAGTTGGATCGATGCTGGACGTGAGCTGGGGCGACCTGATCTACCACTACGGCGATGACGCTTATACCTCCAGCATTCTGATTTACATGGAATCGATCCGCGATGCGCGCAGCTTCCTCTCCGCAGCGCGCGAAGTCTCTCTGCGCAAACCAATCATCGTAATCAAGCCTGGCCGGACAGAAGCAGCAAGAAAAGCCGCGGCTTCGCATACAGGATCGATAACAGGATCGGATGAGGTGTTTGAGGCCGCGTTTCGCCGCGCCGGAATCTTGCGTGTAGCCAGCATTGGCGAGCTGTTTGACATGGCTGAAGTGCTCAGCAAGCAGCCCAGGCCCCATGGTCCCCGGCTGGCGATTGTGACGAATGCGGGCGGCGGCGGTGTGCTGGCAGTGGACGCACTTTTGGCTAATGGCGGACAGTTGGCAACACTATCCGACAACACTAAGGAAAAACTCAACGACCTATTGCCTGCTGCCTGGAGCCACGCCAATCCCGTGGATACGCTCGGCGATTGCCTCCCAGAGATGTATGCCAAGGCGCTACAGGCCGTGGCTGACGATCCCGGCTGCGATGCTGTGCTCTCAATCCTTGCGCCGCAGGGAATGACCGAGCCGGAGCAGGCGGCTGGGCTGGTGCGCAAAGCCGCAGAGACGATCAAGAAGCCGCTGATTGCAAGCTGGATGGGCGGCAGCCGCATGCAACTTGCCGCCAACGTGCTGAATGAAGCCCGCATTCCCACGTTTGAATATCCTGACGCGGCTGCGCGCAGCTTTTCTTACATGTGGCGATACACATCCTACCTGCAGGCGCTATACGAGACACCGGTGTTCGCCGGCGATCTCCCTGAAGATGGTCCCCGCCGAGTGGCGGAAATTATCGCCAGCGCGGTGGCGAAGAACCGCGCTGTCCTAACGGAGCACGAATCCAAACAGGTGCTTGCGGCATACGAGCTGCCGGTCACGCTTTCCAAACTGGCTTCATCCGCGGATGAAGCGGTGGCAGCAGCGGAGACAATCGGCTATCCCGTGGTGCTTAAGCTGAATTCTGAGACGGTCACGCACAAATCCGATCGCGGCGGAGTTCATCTGGACCTGAAAGACGCAATCGCGGTGCGCACGGCGTTTGGGCAGATACAGTCGATCTTCGGGAGCGATGGAAGCTTTCAGGGAGTGACTGTCCAGCCAATGGTCAGCACGTCTGGATACGAATTGATCCTGGGCAGCTCCACTGATCCGCAGTTTGGGCCGGTGCTGGTATTTGGACTGGGCGGCCAGTTGGTGGAAGTGCTGCGCGACAATGCACACGCCCTGCCGCCACTCACCACTACGCTGGCGCGCCGCATGATGGAAAATACCAGGATTTCTCAGGCGCTGAAAGGCGTTCGCGGGCGCAAGCCGGTTGATTTGGAAAAACTGGAAGAACTTCTAGTCCGTTTCAGTGAGCTGGTCGTGGAAAACCCGCGCATTGCCGACATCGAAATCAATCCGCTACTGGCCAGCGACGAAGGGTTCATAGCGCTGGATGCCAGAGTGATCCTTCATCCGGCAACGATTCGCGATGCAGAGCTGCCACGGCCAGCCATCCGTCCGTATCCGATCCAGTACATCTCCAACTGGCAAACGCACGACGGCACCAATTTTACGCTGCGGCCAATCCGTCCCGATGATGAGCCGCTGATGGTGGACTTTCATCACCAGCTTTCCGAGACCAGTGTTTACATGCGCTTCTTTCTGCCGCTGAAGCTTGATTTCCGCGTCTCTCACGAACGGCTCTTTACCAAGTGTTTTATCGACTATGAGCGCGAGATCGGGCTGGTGGCCGAGTACGCGGACGAAGAAGGCGCGCGGCGCATCGCCGGAATTGCGCGGCTGATCCGCAAACACTCCGACAACAGCGCCGAGGTGGCGTTCCTGATCGCAGATAAATTCCAGAACCGCGGGCTGGGCACGCACATGCTGGATACCACAATCCAGATTGCGCGCAAGGAAGGTATTGCAACGCTGGAGGGTGCGACGCTTTCCGATAACTTCAACATGAAAGACATGTTCATCAAGGCCGGTTTCCGCTTTGCTCCGCCCGAAGACGGTGTGGCCACGGCGGAATTTCGCTTGAAATAAGCGCTCGAAACCGAGCCTAATGCGGCATTTCGGCTACAATCCTTCTGCCTGATTTGAGTGTGAGCAGAGTCACAGCCACGGTTTGGCTCCTGGCGCACACTTGGATTGAGCGAAGGAGTCCGGAATATGATCCGCCTACTGATCCAGAATTGGTGGCTGTTGTTTCTGCGCGGCGTCCTTGCCATTGCATTCGCAGTATTCATCTTTGTCTTTCTGCCATTCGTTCCAGCGCCACTGTTGCGAGAGTTCGCGTTCGCCGGCCTGGCTGCAATCTTCGCATTGTTCGGCATTGCCACTGGTCTTCTGACCATTGCGGCCGCAGTGCGGGGAGCAGGCAAAGGTGGATCGTCATGGCTGCTGCTGGCTGATGGCATTACTGTGGCCGTCGGCGGGATCATTATTATGCTCGCTCCAGGATTGACTCTGATCCACGTAATTCAGCTCATCGGCATTACTGCTCTGGCGGTAGGAATCCTGGAACTTGTTGCCGGCGTTCACCTCCGCCGCCACGTTACCGATGAGTGGCTGCTGATTAGCGGAGGCGTGATTTCTATTACATTCTCCGCGTGCCTGCTGTTGGCCAATGTGGGGACGGTGCAGGCAGCATTGACGTGGATTTCAATCTATGCGCTTGCCAATGGTCTGGCGATTATTGGATTAGCATTGAGGCTGCGGAATCTGAGAGATTCCATTCATGCATTGGCTGGCCGCAAGCCATCCGCACAAGCTGCCGCGCAATCAAGATCGATCTGAGAGATTACACACCGAACAGGTTGGGTTGGGCTTTCTTGTAATTGTGTTCCTGCGCCCATAGATTCAGAGAGACGGTGGCGAGTTCATCCACCACGGGAACCGCATTGCCGTTCTTGGAAAGATCAATTGACTTGATGTACGTATGGCAGGTATCACAGGCGTCCACGCGCACGTAATCAAATTCTTTCGCAACGAAGATCGGCAGGTGCTCCTTGTTCTCTTCAGCGCAATTTGGGCACAAGACGCGGCGGAAAAACCACTCAGTCCCGCAGAGTGAGCAAAGCAGAAAGCGCTTTGCGCCGTCGCCTTCAGGGCGCAGCACCGCGAGTTGCGGCCGTGATCCACAAAAAGGACATAGCGGAGGTGATGCTTCAGTGCTGGAGGTGTTCTTCTCCGCCAGATATTCGGCAAAAGGCTGAAGCAGCGCGTTGGCGAAGAAGACTGACTCAGCAGAAAGCTCATGGCTTTCGACTTCATGCTGCCAGACTGCGCGCAATAGTTCGAGGCGATCTTCTGAGGACGATTGTTCGAGCGTTGCCGCAGCAGCCTTCAGGTCCGCCGAACCGGATTCTTTAACCAACGCCAGCAACGCGGCAAAGTGAGGGACGAGCAAAGAAACGTCATGATCGGCGGAGGAAGCCACTGATTCATAGACGCTTTTTTGAAAGCGGACGAGGCGCTGATAAAACTTGAGCAACTCAGTCACGGAAGACTGGTTTTGCAACAGCTCGCTCGTCCGCGCAATACGACGGTCCCAGGAAAAACCAGACATCAAATCCGTTTAGCTCCTGCGGCCGGTAATCTTCTCATACCAGAGGCGGTGATGCGTACGCGCCCAGTTGGTGGAGACGTGCCCTTCAACCATGGCCTTTACGCTGCCAGGAGTCACCCACACGCTCATGTAAACGTGGATGATGAAGGCAGCAATGGTGATCAGCGCCGTGGCTGAGTGAATGAAAACGGTGATGGGAAGCACCCAATGGAGTTCACGCGGCATTTTTTCCGGAATCCACATAATGATTCCCGTGATGAGAAGGATGAACGTGCAGTACAGCATGACCCACCAGAATTGCTTCTGTCCGGCGTTGAAGCGGCCCTGCGGCGGCATCAACTCATCGCGATTTTCAGCGTAGGCGCGGATGTTCTTGCTCCAGCGCTCGTCTTCTGGAATCTTCTGCATGTCACGCTTCCACATGCGATGCATCCAGAAAATGGTGGCCAGATAGATCAGCCCTATCCACGGATGCCAATAGCGGATGGTTGCCGGACCGCCTAGCACATAGGCAAGCCAGTACGCCAAGGGCGTAAAGAGGGCCAGTCCCGTAAGCATGAGATAGGTGTAGGCAATGGCGTTAATCCAGTGATAAGCGCGCTCAGCAAAGTTATAGCGCTGGACTTCATCTTCCGGAATTGCCGTAGTTGGACGCGCAATAATTCCGCCGCTCATCGCTTCACCTCCTCAACTTTATCAACCTCTTTGGGACCGAAACGGACGTAGTGCATGAAAACGCCGAACACACCAGCCATCAAGCCAATGCCGCCCAGCCACTTGAGCGGGCCCTTCCACAATTTCACAAAGGCGGGAACCCTTGGATCGGCGGGCAAACCGCCGTAATTCTCAGGATGTTTGGCATCGCCCAAAACGTAAATTACGTGGGTGCCCTGCACGCCAGCGGGATCATAAACCCCGGCATCCGCGTGGCCATTAGCATGCAACTGCGTGACGCGCTTTTCAGCTTCAAACTTCATGTCTTCCTTGCTGCCGAAATGCAGGCAGCCCGTGGGACATGACTTGATGCAGGCTGGTTCCAGGCCGGCACCAACGCGGTCAGAGCAGAGCGTGCACTTATAAACTTTCTTGGTGGCTTCGTTAAATTTGGGAATGTTGAATGGGCAGCCCGTGACGCAATACTGGCAGCCAATGCAGTTTGCCTGGTTGAAGTCCACGATGCCGTTGGTGTACTGCACAATTGCGCCATCGGCGGGGCAAGCGATGAGGCAGCCGGGCTCTTCGCAATGCATGCATTGGTCTTTGCGCATCAGCCATTGCAAGCCGCCATCGGTTTCAACTTCGTTAAATTTAATCAGGTTCCAGAAGTTCCAGGCCGTTTCCGGCATGGTCTGGTACGTGTTATCGAAAGTGGTTTCGTGGAATTGATAGCCGTTCCACTCAACGCAAGCCACTTCACAGGCCTTGCAGCCGATGCAAGTCGTGGTATCAATCAGCTTGCAGACGTCGTAGTCGCGAGAAGCTCCAATGCGCGTGGCGCCGCCGGGTTGCTGGTATTCCCCGCCCCCAGGTACGCCACCCTTATGCGCGGAGATCGCTTTGATTTCCAAGTTTCCATTGCTCATGGCGTATCTCCTTAGACCTTCTCGATGTTCACCAGGAAGCCTTTAAACTCTGGTGTGTAAGCGTTGGGATCGATTGCCGTGGGCGAAAGCACGTTTGCGCCGTTGCGCCGGTCTTCAGCGCGGCCATCACCTATTCCGCGAT
>Ga0207700_10002293_pt1 | contig 10981 bp, 14 predicted proteins | sample LARL82metaG_FD_184348 | JGI IMG/M metagenome (GOLD analysis project Ga0207700, IMG submission 184348) | Corn, switchgrass and miscanthus rhizosphere microbial communities from Kellogg Biological Station, Michigan, USA - LAR L8-2 metaG... | ecosystem: Host-associated > Plants > Roots >...
CGGCCTAATCGAAGGCAACTCCGATCCGAAAATCTGTGCGCCGAACGACGCGGCACGGCAGTCTCAATCCGTCCTCCTGTACAACTAATGTGAATTTTGAGGGGATCCCGGTTGGATCGGACACCTCAAGTGCTGCGCCAGTAGTCGATAGGTCGCGAACCGTGCAAGCAATCTTGTCGCCGCCGTACTCGATCTGGGCGGGCTTAGCGACGCGGTAGCGGGGGGCAACCCTGGTTTCGACCATGAAATAATCTGCCAACTATAATCTAACGGTTGCTCAGCAAAAACTGGATGCACAAGTAGAGCAACAAGCGTGGCCATTGCGCCTTTCATGAGTGGTCTAACGCTGGACTTTCTATTCCCACTCTGCTCCGAAATCCTCAGAGCTGCTCGTGATCCATATCAACGCGGCGCGGCAACTGAGCCATACCAGACGATCGCCAACGTTTGGTCTGTGGCTAGATGACAAGTGCAATACAAAAGCGCCGGCGCTCGTTCGGAAAAGCGTATCGCGCGCCTGATGTTCCTCAAGCGACTCGGAATCAATGAACGGGTACATTCGCGAAGCAAGAAGCTGCATGACGAATCAAAACCCGATTTGATCGACGTCAGTGGTGATAAGACAACAACGAGGTTAACAACCTCCTTCCAGCTACCCCACTCTTCTCCGTACTTACGGCCCTTTGCTGTGTGCGAATCTCCAAGCGACAACAAAGAGCCCAATGTCCGAAATGGTACGCAGCGACGCTGCGCTCGCGCAGAATGATCATTCCACCGAGTGTCGTTTCCGGTCGAAACTTTGCAGGCCTGTTCGGGGCAATCGATTGCGGAAAATTATTCTCGCCGTCTTGCGTTCTTTGAATTTTCAAAGCCAGGGTCATTTTCAGACCTCGGGCCTCGTCCGAGCCAAGTCCGTTCATCCCCTCAAGGGGGCACGACTATTCCGAGCTCTTATTTTTCCTCCCGATGCTGGGAGACTCTTTTGGCAGTTCCAGAATTAACCCGCAGCGCGGACTTAAAGCTTAACCAATAAGCTTAACCAACGAGTTTGGTTGCGCGGAGCTCCAAAGCCACTGAGGACTTATGTACCGGGCAGTTCCCCTGACTTTTGACGAAGGGAGTACTAGTGATGGTGCAGCCAACGATAGGACGAGTCTTGACAGATATGGAGCGCGAAATCGAGGCGGAGGTTCGAAACAGGCTGCCGGTCCACGAGCCGCGTCCTGCCAATTACGTGCCGCCAAGGGTGAGTGCGCCGGCTATGGCGATGCCGGACTACGTCGAGCACCGCGAAGGGGCCACGGAGATCGGCAAGCTGTCGGCGGAAGCCGTTGTTCGAGAATACGAAGCTGCGTCGAAAGAGATCGAGGAGATGGGTACGGAATTGATCGGCCTCGTCAGGCAATGCGAGGCGATGACCCGCGATGCGCTCGCCGTGACAGAGGAACTGAAGGAAACCGCAGGGCGCTACCGCGAGGAGGCCAAGCGCGTCTTCCTCCACATTGAGAACTGCTCGCTGGTGACAGCGGAGGTCCGTAAGACCTGCACCGAACTCAGGGAGAAGATCACCCCTCAGGCCACAATAGACACCAAAGCCAAAAAGGTGAAAGCCGAGCCTCCCTCGGATGGCGTATCCTAATCGCCGATTGGGTTCGTGCACGCCGTCGAAAAGCTGCGCCACTGGGTGCAGCGTCGCCATAACCCCTACGACGCACTCGTGTGCGCCGCCGGCATCAAGGTCCGACCCCGAGAATTACCCGCCGTCCGCAACCTCTCCTGCACGGAGGGTGAATGAGCATGACGGTTCGAAAAGGCCCAAGCTTGCCGACATTGCGGGAACTGACCGAGCGCGCCTGCAACGATCCGCAGCGCATGAAGGCGCGCAGGACCGAGGCCAAGATCATAGAGATGATGCCGGCCAGGGCGTGGCTATCCTGCACAGCGGTCTCGCGGCTGATCGGCGCCCCCGATGATGGCAAGACCCGCGCGCGGCTCGATCGCTTGGTGCGCGACGGCAAATTCGAACGCAAGCGCGAGCAGGGCACCCACGGTCCGGTCTATCTTTTCCGGAGCTTTCGTGAGCAGCGGCCCGCCGGTCTGCCGTGACGGCTGGGCTCAAGAAGTGCAAGGTTTTCCCCAAAGCGCGAACCCATAAAATTCGGAGCCGTCGGCGAGCGATGACATTGCCGGCCGGTTGCAGTAGGTTACTTCCTCGGTGGTCACAACGGGTGATGGAGCGGTCCGGTGGCCGCCAGGAGGAGCTTATGAGCAGCTTCAGTGAGCAAGCCCCGCTCAACCCCAACGATCCTGAATTCTACGCGCCACCCCGGTTGCGCGAAAGAGCCGCGAAGCTAGGACTATCCCTCTCGCAAGAAGCCAGATTGGAGCCGATCAGGTCGTCCTCAATCTCCCTCCCCGCCTCGCTCGACGTCCAGCCCAAGAACGAGGTTTCCGATGCCTCGTGGAACCCGCTCGACCCCGCGGTGATCAACCAACCTGCTGGGCTCGCGTGGGACCGGCGAACCGCGCAGCGCGGCGTTGCCGCTGCAGCGGCCGGCGTCGTGACGGTCGTGGTGCTGCTCTTCGTCATCATGAAGCCTGCTCCACGGCAATCGGACGCCGGTTCAACCTCTTCCGAAATAACGGGATCGACGCGCACCGCTCTGCCTCAATCCGTCCAGGCAGACGTCGGATCGAAGCCCGCGCTGGCAGAGTTTCAAGCGTTCCTCTCATCGGTCCCGCCTAGCCAGCCTGCTACTCAAGAGCAGTCCCAGCAGTTGCTTCAGCAGTTTTTGCAATGGCGTAAAAAAGCTAACACGACCCAAACGACCCAATAGCGGACCAACAAATACTGCTGGTAGATCCCGCCATCGGCGGCAGAGAAAAGAACAGACTTACCGGGTGGAGAGCGGACCCGCGGAAGGCGAGAGCATGACAGCAGTGGGCGGGCGGCTTTTCGCCTTCTTGGGCCGGACTTGCGCCCGCGCCCGCGCATTTCGCTCGACCTCCCAGGCCAGGAATTGCCTGAACAGCGCTTCCTTCTCGGCATCCGACAGCTCTTTCGTCGCGGCCGCGGCCGGTGCCGCGGCGGCCGGCACCTGTCTCTCCGTTGCGCTCTGATAGGCCGACGGAGTTTCCTCGCGCGACGGAGCTGTCGCGACCGTCGTCACGGTGTACGTCTGATTTGCCGGCCTCAATAGCCGGGCCGGATCCTTCAACAACTCGATGTCCTCTGCCGTCAGTTGAACGGAGTCCGGTTGCACCGGTGCGGATGGCGCCAGAAGCATGGAGGCAATCGAAACTTTGGCATCAGCGATGATCTTGCGCATGTCATCGGAGGACAACAGCGCAAATATGATTGCCACGGCCGATGCCACCACAACGCTCGCGAGAACGCGTGACGAAACGGAGGGGCGTCGCTTCCGCAAGAGATTAGTGAATTCCCGCAGATCCGGCTCGTTGTTGTATCCAGAAAGGAATCGAGGGACGGATTCATTCGAAGGGTCGTCTGTCTTTGCCGACCGTCCGAACTTGTAGAGCGCTACGTGATTGCTAGTTATGTCTTCGTCAAACGCTTCGAGATCCGAATCAGGGGATCGACCGTCTGTCGTTTGTTTGACCATGATGCGCGCCTTGCTTAACGCAACGACCGGGGCATCGAAATATGACGCCGCTTTGCAATGGTAGAACCGGATGGGATAATCCCATGCAGCTACGCTATCGCTTTCGCATGACGCTGCAACCGAACTCGCTCGTTAAGCTGAATGCTGGCGCTGCGAGTTAATTCTAGGGTTGATGGCGGCTGGATCACCTATCCACGAAATGCGCCAATGTCCGGTCCGGCGCTTCCAACTGATTTCCCACAAAGCAGACATCAACCGTCGCCACTGCGACGTCCGTTTGGTGCCGATATTGTTGCAAAAATCGAAAATCGAACGACTCTAAAAATCTCGCGAAAGCCAATATTTTAGACGTCTTGACCACTGCAAAGCTCGCTTGAGCCCATGCCAAGGTCTCTGGTCTTTTTTTGTAAGACGATGGTCCTTCACGTTGCCGCGCGCGAAAGCATCAGCGGTCCTGGAAAAATTAGTTCGTCAACCCGAAATGGCTTTTCAACTGTATCCGCCAAAGGCGGACTCATGCAACGCAGCAAGCTCCGTTGCTATTCAATCACCCATCGGCGCGTGTGGGCAGCGCGGGCGGTAATCGGAGGCCGGGAGCTAAACGGTACTTGTCGAACCGAAGTAACCTTCACGATTTAGGTTAAAACCCGCAATCGCTTGCTGTAGCAATCATCATCATATTATTGACTTTCACAGTTCTGATTTTTTTCATTTGTTCAGAATGATCGTTATGGAATATCACTCGTTCACTGGTGACAGCCTTGCCACAATGTATTTTTGTGTCCGTGGAGCGCTGGCTGCCGACGATGAATTTATCACGCTTGGCGCAGAGCCCCGGTTTCGCGTGCGCGAAACTCCCGAGTGGAAGAAACACGCGGCAGATCTGGAAGCAGAAATGCTTAGCCGAGGAATGGTTTTCGAATTGATCGATTGGTCAGAAGATCATTGATCAACCACCACGACAGTAAACTTCTAGCATCGGCGCGACTGGTAAACTTCGGCAATTCATCGGTGCCCACCAAGGCTTGGTATCCTTGATGACGGGCGGGGTTCAGGTCCTTAATTTAGCCCCCTTTTTGCCACGCCAAGCTACCAGAGTTCAGCATTAAAGTTTGTTTTTGATTGTGTGTCGGCCCTGTCAATCGTCGGATAAAAGACGACAGGGAATTGCAGAGGAAAGAATCGCAGAAGAGTAGTAGTTGCGTGAGTAATTATGAAAACCCTTTACGAGTTACTGGGTGCACTTCCGGACGACGACACTGAACGCCTTAGAGCTGCATTCCGCAAAGCTGCTAAAGCGAACCATCCTGACAATAATCCCGGCGATCTGGATGCTCCACGAAGGTTCAGGCAGGTAGTCCGCGCCAATGCCATTCTCAGCGATGAGCGGCAACGAGCGACCTATGACCGGCTGCTCGCAATCGCACTCCAGCAGCAAGGTTTGGAGGCGGAGCGCGGCATCTCCTCAAGCGCGATCCGCAAGATGGCCCCTGACGCCATCGCGATCGCTATCCTCTCGGTGGCGTTTATCGGAGGTTACCTGCTATTGGGATATATGTTCAAGGCATCCGTGTTTTCGGCACAGGTGACCGAAGTATCCAGACGCGAACCAGCGCAGACCGCCGTTGCTATATCGACAGAGCTATCCGACCTAATCAGCCGAGCCGACCCACGCGACAAGCTTGAGGATGTCGGAGCTCCTAACAAGCCAGCGAATCCTGTGGCCTTTAGAGAGGCGGCGACACCAGACGCCGCTACGCTTGCCGGGAAGACAGAGAGCGCTCCGGCAATTGCCAATGTCCCCACGGCTCTCGACTTCGGGGTGAACGATGCCAGATACTATCGAGAGCGGGGCGTCTTGGCGTATCGCGATGGTGACCTCTACCTGGCGCTCGTCGATTTCGATTTGGCGATCGATCTCGATCCCCGCTTCTCAGATGCCTATGTCGATCGCGGCATTGTCCGCTATCGCATGGGCGATCTAAAGCGCGCATTTGCCGACATCGCTCAGGCCAATCGCATTGATGCCTCAAGACCAAACAAGATGCCGCCCACTGCAAGCGCGCCTTAACCCGTTTTGCAGGCGGCCAGGGTTTCAAGTTAGGGCCTTTCCATGTCGTATTCTTCCAGAGATGCCCGTCGATTGAGCAAGCCGGCCATGTCTCTTATTAGACACAATCGAAATTCTTATTAGACACAATCGAAATTTAAGTTATGCCTGCGACACAGTGGTTTTTTCAACGAACAGTAGACGCCATTTTTACTACATTTGGAGGTTGCGATGACCGCCACTTCGAACGTTTCCACTCGCGCTATTCCCGAAATCCAGACCGACGTTCACCCTCTCAATGCCATTGCGGTGTTCTGTGCCATTGTTTTGGGCGCATCTCTCTGCATGGCAACTTATGGCTTGGATTTGAGCCCCGGGTTTTTCTAACGGTTTTGCCGCGGCAAAAAATTTGAACCTATAGGGCGCTGGGTAGCGTCGTTCGGGGGGTTGCAAAAACGCCATTTGATGCGCGCTTCCGGCTCGATCCGCCTGGCAAAATTTCCGCCGTGCGCGACCACGCCAAAAAATTAATCGGCGCTGCGAACATTTGAGTCCAAATGGAGTAGTCATGTCGAAGAATTGGATGATACTAAACTGCATATTGTTCCTCGGTTGCACCGGAATTTCGCAAGCCCATCCGTTGGACTCACCTGATATCGTGTATATCGATGGACTGCCGTGTAACACCGCGTGCCAGTCCTATATGGCCTGGTCTCGACGACAAATGTGGTTCATGGCCGCGCCTTACGCACCGGCGCGACCCACGCGGCGTTCGTCACAAGGGACAGTTCACCGTGCGGCAGGAGAAAATTCAAAGCTCATGGCGCCTGCCCGTTCCGCAAAACAGGCGGTACCGTTGCCCCCGGAAAAGATCGCGGAGCTACAGCCTGCAGGTAGCGCCGTCGCTTCCGAACCCGTGCGAGCCGACGTTGCGGCTTCGCCTCCAATAGTCAGCGCGGTCGCGACTTCCGGTGCCAGAACGATACAGGAACGGGTCGCGGCCGCGACGGCCCTCGCGGAACACGTGACCACCTCCACCGCCGCTCCCATACCGCAGCAGGACGCGAGTAGTGCCGAGGCTTCCGGTCGCACGGAAGCTGCATCCGTGCCGAGAGATAAGGCGGACCATCTAGTTGCACTTTTGATGGCGCGCCCGGAAATCAAGTCGGTATCCGATCTTGCGGGCAAGGACGTTGCCATAGAGGAGCGGCAATCCGCTTCCAGTGAGATAGTCCGCGGTGCGATCACGGCCGCCGGGGCAGCTGAAGTCCGGCTCAGCGCTGGGCACACGAAAGCGATCGATCGGCTGATCGGTGGTGAGGTGCCGGCCGCGGTTCTAACCCTGGTGTCTTCAGAAGCCGCTGAGTGGTTTCCCGATGTCGCGGGGTTCAGGATATTTCGAATTCCGCTCTCGCCTCGCTCGTGAAAGTCACGATTGTCGTCGGCCCAACCTCGGAGAAATCCGTCAGGCCACGCCTGGAAGCGCTCCCACCTTCGTCCGGTTGCTTTTCGGTCGGCTACGAAATTCCCGGAAGAGATCGCTGACTTGCTTTCATCAGATTTCCCCTAGGGGTCGAATTTCAACGCAATACATTTGACTGGAGGTCGAAAATGATTGCTCTCGTAAAAGTTCTCGCGCGCGCTTTTCCGACTAACTCTTCCGTCACAGCCGAGATACTCAAGCAGCTTGCGCTGTCTTGCTGCGCTGGGTTGTTTGTATTTCTACTCGTCATGACTTACGGCGTGGATTTGAGTTTCGGTTTTTTCTAGCGCCCCATTTTCCGCGGCGACCTCAAAGGGTGGGCTCATTTCCTTGTACAGCCGGCGCGCCGTTATTGCGCCCCGCATTTCATCGGCTGTAAAGTTGAGGCAAGCGGCGATCCTCGCGATCAGCGGCCGCAGCGACCTTGCGTGACCGATAGCATTCTAGAACGCTCCGAGCGGTCTGTGTGTTGAGAAGCTCAAATTCTTCTTTCATGCTCGCCAGGTTACCCGCGGAGATTCGATGATCTTTTGCATGAAGAAACAGCAAGGCCATCGTGGTCTCCCACGAGAAGTCGAGGGCTTTGGCCAGAATCAGTGTAATTTCTCTGTTATTTTCAATCAGCGCTCGCTCTACCACTTCGACAGGCAATGAACACAAGAGTGAGAGTCCGACCGTAGCTTCCTCGACCTTATGGGATCGAGCGTATTCAAGAATGCTGTTCTCGGTAAGATCGCCACATCGGTGCTTGCCTATTAGTATCCGCTTTGCGGTGAAATAGTTCTTCGATGCCGGTCCGAATTTCGAATGCAGGGCCCCCGTGACATCGGTCACCGACGATTGAATCTGGATTGCGAGATCGGGTCGCTCCTTCACGAGCTTCTTCTTCACATCGTCCGACGCTTTTGCGATCAGCTGCTGGAAAAGATGCCTTGGTATGTCCTTACGCAGGCCAAGCTGCTCGGCGAGAATCGAATCGCTCTCCGAGCGCTTGATCAAGTGCAAGAAGCCGAAATCCGACAAACGGGCGCCTTTGTTCGTGGCAACCGAGTTAACAACCTCCCGGTTTCCGCGCGTTACGAGCTCGTCCGTCACGGGGATTGGGATCAAATTTCGCATGGATATGGCCAGAAGGTGTGACTGGCTTTTGGTTCGAACGTTGGCAACCAAGGTTTTAACATCAAGTCGCTCGGAGTGCCGAAGGATAGGACCGGCGACATCGATCGAATCGTCAAAGGCAAGCTTTTTGACGATAGTGATTGGCGCATTGTCAATGCGAGCCAACCGCTTGGCGAGCTGGGCGCGCGCCGCCACTTCGATCTCGCTAGCCAAAATCCCTATCGCTTCTCCGAATGTCCAGATTTGATCTTCGGTATACGTGCCGGCGATCAATAGATCAGTGGCATGCCATAACGCTCGCAACCGGCGCTCAGCCGATCCTTTCGAGACCGCGGCATCCAGTTCCTTTAAAAGCGAACGGGTTTCCATAATTTCACCCTAGCTTGTTCTGGGTTGGCGGAAACCGCGCTGACTATCCAAATACCACCGGAGGCATAGAAGCAAATCCGTCACCATCTGAAAAATCAGATGCTAGCGGACAAACTAGAGTTTTCAGTAAACGGCCGGAAGCCCGATAGTCGATCGGGACGGTATTTTCCTGATCGCGATGGACAGAATGATTTGCCCTTAGCAAACTCCGGTACCTCAAGGCTCAATATCTGAGGTGACTGATATTTTGCAGGGTTATGTGATCGGCTGAGCTGCCATCGGTGTGGTTGATCGTGATTAATGCATGATCACCTTGAGTGAGCGTCAGGTTTTGGTCTGGCTGCGCGGATCCACTTGTCACCAGGCCTGTCCAGCTATGCACCGTGTGGCCATCAGCAGCCAGTTCCACAACATTGAAGCTGGCATTTTGTCCAATGTTGTGCAGATCGACAGTATCGGTCCAACTGGAGCTACCGTTGATGGAAGCGTCGCCATTATGGGAATTGATGAAAAATACGTGATTGGTGTCGCCAACCTCGAGGTGGAAGCTGGCGTTTGTCGCCATGCCATGGGCGTCGATCGCCGTCACCGTAATCGGATTGTTCCCTAAGTCGCTTTGGGTCGGCGCGCCGGAGATGATGCCGGTATGCGCATCGATGCTCAGGCCCGTGGGCAACGATCCTGAGAATGTCAATGTGTCGCCGGCGGCAGGAGCCACGAAGTGGCTGGAGACGTCGAGTGAGAAGTTTTGGCCCTGGTAAGTGCTTTGATTTGCGATCGCGGCTGCCGTAGGGCCGCTGTCGTCGACCTGAAGGTGGAAGGTCTCGCTGACCACCATACCATGAGCATCGGTCGCGGTCACCGTGATCGGGTGGTCTGCGGGAACCTCGGAGATCGTGAACGAACCAGCTTCTCCCGGATTCAAAATTCCCTGAGGATTGAGGGTTTCAAGGAGGTAGTGACCGGCGTCATAAAATATATTGTATTCGTAGTTATTGGACGTGAACAACACGCCGCCGTAGTCGACCAAGGTGCTGCCGCCCGCATACAAGATATTGTCGTAGATCCACACGCCGTCCGGACTTATGGATCCGGTTGAATGACTTGGGTTATCGATAAGACCGCTGATCGCCGCGCCGTTCGGCCCGACGACAGATCCAGTAATCCCAGTGACGTCAAATCCTCCGGCCGCGTCAAGCGACTGGCTGGTGATAAGCTGGCCTGTAACCGTAAAACGGCCGTCGAATGACGTAAAATTGAAATTATATTCGTGCGCGCTGCTGGTGAAGTCGCTGTCAGTCGGCACGCCGGAGATCACGCCTGTATGGGCATCGATGCTAAGCCCGGCCGGCATTGCTCCCGAAAAAGTCAGGGTGTCGCCTGCTGCGGGAGGCACGAAATGGCTCGAAACATTGAGTGAGAAGGTCTGGCCTTCGGAGGCGCTTTGGTTTGCGATCGCCGTTGCGGTCGGACCACTGTCGCTGACCTGAAGCTGGAAGCTCTCGCTGATTGCCTTGCCATGGGCGTCGGTCGCCGTGACCGTGATCGAATGGTTGCCGAAATCGCTGTCGGTCGGCACGCCGGAGATCACTGCAGTATGCGCGTCGATCTGGAGGCCGGCCGGCATCGTTCCCGAGAAGGTCAGGGCATCGCCTGCAGCGGGAGCCACGAAGTGGCTTGATATGTTGAGCGAGTATGTCTGGCCTTCATAGGCACTCTGGCCTGCAATCGCAGTTGCCGTCGGGCCGCTGTCGCCGACCTGAAGGTGGAAGCTCTCGCTGATCGCCTTGCCGTGGGCGACGGACGCCGTGACCGTGGAGGCATTGAGACCAAACGAGACGCCGTTACTGTTCGCGAAGGTGACTGCCGTCAGGTTGTTGCTCGTGGTGCCGGCGGCGTCCCTCGGACGCGCCATCGGCTTCCAGGGGGCGGCCCAGGGACTGGGCCTGGCTCTGGGCCCGACGATCGGAGGGTTGCTGCTCGCGGCCGGCGGGTGGCGCCTCATCTTCTTCGTGAACGTGCCGTTCGGCTTGTTCGGTGCCGTCGCCGCGGTGTTGTTGGTGCCGCGGTCGCGAGATCTGCTGGCCCGGGTCCGCTTCGACTGGGCGGGACTGGCGATCTTCTTCCCCGCGATGGTGTTGCTGCTGTGCGGCATCTCCTTCGGCGCGACGTCGGGCTGGGGATCGCCCCTGATCGTGACGTCGTTCGTCGTGGCGGCGGCCTTGTTCGCCGGCTTCGTCTCGGCGGCCTTCACTGCCGCGTCCTTCGCCGGGGCCTTCTTGGCAGGGGCCTTCTTGGCAGGGGCCTTCTTGGCCGGGGCCTTCTTGGCCGGCGCGG